>ODAI012338220.1_pt1 | contig 10264 bp, 9 predicted proteins | sample 1539321 | NCBI WGS metagenome assembly ODAI01 (sample SAMN02144231, study PRJEB22623) | gut metagenome | biome: sheep rumen | host: Ovis aries | place: New Zealand | reverse complement strand
GCTGGGTCGTCAAAGCCCAAAATCCATGTCGCGATAGGCCCCGCGATATACGACGTTATCAAGATTCCAAGCTTTAATAGTTCAGCTAAATATAATTTAAGCCCCGACTTTTGCCGGAGCTTTTTTCTAAACTTCTACTGGGTCGTCAAAGCCCAAAATCCATGTCGCGATAAACCCCGCGATATACGACGTTATCAAGATTTCAAGCTTTAATAGTTCAGCTAAATATAATTTAAGCTCCAACTTTTGCCGGAGCTTTTTTTCTAAACTTCTGCTGGGTCGTCAAAGCCCAAAATCCATGTCGCGATAAACCCCGCGATATATGACGTTATCAAGCCCAAAAAGTAAATCGGAACATTATTCGTTGTCGCCGCTAATGGCAATCCAGAAATTCCTAACGTCGCCGCGCCAACTGTGAACGCTGCTATAACCGCTCCGCCAAATGCCCCGCCTATGCACGCCCCGATAAACGGTTTGAACAAGGGGAACGTTACACCATAAATCAGCGGCTCGCCAACGCCCATCATACCGACCGGCAATGCTGACGCTATCGTTTTCTTTAGGAATTTATTTTTAGTCTTGAAGTAAACCGCGATTGACGCACCGACTTGCCCCGCGCCCGCCATTGCTAATATCGGCAACAAAATCGTTACGCCGAATTGCGAAATTAAATCGACGTGAATTGGCGTCATTGCTTGATGAATTCCTAGCATTACAAGCGGCAACCATACACCTGCTAAAATGAATCCAACGAACGCGCCGCCCGATTGAATAGCCGTCGTAGCCGCCGCACCGATTGTGTCCGATACCACGCCGCCAATAGGTTGCAAGATGAAAATTGCCGCCGCGCCCGCTATTAAAACCGTAACTAGTGGCGTCAAGAACAGGTCGAACATTTCAGGGATTATTTTATGTAATTTGCTTTCGAGCCACGCCGCAAACGCCGCAACGATTATAACCGAGATAACGCCGCCGCGACCTGGTACAAGTTCCATATCGAAAAGATTTATATTGGCAAGCGCGGGGTGCGTCATTAACGCCGCCAATACGCCGCCCAAAATCGGAGTGCCGCCGAAAATTTTTGCCGCATTTATCCCGATGAATAAATTCATGCCCCAAAAGACCGCGTTACCCGCCACCGATAACAGCTTAATAATCTGCGCGTCGGCAAGTTCCGGAGAAATTTTAACCGCTAATCCAACGCAACCTGTAATCAAGCCGCAAGCGATAAAGCCGGGTATCAGCGGCGTAAAGATACTTGAAATCTTTTTGAAGAAAAGTTTAACGGGCGTAGCATTTTTAGCGCGAATTTTTTCATGCAAAGCCTTAGCATCACCGATTTTGACTGTGCCGACTTTAACAGTGTTGGTCTCTTCCAAAATTTTATTAACCGCGCTCGTGACGGTTGTAGCCCTGCCCACGCCCAAAATTACTTGAACTTCGTCGCCGTCTTCATTGACGCCCAAAACGCCTTCGATTTTCTTCAAAGCCTCAATCATATATTCATTTTTCTCGATTAGCTGAAGTCTAAGGCGCGTCATGCAATTCGTCGCTTGAATCACGTTGGAATAAAGGACATTGCCTGTGCCGCCGACAGTGTTTAAAATAATTCTTGCAAGTTCTTCTGTTCTGTCTGTCTTACTAATTGTAATCGTCTCCAATCAATAAAAAGGCTCGAAATATCCCCAACGTACCTCTGAATCATAATAGGCACCGGGCGTGTCGTCATAAGTCACGCAAAAGCGATAATAACTGCTTCCGCCAATATTGTCATCAATTTGCGGGTCGAAAACGTATTCCACGCCGTCAATAGCAATCACGCACCAAATATGCCCCGTGTAGCCGCCGTCAGCACGAGCCGTTTGACCGTAAACCGTGTAGCAATTCAGCCCGATAGCCCGTGTCAGCGCGGCGAATGCACAAGAATAATCGTCGCAGGCTCCCACGTGCCCAACCAACATTCCATAAGCGCGAGCCGTGCCGTTATCCTCTGGGAAATCCAGCCTTAAAACGTTGTCGCCGTAAGTGCAGGTGTCAACCAGATAATTATAACACGCCAAAACTTTATCGTAAGTGGACATGTCCTCTGTTATAATCTGCGCGAGCGTCTCCAAAACAATTTCGTCGCAGTATGATTCGCCCGTCAAAGTCGGGTAAAGTTCAGCGTTGTTTAATACGTATTCTGCTTGCGCCGCCTTTGCCGAACTCGACATAAGAAAGAAGACCGCCGCGCAGGTTATAAAAAATTTCTTCATCGCTTAATCTCCTTGAGCCACTCGCTCCAAGTTAAGCCGATTTCTTCCGAGCGCGTCCCTTGCGCCCAGCCATAGAACAGCCGAATTTTTTCTGTGCGGTCGCGTGCCATTTTGGAATACCAATCGTTGCCTTCAGGTTCAAGCAAAAGATTAGTCCCGCCCAAAAGATATTGTCGGCGGCAAATTTCCTCAAGCGTCAAGTCCGGATTTTTCATTATGTCATACATAACAAGAAAAGTTGTTGTGCGCCCGTGCCCCGCGTGGCAATGAAAATGTAGCCAAGCATTGTCGGGAAGATTAGCGACGAAAATTACAAAGTCGTCGACAACTTCGGGCGCGGGGAATTGCATATCAGCCGCCGCAAATCTCTCGTACGTGAAACCAAGTTTTTCCGCCGCTTCGCGCTCCGTCACCATGAATCGCGGCATTATCGTTACCGGCTTTAATCTTTGCTTATCGGAATTGCCCAGCGGCTCAAATGTCGTCTCGTTTCCGCGCAAATTGTTTAGCCGTTCCAATTCGTCGCGCTCAACTTCGCGGGAATTTTTGCCAGCATTGGCGGCGTTATGCTCAATATACCAACTGATAGGCACAGAGTTTGCAAAGCCGTGAGACTCCTGCCGCAAGTCAATCAGAAAAATTTTTGCGTCGGGTTCATGCTCGCGAAGTTTTCCGTAAAGCTCTTTGAGAGCGACTAGGGAAGGTTGCGCACTCGCCGAAGCACGAAGATTTTCTAAGCCTTGCCGATTAGGTTCGCGCCCGCGTGAATCGTTTCGCAATTCGTCCGTCATCAATCGGAAATTCCGCAATTCGTCCGTTGCACTCCCGTCGAGCCGCCATACGCCATCAACTTTTTTAGCACTAGCCACAGAAAAAATCATTAGCAATACCAGCACGCCGAGAATCAATTTCTTCGCCAAATATATTTCACCTCTTCAATTTATTTTCATGCAGTTTAACAATTTATTTCTATTCGGTCAACTAAAAATGGCGAGAAACTTTTTAAAAGCTTCACGCCATTAATTTTGTCCCTAATCTCCCTTAACTAGTGAAGATCATGTGCGCGACCGGTGCCGCAATTAATAAACTAATAATCGTACGCTCAAGGAACAGGATAAATAATTCCGGCAAGTTCACAGGGATTTTCGAGCCCAAAATTAATCCGCCGACTTCCGATAAATAAATCAGTTGCGTTACAGAGATAACCGCCACGATAAATTTCGCCATTGGGCTTGTTATCGTGCCCGCCGCTAAGACTGACGGTGTAAACATATCCGTAAAGCCAACTATCATTGTTTTTGATACCGCTTCTGCTTGCGGCACGTCCAAAAGTTGCAACAGCGGCAGGAAGGGCAATCCCAACGTGTCAAAAATCGTCGTGTGGTTCGCTAAGACTAATGCCAAAGTTCCTATGCACATAACGACCGGCAATACTCCAAACCACATGCCCGCCGCGTTTTTAAATGCGCCTTCCATGAATTGTTCAAAACCTCTATGTTCGGCGACACGCTCTTTTGCCAGTGCAAGCCCGTATTGAAATGACGTTGTATAACCTTCCGGCAAACTTTCGCCCATTGCTTTGCCAGGTACTAAATATTCGTCCTTCTTCAGGCTAAGCGGTGGGATTCTCGGCAGGATTAACGCGCAGACAATCCCTATCGCGCAGATTAAAAGGTAATACAGCCCGAAATACTCCATTAAATCGACTTGCGCTAACACGACGATTGAAAAAGTTATCGAGACCGCTGAAAATGTCGTTGAAATGATTGCCGCCTCGCGCTTTGAATAATAGCCGCCTTCGTATTGGTTAGCCGTGAGCATAACCCCTAAAGTGCCGTCGCCAATCCAAGAGGTTATGCAGTCGACTGCGGCGCGTCCAGGTATCGTGAATAGCGGACGCATAATTTTTGTCAGCATTGCGCCAATAAATTCCAACAGCCCGAAATCCAATAAAAGCGGCAAAAGTAGTCCCGCTAAAAGGAAAATGACGACCAAAACGCTTAGCAAATCATTCAGAACAAAGCCGCCATTATCGCCGCTAGTTATCAAGCTGATAATTCCTGCGCCGCCTTCGCCCGATTCAATGCCTAAATAAGTCAGCCAAATAAAAATCGCGCCGAATATCCTAATCACGACCCAAATAGCCGTCGTCGAAAAAGTATTTGCGACAATAGGATAAGTTGCGATGAAATTTGGTCTGCCTAAAAAAATTATGCCCAGAATAGCCGACAACGTAACTATTCCGACACATAAAGCCGGAAGATATTCGCCAATCGCCGCAGAAATTAAATCCGCTATGATTTTGACGACGATTGTCCAACTCCCGTCGTATTGCACTGGAATCATAAATAAAATAATCCCGATGATTGACGGCACTAAGAAGCCCGCCAGTGAACCTTGTTGTTTGTTTTCCATTTCAATCTCCTTCGCAAATAATATTAGAGAGAAACTGCCGAAACAAAATACAGGTTATTATAACATTAATTGCAAGACTTTCAACAAAAAATCCCAACTAAAGTCGGGATTTAATGACGACTTACTCGCAATCTACGAAATCAACTAAAAGTTCGCGCCCGCTCTTTAAAATCAAAATTCCGTCGCACTCCGGACAAAAGAAATTGTAATTGGCAAGCCGAAAACTTTTCCCGCACTTATTGCACGTCGCTCGAATTGGGATGCGATTAATCACAAGTTCCGCGCCGTCAGCTGGCGTATTTTTTTTCAGTACGTCAAAAGATAACGTCAAAGCTTCGACTTCAACGCCTGCCATTTCTCCTAGCGTCAAGCCGACCTTAAAAATTTTCGTCGCGTGATTCTGTTCAGCCGCCTCAAGCGCAATGTTCAAAATATTTTCCGCAAGCGTCGCTTCATGCATTGTTAAAGAACTCGTTTTCCGCCGCAAGGCAAATCATGTGATAAATCGGCAAGTGGAATTCTTGAATTGTATGTGATGAATCCGCCGGCACGCAAATTGAAACGTCCGATAAGTGACGAAGTCTGCCGCCGCGCCGCCCCGTCATAGCTACAACCGTTATTCCCATAATCTTTGCGACTTCCACGCCGAATAAAACGTTATCCGAATTGCCCGAAGTCGAAATCGCTAACAAAACGTCGCCGCGCCGTCCGAGTCCGAAAATTTGTTGCGCGAAAATTAAATTGGGCGATACGTCATTGGAAAAGGCGGTTATCAGCGATGTTTCGCCGACTAAGCTAACTGCAGGCAACGCGCCTTGCAAATTTGCTTTGAAAAATTCTACATCGGAAGGGAAAAGTTCTTGCGCCCGCTCGACGAATTCCGGATTAAATTCCTCAATCTTGCGCGGCAGGATAAATCCTTTCATCAGCTCGCCGACAATGTGCATAGCGTCCGCCGCAGAGCCGCCGTTGCCGCAAGTTATCAGCTTCCCGCCGCCGCGAAAGCTGTCGCAAATTTTTTCGACCGCCATAAATAAACTTGCCCGACAAACTTCCAGCGCGGGATAGCGTTTAAGCACTTCTTCGATTTTTTTAGCCGTTGTCTTCTTAATTTTAATCGCTCCTTTACACGAAAAAGACTGCCGATTGTGACCGACAGTCAAAAGGATTTTACGCCGCTTGAAAGAAATTACTTGACATCAACGACAATGTCCGCTTTGTCGTCGCTTTCAACGATTGTTGCGCCGTTGTCTTTGAGAATCAGCGCGATTGTTGCGCAGATAGTTTTATCATCGCCGACAATCACCGCAGTTTTGCCGCTCAGTGCCGACGGATTTTCTTCGATAATTTCAATCTCGTCGCCGATACGAATTTTCGGAATGGGTTTATCTTCGACGTGAATTGAGCCTTCAAGCAAGTCGTCTTTGTCGTCATTGAATTTGATAACGATATGACCGAGATTTTTGATATTGTTGTTGACTTCGCCGCCTACTTTGAGAATTTTAAATTCGGAATCGGCAATCTTGAGAACGTCGCCGGCTTTAATATGGTCGGTGAGTTTATTGCCGCTATGGAGAACGGAAAATTCGCGCAGTTCCGGCAGAACCATTGAATCATCGAAAATAACAATCATCTTGGCAAGGCGACTGAACTTTTCAGCCTCGCCACCGACGCCTACAACTTTCGTGCTATAATATTTCTTCGCCATTGAAAGCCCTCCCATATCAAATGAAAATTTCAACAAATTTTTGTAAGAATTCTGCAAGGCGGCGATTTATCCTGCTGAATTTTAAAAATATTTTGAGAGACAAGGAGACTGATAACTTGATAGAACTTTTAGCACCGGCTGGAAATTTTGAGGCATTGAGAGCGGCGGTTGAAGCTGGCGCGGACGCGGTTTATTTAGCGGGCGAAAAATTCGGGGCGCGAGCCTACGCAGAAAATTTCGCGGGCGAAAATCTGATTCAAGCCGTAAAATTTGCTCATCTGCGCGGAGTCGCAATTCACGTCACGGTTAATACGTTGATTGCCGATGAAGAGCTTGACGAGTTCGCCGAGTACTTAAAATTTTTGCGGCGGGCGAATGTCGACGCGCTTTTAGTTCAAGATTTAGGCGCGGCGGCATTGGCTAAAGAAATTGCGCCCGAAATCCCGTTGCACGCCTCGACGCAAATGTCAATTCACAATTCCGAAGGCGTCAAAACCCTAGCGAAGTTAGGATTTGCTCGCGTGGTTCTAAGTCGTGAGCTAACTTTGGACGAAATAAAAAAAATTTGCCGCGAGTCGCCGATTGAGACCGAAATTTTTATTCATGGCGCGTTATGCGTGTGTTGGTCAGGGCAATGCCTTATGAGTTCGTTAATCGGCGGGCGCAGTGGCAATCGCGGAAGATGTGCGCAACCTTGCCGCCTGCCTTATGAACTTGTCGACGCAAGCGGGAAAAATCTTTTAAGTGGAGCGGGGAAATATCTTCTTAGCCCGAAAGATTTAAATACGCTTGAACTTTTGCCGCGTCTGATTAATACTGGCGTCACGAGTTTAAAAATTGAAGGGCGCATGAAACGTCCGGAATATGTCGCGACGGTCGTCAAAGTTTATCGCGACGCTTTGGACAAAAATTTTTCGACGCCCGAAGAACGCCGCAAGCTTGCGCAAATTTTTAATCGCGATTTCACGACGGCTTATCTTGAAAAGAATCCGGGCAGAAATTTAATTAGCGACATGAAACCGAATAATCGCGGCATATTGGTCGGGCGTGTCGTCGAAGTCGAGCGCGATAAAATTACTTTGAAGCTTTCCGAAAAAATTTCTGTTGGCGACCAGGTCGAGATTTGGATAAAAGTTGGCGGGCGCGTTACGTTCACTGTTGAGAATTTTGAACTGCGCGGCGACTTGTGCACGATTAAAGCTCCAACTAAAGGAGTTCGCGTTCACGATAGAGCATTTAAAATTTTCGACGCGGAATTGACTGCCGAAGCGCGGAAATATTTTACTGGTGCACCCGTCCGCAGAATTTCTGTCGCGGCTGAAGTTAAAGCTAAATTAGGCGAACCGCTGACTTTGACGCTGACTGATTCTGACGGCAACGTTGCAACTGCGCAGACAAATTTTGTCGCTGAACCTGCTAAAAATCGCCCGCTGACTTTGGACACGCTAAAGAATCAAATCGGGCGTCTTGGAACTTCGATTTTCGCGCTGGATAAAATTTTTGCTGACATTGACGGCGATTTAATGATTCCGATTAGCGAAATTAATGACGTTCGCCGCCGCGTCGTTGAGGAATTGGAAACGTTGCGCCTTAAAAAATTTGGACGCGATAAAATTTCCGTTGCTAACTTAAAAATTTATCCGCCCTGCGCGGTCGCTGAAACTAAACTTGTCGCGCATGTTGATACACTGGAAAAATTAAAAGCCGCGCTTGACGCCGGCGCAGATGAAATTCTTTTCGGCGGCGAAACTTTTAAGGCAATTAGGAATTTGGAATTAGGAATTAGGAATGGAATTGAGATTGTTCATAAGCGCGGAAAGAAAATTTCTTTGGCGACGCCGCGTCTTATCCGCGAAAATGAACTTGCCGCCATTGAAAAAACTTTGTCCGCCGAAGTCGACGCGATTTATATACATAATCTTGCCGCGCTCGACCTTGCTAAAAAATTTTCCAGCGTCCGCACTGATTTTTCTTTGCACGTCTTCAACAACGCCACGATTAATTTCTTAAAAAGTCTCGGCGTCGAAGGCGTAACCCTTTCGCCCGAATTGAACTTGACGCAAGTTAAAGCCCTCGCGAAAAAGTCGCCGTTGCCTGTCGAATGCATTGTTCACGGGCGGCAAGAACTCATGATTTCGGCGTATTGCGTTCTCGGTAGCTTTTTGGGCGAACTGGACAAAAAAAATTGCCCGCATGTTTGCAGGACGAATAAATTTTATCTGCGCGACAGGAAGAACGAACTTTTCCCCGTCGTCACCGACCAATTTTGCCGAATGCATATCCTTAACGCTAAGACTCTTTCCATGATTGAACACCGAAAAGATTTTGACGGCGTCGCAAGAATCCGCGTCGATTGCCGCGCTTTGACTTTGGAAGAGACCGCGCAGATTGTTCACGCCTATAAATTCGGTGGCGTAGAGATTGAAAATTTCACTCGCGGTCATTATTTTCGCGGCGCGATTTAGTTTTCATTTCAAGTTCAAATATTTATCAAGCCATGCGGCGACCGCCTCGCCGATTATTTTTTTGCCTTCGGCGTCAGGGTGCAAACCGTCAACTGATAAACTTTCAATCAAATTGCCGTCAGCATCAGTTAGCTTTTCGTTCACATCTATGTAAAATTCCTGCGACTTTATCCAATCGCAAATAAATTTCTGATGTTCTTGCCAATCGACCGGCGGCAATTCTACGAAATTAACTTTCTGAATCTGCGCGGGGTTGAGCGGCGTCGGCGTCATAAATACCGGCTTGATTCCGTTGCGCTCGCATTTGTCCCGAAGCAACGACAAATTTTCTACTGACTCCCAGCCCAAAATATTTGCGCGGTAATCGTTGACCCCCGCCATTATGAAAAGCACTTCGGGGCGAAATGGCAACACGTCATTTTCAAAACGCGCTAAAAGTTCTGCTGTAGTGTCGCCGCTTCTGCCTAAGTTCTTAACCGGAATAGCGCAATATGTTTCCCAATTATAAATTGCGGTCGAAGGTGGAACAGAAATTGAGCCGCCGCCGTGCGTTATGCTGTCGCCCAGTGCGCAAAATCTTATCTGATGCTTGACTGCGAAACTGTTTGAAGAATTTTTATCAGACCAATTAGTTAGCGGCTGATTGTCGCTAGTTAGCGCACGCACCCGCCAAAAATATTCTCCCTCATCTAAAACGGGCGTCTTATCGTATAAATCAAAATCGTCGTCGCTGGAGTTCGCGTCGGTAAAATAGCGACGGATAATTTTATCGTCCTTTATGAGTTCAATTTCGTAATGATTCGCGCCGCTAACCGGTATCCACGAGTACACGGGATAAATCGGCGGATAATTCATTTTATCAAATTCGGTCGTTGTGCGCGGGCTTAGCGGGTTGGTATCAATATCAGTAATCGGAATTTTATTTTGTAGCGTCGTACCGTCTAAAGAAATTGCGTTGACTTGGAATTTTTTGTGAACGTCATCGATAGGAATTTCAATGCCGTTGGTGTAAGCGTAAAGCGTCGCGCCGTCTATCAGAATTTCATACTTGACGGCGTTGGGGATAATCTCCCAGTAAAGCCGCAAAATATTTTCGTCGCGCTGAATGACTTCGCCTAAAATTTCTTGCGCTGAACTTTCCGTTAAGTCTTCAAAGTTATAAACTTCGTTAATCGGGGCGGCTTGAGCGTTTTTATCTTGGGTCAAGTGATTGCGTGGCGCGTGGTCGTCGACGAGTTCATTTTGATTAGCCGAATGCCCGCCCATAAAGCCTAGATTGGAAAAGCAAACTATAAGGGCAAGGACAATCGGCACAATTCTCAGCATTGCAATTCCTCCCTACTTTTAAAAAGTAGCAAACAGCGTACGCGATTAAACGTTACAACAATTTGAAGGTTATCGCCGCGTTCGTACGCTCCGCT
>ODAI011463560.1_pt1 | contig 10265 bp, 5 predicted proteins | sample 1539321 | NCBI WGS metagenome assembly ODAI01 (sample SAMN02144231, study PRJEB22623) | gut metagenome | biome: sheep rumen | host: Ovis aries | place: New Zealand | reverse complement strand
TCCGATCAACGGGTTCTTACCAAGAGCCAACTCACCGTTAGAGGTGGAAGGACCGTCAGCGATTACCTCGCCGGCCTCAACATGATCACCCTTGAAGACGATTGGTCTCTGGTTGTAGCAGTTGGACTGGTTGCTTCGTACGAACTTCTGAAGCTCATACTCATCACGGTCACCTGCATCTGTCTTGATAATAATCTTGTTGGACTGAGACAGCTCAACAGTTCCGGCATTCTTAGCAACTACGCAGACACCGGAGTCAACAGCGGTCTTGCCTTCCATACTGGTTCCAACAACCGGAGCTTCGGTAGTCAAAAGCGGTACAGCCTGACGCTGCATGTTAGATCCCATCAATGCACGGTTCGCATCGTCGTTCTGCAAGAATGGAATCAAAGCGGTAGCTACAGAGAAGACCATCTTAGGAGATACGTCCATATAATCAAATACGGTCTTGTCGTATTCCTGAGTCTCTTCGCGATAACGACCGGATACGGAAGAACGCTTGAAGTATCCATTTTCATCCAATGGCTCGTTCGCCTGTGCTACATGGTAGTTATCTTCTTCATCCGCAGTCATGTAAACAACATCGTTGGTTACACGTGGGTTCTTAGGATCGGTCTTATCGATGACACGATAAGGTGCCTCGATGAAACCATATTCATTAATTCTTGCATAAGAAGCAAGAGAGTTAATCAAACCGATGTTAGGTCCTTCAGGAGTCTCGATAGGACACATTCTACCGTAGTGAGAATAGTGTACATCTCGAACCTCGAATCCGGCACGGTCACGGGAAAGACCGCCAGGTCCCAATGCAGAAAGACGTCTCTTATGAGTCAACTCACCAAGTGGGTTGTTCTGATCCATGAACTGAGACAGCTGGGAAGATCCGAAGAACTCCTTAACTGCAGCAGTTACCGGCTTAATATTAATCAAATGCTGTGGAGAAATCCCCTCCAAATCCTGAGTGGTCATGCGCTCACGTACGACTCTCTCCAAACGGGAAAGACCGATACGATACTGGTTCTGTAACAACTCACCAACCGCACGAACACGACGGTTACCCAAATGATCGATATCATCGGAGTTACCAATCTCATACTCAAGATGCATGTTGTAGTTAATGGAAGCGAAGATATCTTCCTTGGTGATGTGCTTCGGCACCAAATCAGCCACATTACGGCGAATAGCCTCAAGCAAATCTTCCTTATCTGTATACTCTTCGAGAAGCTGAGCTAAAACAGGGTAATAAACAAGCTCACGAATTCCCAATTCTTCCGGATTACAGTCAACATAAGTCTTCAAGTCAACCATTAAGTTGGAAAGAACCTTAACGTTGCGCTCCTCAGCCTGAACATAAACATAAGGAACTGCAGCATTCTGAATCTGGGTAGCCAACTCACGATTCACCTTGGTACCAGCCTCAGCCAATACTTCACCGGTAGATGGATCCACTACGTCCTCAGCAAGAATCTGCTTATTGATACGATTCTTGAAATGAAGCTTCTTATTGAACTTATAACGTCCAACCTTAGCCAGGTCATAACGACGAGGATCAAAGAACATTGCATCGATTAAGCTCTGTGCATTGTCGATGGTCATCGGTTCACCCGGACGGATCTTTTTGTATAACTCTAATAGACCCTTCTCATAGCTTCCCTGTCCGTCTGTCTCAGTCAGACATGGATCCTTAGAGAAAGATGCCAAAATCTTAGGCTCTTCGCCGAATAAATCAAGGATTTCCTGGTTGGTTCCTACTCCAAGAGCACGAATAAGAACAGTAACCGGAACCTTTCTTGTACGGTCTACACGTACAAAAAATACGTCGTTGGAGTCGGTCTCGTACTCTAACCATGCACCACGGTTAGGAATAACAGTGCAAGAATACAACTTCTTACCAATCTTATCGTGATCGATTCCATAGTAAATTCCAGGGGAACGAACTAACTGGCTTACGATTACACGCTCAGCACCGTTAATAACGAAAGTACCTGTTTCCGTCATAAGTGGCAAATCTCCCATGAAGATCAAATGCTCACTCATGTCTCCGGTTTCTTTGTTGTAAAGGCGAACCTTTACCTTCAAAGGAGCTGCATATGTAGCATCTCTTTCCTTACACTGAGGAATTGTGTACTTAACTTCGTCCCTGCACAAAGTGAAGTCTACAAATTCCAGGCTTAAGTGTCCGCTGTAGTCAGTGATTGGGGAAATATCTGCGAAAGCTTCCTTCAATCCTTCATCCAAGAACCACTGATAAGAGTTCTTCTGGACTTCGATGAAGTTAGGCATGTCGAGAACTTCCTTCTGGCGAGCGTAGCTCATGCGGATTCCTTTACCAGCCTTGACCGGACGTATCCTGTTTTTCTCCATTGACGTATCACCTCTCGTATTTTTATTTTATATCTGAAGCACTAAATCCGCATATTTTGCGGTAAAGAAACAAGACAGCACAAGATATTGCGTCTAAAAAAGCGCATAAATTGCCTACTGTTCCACAATAGTGCAACGTACATTATAGACGAAAAAACTTTTGAATGTCAAGCACTATTTTTCAACTTTTTAAGACAAAAAAAGATCGGCTTGACCGAAGTCAAACCGACCTTAAAATTCAATAAGCTATAATTACTTAAGAGTAACCTTAGCTCCCTCAGCCTCAAGCTTAGCCTTGATGTCCTCAGCAGTTGCCTTATCAGCAGCTTCCTTAAGGATCTTAGGAGCGCCATCAACAACGTCCTTAGCTTCCTTAAGTCCAAGACCAGTACAATCTCTAACAACCTTAATAACCTTAACCTTGTTAGGACCTACTTCAGTAAGCTCTACATCGAATGAATCCTTCTCTTCTGCTCCGCCTGCTGCGCCATCTGCTGCTCCAGCTGCTGCAACTACAACACCTGCTGCTGCTGATACACCATACTTCTCTTCTACTGCCTTTACAAGATCATTAAGCTCAAGAACTGAGAGCTTATCAATTTCTGCAACTAATTCTTCAATAGTCATTTTTAATTTCCTCCTAAATTTTCTAATTAATTAAATACTTAAATCTGTTAATTCCAATTTAATGATTTTTGAATCTTTAACTTCATTTTTAAAAAGCCTTGCTTTTATTTCAAGAAGCTTATGCTCTTATTCCAAAAAGCTTATGCTTTTATTTCAAGAAGCTTATGCTTCTTTTGCTTCTGCAACCTGCTTAATAACACGAGCAAAGTTTGTGATAGGTGACTGGATACTTCCAAGGAACTTGGATATAAGTTCTTCTCTTGAAGGTATAGTAGCTATCGTTGCGATACCCTTTGCATCATAGTAAGTACCTTCTACAATACCTGACTTGATTTCAAGAGCAGGGTTTTCCTTAGCGAACTTAGCAAGAACTCTTGCTGCTGCAGTTGCATCTGTCTTTGAAACTGCTACTGCTGTTGGTCCTTCAAGGTCATCCTTAACGGAATCAAATTCTGTACCATCAATAGCAAGCTTAACCATTGTATTCTTATATACCTTGTAGATTACACCGGCTTCTCTTAATGTCTTACGAAGCTTAGTATCCTGTTCAACAGTAAGACCACGGTAATCAACCAATACAACTGTCTTTGCGTCCTTGAGGTTTTCTTTGATTTCCTCTACTATAGGCTGTTTTAATTCTACCTTTGCCAAAGTTTTGCACCTCCTGTTTTATTTGTAATGAAGCTGCAAATATATACGAAAGAAAAAACTCTCGCGCAACGTAGCACGAGAGTAAAAATCCGCTAAATCATTTGACTTTACGATTCTTCCTCGGCAGGCGTTTACTCCTTATGCCTTACGGCACCTGCTGTCTACGGCAGCTCATCGTATGACATACTACCACAGTGAAAAATCATTGTCAACACCTTTTTTAAGTTTTTTTGCATCAACATTTAAGTTTTTGTATCAACTATTTTTATCAAACTTTTTTAAGATTTCGTATTAAACAAACTACTTACCTATAACAATCAGTGTTTCATAGCCCCGATCTCTAAGTTCACGGGCTGATGTCAACGCTTCTTCTATGTTTTCATAGCTTCCGGTTCTGACCTGAAACAACCCCTCATCTTCATATACTATAGCAGGATAACCGGAATTAATAAGATTATTCATCTGATAGTTTGCCGAACCCTGTGTACGATATATACCGACAAGTAATTGATAATTTCCATTTATATCATTTTCACCGGTTGGAACATCCTTTATATATCCATCATAGTTTGGGTTATCGGTTAAATCAGTATCCTGCTCTACGATTTCATTTTCTGTCTGTTTATAATCCTCATCAGCTGATTTGTTATCTGTCTGTAATTCATCTTCCTCATATGGTTCATCTTCCTCATATGGTTCATCTTCCTCAGACAATCCATTTTCTTTAGATGTCACAATTTCTCTATCATCTATTCTGTTTAAAACATTTACAGTTTTATCTGCTGCTTCCGTTTTTAACCCTGCCGCTTTTATTACGTCATCTATACCTGTTGCAATAGCCATGGCTGTTTCGCTAAATTGACTGTCAAAGCGTGCATTATCCTCATCGTTATTTATAAATCCGGCTTCGACAAGTATTGCCGGCATTTTGGTTCTCCTTAAAACAGCAAGATTGGGTCTTTCAACTACATTTATATTCCTGTAACCAACCTTTTCAAGCTCATTGTTTACACTCCTTGCAAGATTGGCCTTTAGTCCGACATCCTCATATACCAAGGTCTGAACGCCTTTATATGTATTGGGATTCGGAGATGAATTACGGTGTATAGATACAAATAAATCCGCATTACTGTCATTTCCTATCCTTGCCTTTTGAACAGGCGAATCATAAACGTCTGTTGTCCTTGTATATGAGACATCATATCCCATCTCCGAAAGTAATTCACCCACTGCAAGAGCAAGTCGTAATGTATCATCTTTTTCAAGCCTTCCGTTGTAAGAAGCTCCGCCGTCATATCCTCCATGTCCGGCATCCACAATTATTTTATATGCCATAAATATACCTATATAACATTTCTTTCTATATTATATTAGGAAACATCTAAAATAATGTGTAAAACGTTAAAAACATCATTCTTATTTTTGTCTGCTCTCTCCGGTACTGTAATCTATCTCTATGTCCGGTTGGACGTTATATACAAATACATTAAAATAAACGCCCATACCCTCGTCTTCAACCGAATATGCTTCCATCAAAACACCTGAAGCAATAAGATTATCGTCCTTATATATAGGTGTTACCCTGTACATAACATGATTTCCTGTCATTTCTACATATCTTGCAACCATGTTCTCAAACGGAAGCATACCTTCGGTATTGAAGTATTCAGTACCTGTTATGAAGTTTCTTTTATCCGAATTATCACCTGTAAGTTGATAATCTATAAGATGACATCTGTAATAAAGATAACTTTCATTTATTATGCCGTCATACTTGGTCAGATGCCAGCCTGAAGGCTTTATATCTCCTATCTCGCTGCGTTCCTCGGCAGGAATTATATCGATTCCTATACAGGCACTTGCTACGCCGGCTCTGCCGTATTCATCAAGCTCACTTAAGCTTTCAAACGATTCGGTTTTAAGCTCATCTTCTGTAAAAAAAGGGGCGTTGAAATTCACCTGGGCATAAGGTTCATCGGTATACTCCGGAATTAATTCTCCATTTATCTCTATGCCGGAAGTAGATGTGTTTTTTTCCGAAAAATCTCCTGCGCCATCAGAACCGCTCTTTTTCTCATCTTCTTCAGAGGATTCACCATCAGCCCCCGGATTGCTTTCTTCTTCAGTATTTGAATCTTCGCTGACAGACTCCGAATTATCGGTTCCTCTCTTTATAACGAGCTGATCTTCTTCTTTTTTATTGCCTGATAATACTATAAAAATTATATATGCTGCAATAACTAAAATAACGACAGGTAAAATTATTTTGATCTTTTTCATTTTCTTTTCTCCAAACGGTAATTTATTAAAACAACTATATGTGGTATTATAAACCCTGATATATACAAAATGCAAGAAATATAAAGAAAAACATTTAATTGTAAAAAATAAACATTATTAACAAATATAGCCTATAAAACACATCATTTAAATACGTTTACAAACCTTAAAACTTGTAGCTTCGGTTAAAATATGGTATAATTTTCAAGTCTGAAAGCTTATTATCAGATATACTCTGATACTGTATAATAATGCTTTTGGATGATATATTATTTATATTAGGAGGAAGCTTATATGTGGGCTTATGAAAGTGTTTTTTACCAGATTTATCCTTTGGGATTTTGTGGTGCACCATACGAAAATGACGGAGTACTTACACACAGAATCGAAAAGGTAAATGACTGGATACCTCATATGAAGAAACTTGGTATCAATGCTATCTACTTCTCTCCTGTATTTGAATCCGACACACATGGATACAATACAAGAGACTATTCAAAAATCGATACTCGTCTTGGAACAAACGATGATTTTAAGACTCTTTGCAAAAATCTTCATGATAATGGAATAAAAGTTGTACTTGACGGTGTTTTTAACCATGTCGGACGAGGATTTTGGGCTTTTCAGGATGTACTTGAGAAAAGATGGGACAGTCCTTACAAGGATTGGTTTCATATAAGTTTCGACGGAAACTCAAACTACAATGACGGTCTATGGTACGAAGGCTGGGAAGGTAATTACGACCTTGTAAAGCTAAACTTAAGAAATGAAGCTGTCATACAACACATTTTTGAAAATGTAAAGAACTGGATTGAAGAATTTGATATAGACGGTTTAAGACTTGATGTTGCATATTGTCTTGACCACGATTTTATTCGCAGATTAAGAAGTCACTGTGATGGTCTTAAAAATGAATTTTTACTTCTCGGTGAACTTCTTCACGGTGATTACAATGTTTTTGTAAATGACAGTATGCTTCATAGTGCCACAAACTATATGTGCTACAAAGGACTATACTCAAGCTTTAATTCCATGAATATGTTCGAAATAATCCATAGTCTTTTGCAGCAGTTCGGTCCTGAAGAATGGACAAGATATAAAGGAAAGCACTTCCTTTCCTTTGTAGATAACCACGATGTTACAAGAGTTGCAAGTATCCTCACAAACAAGAACCATCTTCCACTCATCTATGCTCTTGCATTTGGTATGCCGGGCTTTCCATGCGTTTACTACGGAAGCGAATGGGGTGCCGAAGGACGAAAGGAAGAAGGCGACCCATCTTTAAGAAGAAGCTACGATGCACCTGAATGGAACGACCTTACAGATTGGATTGCAAAGCTTGCCGAAGCCAAGAAAAACAGCAAAGCACTTAACTACGGCGGTTTCCGCTCTGTAGTCCTGACAAACCACCAGTGCATATTTGAAAGAAAAGTTGATGACGAGCGCGTCCTCGTAGCCATAAATGCAAGTGACTCTCCTTACACCGCACACTTCGATGCAGGCTGTGGCACAGCGGTCGACTTAATCACAGGCACACCGCACGACTTCGGAGGCGGCTCCGAACTCCCACCATACAGCGCATACTTCTGGAAAATGGAACGCTAACCACCACATCCTCACCGTATGACAGGTATAAAAGTATCCGGTATAAGGGGATATTCAGGTATTCTATATGACAGAAAAGAAAATCAGGTAGGTTGTACAACTTCCCATCGATTTGTTAAATCAGAGCACTCACACTTTTGATATTCGCACGAAACCGAAGAACTCGCTTTGCTCAGACACTTCGGTTTCTGAGCGAATATCTACAAGTGTTCATTGCTGATTTGACACAAATCGGGATAAATGTTGTTACAACCTACCTGTTTTCTTTTTCTGTCATATGGTGAGAATGTGATGGTTAGCCAAGCATGGAGAAGAAGTCGTACTGGTTGGTTTCCGGCAATCCGTTTAGGATACCTAAAGCCTCCATGTCGTCTAAGATAGTCTTGGAAACTTTTCCACGCGTGCGGATATCCTCTTTGGATGTAAAGGTACCACCCTTTGCAGCTTCTTCAAGCTGCAAAGCAGCCTTGTCGCCCATGCCTGCAATAGAACTGAAGCTTGGCATTATCTTACCGTCGATTATCTGGAAGCGATCTGCCTTGGCACGATATATGTCTATCGGCATAAATTCTATGCCTCTTGCATACATTTCCTGTACAATCTTCATATCCTTTATAGTATCTTTTATGGTTGCTGTCATGTTGGCCTTGTCGGTTTTCTGCAGTTCGGACATATACTCTTCAAGAGTTGCCTTGCCCTGACACATCATTTTATAGTCAAAGGCCGAGGCTCTTATAGAAAAGAAGGCAGTGTAATATTCAAGCGGATAGTTTACCTTGAACCATGCTATACGCCACGCCATCATAACATAAGCAACTGCATGTGCTTTAGGGAACATATACTTGATTTTTTCACAAGACCATATGTACCAGTCGGGTACATCATGAGCTTTCATTTCTTCTTTCCACTCAGGCCATTCTTTACACTTACCCTTCGCAACTATTCCCTTCCTGACCTTTTCCATAATGTTAAATGCAAGTCCGGATTCAAGTCCTCTGTACATAAGATAAACCATTATATCATCTCTGGTACAGATAGCCGATGATAGTTCACAGGTTCCCTCTTGTATAAGCGTCTGAGCATTGCCAAGCCATACATCAGTACCATGAGACAGTCCTGCTATACGTACCAGGTCTGAAAATGCCTTTGGATGGGTGTCTATAAGCATCTGCATGGCAAATTCCGTTCCAAATTCCGGTACTCCCAAGGTTCCAAGCTTTGTTCCGCCTATGTCAGCCGGTTCTATCCCAAGCACTTCTGTGCTATGAAAAAGCGACATAACATCTTTATCATCAAGCGCAATCTTTTTTGCATCAACACCGGTTAGATCCTCAAGTCGTCTGATCATGGTAGGATCATCATGTCCAAGTATATCGAGTTTTAAAAGATTATGGTCGATGGAATGATATTCAAAATGAGTTGTTATGACATCTGTATTCATATCATTTGCCGGCTTTTGTATAGGTGTAAATGAATATATTTCCTCATTTCTTGGAAGCACTATCATGCCGCCCGGATGCTGACCTGTTGTTCTTTTTACATCCGTACATCCCACAGCAAGCCTTTCCATCTCGCATCTTCTTTTTTCTATATTTCTTTCTTCAAAATATTTATATACATATCCATATGCAGTCTTATCAGCTACAGTACCTATGGTTCCGGCTTTAAATGCCTTTCCCTTACCAAAGAGTTCTTCAGTATAAGCATGAGCCTTTGCCTGATACTCTCCTGAGAAATTAAGGTCTATATCCGGTTCCTTATCACCCTTAAAGCCAAGGAACGTTTCAAACGGTATATCATGACCTTCTTTTTTCATGAGTGTTCCACACTTAGGACAATTCATATCAGGCATATCACATCCTGACTGTCCTTCATACTGTTTTACCGCTTCCGAATCAAAATCAACATGATAACAGTGTGGACATATATAATGAGCCGGTAACGGATTAACCTCCGTTATACCTGCCATAGTTGCAACAAATGATGAACCTACTGATCCTCTTGAACCAACCAGATAACCATCTTCATTGGATTTCCAAACCAGTTTTTGTGCTATAATATACATAACTGCGAAGCCATTGGATATAATAGAGTTAAGTTCTTTGTCAAGTCGGTTCTTAACTATGTCCGGAAGATTAGGACCATATATCTCATGCGCCTTGTCATAACAGATTTTTGTAAGTGTTTCATCAGAATTTTCAATAATTGGAGGACACTTATCCGGTCGTACCGGTGATATCTTTTCTATCATATCTGCTATTTTGTTGGTATTGGTTATAACTATCTCCTTTGCCACATCACTGCCAAGATATTCAAATTCCTTAAGCATCTCTTCTGTTGTCCTGAAATAAAGCGGCGGTTGTTCATCAGCGTCATCAAATCCCTGCCCTGCAAGTATGATGCTTCTGTATATCGCATCTTCCGGATCAAGAAAGTGTACATCACAGGTTGCAACAACAGGTTTGTTGAACTGCCTTCCAAGGTCGACTATCTTTCTGTTGATATTTTCTAAATCTTCAACAGAATTGACATTGGAAATCTTGTCATTTTTCAGCATAAACATATTGTTACCTGTCGGCTGTATCTCATAATAGTCATAGAAATCGCAAAGTCTTGTTATCTCATCTTCACTGGCATCATTTAATACAGCCTGATAGAGTTCTCCTGCTTCACATGCAGAACCGATTATAAGACCTTCACGATATTTATTTATAAGGCTCTTCGGCATCCTTGGTCTT
>ODAI010785974.1_pt1 | contig 10265 bp, 8 predicted proteins | sample 1539321 | NCBI WGS metagenome assembly ODAI01 (sample SAMN02144231, study PRJEB22623) | gut metagenome | biome: sheep rumen | host: Ovis aries | place: New Zealand | reverse complement strand
CTCAATGCCATGGGCACGGAGCGCCTGCGGTACAAAGAGTCCGACCGCGTAGAGGCGGTGCGGCTGCACGAAGTGCGCAATGACCACCGGATGGCGATGGCGCTGATGGCGGCGGATTTTCCGGTTGCTGACGACGAGCAGCAGTGTATCGCCAAAAGCTATCCTCAGTTTGTGGAACAATGGCAGTCAATATGCGGTCATTTACGTTCGCATATCGTTACCATTACGGACGTCATAGATGGGTCTGTTTCTCATATTACCCCCCGAAAGGGTATCAATGATGACAATTTGGGCAAGAAACATGCCCTCTCCAAACTCATCCACGCCGCCACGACAGAATACGTCTGGCTCCACGATGATGATGTTGTACTGCCGGAGGCATCTAACAGCCCGCAGGGCGGTCTAACAACGAAGCGGTCTTACAGCAAAGCGGTCTTGGTCAGACCTGGAAGCGATCTTGTAATTTTGCCATTAAAGATGGAAAGCGAAAGCGACAAGCCATCTTTATTGGAAAAATTACAGATAGCCGAGTACTCCGCCATTCAGGAGCTGACCATGCGTACCGCCAAACGCGGTCACGCGGTCATGTGTTCGGGCGCGAACCTCATTGTCCGCCGTAAGGCGTGGTTAGCGTGCGAGCAAGACCTGCATCCCGAGATACCGAGCGGCGATGATATGTTTCTTCTGGAGGCTATGAAGAGGCGCGGGATGAAAATCTCCGTCATTGACGAACCCGACTACACGGCTGTTGTCCGTCCTGCTCCTACATGGCGGGCGTTCTTCCGCCAGCGGATGCGTTGGGCGGGTAAGGCGCCTGAATACACCGATCCGGACATCCTCCGCTGCGGCGCACTCGTAGCGGCTGCCAACCTCCTCCAGCTCCTCTGCCCGCTCATCCTCCTCGTCAAATTCCCTATCGAGTACGGGCTTGTCAAAAAAAGAGAACCACGCACCGTGTGGTACGTGGCTCTGATATTAGAAGTTCTCTATCCTTTCTACATCCTGATTTCCCTTCTCGGAGGTCTCTTCCGCCGGAAGGAGTGGTGAGTTTTATAGCATTTTTATCGAAGAAACCGCCTCGCTCACGCGAGACGGCTTCCGATTAACGTTGTTTGGGAATTATTACCACTTGTATCAAGTGGTTTTTGCAAGTAATTTATAGTGAGTTATCACTGGTCGTTGGTAGAAGCGTCTAATTATTTTACTATCTGACCCTGTGCATTATACTCCTTGTTGCCACGGAGGATGATCAACTGACCGTCACGCAGAACCTTAGTACTTTGTACTTGGTCACTTGATACCTGATCAACGCCTGTAGCGATATTCTCTTTGTTGAATACGAAGCGGAGGCGTTGGGGAGCACCGGATCCACCACCGAGGGTGAGATAAGCCTTGTGCGCAGCAAGCGTGCTGGTGAACTGATAGAATCCTATACCTGTTACGGTCTCGTCTGCCGATTTGTCGGAGAGCACGTAGCAGTTATCCGGAGCAGCCATTTCAGAATCTGTTCCCCGCAGGGCGTTTTCTGCGCTTACAGCAACAGCATCATCATCTGTCGGAGTGAGAGTTACTGATGCAGAAGTCGATTTGAGGATGAGTGCGGTGTTAGCCGGCAATACTTGTCCGCCATCAACCACTTTGGTCAGATTCATGTCATCTCCGCTGATAGTAGCCACGTATGCCTCTGTTCCAACAGGGAGACGATATTTCTGCGTCTCGTTGTAATGCGTGCTGTAATAAACGCTACTATTGTCGGGGTCAGGTTTTGACGTAATAGCATAGACGGGTGACATATCAATACCACTCAGAGCCGCTAACGGAGCATCTTTCTTCGCAGCCGGAGCACGTTTAGGAGCAGAACTAGAACCACCTACATTACTTATGTAGATTACTACAGCGGTCTGATTGGGGACATCGTATTCAACAACCGCCTCTCCGGCAGCCACCTGAGCAGGGGTGAAACTGTGAGCATCCGCTTCGCTTCTAATCCGTACTTTGAGTACGCAGCCCTCTTGTACAGAACCGTTAACTTTGAGACTTCCCGTTCCTTGCGGAAGTTCGAAACTAATGGTGTTTTGAAGGTTTTCATTCCATCCTGGGTGGCCGAAGGCATAGCAATCCAATGCTGCTTGAACCATTGCGTCAGATATTACTTGTCCAATCTGTACTTCTTGGCTACCAGCATCATACCCGGCATTGTTAGCAATCGAGCTATTTGTCGATGGGTCAGAAGTAAAGTCCACAGAAGTAGTCAAAGCAATTGCAGTCGGCTTGATGTGAACAGGGATCTCGATTTCTTTGTATTCTCCATTCATGTCGCCATCTTGATAGCGTGCATACCGCACTCTAAAGACATCATCACCTGCGGTCAGTGCGCGAAGTTTCGTCTCTGCCTGGATGCTGGCTACATAATGTTTACGCGAACCCCAGATAGAGAAACTCGGAGCATAGCCGACCGTCGGGTCGCTCTTCTCACGTAATTCCATCCATGGCATCTCTTGACCGGTTTCCAGTTCAAATTTATAGTCTTCCGGCACTAATTGACCGGCATTAGGACCTGAGGTAAAGGCCAGTACACATTCTTTCGTTGCGGCTTTACCGAATACCACATGGATGGTAAACGTTATACTTGCAGGTTTGTAATCCTCATTTCCATCTGTATGAGCAGTAACGACTGCGTCTCCAATACCGTTCACAGTAAATTCGAAACTATTACCTGATGTTTTGGTAAGGGTAATAACATCATTATTAGATACGGAGTACGTCATCGTAAGACCTTTTTCAGTTGGAGTAGCCCAATCTATAAAAGGTTGACCTTGAAAATACTTGACCCCATTATTCACATAGAGAAAATATTCGGTACTTGGATAATAATAAGTTCCCGGTTTAAACAACTCACCATACTTATCTTTTACGATGGTTGCCTCTGTCAGTTCATCGCTTCCATTTAAGAATTTCAGTTCAGGAACCTCTCTTGTGTCGCTTGGATCGGAATCATCTATTGTAAATGCAACGTAAGTGATGTGATCAACGGATGCATTCGCTAAATCAACAGAGAAAGAAGCGTCACCTGACCAAATAAGTTTGTTGGCAGTAGAAGTCCAACCGGACTCATCCGGGAGATTCGTATTGTCCAAGTCAACTATACCGGCGATAACAATACGCGTCAATCTACCCGTTTCAGGAGCAAAAGTAAGTGTTCCATTTCCGCTGACGGTCATAGTAACTTTGTCATTTTGACTATCATAGAGGAAATTACAATAATCACCGTCCGCCGAAGCTGTAGCAGTGGCTGTGATGCCATCAATCGTCTGATTTAGTCCCGAACCCGTTCCATCATACGCTAACAGGGACAGAGGTTCATATTCAAGTTCTGATTGATCCCACTTAACATCCGCTTCAGCATCCGGATCTGCCGCAAGAGTAAACACGATGGAATAAATCGGTCCGGAAGTGAGATTCTTAGAACTATTCGACTTCAACACTACGGACTCTGCACCATCTTCATCATCACTTGTCCATGTGAGTTGGCTATTCGTAAAGCTCCATCCAGATCCCGGCACAAGATCCGGATCGAGACCTTCATAATTCCAGTTAATGACAATGCTCGTTAATCTACCTGATTCAGGAGTAAAAATGAGCGACCCGCCATTATACATGGAGAAACCGCAGTAGTTATAGGGATCATCTTGATATAAGAAATAACAATAATCGTTGTACTGATCCGGGCAACTATTCGTTACTCTGATTGTTTTAATCGTTCGAAATTCGTTCGTAGGGACATTGACCGTTGCGAGGTCATCTGTATTCCATGTAACCGTAGAAACCAAATGGGTCGGTACATCAGGATCCGGCTCTTCTGTTACAAAAGTAAAGTCAATGGATGTTATATCGCTTACAGAAGCAGCCAGAACAACAGAAGCAGCATTTCCTGTCCATGACAATGTATGTTCTGTTTCGTCCCAACTCCAGCCATTTGTATATATACCATATTCATTGGTGGTGTGAATGATAATGCTTGCCAAGTTGCCAAAAGGAGAGGAGAATGTGAACGTTCCGTCAACTTCAAGATAGATATTGCCATTATTGGCATTACTATCATAATAGAAGTCGCTATTATCTTCACTTCCGAGAGCGGTGGCTGTGGCTGTAATGCCATTAATCGTCTGGGACATTGGCTCGCCTTGTCCATGATACTGGGAGATACTGATACTTGCAAGGTCTGCCTGCTCCCAAGAAGTAGAAGCAGGCACAGAAACAACGGTAAAGTCGATAGACGTAATGTGGTGAATAGAGGCTCCATATTGTCCTCCATCGTTACCTAAAACCACAGAAGCGGCATTACCTGTCCATGATAAAGTATGTGATGTAGTATTTTCGCTCCACCCTTCACCAAATCCATATGCAGATCCTTTTTCTGCATCCAGGTGGATTACAATACTTGACAGCACTCCCAAAGAAGTAGCAAAAGTCATCGTACCGCTATTATCAAGCGAGATATAGGAATAATGGTCATCACTATAAGTGTCATAATAGAAACCACTATAATCCTCACTTCCGGGAGCGGTGGCTGTGACTGTAATGCCGTTGATCGTCGTGGACATTGGCTCGCCATTTCCATGCCACTGAGAAATACCGACACTTTGTACGTCGGCCTGATTCCACGTGATTTGCGTTGCCCAAGAGCTGACGGAGAGTGTCAGGAGGGCAAATAGTAAAGTAAATAATTTTTTCATAACGTTAGTTATATAAAGTGTTATTGTCCATTTTTGGGGGGTGGCGGGCGTCTGCCGTTGCTTATACGTTAGCTTTGACTGTCGGCTCACCGTCGGTTGACTGTCGGGATTGAAAGTATCGGGTATGCACGCGCGTGCGTTCATTTTATTTAGGGGCATCGTCGGCAGAGAGTATCTCCTCAATCAGCTCCCTTGTATAATCTTTCGCCGCATCATGTCGATGCTGCGAAACAGAAGAAGATTCCTGCGATTGTTTGTTATTTTTCTTTTCCTTCATGCCCGGCGGGCAGCATAAAAATGCACCCGAAACTAATCGAGTGCAAAGGTAGTGAAATTTAGTGAAACCGTTTTTGTAAAAGCAGACAGAAGCTTTACAAAAATGGACAAAGTATCATTTTGCTATAAATCTTGTTGCATTTTTATGGGAAAAAACCTAAATTTACCCCTTCCCGCGGGACAGACGGAAGTCGGAAGGAGACATCCCGACATTCTGGGTGAAGTTCCGTGTGAAGGAGCTGTGGTCCTCAAATCCGCATCGGTTGCCTATCTCCACGACCGGCATGTCCGGGTTCCGGAGGAGCATGATCTGTGCCTGCTCGAGCTGGATGCGCATGATATATCGTTTGGCTCCTTCGCCGGTGAGGTATTGCAGCCTGCGGTTGAGGGTCTTTGGCGACATGCACATCTTGTCCGCTATCTGGGTCACCGTCACTGTCTGGTGATTCATCATTTCCGTCACCGTGTAAATCAGTTTCTGAAGGAACTGCTTGTCCTCCTTCGTCAGGTACTCCTCGGGCTCTTCAGCCGGCGCAGGCTCTTGCACCGGTTCGGAAGAGTTGTGCGCCTCGTTCAGCGCTGTCATCATACTGCTCATCAGTTTGTTGATTTTGTTCTGACGCTTGCGGAACCATACAATGGCTACCACAATACAGATCAGTATTGCTCCTCCGGCAATCATACCGATTCCGACCAGCCGGTGGTTGCGGCGGGTCAGTTGCTCTTTCTCTTTCTCCAGTTCGTCGCGCCCGAACTCGGCGTTGAACCGCGCCAGCTGCTCTGCCGTGGCGTGCGAGTAGAGGGAGTCCTTGAGCTGATGGTAACGCTCCAGATGTACTCTCGCCGCCTCGGGGTTGGATTTATACAGGATCTCGTATATCGCGCGTTGCGCGTACGCCTCATTATAAGGATTACCGATGCGCTGGCAGATGTCGATCGCTTCGCTGAGGTACTCCACCGCTTCGTCGCGGTGTCCCATGCCGCTTGCCGCCTGTCCGCGTTTGTTGAGGGCAATCGCGAGTGACAGTTGGTCTCCCGCCTCGCGGAAATAGGGCACCTCCTGCGCTAAGATAACCTCCGCCTCGCTGAAGCGTCCCATGCTGACGAGGATAGAGGCTTTCTGCGTCTGGCGGACCGCCATCTTGTACCGGTTGCCGGTGGTCGCCTCCACCATACAAGCACTGTCAGCATAGAGCAGCGCCTGCTCTTTATGGTCCAGCCGGTTCTCAATCTCGCTTGCCATCCCGTAGATGACCGCCGAACGCGAGGGAGGGGTATTCGCAGATTTTGCGAATGTGATAGCACGAAGAATGTAGCCTTCCGCCTCCTCGGGATTGCCTGCAGCGAGGAGGGTTCCGGCAATCATGTTCAGCGACGAACTGATGCGGTCCGGGTCTCCGCTCTCGCTGTCCAACCGGTAGCAACGGTACATATACCGCAGCGCCTCTTCATATTTGGATTGCCGCATGTAAGTGAGCCCCAACATCGCCAGGTTGTCCGAGATAGACTTCTCGTCTGCATACTCCATGAGCTCCAAGGCACGCAGCAGGTTCTTTTCCGCCAGGGGGTAGTCCTGCTCGGCATAATACCATTCGCCCGCCCAGTACCAGACGAGCGCTTTCATGGTGTCCAGCGGAGTGGCAGAGGTGAAAACAACCGGTTCGTCCATGAACTCCTCCCGGTCCATGTAAGCGAAAAAGTCCCGGGCGGTGCCCAGCCCCGGCTTGCGGTCAAAGCGCAGTAACAAAGTGTCTATCGGTTCCGGCTCCCTGCAGGATGCCATGCCGGAAATAACGCCGGCGAGGAGCATTAAAAGGATTAAAAGTGTTTTGCTCCTCCGTGCGAAAGAGATTGTATTAGTCATAGGTCGTTATTTTATTGCGTTTTTATGCAACCCTTCTATCAATTCGTCCAACACCGGTATTATGTCGGATACATTAGCGACATCCACGCCCCGCTCGCAGATCTGCGAACTGAGGCAATCGGGGATAACTTTGGCGTGTTCCTCCATGGCTTTGCCTTTGTCCGTCAGGCAGACTATCCGCTGCCTCGTGTCTTTCTCGCCTTTGACACGTTTCACCAGACCCGCTTTCTCCATCCGTTGCAGCAGCGGGGTCATGGTATTGGTCTCCAGATACAGACGTTTGGCGATGTCGTTCACCGGCTGTTGGTCTTTTTCCCAGAGCACCAGCAGCACGAGGTATTGCGGATAGGTGATACCCAACAGCTCGAAATAGGGCCAGTAGGCTTGCATGGTCAGCCGTGCCGCCGTGTAGAGGCGGAAACAGAGCTGGTTGTCCAGTTTCAGTTGGTCGTACATAAAGTTATTTATGATTTAGTTATGTTTGATTATTCGTGCAGGGTTGCCGGCGACTACTACATCATCGGGGATGTCGTGGGTGACGACCGAACCGGCTCCGACGATGACGCGGTTGCCGATAGTCACGCCCGGACAGACGATCACTCCGCCGCCGAGCCAGCAGTCATCGCCGATACAGATCGGCTTGCCGGTCTCGATAGTTTGGCGGCGAGCCAAGTAGTCATGCGGATGGTCCGGCGTCAGCAGCTGGCAGTTCGGTCCGATGAGGGTGTGGGCGCCGATGGTGATACCGCCGCCGTCCAGGAACACGCCGTTGAAATTGACCAACGAACCTTCGCCAATGGAGATGCGGTTGCCGTGGTCGCAATGGAAAGGCGGGCATATGATCACAGAAGGGTGCGCATCGGGGATGAGTGCGTGGATGCAGCGGTGCAGTTCGTCCATATCCCATGCACCGCACCGGTTGAGGTCCCGCATGGCATGATACGCCCGCAGAATATTCGCCTGAACCTCCTTGTCCGTATAGTCATACGGCAGGTTATGAAGCATTTTTTCGTATTCGGTCATTTCTTCTTGATATATTTGGCTTTGACAATCTCGTAGGAGTTGCGTGTGAGGTCACGGAGCAAGGTGTCCGGGGCGACCCAGCGAGAGGCAGTAATCTCTGTAATCTTCGATGTTCATGGTTAACCGTTATTTGATATCTCTATTATATCTCATATAGTTCGATAGGCAGACCGTCCGGATCGGAGAAAAAGAGGAAACGCTTGTTCGTGTACTCGTCCGTGCGGACGGACTCATGCGCAATGCCTTTTTCCGTCAGTTCACACGCTGCAGCTTCTATATCATTCACCTCAAATGCCAAGTGCCGCAAGCCTGCCGCTTCCGGATATGAGGGACGCGGTGGTGGTGAAGGAAAGGAAAACAACTCAATGACATAACTACCATTCAACGACAAATCGGCTTTCCATGACTGTCTCGCCTCACGGTAATGCTCTGCCAATATGGTCATACCAAGCACTTCGGTATAAAAGCGTTTGCTCTGCTCGTAGTCGGAACATATGACGGCAATGTGATGCACTTTGTTCAGTTTGGTTTTCATATTGTAGGTTGTTTTATGGTATATTAATATTCATTTTGTCAAAGTGTTCAGGGTATCGAACGACAGTTTGTTACCAAATTACGCAGAGCAAGGTGCGCCAGAGGGTGCTATACCATTTGCGGCCGAACAACTGCTGGAAGTCGATAAAGACGATGATGTTGACAAGTAAACCGGAATAAGCGAACGGTCTGAAATTAATGTATGGTACAAACCATCCGCTTACTAACACCCACACCACATTGAGCATCTGTAACTGGGCAAGAATAAAAAGCCATGCAGTCAGGATCTCCGGAAAATTGTAGTTGGCTTTTTTTCCTTTGCCGTCATGAATAAACGGGCTTCCGATGCGCGGAGACTTGCGGAAAAGCAACCACGTTAGGAAGATGTTCATAATGGATTTGATGAGCAAACCTGCTGCCATATGTTTGTCAAGCCATTCATCGTATGCATCCAGAAAATGCGCCACTTTATGCGCGACTTTGTTAATGACTTCAATATCTTCAGGGGATGTATCCTGTGTGTATTTCACTTCCGCTAACTTCTGACTCATGAATTCCTCATACGAAACTTCCGATTTTATTTCCGCCGGCACGATATAAAGGGCGATACCTAACAACAAGGTAGTGCCGATGAGCAACTGGAAAGGGCGCAGGAATTTCCTGCGCTTGCCGTTGAGGAAATCTGCGATGACATAACCTTGCCTCCAGACAAGATGCCATAGCGTGCGCCAGTACTCTTTCTCTCCGAATTCGGCAAGCAGAATACGGACGACAGACAGCATGGTTATTCGCTCGGGCTGCTGTGCGTTTTCCTGCTCTTCGGAAGCGTCCGCATCGTAGTTCTTCTGCTTACGGTGCAGTTCCTCGTATTGGTCGTGGGTATAGGTACGCGCCTGTTGCGCCTTGCGGCGCAGTCTCTGCCACCAGAGGGCGATCTTGGAGGGCTTTTTATTTGGGTTTCTTTGCATCATCTATTGATTTGTTTTTTCTTTGTATACTTGGCTTTGACGAGCTCGTAGGAGTTGCGGGTGAGGTCTTTGAGCAAGTCCTCTTCGGCGGCGTTGGCGTCCACGCCTATCCAGTATTTGGACGGCAGATTGAACGGTTTGCCGATGCAGTCGTATTGCGCTTTCAGTTCGTCTATCCGCTCGGGCTGGCATTTGAGCGTCACGATGCCGTAATGGTCAATATCCAGAAACGCGAACATGTGTCCGCAGACATAGAACACTAACACATCCGCCGCATACCTGAACGCCGTAAACGGCAGTTTCTCCTCTACATCTGCGCCCAGCGAGAGGCAGTAGTCTCTGTAATCTTCGATGTTCATGGTTGCGGCATATTTTCAAGTGTCGATGATAACACTGAGCGGTCGGTCAGATGCAGGCAGGCGAGTGCAAGCAGACATGCTATAATACCTGCCAAACCGGCAGGAGAGGTTAATAAATCGTTGGTGCCGTCAATGAATACAGGCACGAATGTTGCAAACGCATTGAAAGAGCCGTGGAAGATTGCGGCGGCAATGACGGAACCGGATTTGACGCGTATGAACTGCGCAATAGGAGCAAGGCAGATACAGAAAACAATCATCATAAACACTCCCGTCACCGGATGGGCAGGAAAATTGTGCCCCATCAGGATGACCGGAGCATACCAAAAACCCCCCCGCCCCCGGAGGGGGAGAAAAATGGCGCCCAATCGGGAGGAGCGAACCATGCCATAACCCCCATACCGCAGCGATAATAACAGCAGTCAGCAGAAAGTTTTTCCCTGAGACCTGCCGGAGCAAGTATCCCCGCCAGCCTGCTTCTTCGCCGAAAGCAAACAAAGCATTG
>ODAI010471349.1_pt1 | contig 10265 bp, 15 predicted proteins | sample 1539321 | NCBI WGS metagenome assembly ODAI01 (sample SAMN02144231, study PRJEB22623) | gut metagenome | biome: sheep rumen | host: Ovis aries | place: New Zealand | reverse complement strand
TTTCATTTCATTTTCCTCCCGGCCCCTTTATTGCATTTTCCTCCCGGGTTTTTTATTGCATTTTCCTCCCGGGTTCTTCATTGCATTTTTCTCCCGGGTCCTTTATTGCATTTTCCTCCCGGGTTCTTCATTGCCTTCTTTTCAATTCAAAGTCAGCCCCTTATACATGAGGAATCATGATTCCGTCCCATCCGATGATCTTGTTGCTGTCCGTTGTGATTTTCTTAAAGATCTTGTTCACGAGGTCATTGATCTGTTTCTTAAATATGATGACCAGTCCGATCAGGACTACGATGATCAGTATGACCTCCACTGTTCCCATACCTGATTCATCTTTCCAGAAATCTCTTATTTCCTTTCTCATTCCGTCCTCGCTTTCTGATACTGTCTTTTACTCCGCTCCCTGAAATTGCTTTCGCGAACAATATCTGACAGCATCTGCAAATGATGGTGTTTACCGCGTGTCAGTGCTTTTTTTACATGGAAAAACTGAAGTATGCCGGGATGATAATGATCAGCATTGTCACGCCGAGCATGATCATCATGGGCAGAAGCAGCTTTGTCCCGGCCTCTTCCCCCAGCTCCCTGGCCAGATTTTTCCGCTCTTCAAAAGAACTCTGTGCCTCCTCCTGCAAAACAGCCAGAAGAGTGTCATTTCCTCTGCGCAGGTTCTGGACCAGAAGGCTGCAGAGCTTTGTGTACTGGCGGGAGCGGCACCTGCGCCCGAAGTGCATATATGCTTCCGCCTCCGGAATACCGCTGTCCAGTTCATTGCAGACCAGAAGGATCTCCTCATAGAGATACCGGACGCCCTTCTTATTCCCCGCTTTTCTTTTGCCCTCCGCCGCCTTGCGGCTGCGGTAGTCCGAGGCGCATTTATAAAAAACATTGCGCACGCTCATTCCCGCGCCCAAATACAGGACAATTCTGCTGATGAGCTGGGGATAATCGATCGCAAGCTGGCGGCTCCTCTCAACCGTCTGCTCATGAAGCCTGTGGTCCATCATGTACCATGCACACACGCAGATCAGCATTCCCATAAACAGGATCCCGGAGCTGGCATCCTCAAGCTGTTCCTTCCATATCAGAGCAACCCCCTTCGCCTCAGAGGGCAGGGAAAAAATATTCTCCTCAGAGCTTTCCTTTTCGGCCGCCTTCAGGGTATTCTCGATTTCTCCCCGGAATCTGGTCTCCTCGTCCCTGACAGGAGCCCTGACCGTGAAGGACATCTTTTTTTCAAATCTCCAGTCTCCGTATGTCAGGATCAGGGTCAGGTCTGCTCTCTCTGCCCTGTCATCAGCATACTCACTGTTAAAAATACTTCCGTCAGTGTCCAGCACCGCGTACCGGCTGCTCTCCCAGTCCGCCGCAAAGGGAAATAATTCTTCTGCTGCCGGCATTTTCAGGGGCTGCCGGATATCATCAGTATCAGTATTGTCACCCAGCAGGCAGTCCGGAAAGCGCCTGAGAATATTCCCAGCCTGTTTTTCAGCCTCCGGACGGGTCAGGCGCCGCGCATGTACTGTGACAGCATATGTACCGAAGTCCTTTTTCTTTTCTGTCTCCTCACCTCCCTGTTCTACTGTCGCGGCAGGCTCTCCCTGCGGCTCAGGTACAGGCGCCGGAAGAGCTGTCACGCTGACCCTGCGGTCCGGGCCGCCGGCAGGTGCCCTTTCTATCGTTCCGTCATCCTGTACGATTCCGGATTCCAGAGACTGAAAGTGCAGAACCCCGGCAAGCACTATTCCGGCTATAAACAGCAGCAATATTTTTTCAGTCCTGGCGATCTTGTAGACAATCTCGCAGCGTCTTGCTTTGATGGCAGGATACAGAACGGAGAAATCGTTCCGCACCCCCTCCTCCCCCGGAATCGGAAAATCCTTTCCTCTTTTCCTTCTCTTTTCCCTATATTCGAGGAGTTTTCTATACAAAAACACAGCCATCTTTCTGAGTGGAAGGAAGCAGGGGGGATCCCGCGCATACGCGGGAACATCCTCCCGGAAAGCCAGAACCGCAAGAGCGATCACACCGCCCGCCAGCACAAAATACAGTCCGGAATACAGCACCGGAATAATATCCTTCAGCCCAATACCCATCTCTTATTCCCCTTATGCCTGTTCTTTAAAGTTCAATCGCCATAATCTTGTCGGACAGCAGAATTGCGATCAGGTAGGCAGCCAGACAGCCAGTCATGAAGACACCCCCTGCCGCATTGTGATACAGCACATCAAAAAAACCCTCTGTGGAAATCCCCAGATAAAAAATAATAAAAAAGGGGACACTGTCCATGATTTTCTGCTCGAACCTCCTGCTGCTAAGCAGAAGGTCTATCTCTGTATCAATTTCCATCCTGTCCCGGATCAGAGATGCTGTCCTGTTCAGAATCTCCGGCAGGTTGCCGCCGCTGCGCCTGGCTATGGCGAACACTTCCGCAAATTCGCTGATCTCTTCTATCTCCCAGCGGGCGGCAAAATCCACCAGCAGCTTTTCCAGCGGGATCCGGTTCTCCATACCCCGCACAATTCTTTCCATCTCGGTGGTGATCATAGCCTTTTCTCCGAATTGAAAAGACATCTCGCGGCGGCACTCGGCAAAGGCGTTTTCCGACGAATATCCTGCCTTGAGAGCTGTGATGATCGCAGCAAGAGCCTCCCTGAACTGACCTGACAGCTCCCTTCTGTCCTTGCGCGCCTTTTCTCTGGATCTGCGTATGTAATACGGTATGATCAGTGGGCTCAAAAATACTGCCGCTATGACTGAGTCGTAAAAAAGATGAGCTGCCATCACGGTCAGGACTGCTCCCTCCAGAATGAAGACAGGGTGTCCTGGCATACGCAGTTTGCCCTGTACCCACTGTCCCGGACCGGCTCTTCTTCTCATCCCGCCGGCGCCCTTCTGCTTTCCGGCCCTTCCTGTTTTTTCCTCTTTTACTGTTTTCATTTCATAAATGTCCTTCGTTTCTGTATAAAAAAATATGTGAATAAAGAATTACCGTGTCAGGCAGTTCTCTGCCTGTTTTTTCAGTGCTTTGTCCTCCCGGTCACCCCCATGGGCAGTCCACACCTGCCATGGCAAGTTTGTCTCTGGACATCAGCTGTCCATATTGTTCCCAGGTTCCAATGATTTTTCCGTCTTTTTCCGCCTTCTCCCGAAAGCGGAAAAGCGGCACAGTCACGATCCTTCCGTTTTCCATCCCCGTGACTTCACATATCTCCAGAAGTTTCCGGGTCCTGTCACGCAGTCTTCCCAAATGAATGATCACATCGATTGCCGAAGCCAGCTGGCCCCGGATCGCGGGCAGGGGAAGATCCATTCCCATGAGAATCATGGTCTCCAGCCTGGCCAGCATATCCTGCGCGCTGTTGGCATGACCCGTCGAGAGGGATCCGTCGTGTCCGGTATTCATAGCCTGCACCATATCGATCGCTTCACTTCCTCTGACCTCCCCGACAATGATCCGGTCCGGTCTCATGCGAAGTGCCGAACGGATCAGGTCCCGGATGCTGATCGGACGGCACCCCTCGACATTGGCATTTCTCGCTTCAAGACGCACGAGATTCTCGATGTGCCGGATCTGAAGCTCAGCATTGTCTTCAATCGAGATGAAGCGATACTGAACAGTAATATTAAAATACTCAGTATTTATGCGACTCTTAGAGCAAAAAGCACTCTTTTTACAGAGTGCTTTTTCTCGTTTTGTAGCTTATTTATTGCTTATTCTCATTTTTTTACTTTTCAGTAAAGAAAGCATCACATATTTGACGATTCATTCAAGTGAATTTTTAAATTCATAAATATGTTGACAGACACATGTAGCTGTGATAGTATACTTATAACAAGCAAAACTTGCTAAAGCCCGTAGAACGCAGAACGCAGATAATTGAATAATTGTAAACAGTGGGAGCGGTAAGCCCATCGTGTAGAAGCTTTAGAACACAGCCCTTGCGGTTTGTGTGAGTTGGCGAACGATAATTAACTTAACACGATGCTAAAATGTGAGTAGTAACACGGTTTGTATTGGTTGTGCTTAATGCACAGCCTCTGCAAGCCGTGTTTTTTTTTATCAAACATTTGCTTTATGAAAGGAGCGAGAAATGCAGATTTACGAACGTGGATATAAATTCCCAGTTTTTCATCTGGAAGATATATCTCTCAGTCAGCAAGGCACTATGGTTCAAGTTTTTGAAGTGATGGAAAGCTGTGGAATCGACTTCATCTTTTCAGTTATTTCAGAAGATAACCCCAGAAAGCTTGAAGTATACGGAGTAGGTGATTTTACAAATGATGAGCTAAAGAAAGTCCTTGAAGAAATCACAGAGATGTATAAAGACGGACAGCGATTCGACAGCATCAAGCTTTATTGTGATTTATTGAGGAAGCAAAATGAAGCCTAAATCTGTACACGATTTAGATACTGTACTGTATTCACTTTATGTCTTTATCACACCCATTTCAGACAGGGATTTAAAGCACTTAATCCGAAGGATGCGCTATCACTGTGAAAAAGATAATGTTTCTGGAATGGTTGCCGTTTCATCTACTGCTTCCGAAACAGCAAAGCAGAGTGTAATAAAAACAAACGGCAGAGGGCGTCCACGAAAGATTGTGATAGGCGATAAAGTAGACCGGCATACACATGTATGCCTAAAAGGCACAGACTCAAATAGCGCACGCAGAACAGCTTTTAAGGTAAAAGCAGACATAGACAAAAGGGTGGGTAAGGCAGTGTGTGAGGTAGTACCAAAGGGAAAATGTACTGCTCCACACGCAAAGAATTTTGTACAGTACAGCATTAATCAGTCAGATGAAATCCGCACATTTGGGACTTTTGATTTCAAAAAATTTGCTAAAGAATGACTATTTATTTTGCAAACTTTTTTCTACCCAAACAGCTCTGAAAGTCAGTATTTATGCGACTTCCAGACAATTTAAGCACATGCGAAAACGATATTATTAATATAGCCAGATAGCAGTAGCAGATAGCAAGCTATCAACGAGAAAGGAAGTACAGATTATGATGTCCTATGATGAAATCCGTAAACAGTCCAGAAGCGATATTGCATTGATGAATGTATTTACATTCATGGCAATGCGTCCAAGTTATTTCATCTGGAGAGTAGAAAACGAACCGATGGAAAAAGTGTTCTGTGTTCGTGTCTTTTACCAGAATGGTAAGACAGGGAATAAACAGATTCATTCTTACAATTTTTACCGTTCAACAGAAGCCGAAGAAGCAGATAGATTCATTCGTGTTATTTGTGATGAGTTTCACACGACACTGACAGGCGACCCAGTTTTTTAATCTTATGAGGTATTACAAATGATGAAGAATATGATGAGCAAGAAACATTTTGGAAAACAGTATAGTGATTTACCGTTAGCAAGTGAAATCATTATAGATTTAAAAACACAGATACTTAGATATAAAATCATGACTCTTTCATTATCCGCCGTACTCGTTATTGTACTGCTGACAGCTTATGAGGTTATAGCGAATGTATAACATACTGTGGATAAAATCTGTTGATAATGTCGACCTCTGCTATATACATCTGCTCTCTCAATGTCGGCTGTATCGATACAATCCCCGATATGATCCAAAGAAGAGCATAAAGCTATCACAGGCAGAGGCACGACACATAACAAAAGTAACTGTATTACTGCGAACAAAGAATGATGAACCGTTTAAGTCTGTTTACTATCTGCCACATGAACAAGCCGAAATATTTAAAGACAGATTTATAGCAGATTTTACAGCTAAAACGAAAGAAGGTGATTCATCGTGAAAATATCAGATGAAATACTAATTGCAGAGCTATTATCTGGAAAGCCACAGAGTCAAATAGCTAAAGAGTATGGGCTAACAAAACAGCAAGTATGCAGACGCACTAACAGCCCTAAAGTACAGAAGTCATTAGCAGAGTACAGAAAAGCGACACTTGATAGTGTTTATCATGGACTGGCTGCACATGCAGAGAAAGCAGTGAATAAACTTGTGGAATTGTTAGACGATAAAAACCCATTTGTTGTATACAATTCATCTTGCAAGATTCTGAACACGCTTCAAGATTACAGCCTCCAACAAGACCTGTACCGAGACATTGAAGAGCTGAAAGAAGCACAACGGACAGAACAGCAGTACCTTTGACCGAAGTACCGTTGTTTCACATAAATGAAAACAAAGATTAACAAATGTGAATGCCCCATAGAGGGGTGTATACACAAAGTTTAGTGACGCTAAACAACACAGCACAAACGGTTTTCGACCTCAGATTTTTTGAGCGTCAAAAAAAGAGCGTCATTTTTTACCAGTCCAGAAAAAAGGGGGTTAAGAAAGTGTGAATACTCTTTTACGACAAGCCAAACGAGAAGTTTGTAGATTGAAGTCAAACGATAGTGTTTACGGAAAGGCTGAAATCTCAATATACATTGATTTCAGTAGACACCCAGAAGAGACAGAAAACCTGACTGGATACCAACAGTATCTAACAGCACTTGCAGAGAATGACGGCGATATAGTGAAAGCTATAGAAACATCGGGATTAAGTCGTGATTCTGTTGTGACTGAACCGATAATAGAAGAACCTTTTCTACTCTGCCGTACCAGAGTTACGAAATCACAAGAAAAAAATTTATTAAGCAAATGATGGAGGGTATATCATGTCGAATATTTACGTTAGTCAGATGAAGAGAGTCATGGAGAAATATTTAGAACAGCAAAGAGCAGGCAATGAACAGATTTTACGGAATCGTGATTATTATCAGCCTGAAATCGCCGAAGAGAAAAACGATGCAATCAGAGCTAAACAGATGCAACAATACGCATCTGCACAGAATGAAATCGGTTCTATCTTCTCTAATGTACGCCGTTATCTTGCCAATGCGAATTTCCCTAATGTCGGTTATCTGACTGCTGACAGACTTCTTTTTGAGTCTGGTATGTCTCTTTCTCCAGAAGAAATAGAGGGCTTCGTGGATCGATACAAAACAAATTTCACAATGCTCCGTATCATCTCTGATTACGTCAAAAGGCAGCCAGAGTCATTAGCGTGGAATAATATCGAAATACATTTGCCCACTGAGATTTTACAAGTCTACAAATGGTTCGCAGAGGAAGCACTTAAAATACTGCACAAGATTTCTGTGAACGGACTGATTCTTCAAGACCCGATTGAAATTGATCTATTTGATTCCGAAGCTCTGTCTACCGTTCAAGAAAAGTTAGACGTAATAAAAGACGGACAAGGATTATCTGATTATGGGTCAGCAGACGTTCCAGAGTCTGCAAAACATCAATTTGACTCTGTTCTGCTGACTGCACACATTTCGCAAGCGAATCTGTTCAGTAGAAGCGTATAACAAGTCGTTTAAAGCGTCTGAGAGCGTCTGTATTGCGTTCTATGCAGTTTTTAGTATATCTGCACATAAACGAGCTAAAGACGCTTAGAAACGATTCTGAACAGTTATATGAATAACGAGGTGATTTATGGATAATATTAAAATTCCTCATATGTTGTCTATAAAAGAGACTGCGAAAGTCACGAATCTGCCACCGTGGTATATCAGACAACTTTGTTGGGATAACAAAATCGTATACCTAAAAGCGGGTAATAAATACCTGGTGAATCTTGAAAAGCTGATTGAATATTTCAACGCACAAGGTTCTGTATAATGCTTCGTACAAGTGCACCGCTCCTATACTCTTGCCATTGTGCACTTGTGACTATATTTGTTCTCCTTTCTAATAGACAGCAGACTAATTGCGTTAAAGCGTCATTAGTCTGCTGTCACTCTATCAGAATAATATCAGTATTAAATCTAACGTGATTCAAAATAGTATTAAAACTCATTGTTTTTAGCGTCATTCTGTGCTATATTATCAGTAGCAGATTTAACGTTCGTTTGATTCAATACTGAAAGGAGACAGACATGTGTATTTACGGGTATTGCAGAATCAGCACAAAACAGCAGAGCATTGAGAGGCAGATTAGAAACATCAAAGCAAGCTATCCCGATGCAGTGATTTTCCAAGAAGCATATACAGGTACAAAGTTAGACAGACCTGAGTGGAACAAGCTGTTTAAGAGAGTAAAAGAGGGCGACACACTTGTATTCGATAGTGTCAGCAGAATGAGCAGAAATGCCGATGAAGGAATCAAGACATACTTTGAATTGTTTGACAGGGGTGTAAATTTAGTATTTCTCAAAGAAGCATACATTAATTCAGACACCTATGCAGACAGTTTGAAAGACAAAATTGAGCTGACTGGTACAGATGAAGATGAAATCTTTAAGGGACTGAATAATTATTTCAGAAAGCTTGCAAAGAAGCAGATTCGCATCGCTTTTGAGCAGTCACAGAAAGAAGTTGATGATTTACATCAACGCACTAAAGAAGGAATCGAGACAGCACGCATCAACGGTAAACAGATTGGTCAGAAGCGTGGAGCAAAGCTGACAACAAAGAAGTCTGTTGAAGCAAAAGCACAGATTGAAAAGTACAGCAAAGATTTTAACGGTACTCTTGATGATACAGAAGTCATTAAGCTGACTGGATTGAGCAGAAACACATATTACAAATACAAACGTGAAATGAGAGTATTCGCTGGTTACGAAATCAAGATTGGCGATAGTGTATTAACTGTTGACGTATCTAATAACTGACATAATAGATTCATACGAAAGGAGAAAAGACGATGGCAAGCGTCAAAAAGCGTGTTGGTGAGCGTGGCACGACATATCGCATCACTGTCTATAAGGGGTATATCCCAGACCCGAAAGGCAGAAAAGACAAGAGCGGAAAAGTCAAACTGATACAGCAGAAAGAGACAACAACATATACACTTGATGAGATGGGTATATCTGCTGTCACTGATAAAGGCAATCCACGTTCCGATAACTCCATCATGAAAGCCGTGCAGCTCTATGCTGATAACCTTGAAAAGCGAATGACAGGGGCGGCATATATGAAAGGTGATAAAGTACGTCTGATAGACTTCTATGAACACACTTGGAAGCCTTGGGCAAAGAATAACTTTGCTGACAGCTCATACTATACGTATACGAAGCATCTTGATGAAATCATCATGCCAGAGATTGGATCAATAAAAATCGGTCGAATCACTCCAGAACACATTTCATCTCTGTATCTGAAATTAGCACAAGAGGGAAGTGACAAGGGCAGAGTAAAGAGCTATTCACGAGGCTCTATTGTTACGTTTCATAAGCAGTTACAAAGTGTTATGAAGTTAGCTCATAAGTATAAAATCATTGATGATAATCCCTGTATGAGCGTTGATTTACCTAAAGCAAAAGAGCAAAGCAGAATAAGGTATCTGACAGAAGAGCAAACAGCTATTTTACTTGAAGTCTTTGAAAACCCCGACCCGTGTTATGTTACTTCAACTTATAGTTGGGGCACAAAACACACTAAGTATGACTTTAATGCAAGAACCATATCTCGTTTACAGTACAAGACATACAAAGCACTTTTTAGAGTCGCTATTTTTAGCGGTTGTCGTATTGGTGAGCTGTTAGCTTTAACGTGGAATGACATTGATTTTGATACAAACACGATTCATATTAGACAGTCTATTGGATATGCTTTGAGTAAAGGGGGGCAGTACATAAAGCCCCCAAAGACAGAAAACTCATTTAGAGAAATCGTAATACCCCATAGTGAAATACAGCTTCTTAAAGAGTTACGATTAGAACAGAGAATACACATGTTAGAGCTTGGGTCTGCGTGGGCAGGCAATAGAGAATCACAAGATGATAATTATGTATTCGCAAGATATGACGGTCATATGATTTGCAGGTCTACACCCAACAGAATCTTAGGAAGACTGATACAGAATCACAATGCTACTGTGACAAAAGAGAAGCAGTTACCTCATATCACTGTTCATGATTTAAGGCACACACACGCAACATTATTAGTGGCAGGAGGCACAGATATAAAGACTGTATCTGCAAGACTCGGACACAAGAAAATCAGCACAACACTGGATATTTACGCACACGCTCTTAAAGCAAAAGATGTAGAAGCCAGTGCAATGTTAGACAATATGCTGAACACAAAAAGAGCATGATAACAGATTTTATTCTGTCTCTTATTTGTCGCTTACTTTCATTTTAAGCTACAAAAAGGCATCATAAGTTACTGAAAGATAGCATAACAAAAGCGTTGAAAAGTCTTAATCTATCACAAGATAGAGTAAGATACTGAAAGATACAAAGAGCATACTTTGTTATCAATCGTAATG
>ODAI014440299.1_pt1 | contig 10266 bp, 10 predicted proteins | sample 1539321 | NCBI WGS metagenome assembly ODAI01 (sample SAMN02144231, study PRJEB22623) | gut metagenome | biome: sheep rumen | host: Ovis aries | place: New Zealand | reverse complement strand
TGTTTTTATTTCTTCTGGAAAGGAAATAAGATTCCTATCTTAAATTTCTATAATAGAGAAAGACAAACATTAAAGGAATATCTTACAAATATTGATAAATCATTACCTAACTTTAATGATCACTTTATTAAAGAAAAACCAACTGATTTCTTACCTTTTAAATTCTTACTTGAGAAATATAATTTAACATATCAGGAATTAATCCACAAGTTTGGAGAAAATAGTATACAAAGTGTAATGGGTATTATTTTCAGAGAAGGATTAATTGAGGAACTTGTTGAATGGATGGAAAAATATCATAAAGATGATATAATGACTCCTAAGTCAGGTCGTACATTTTACGATTATGTAATGTATGCTAAAGGAAAGTTCGATGCAGGTAAAGGTTTATTCAACATGGGACCAGTTTTCTGTGAAAGTTATTCTCCTGCAGTAATATCTAAAACTTGTTATTCATTCATACATCCAACAGAAGATAGATATCTTTCATATCGTGAATATGTTAAATTAATGGGTATGCCTGATGATTTCATACCAATTAATGATAAAGGAGAATTAGTTCCAGTTGGAATGATTGGACAAAATGTACCAGTAAATCCTGCAAGGGATTTATGCTATGAGGTTTGTAGATTTATTGATAATGATGAATCATTAGAATATATTGAAAACGATGGAAGTTTTCTATATTTATTACAAAATAATTTAAATCAAAAAATATCTAAGATTACTGAATAATGGGACGTGAGACAACTGCAGATATAACATATTTAGGTAGAACATTTAAAACTTCTATTACTAAACCACTTACTGATGAAGAGTATAAAGAAATTGTTGATTATATTAATCAACGACCTTCTAAAGAATCTGCATTAGATGAACTTGTTAAAGTAAAGAATGGAGGATTAAAAATATCTAACATTACAGGATATTATTTCTTATCATTAATGTATGATGCTAGAAATGGACAAGATGCTTGGTCTATTAATGAAGCATTACAAAATAAACACATAATGGAATACTTTAATGGTAAATGCGCGGTTAATACAAAAGTATTTGATCCTAATTCTCCATTAGGTGGAAGAATACTTACAGCATTTAGATTATGTGGTATTAGATGCTGTCGTAAAGTTCCACAGTTTCCTCTTAAAACTATTAATGAGCTTTTAGATAAATATACTGTTCCTGGAGAAAATTACTTAGATTTTTCATGTGGGTGGGGAGTAAGAGCATTAAGTGCACTTGTACATAATGTAAATTATTTCGGCACAGACCCTAATGAAAAACTTGTAAATAAGATTTATGAAATGGTTAATGATTATAAAGACGTAACTGGTTCATATAATCATAATGTAGATATAAGAGCAATTGGTAGTGAAGTATTTGTTCCTGAGTGGGAAAACAAAATGGATTTCATTTTTAGTAGTCCACCTTATTTTGCTCTTGAAATTTATAAGTCAGAAAATCAATCATATAAAGAAGGAATGACTTATGAAGAATGGATGAATACTTGGATGAAACCTACAATTGAAAATATTCATAAATATTTAAAAGATGATGGAATATTTGCAATTAATATCAAAGATATCTTTTATGAAAAGAATTGGTATACATTAGAAAATGATACCGTTGATATGATTGAGAAACTTGGATTTAAACTTGAACATATTCATACATTAAAAAATATTAAAAGATCATTCGGTTCTGTTCATTGGGAAAAACATACTGTTGGAATGAATGAAAAGGCTGATGAGAAAATTTTTGTTTTCAAAAAAATATAAATGCATTTATTATGAAAAAAAGATTAGTTAAAAGTGATAACAGACTTATTGCTGGTGTTGCTGCTGGTGTTGCTGAATATTTAGGTTTGAATACAACAGCTGTTAGAGTAATTTGGGGTATTCTTGGATTATGTTACGGCGCTGGTATTGCTGCTTATATTATAGCTGCTATTCTTATGCCAGCTGAGTAATAATTAAGTTTTTAATTTTACACTTTAAGATGTATCTTAGATCTTATGATCATGATACATCTCTTTTCTTCTAGCATCCTTAAATTATAGTATAATTGGATTACAAATACAGAAAATTTAAGGATGCTAGAGGACATTTAAATAATGATTGTATTTCTTAAATTGGAATTTCTATTTTATAATATCTAATTTAATGATATATGAAAAAGTTAAAAGAAATCTGGAATAAAATTAAAGAATTAAATAATGAACAGTGGACAATGATACTTATCATTGGATTAATGATGCTAATATCATTAGGTTATATGTGCCAACATATATAAATTTATGTAAAATATTTTTATGATTCATTTTACGTTTTCTGATAAAGATAACAGATACTTATTTTTAAAATGTGATAGAACAGCTGATGAATATATGCAGGTTTATGAACCTGATGTAAAAAAGTACGTAACTAAACATGTATTTGATATGTTGAAAAAACATATTAATTTAGTTGACCCTATTTGTTATTTACCAACATATACTGGTCCTCGTTTTACACAGGACTTCATATTTGATTATACACAGCCAAGTGGACAACAAATTTTATGGTGTAGTATTGGTTTATGGCAAGTTATCTATAAGTTCTTAAAAGCTAACAATATTCCTTATGATGGTCTTGATGCAAATAGATTCAAAAGGAAAATGATTCATACATTTGAAGAGTTTAAAGAAATTGTAGATTCATGGGGATTAGCTTTTCAACCAAGACCATATCAATATGAAGCAGCATATAAAATTATTCAGTGGAATAAATCAGTATCACAATTAGCTACTCGTGCTGGTAAGACTCTTATTTCATATATGATATTTAGATATTGTATGGAATATTTAGGAGTAAAAAAGATATTGATGATTGTTCCTTCTATTGACCTCGTAAAACAAGCATATAATGACTTTAATGAATATGCTGAATTCTTTAATACTGAATGTGTTTGGTCTGGTGGTAAACTTGTAGAAAGTGCTAATCTTACAGTAGGAACATTTCAAAGTCTTATTAAATTCCTTGATAGAAAAGGAAAGAAATATGATCCACATTTCTTTGATAATTATGATTGTGTATTCGTAGATGAGGTACATAGAGCTACTGCAGCACAAATTAAGAATATCATTTCTCAACCATTTATGAATTCTGTAAAGATTGCTTTTGGTATGACAGGTACATTACCTAAAGAAAAGACAATTGAACATTATTCATTACATGCATTATTAGGAGCTAAGATACAAGAAATTACTCCTCGTGAATTAATGGATGAAGGATATATTTCAGATATTGAAATCAATCAGTATAGACTTAATTATAAAGATATTGATAAACAAAAGAAATTGTTTATTAAGTGTGCGGAATATGCATTATCTACTTTTGCATTAGCCCCTAATAAGAATAATCCTAAAAAGAAGGATAAGATAAAACTTGAACATCCTGAGTTCTTAATTCAATTTGTTAAAGATATGCCATTTGGTATTCTTATGGTAAAGAATGACATATATGCTGATAAAGAATTAACTGATGTTCAAAAAGAAGAAAAGTATATAGAATTCTTAAAGAATCAAATTAAAGCTTCTACAAGTACTAATCAACTTGTGGTTGAAAAGATGATGATTCATTTTATGAATGAAAGAATTGATGTTCTTTGCAATGAGATTCTAAAAATATGCCCATATAATACTTTGGTACTTGCTCATCATACAGAATACTTATTACATATTGCTGAACAAATAAGAACACGAATGCCTGATAAAATAGTTTGTGTTATTCATGGTGGAACTCCAGCTAAAGAACGTGATAAGATTAAACAGACTCTTAAGGAAAACAATAATTGTGTTCTTGTAGCTTCTTATGGATGTATTGGCACAGGTATTACTTTGTCTAATCTTTGTTTTGGTGTTTTATTTGAATCATTCAAATCAGATATAATTAATATGCAAAGTTTAGGTAGAGGATTGGGATTAAGTAAACTTAAAGATAAATATGTAGTTTATGATTTTATTGACTGTTTTGACCCTCTTGTATCTTCAAAGGCAATCTTTAGACAAGGTAAAGAAAAGGTTAAAATTTATGAAGCAAATAAATATGATTATAAAATAATTGTTAGAAACGTATGATACCTATAAAAGAATATTATTGTGATAATACCCCATCATGGGAAGAAATACAAGAAGCTTATAATATGGCTGTAAATGATAATTGTGTTGTACATTTAAATTGGTTTGTACAATATAATGGATGGAATGATAGATATATCATGAAAGAAACAGATATTGAAAAATTAAATCATAATTTAAGACATATCGTTTATGGGATTTAAAAGTTCTTTTTAAAATCCTTGTTTTAATAGCTAGAATGTCCTCTGATAAGATATATATTTTGAAATATATAATCTATCAGAGGACTAAAAGTTTCTTTAAAATAATAGCTTTATTCCTTTACTTCTGTAGGAACTTCAGGCTGTGGTTTACGAAGTGCAAGTTCATCAAGAATAGCATTATGCTCATTAGCGATATCATAAATACTTTCTGTTGTAGCTTCATAATCACCTCTTAATGATTCAAAATACTTATTGATAGCAATTACCTTTGCCCACTCTTCATAACCTGTGAATTTAAGTTCACCTAATGTACGAAGTGTTGCGTCAAGCATAGGATAAGTAATTGTCTTTGAGTATTCTGCTGGATTCCAGAACTCATACATTGAAAGTAATCCTAAAGTATACTGCCATTCAACAGTCTGCTTGTTTAAGAAGAACTGAATTGCTTCAGCAACTACTTTGTAATTTTCCTTAGGAAGATCAAATTGTTTAGTTCCAACAGCTTTATCATTTTCATCAGCCTTCTTAATAATTGCCTGTTCCTTTTCCTCGAGTTGTTCAACAGTCAATTCCTTTAAAGAAGCTGCGAATTCTTTCATTTGCTGCTGTTTCTTTTTAACGTCCATAAATTTATAAAAATATTTTTATATAAAGAACTTGAATGATGCGAATACAATTCCTGCAAGTATAGGTGTCATAATTAAAACATGTTTCCACCATTTCTTTACAGATTCTGATTTTATCTTTCTTGACACTATATCAAATATAACCAAGTAATTATCTTGATTTACTGGTCCTACATGTTTAAAATCAATGTCAATATAATCATAAAGTTTTTCAATCTTAAATAATGTTCCAATCATTTTCATTTGACGAAATACCCACTGTCTAACATATTCATTATTATTTGTGTTATCTCCATCAATTTCAATAATTACATTATTAAAATCATATTTTCCATCAGTTATATTTGGATTAACAACACCATATAAACGCCCAGCCCAGTCTGTACGAATATCTGTTTTAAGATAATTATCAATTACCTTCTTAAAAGCTGGACCGTAAAAAGTATCTGATATGTATTTTTTGTCTGTATGATATTGATTAATATCTTTAATCATTTCAACAGTTCTTCCTAAAAAAGAATGTTGATAAATATACTTAAATAATCCCACTATTGAGAAATAAAAGTTATTTTTATATATAAATATAGTAAAGATAAATTTATCAATTTAAAATTTTAAGAAAAATTTTTATTTCTCTTTGAATTTTATAAATTTGTTACTATCTTTATTATATGAAGCCGGTAAAGTGTCGACTGATTTGCATGTATATACAAATTTTAATATAAATATTTATATGAAGAAATTTTCTCAGTTAATCAAAGAATCAAAGCAATTGTCTATTCAAGACGACTCAGTTAATTATCTATCAGTAGCTGAACTTAAAGACTATTTGGAAATCGGAAGCAAATTCCTTTCAGATGAAACTAAAGCTATTTGTAAATGGCTTATAGATAATAACTCAACTTATATCAAGAAGCTCTCAGGTAAGGGTGATAATGCATTAGTAGATTTCTATAATGCAGGTGTGCCTTCAGATAGTGAACTTAAAGATCTTTACAATAACATTAGAAAGGTTATTAAGTCAGGTAGAATTCTTGAGATTCCTACATTCCAAACAAGAACACAGTTTGATCAAATCATCAATAAGAAAGCTTCTATTGATGAGGTTGTTCTTGACCTTGAGTCAGAAAAGGGTAGAAATGAGGTAGCTGTTAGATATACTCCTCTTGTTCATAAAATTGTAAATAGTTGGCTTGGTAAGACATCATTTGAACAGGATGATCTTTTTGCATACGGTATGCGTGGTCTTACTTGGGCAATGAATCTTTATGGAAAGAAGAGAGATAAACTAAAGAAGCAGGAAGAAGAAACTGGAGAAGAAATTGATGTATCAAAGTATCGTTCATATACTTTCTTACAGTTTGCTGCTCAGATGATTCGTTATTCAATTCTTGATGCTGCAAGAAATGATTCTCATCTTGTAAGAATTCCTATTTCTCGTCAGAAGAAGGAAAAGGATGAGAAAGGATTTATTGCTAAATCTAACTCTGTATCAGGAGATAAGAAGATGGGTAGCAAGGATGGTGGAGATGGTAAGAGTTTATTCGACCTTGTAGGTGGAATGGAAAATCCTGGTAAGTCAATTGACAAGAAAGAAATTGATGATTTGTGGGATGATATTATGAAGGCATTAAAAGAACATTTTAATGACCAGACAATGGATATCTTTATGAATCATTTTGGTTTTGGACTCGAAAATGGAGCAAAGAAACTTTCAGGTAAGGAGATGGCAAAGAAATATGGTTACAATTCTCCATCTTCAATTACAGCCGAAGTAACTAAGGTTCTTAACTTTATTAGAAAGGATAAGAATATGTATCAGAAGTTCGTAGATATATTTGAACTCATGCAAGAAGCAAAACATGATGAAGATGAATACGAAAATGATAATGAGCCAATCTATGTAACATCTTCCTTAGTTAAGGAATACGACGGCCTCAACAATATCGACGGTGATTAAATGAAAAGCTTAGTACAATTCATTAATGAAGAATACAATAAAAAGATTGTTCAAAATGTAAAGGTTATATTTGATGTAGAACCAGAAGAATTCTACATCAAAGCTCCTAATACATATTCAGAATCAGATATACAAATTTATCTTGGCGATGTTCTTTTAAAAGAATTACCTTCTGAAAATAGAAAATATCAAAATCTTCTTGGAAAGAACATTAAAAATATAAATGATGCATATTTTGAATATGAAAAGTTTGAACATATTCAAGATTCAGATATAGAAGATTTTAATCTTGATTGGGATAAATATTACGATGAAAAAGTAAAAGAAGAAGATCTTGATGTTTTTAAAATTATCAAATTAAAGTATATCATTTTATTTGATGAATTTGAATTACTTGATAATAATCTTACTGATGAAGATGATATTAGAAAAACATTAAATGAAATATTCCATAAGTTAGATTCAAGTAATATTAATAAGTATCCTATAGAGATTAAATATAATGAGGAATCATTAGAATTTAGTGAATAATACAATTTTGAAATATTTTATTAAGAAGGTCTATTTTAAATAATAAGTAGGCCTTCATTTTTATTTTTATATTAAAGGCAAAAAATAATAAGTGTAGAACATGATAAATAAAAAAATTTACATCATACTTTTTATAATATTGTATGTATTTGTTGCATTAGTATCTGGTATTCATGGTTTTGCTTTCTTTAGTTTAGCAAATACATCATTACTTGCTATAATGCTTGCTATTGCATTTGAAATTGGCCAGGCTGCTGTTCTTTTCAGTATTCTTACAGATCCAAGTCAAAGAAAGAAAGTAATGCCTTGGTTTCTTATGGGAATATTAACATTAGTACAAATAATGGGTAATGTATATAATTCTTATAAATATTTAATTACACATGCTACTGATAATTTAAGATTCTTTAAAGAACCAATATTTATTTGGACACAACTTCCTGATGCAGAAGCAAATGTAATTCTTAGTTATATTCAGGGTGCTATTCTTCCTATAGTTGCATTGTTATTAACAAGTATAGTTGCTGGTTTATTAAATAAATCAGAAAATGAGGAAATAGAATATGTTGAGGAAGAAGATGAAGAACCAATTGAAGGAGAAGAAGTTGGTGATATTGAAGAAGATGAACCTTCAGAAGAAGCTTTAAAGAAATTTGAAGAAATTAAATCTGAAAAGAAAAATCCTTCTGATGATGAGAATGCTTCTAAAATAAAGGGTGAAGAAGCTGCAGATGAAACTACTGAAGAGGAAGATACTGGTTCTGATGGACCTGATAAAAAACTTTTAGAAGATAATGATGATAAACCAGAAGAACCTCAGCCAGAGGAAATTGTTGAAGAACCTCAAGTTGAAGAACCTCAAGTTGAAGAACCTCAAGTTGAAGAACCTGAAATTACTCAAGTAAATGAGTCAGTTCCTGAAGAATTACCTAAATCACATTTTATTAATATGTAATTGATTAACATATATAAAAAAATAAAGAGAGATTCAAATGAATCTCTCTTTTATTATGTATTAGTATTAGTTTAACTGTTATTAATTGGAACTTCTCCATAAACAGATTCAGTAAGATTAACAGGATTAATCTTAGGTTCTTCTGTTCTGATAAAGTAATTAGATTTCTTAACATCATAATCGCCATTTCCAAGTGAGTCAAACTGTTCGTAGACATATTTACCATCAATCTGTACGTGAACTCCAGGAGTTGCAATAGCTGCAGCTTCAGCTTCGGTAAGTGAAGCATATCCACCAGAAACACGTGTATCATCATCTTTCCAGAAATATGCAGTAGCAACCTGTCCTGCAGGAATTGCTGTATAATCAATCCAATATGTACCTGCGAAGTTTTCATCTTCATTATGATCTGTTCTCTTATATAATGAAGGAGTACCAGTAAGTTCACCATATTGTTCTAATGTAATTACCTTATAGTAATCATCTGAGTGATCAACTCTATTCTGGGTTACAGAAGCAGAAATATCAATCCATGTAAAGTAATTTTCAACATATGTCTGAACATCAAATGCATCAGCAAAACCAGTATTTGATTGTGAAGCATCTTCAATTCTAGTAATATGAGCAGTTACACTAAGTTCGTTTTCACCGTTACCATTTTCCTTAAATGAGAAGTGCTTATTCTCTACACTTAAGTATTGAGCAGAACTTGTTGCCTTTGAATCAATACATTTAAGGTATGAAGGTTCTCCATTAATTGTAACCTGTGTACCTTCATTAGTTACAGTATATTCAGGTGAATTATCATCAATTGTAGGGTTCTTGTAAACAAGTACATTATTGTCATTAGGTAACTTCTTAAGAAGATAATCTCCAATAATTATACGTGTATTATCAATATTTGTAACTCCACTTGTTGTTGTTACTACCTGCTGTGCTTTACTGAAATCAAGTTCAATATGAGCAGGACCCTTTTGATAAAGTCTGTACCATTTCTTATCAGCAGTATTATGATAATCGTAATCAGAACTACGCATATCATCGTTAGTTAAACCAACAATTGTATTAGATGCTGATAATTTATATAATGTATTATCTGTACCACCAACATAGTTTCCTCTATTTATATCGTTAAGTACATTACTTGGAATATTAACATCTGTAGGGTCAAGAGGTATGTAAGTAAATACATTTTCGCTAAGTTCTTCTACGAAGATTTGATTATCTTCAGTTGTTGAAGACCATCTATAAAGAGCATCGAATAATGAAACTGATGTTCCTCTCTTATGTCTTGAACCGCCTGTTGATAAATTAATGTTTCTGTAAACATGTTTGCTAGTTGAAGCAATATTACTATCGTCTCCCCAAACCTGAACATTAGCTTTAATAGTATCTGTAGGAAGTTCTCTTGCCTCTGCAGTTACGATACCATTTTCTTCAACAGTATTAAATACATATTGTGATTTAGACTGATAACTTAATCTGTAAGGATTTGTATTTTCATCATAAACATCAGAAGCAGTATCTGTTCCAAATACAGTAATACGTTCTTCAGCTCTTAATTTGTAATCAGTATAGAATCTTGCATAAGTTGTATCATATGCAGCAGAACCAGGAGTTACAAGGTCTGAGTTAACGAATGTATATGAATACTGTTCATTATTTTCATCTGTACCAGAAATTGTTGTTTGATATTCTGGATGTTCTTCATCTACTGGAATTGTTGCTAAGAATGCTGTCCAGTAAGAAGCAAAATCAGTATAAATGTATTCATTATCTAATGCATCAATCTTCTTATTGGTGTACTCTTTTGCTTTTTCAAGTACATCTTCAATATCATCAGCAATCTTACCAATCTTTCTATCAACATGAGC
>ODAI012977546.1_pt1 | contig 10266 bp, 5 predicted proteins | sample 1539321 | NCBI WGS metagenome assembly ODAI01 (sample SAMN02144231, study PRJEB22623) | gut metagenome | biome: sheep rumen | host: Ovis aries | place: New Zealand | reverse complement strand
GATGAAATTCAGGAAGCAAAGGATACAATCACAAAAGTAAAATTCTGGACAGAAGAGGGCAGCTATCGATACATATTCAGCGGATCCCTGTTGGGAATCGAATTGAAAGGGCTGCGTTCCGCTCCGATCGGCTCCCTGGAAGAGATTGAAATGTTCCCTATGGATTTTGAAGAATTCCTGACAGCCTCCGGCGTTCCCGATGAAACGCTTTCTTATCTTTCGGACTGTTTCAGTACCCTTTCCCCAATTGCAGAAGCTGTTCACATGAAAATGATGCAGCATTTTCAACGGTATCTTGTTGTCGGAGGCATGCCGGCTGCGGTACAGGAATATGTTGAATCCCGGAATATCGAATCTGTCACTTCCATTCAGCAAAATATTATCCGTTTATACAAACTGGATTTTACAAAATATGAGCAGGAAAACAGAAAGCTGATGCTGATTTCTGTTTACGATCAGATCCCCTCTCAAATGATGAAGCAAAACCGGCGTTTCAACTACAGCGATATCAAAAAAGGGCTTCGCTTTGAAAGAATCGAAGACAGCTTTCTCTGGCTGACCGCAGCAGGGGTGGCTATTCCTGTTTATAATGCTTCAGAGCCCAAAGCGCCATTGCTCCAAAGTCAAAAAAGCGCTTTGCTGAAACTCTATTCATCCGATGTAGGTCTCCTGACTTGCCGGTTTGGCAATGCGACACGATTGAGCATTCTGCTCGGCGATCCCCAAATGAATGCTGGAGGAATCTATGAAAATGCGGTTGCTCAGGCCTTAAACACACAGAAATACCCCATGTTTTTCTACAACAGCCATAAAAATGGAGAATTGGATTTCCTGATCGAGCAGGGCATGAGCGTTGTACCCATTGAAGTAAAAAGCGGCAAGGACTATTATGTTCATTCTGCTCTGTCAAAGGCACTGTCCAATGCAAATTACCAAATCGATAAAGCATATGTCCTTTCCAACAGCAATACAAGGAAGGAAGATCGGATTATATATCTTCCAGTCTATCTGGCTATGTATATCAAAGATAAAACCACGATCGGAATCCTCCCGCCGATATAACAAGCCGCTGAACGTAAGGCGCTGTGAATTACGGCTGCATCATTCATCGTCCTCCTGACAACTGCCGGATGAACATTTTTGAAGGAATCATTGCTCATGCGACATATCAGATATCAGCGGGTAAGATCGAAGGCATCAACCGGATTTAAGCCTGGTTTAAGGTTTCCCGGTTAGTATACGCATGTACCGGGGAACGAAAGGAAGAAGATGATCGGAATGTCATTTGGTACGAAGCTGAGGATCCTGCGGGAAGCGAAAGGAATGCCCAGGGCGTCGGTGGATGAGGCCCTTTCCCTGATGAGGGGTACTTGCAGCAACCGGGAGAACGGCTTTGAGGAGCCCGAGGAGGAGCTCCTGCCGGAGATTGCCGGTTTCTTCGGTGTGGGAATCAGGGAGCTTGCAGGCGGCGCCGCTTAAGGCGGGCCTGATCATATATACCTGTACAGGGACCCGGGAGGGAATTCTCCCGGGTTTTTTGATTGCGGCAGAACTCCGTATGTGTGAAGCCGGCGCGGTTCGCGGCGCAGCGGTTGCCCGGCGAATGACACGGAAGTCAGGGACGAAGTCCCGGACAAAGTGACGGCGGTCCGGGGGAACTGAAAAAAGGATTTTGGATGTCCCGGATTTGTTGTATAATATGATCCGACAGAGGGGGATGCTGAAATGAATAAAAAACACCTGATCGCTCTGCTTATGGCTTTTGTGCTGGCGGCCGCCTGCCTGCCCTGCAGCCCGGTCCTGGCCGCGGAGGAGCCCGGAACGCAATACGGAACCTACATCCCGGGCTCGCATATTGTCCGCGGTGCGGCGTCCGTTTCCGTCATGCTGACGGGATCAAAGCGCAATCCGCAGGATCCGGAAGCCTGGAAAAAAGAGATCCGCGTTTTTCCCTTTGACCCGGGAACGGGGCTGGCCGTAACCGGCGAGGGCCGGGAACCGGGGGACGAGGTGAAGTGGGTCAAGTGGCTGGAGGACGGCTTCGGTTATACCGTCCAGCTCCTGCAGCCCGGCAAGTATGTGCTCAGCGGCGTCCCGTACTATGTGCTGGATCCCGCCGACGAGCGTCACACTGCCCTGCTGGACGAACTGGATGCCGCCCTGCAGAAGGCGGATGCCAAAACACAAAAGGCCACAGGCACCGGCCTCTATAAATGGATCCTGAAACGGGTGAAGACGAAGGTGCCGGAAGAGATGGCCGATACCTGCCGGGATCCGCTGAACGCCCTGCTGACCGGTTATGCCTCCCCGGAGGCCTATGCGCCGCTGCTGCGGACCGTGATGAGCCTGGCCCGGATCCCCGCGGTCGTGGTGGACGGGACGCGAACGGTGAAAAAAGAAGAGATTGCGGGGACGTGGGCCGTCTGCGAGCTGGACGGAAAATGGCTGTGGACCGATCCGGCCCCGGATGCCGGCAAAACCGACTGCTTCGCCAAAGAGGAATCCGATATGCGGAAGGACCATACGCTCTCCGGCGGGGCGGAAAGCTTTGTCGCGCAGTATATCCGCTCCAACTATATGGACGTACTTATGCGCGACGACCTGGACACCGCGGAGCGGCTGATAAAGCAGAACCGCAATGAGGGCAATTCCCATGAAATCGCTTTTATCGACGGCCCGCTGTATTCGGTGGGTCCCGGTGAACCGGTCACCCTGCGGATTTACTCCAACTATGTCCGGGACCTGGAATCCGAGGATCCGGAGACAGACCGATATAATATCCTGCACAACATCCTGTGTGAAAAGCATATCTATAACGACCAGTATCATTTTTTCAAAAGGCCGTGGACAAACGAGCCGGATTTCGAAAAGACGGAAATCAAGCCCGAAGATGTGGAAATCCTGGAATACAGCAAGGACCTGACCCGGATCGTGCTGCGGTTCAAAACCCCCGGCCTGTATAAAACCTGGTTTCTGGGGGACGATTACTGCGTGCTGGATCCGGAGGATCCGGAACAGGTGGAGATCGGGCGCCTGCTGGATGAAGCCCGGGATATTCCCCGGGGGGAAACAGACCGGGAGACGGCAAAAAAGCTGCAGGACTGGGAAGCGTCGAAGCTGAAGTATGACCGGCAGGCCTATAAGATCATATACGGTTTCTACTGGGACGACAGTCCGATCGCCACCGTGGATATGACCAGGGAGAATTTTGACCTGTCGGAGGCCTCCCAGGACGCCTTCGGCGCGCTGGCCAGCGGCACTGCGGTCTGCGGCGGGTATTCCAATCTTTACACGCTGCTGCTGCGAAACGCCGGAATCCCAGCCTTCAAGGTCTCGGGTTACCTGAACAGCCGTAAAATGGGTCATGCCTGGAACATCCTCCGCATGGACGGCGAATGGTTATATGCGGATCCCACCTGGGACGACAGCGGCAGGAGCTCCTCCGGGAAGTATTTCGCCCAGACGGTTGACCAGTACATGAAACACCACGCGGGGGATTTCGCCGGGGAGGATTCCTTCGCGACTGACATGTTTGAGACCTCTGTTTATTCCACGATGCGCCACCGCTTCGATACCCGCTATGCCGTCAGGCTGGAGATGCCGGACATGCTGCGGGCGCTTCCGGGGGATGTGTCCGCCTACAGCTTCCCCGAAAAGGATCCGGCCTTCTATCCCATCACGACGGAAGTCAGCGACGACAGCATCAAGTACGATTTCGGGAATAAAAAGGTGAATATCGCCTTTTCCATTCACGACGCCCGGGGGGAAGAGATTGAAGCCTATGACCTGGACGACAAAAATATGTATACCAGCGACAGGCGGCCGGACTTTGACAGATTTCCCAAGGGGCAGATCGTGGACCTGCTGATGACAGACTATCTGGGGCCCGGCAAGCCGGCGGGCAAGTCCTCCATCTCCCAGGAATATATCTGGTCCCGGACAGTGCTGGAGGAAACGAACTACAGCTACTCCGTGCCCATGAAGCGCAATGAGATACGCGGATACTCCGAAAAGAGCCGCCGCACATGGACCTATGATATGGACCTGCGGAAAAAGGCCATGTCCTGGGAACTGGAAAAGGACGGGACCACCCTGACCGTAACCGCGCATTTTGATGAAAACGGGAAAACGGTCCGCGCCTCGGTGCTGCTGACGCCGCCCTCCGGTGGAAACGGCCTGGGATGGGAAACGACCCGGGACGGACGTATCACCTCCCTGCGGGTGGATGACGGGGATGATACTTATATCCTGACGGATATGACGGATACATGGAAACAGATCCGGTATGAAGTATATCTCCGGAAACTGCTGCGGAAGTATCCGGCCATCTCGGAAAACGAGCCCCTACCCGAGGGGGTGCGCGTCTACCGTTTTTCCAAGGATATCCTGGTGACCTCGGCCGATACGATGTTCATGTTCCGCCCGGGGCTCTACAACGGAGATCCCATCGCCACCGCGGACGAGCTCTTCTTCTGGGATGAGGACGGCCGCCTGCAGGTCAATCCGGACGCCCGGGACCTGAACGGGACGCCGATTGCCCTGGAAATGGGAAAGACCATGGATTTCTCCATGGCCACGCGCATCCTGATTACCGACTGAGGCTCACCGGACGGTCAGGGGAATATCCGTCATCGGACTGGCCGCGTCGCTGTTCTGTTCGTCATATCTGATTTCATTGAAGGCCCGGACCACATACTCCCCGGGAGCAATGTCCTGTGGAACGGGGAATTCCACGGCGCCTTCCTCCTGCCCGATCTGCAGGCTTCCGTAATAGAGCGGGGTTCCTTCCCGGCTGCAGATGATGACTGAGACGGCGCTGCTCCTGTTCTTTTTCGCGTTTGTATAGGAGACGGTCATGCTGCCGCCGGGCTCCGCCGAAAGCGGCGATGCGTCCGCCTGAAACTTCCAGTCCTCCAGCAGCGTCAGCTTCCAGGTGTTGTAATCGCCTGAATCAATGGGTTTCATCTTCGCCTCTTCTGCGGACAGCTTCGGCTTGCCGGCCTCCACCGCGGTCATGAACAGCACGCGATCCAGCGCCAGCTGGCAGCCGGGCCTGAACCCGGCGCAGGGGAACCCCCGTTCCGCCGCCACATCCAGGGAGTTCAGCCATCCCGCGTCATCCACGACGCCGTAGATATAGCTCCGGTCGAAAAAGGGCGAATTGTGCAGAACCTGGGAGCGAAGCCACCACCAGGACTCTCCGCCGTCGCCGGTCCGGCAGACCCGGTCCGCTTCCCCGTCAAAATACTGCTCAGCTTCCTTTGCGGAAAGCACGAAGAAGGTTTCGCCGTCCAGGGGCGCGGGGAGGAATTCCAGGCCGAACCGCCCGGCACGGTAGTTTTCCGTCTCTTCCGCCGTATAGGGAAGCAGGGCGCGGAATTCAATACTGTAAGGCTCCCCGGCCTTCCACAGCCCGGCCAGCTTGGTGCACAGCACCTTGAGGTTGGCTTTGTCCCAACTGTCCAGGGCAATCACACTATAGTCTTCATTATATGCCTGTTCCGGTTCGGCAAACATAAACTCATATCCGCTGGAGTACATGCTGTTGACCATAATGACGTTTTTCGTGATCAGCAGGGCGCGCCGGCTGTCCGCATCCAGAACCCGCCAGATCAGGGAGGAATGGCCTTCATCCCGGCCCAGGCAGATCTGCATGCCTCTTTCGAGATTCGCCGGGTCGAAAGAAAGCGCCGGGCTTTCAGAGAGTGCGGCCCGGGGCAGCACCGCGCAGGCCAGGATTGCCGCGATCAGCGCGAGCAGCATTTTCAGGCGTGTGTTTCGCATCACAGGAGACTTCCTTTCCGTACGTTTTCTGCTTTTCTTTATTGAAATTCTACTACAAAACGGCGCCGTGTTCCACCCCCGGTTTCATCCCGGACTTTGCCGACTGCAAAGCGGTTCCACACATAAAAAACGCCTGAAAACAAGGAAAATGCTGAAAGATTTAAACGTGCCAAGGGTATTTCTGTATTATTACAACCGAATCGGACTATACAGAAAAGAAAATGAGAGAAGCGTACTTATTTTGCTGCCGGTTCCCGGCGAATGACACGGAAGTCAGGGCTCTATTGCCGGAACCATTGCCCTGTGCGCCTCCGGCCCGGTGGGCTGGGTCACCTTGGGCGGAGCCACGGTGGGAGCCGCCGCCCTGGGAATTTACGCCGGGGGTTACGGAGACGCATTAAACGGGATGAATTTTTGAGGAGAGGTATTCGGTCAGCACCTGGCCGCCGCTTGAGCCCAGTTTCTGCAGGAAGGATAACGCTTCCTGCTGTTTTTCCTTCGGCATCCTCCGGATGGCGGAAAAGACGGATTCTGCGCTCTTCCATTTCTGCTGGCTGATCTCGCTGAAGCTTTCCGCTCCGGTGGATTCAAACAGGGAGAAGACGATTTCCGTCAGGGCCTTCCGGTTGCCGTCATCCATGCGGCTGAGCCAGTCGTTCAGGAAGCTTTCAATGACCCGGCTGGTTTCGGACAGCTCAGCTTCCGTAAAGCGGTTCCGGGAAACCTCCCAGCTGAAGCCGTCGTGCTGGTAAATGCCGACCTGGCTGCTTTTGATCACCCGATGTTCGGCAACGGAGGAGAGAAGAAGCCCGATGACGGAAGTATCCGGGATGATGCTGACAATGGCGGGAAGGATCTGCCGGTATCCTTCCGACTGGAGGATTTCATCCCGGAAGCCGGGACCGTCATTGGTATAAACAGCCCGGATATACTGCCGGAGCTCCGGATTACAGCAGGAGGCCGCGTAAACCGCCAGGTTGCCCCCTTTGGAATGGCCGCCGATGCGGAGGTCCTTTTTGAGCTTTCCGGCGACATGGTTCAGGTATTCGCAGGCTTTTCGCTGTCCCGCCGTTTCCGGAAGGAAACTGAAATTGAAATCTTCCTTCCAGCCCACCAGCGTGCCGTCGGTACCGCGGAAAGCCACATAGGGCTCCCGGCCGGGGAGCAGGAAGGTTACGGCGGCAAACTGCAGCCCCTGTGCAGCGTCTGTTTCGTCCATATACCAGCAGAGCTTCATCTCCCGATAGCGGTCGCCGAGGAGCATTTTCTCCATCAGCAGGGGGGCTTTGGCCGTAAAGGACTTATCCGCGAGGATTTCCTCGTGGGTATGCTTTTCGAAAAACGCCCGGCAGGCGTCCCGGAGGGAGACCTCGGTTCCGTCCATGGAAAGGATCCCTTTGAAATCCGTATAAACCAGTTCCGCCAGGACGAGGTTATCCACTTCGTTGAAGGGATCCACGGAAAAAGGAACGTCGCAGCGCCAATCCAGGTAATCAAAAATGTTTGCCATACTCTCCCTCTTTTGGAGATCAAAAAAGTCTGCTGTTTATCTCCGGGGAGAATTATAGTAAACACCCGATCCGTAAGTCAATCTGCAGCAGGAGGGATGGAAAAAAAGAAAAAACCGGGTATAATGGACGCAGGACAGGGATCTTTACATTCGGACAGATAAAGAAAAAGACCGGGGAGAACCCGGCCGGGAGTATGTGATGCGGACGAAGCTGCTTACAATCGATGTGGACATCCGGGAGGTATACGGCGTTGAGGGGCATACCTGCAACGTGAACATGGTCTGCTTCGGCGGGACCGCCAGCGGGGAATACTTCACCGGGAAGGTGATCGGCCCGGGGGTGGATACCCAGACGATTACGAAAGAACGGAGCCTGCTTTCGGCGCGGTATATGCTGGAGGGGGCGGACTGCGCCGGGAAGGCGTGCCGGATCTTCATTGAGAACAGCACCCGGGACGAGGAAGGATGGCATCCCCGGATTGTGACGGACAGCGAGGCGCTGGCCTCCTGGGAGACGGAAAAGCTGGTGGCCAGCGTGGATCCCACGGAGACGGGGGTGCTGGTGCAGATCTTCAGGGCATAAGGAGGAAAACGGGATGAAGGGTACGGTTTACGGGAGCATCCGGAGATGGGTTTCCCTGCTGCTGGCGGTGGCACTGCTGGCGGCGCTGCTGCCGGGGGTGTGCGCCCTGGCGGAGGAGGAAAACGGGACGCCTGGGGAAGAGACCCTGTTCAGCAGGGCCTGGCTGTGCTCCGATCCCTACGGATACGGCACGGACGTGGCGGTGCTGGTGATCACCAACGATCCCGGGCGGCGGACTCTTTCCCGGGAGGAGACGGAGGCGGGATTCCGGTATATTCCCTTCGACAGCGCCGCCGGCATGTACGCCCCGGGAGACGGGGAGCCCGCCGGGGACCGGGCGCAGATTGCCGTTTTTTCGGAGAAGCAGCGGACCTATACGGTGCACCTGAACGCGCCGGGGAAATATATCCTCTCCGGGGCGGTATACTACCTGCTGGACAGCGGGGAGCCGGCCCTCCGGGAAGTGCGGGCGGAGCTGGACGACGCCGTGGCAGCCTGCAGGAAGGCGAAGGAGGCCCAGACGGCCAAGGCGGTGCACGACTGGATCTGCGCCCGGGTAAGCCCGGTGCTCCCGGAGGAGGGGGCGGAGGGACTTGCAGAGGCCTGCGGGGATCCCATGAACGCCCTGCTGAAGGGGTACGCCTGCCGGGAGGCCTATGCGCTTTTGAACGGGATGCTGCTGAACACAGCGGGAATCCGCTGCCTGACGGTTTCCGGAACCGCCGGGGAGGAGGCGGCGACCTGGAGCCTGTTCAAGCAGGACGGGCAATGGAGATGGACGGACGCCGCCATGGACGATCTGCAGGACAAAAAAGGCGGCAAATACTTCGCCCTGGAGGACAAGGCCATATGGAAGGACCACGCCCTGGGGGCGGAGGACCGGACGTTTACGGAGAAGATGATCCGGGGGACGGCCATCGACGCGGTGCTGGACGGGATGCTGCCCACCTCGCTCCTGAAGGAATATGGGGAAGAGAATTGGAATAATAATTTTGATTTCCTGGTCTGGGACGGACCGGCCTGGGTTGTGGGGGAGGAGGCTACCATATCCTTCCGGCTGTACAGCAACCGGCAGGACCGGTATACGAAGATGACGCCGGAGGAGTTCCTGGCGGAAAAAATGCAGTATTACCCCTTCCTGGAGGAGGATGGATACTATTACATCGACACCACGGCAATCAGGGAGGATATGGTACGGAATCCGGAAATTCCGGCGCTTTCGGAGCTGGTGACGGTGGAGGAAGCGGCGGAAGACCTGTCGTCCTTTACGCTGACCTTCCATGTGCCCGGGGAATATTACTTTCTCGATTATTTCCACACCCCGTTTTACCTGATCAGCCCGGAGCAGGAGGCGCCAGCCGCCATGGCGGCGGAGATGAACGCGGCGGTGGAAAAGGCGAAAAGCGCTCCCACGGAGAAGCAGGCGGCGAAAAGCCTGTTTAACTGGATCCGTAAAAAGGTGAAATATAACTATTCCGCCTGGAAGTGGTTCGACAATCCGGATAAGGTTACGGACCGGGATATGCAGGCGGCCCAGGACGCCATCCACGCCCTGCTCTACGGTAAGTGCGTATGCGGGGGAGATGCCAAAATCGACACGGCCCTTATGCAGCAGGCGGGGATCCGGCAGTTCAACATCGGCGGAAACATCCTCCCGGACTACGAGGGACACGCCTGGAACATCAACAGGCTGGACGGGGCATGGTCCCAGACGGACGTGACCTGGAACCTTTTTGACCAGAGCATGGCACAGATGTCAAAAATACGGGAATTTATCCATGAGAAAATCCTGAAGGGATTCTTTTACCAGTCCGCCTTTGAGCTGCTGGCAGACCAGGCGGAAGAAAGCGTCAGGCCCCTGGCCATCCTGCCCCGGTTTATGAAGGTGCTTCCGCTGCAGGCGGAGGGATACGGCTTCCCGAACATTTCCGACAGGATCCAGGCCGCGGAAATCCAGACGGAAATGATCCCGGACGACAACGGCAAGGGATTTACCCTGCAGTTGGGGAAGGCCTCCAGAATCCGGCTTTCCAGGCTGGACGAAGAGAAAAAAGGGGGAAAGGCCGCGGAACCCCGCACCCTCAACACAACCGAAAAGGCAGTACAGGAATACAAGGTCAACCTGGCTCCCGACACGCCACTTATGGTGGAGCTGTTCCAGTACCCGGGAACCGGAAAGCTGAACAGGCCCGTCCTCAGCCAGTACAGGACCATCCGGGACGGAAAGCTTTCCGAGGCCTGCTGGCAGTACGCGGTGCCTGTGGACCGGAAGAAATACCCGGACATGACGGAACACAGCAGCATAACCTATGAATACGACGCGGACCTGCGGCCGCTGTCCGTCAGCTGGCACCTGGAGGGCAAGAATTCTACGGCGTATAATGTCAAG
>ODAI011884679.1_pt1 | contig 10266 bp, 9 predicted proteins | sample 1539321 | NCBI WGS metagenome assembly ODAI01 (sample SAMN02144231, study PRJEB22623) | gut metagenome | biome: sheep rumen | host: Ovis aries | place: New Zealand | reverse complement strand
TTTCTGGACCAGTGATCAATAATCCGGGAAGCAGAAGAAAAACATAATAATACCGAAAAAGAGGGGGTACGGATCCAGCTGATCAAACAGCTTGATCAATACCCTCTTTTTCATTCCATATTTCTGTCACTCACACCATCTCAAAGATCAAAATCCTCTCCCGCTTGTCATAGTTCTCATACAGGCCTGTGCAGTCGATCTCGTCGACAAACAACAGGTCGTCCGCTGTCATAAGCAAGGAGATCTCGCTTTCGAAAGGATAATAGAAATACAGGTAGATCTGTCTGGGATTTTCATAGTAGGATTCCCGGATCCTGTGCAGCACGATCCTTAAAATGTCATCTGTGAAGGGATTGAAGAAATACAAACTGTCTTCATCCTGTAAGCGGTACTTTCGGGCGTCCTCACAAACAAAGCGGACGCCCTTTTTGTAAGCATCGGGGATCTTCGCCCTGTCAAGATTAAGGCACGCCTTCTCATAGAGATCTCTGTCAAACTCGATCCCGGTCGCGCGGCAGCCCGTCATGGCGCTCAGAAAGAGCACTGACCGACCCAGGCCGCATCCATAGTCAAGAATATGGTTCTCCGCTGTAATATAGCCGCTCTTCGCCAGGGCCTCCAGAACTCTGTAATCCGTTGGTTCGTAGTAATTACAATCCATCTCGAAGAAGTGGTCGATCGTTCCGGAAGTCTTGATATTCAGTTTCTTCTCCCACCACTGTTCTGACGCACCGCTCATGGCATCTCCTTCATTGCAATTAATATGCGCATATATGATGTGATGTACCCGCGGTCGACTTCGTCGGCCGGGGCTTTACGCGTCATTTCGATAATTCGATAATACGCACATATATGATATAATAGTACCGATATTTGTAACCTGCAAATGATTAAGGAGATCAATCATGAATAGAAAAATCATCACTTTCCTTCTGTGCGGCACTCTTGTGCTTTCTGCAGCGGGCTGCGGCGCTTCCGGCAAACAGGCTAACGCGGATCTTTCCAAACCGGTCGAAGAAACCGCTGAAGAAGTTGATGCAGCTGTTATGGATGAAGTCGGCGACGAATTACAAGAAGTTGAGGATTCCCTGTCCGATGCTTCCCTGCCCGATGTGTCCGCCGAAGTCGAGGAATCTCTTCCCGAAGCTGCAGAGGAGATTATCGAAGAGTCGGAATCTGAAGCATCTGCATCTGACGACGCTGCATCAGACAGCGAAGACTATGACGCTTCGTATGCCTTCGCCAATGCGAAATTTGACGGAGACAAGATCATCGTTGTTCCGAATGGAGAAGTAAACGACAGCACCTTTATCTATGAAGATAAGACACTCGGCGGCCTGTGCGACTACATTGACTCGACCGTTCTTGAAGAAGGCAGAACGATCAACAGAGATTTCCTCTATGACCTTATATCGGTGGAAGTCATCGACCCGCAGCTGTATCAGGACTATGATTCATTCAGCCGCACCTTATGCATGAGCCTGTCGATCGCAAACGAGTTCAGTACCATTGACGTTGATCTCAAGGATATGATCCTGGATACAACCGATCAGGCCAAGCAGGTCTTTGAAGTAAACGCTGAGGGAAAGGACACCAGCTGGATCCTGGACGGACATGAGTATAAGTTCTATCTCAACGACGGCAACACTGAGTATACGTCTTCTATGTTTGATCCTGAGACGCTGGCCGTGTGGAGTGTCGTACTCGATCAGTATTTTGAAGTGGAAGGATGATCACTTTAGGGCATCGAACCGGAAGCATTGCTTTGTTCCGGCTTGGTGCCTTTTTTTGTGCTTTGTTCTTTGTTTTCTGGTCTTGATGCCCTTTTCTAACTTGGCGCCCTTTCTGGCTTGATGCCCTTTTCGTGCCATGGACGCTTCCTTAAGGGCAATGAAAGGGCACAAAAAAACTTACCGCATCACCGAGGGAGTATAGGGTGATACAGTAAGTCTTTTTTATGTCAATGCCGCTTGTAGAACTTGCTGACCGCGATAGCGGCGATCAACAATGCGGCACATCCACCGTAAATTTTCCAGGACCCGGCATCTACAGTCTGTGCTGTGACAGTCTGTTCTTCCGCCTGATCTTCTGCTTCCTGCGAAGTCTCCTGCTGTCCCTGTTCTCCCATCATGGGACCGCCGGTCTGCCCGTCATGCATCTCAGGCGGTGTCTGACTTTCTGTTGTGCCGTCCTGACTCATGTCAGGAGGCGTCTGCATTCCTGTCGCTCCATCTTGGCTCATGTCAGGCGGCGTCTGCCCATTTCCACGGCCGCCATGCCCACCAGGACCGCCATGTCCCTCTTGCATACCTTCCGGCATTTCGGGCATGTTACTCTGTGCGTTTTCCGTACTGTCTTCCGATGCGCTGTCTTCCGAAGTCTTGCCCTCGGTCGTGTCATTGAACGGCCAGCCTTCAAAACCGCCTCCGTGCTGCATGCCGCCCATGCTTCCTCCGGTCATACCGCCTTGATCGTCACCGTAGGATGCGGAAATCTCTTCAATCGTAAGCTCTTCTGAGCTGTCACCTATTACAACTTGATAGCTATTGCCGACCTGCATCTCGGGGCAGCTGATCAGAGCCGAGCTGAAGGAACAAGGTACTTCCCATGAAAGGAGGACATTTCCTTCTCCATCTTTGAGTGCCAGGGTGGTTCCTTCATCAGCAACTGTACTAGTGTTGTAGAGAATCGAAGCCTGTGTGGATGTTGAGCTGAATCCTTCCGCCATGGAGGACGCGCCGCAGGCAATGATCGTTCCGCCTGTGATCTCAGCCACGCCGCCGCTCTCACTGCCATAGTCAACCGCGCAGTTGCTGCCCGTACCAAGCAGGCTTATATAGATCGTGCCACCGCTGATCCTGATGTCTTCGTTGGAGTCGAGACCGTCTGCGTCGCGGCCGCTGTCATTGATGATCGTGATCGTACCGCCACTGATGGAGATATAGGTCTCTTCTTCCTCCGCAGCCGTTTCAGAGGATTGTGTTTCCTCCGCAGCCGTTTCAGAAGACTGTATTTCCTCCGCAGTCTGTTCCATCTGTCCGCTGCTGTCTCCATCACTGCTCATGTCAACCGGATCAGAACCATCTTGCCAAAGACCTTCTTCTTTGCTTGAGCCTTGCATTCCGCCTTGTCCGGGTCCGCCACCGAATCCGAACATATCGCTGCTGCCGCCATTGGCGTTGAATCCGTCATCCTCCGAGTAGATCGTGATATTGCCACCACTCACGTCGATGATCAGCGCCTCAATTCCTTCATAACACTCGTTGATCAGGATCTCACCGTCCTCGATGTAAACAAACTGATCGGAGTGGATGCCGTCATCTCCGGCCGCGATCGTAATGGAACCGCCGGCGATCGTGATGTCCCCGGTCGTATGGATTCCGTCTCCAACGGATGTAATATCAATCGTGCCGGACTCGATATACATATATCCGTTTTCTTCTTCATTGGCTGTGACAATGCCGTCATCGCCGGCGTCTACTGTGATCTGCGCTTCTTTGATACATACGCTGTCATTGGCGTGGATCGCGTCCGCAGCCGCCTTTATTGTGATCGTACCGCCCGTGATGACAAGATCATCGTTGGCGGCTATTCCATGTCTGTACTCCGCGGTCACCGAAAGGCTGCCGCTTCCGTTGATCGTAAGATCATCGTGTGCAAATATTGCGCCGTCTGTCCCATCCTGCAAGGCTGTATCGGAATAGGTGCTGCCGCTGGTCAGGGTGTTCACGCTGTTCTCCGCCAGTGTCAGGAAGACCTTCTCCGCCTGATCGACTCTGATGCACGCGTCATCGCTGCAATTAATATCGACTCCGTCGAGCAGGATCCATACCTTGGAGGAATTGTGCGCGTCCACGGTGATCTTGCCGTTGCTCAGTGACCCGGAGACCACGTACCTTCCGGCCTCCGTGATCACCACCTCCTGGCCGTTCACATACGCGCCGTTTCCGGAAATCTCAGCGCCGTCCCCGGTCAGTGTGATGACTGTCGCGCCTTCGGTATCCCAGTCGCTGTTCTGGTCATTAGTGGTGAAATATGTGGTGCCCGAATAGCTCTCTGCGTCCTCATCCACGATCATTGTGATCCCAAGGGACTCCCCGTTCATGAACAGAACTGTCAGGAGCAGGCTTACGGCGACGATGACAACGCAGATCTTATCCAGTCGTCTGTTGTGCGTTGACATTGATGTTACCTCCTGCCATTAACCCATGTAGTCTCCGTTGTAGCTGACCAGCACTGCGCTGTCGATTCCGCCGATCTCCGAGAGTTCGTTGATGAAATCTGTGTTGTCCTCTTTGAGTCTGACTTCCAGGCTCATCTCCACATTGCCTTTGCGGGCTGTCTTGCTTTTGACCACGCATTTATTGGTCTTGTCCTTGAGGAAGGCAACCGCCTTCTCTTCGCTGTCATGTCCGTCACAGTTCAGCACTACGATATAGGGCTTTGTATTCTCTTTGCGATTGGCAAAAAACAGAATGATCAGACCGATCAGCACACTGCCGAACACGGCCAGAGGGATCATGCCCGCTGCCAGTACGATACCGGCCGCAATGGACCAGAACAGGAACGCGATATCCAGAGGCTCCTTGATTGCTGTCCTGAATCGGACGATGGACAACGCACCGACCATACCAAGGGAAAGGACTACGTTGCTGGTCACGGCCAGGATGACGAGCGTCGTGATCATTGTGAGCGCCACAAGGGTCACGCCAAAAGTGGATGAATACATAACGCCCGCATAGGTCTTTTTATAGATCAGGTAGATGAATACACCTACGCCAAAAGCCAGCAAAAGGGCGACCACCATATCAAACATTGTGACTGCTGTTACGTTTGCAAGAAAACTTGATTTGAAAATATCTGAAAATGTCATATGTACTCCCTCATTTCTTTAAGTTTGATTTGATCTGTTATTGTTTGTTTTGTATCGTTACTGCCTTTTCAATCGTACGCCCTGCACCGCTCAATCATAAGCCTTGCACCGCTCAATCGTACGCTCTGCACCGCTCGTATTTGGAAAACGCGCACACCCTTCTGCCGGGTGTCTGCACAGTGTCTTTGATGATCGAAGGCAGGTAGTTGTCCCATTTAACTTCCAGGATGATCCCCGCGTCAGGGACCGGGATCGTCACGCATTCCGGATCCAGGAAATCCGTGCACCGGAGTCCTGTCCGTATATCGTAGTCGAAGGTGACTCTCACATTGCCCGGCCCGTATATAAAGGGCTCTCTCGTGTAGTCCACGATCGTCATGGGCTTTATACCCTGGTTCCGCATCTTGCAGTACAGCTCCCGGATCAGGCTGTGCGGCGAATCGAGCATCCAGTCGATATCGCCGTCGACGATCTTCTGTGCTTCCGAAGCCGTAAGCGGCGCGGAATACTTGGTGCCAAGGCCGTTCAGCTTGCTCTTCTTTTCCAGATGGATCATGGTGCTTGGATCCAGGTTGTAATAGCGGATCCGAAACTTCTCTCTCCGGTTCACGCCGTCGACCTTTTCCCGCAGTGCCTTATCATTAAAATTGTCAAAATACAGACTGCGGATCAAATACTTCCCATCCACCGCATGCGGATCCTCCTGCGCGACGGCTCTTAGCCTTTGTCTTATTGCGAAGAGATCGGACCATGCGATCTCGTGCTTCCACTCGTGACGGTAATGAATCTCTTCCTGCGCCGCTTGCATATCCGTTTTACGCTGCATCGGCATGTCGGACTTTACTTGCATATCGGTTTTCATCTGTATCATCACCTCTCTTTCTTTGTTCTGTGGCTATTTTGGCATGGGAAACTTAGTCCAAACTTAGAAATAGAATTAAGTCTCGTTTTTTGGCAAAAAAACAGCTCATACCAAGTGCCATTTTCATTCTGACACTTGGTATGAGCCACATGACTCTTTGCTATATTTTGATTACTATACTCCGTCTCACTCCGGCCTGTGCCTTGCCAGCGACGCGTTCCGGTACTCCGGATCGCCGGTCACTTCTTTGATAACACGAAAGCTCTCCGGAAAATCGATCTGGTCATCCACATGCTGCAGTTCGATCTCCGCGATGGCCTTGTCTTTCCAGAAGGGATATACGTCGATCTGGAAGGACTGGTTGTTGTAGGTCAGGCAATATCTGTCCTTGCGGATGCGGCCGAGGGAGGTGTCCGCATTCATGATCAGGTTCAGATACTCGTCCTTGGAGATTCTGCGTTCCGACTCGATGCGCTTATAATCATTGACCTTGCGCTTTCTGGTCTGGTAGTAGATATACTGCCCATGACTGCCTCTCTGGCGGACCCGGACTTCTTCCTTGTCATTGACCTTGAGGTAGGTCTGGATGATCTCCACCTTCTCGCAGTTGGGAAGGGAGGACAGCCATTCGATATCCGGATACTCGATGAGGAACTTGCGCTCGATCTCGAAGGGACCGGGCTCCCCGAGGAAGGAGGCGATCTCCGCGATCAGGCGCTTCATCTTGTCCTCAAAGTCCGTAGAGTTATCGATGATGCGCAGATGGGGGTGTCCCGTCCATGCCGCGATGAACTGATCGTCCATGGCGGCCGCCTGCTCTACGGTCTCGATGCGGGCAGTATTGTTGGCCGTGGTATAGAATTCCTCGGCACCCTTGGCCGCCGTGACCAGATGAAAGACTGCGTCATACTGGTCCCGCAGCTCCACTTCGCTGGCGTGGACCGACTGAAGGACCGATTGGAAGGTCTCTTCGTCCATGTAGACTTTATTGTCCAGCGCGGCCCTGTCGCAGACGATCAGGACCTTGTCCTTTTTCATGACCCGCGCGGCCTGCTCGAAGACCTTTTCTTTCTCCAGCTGAAACCGCATGTGGCAGTGCTGGTAGTCCGAATTGGTCCGGCAGGTCCAGGGCGCCACGCCGCCGGTGATGAGCTCTGTGGCCGTCTCCGGCACAAACAGCACGTCGTAGCCTCTTTCCGTGAAGGCGTGCTGAATCCAGTTCATGGCCGTCGTTTTACCCGCGCAGGGGCCTCCCGTGATGACAATTTTCGTAATGTCCATACCACTCTCCCCAGGAAATCATCTGTCCCGAATTTGCAAGAAAGGCCTGGCCCGAAAGCCAGACCTTTCCGTTACATAACAGATTTTACGTATCAAATCGTGCGCCAATCCCGTTTTATCACTGTGCCAGGATGCCTGTGATGTGCGGGTTGGGGCCTTCATACCAATACAGGAATCCTACCAGATCGATCACATCGCCGACCTTGAAGTCCTTGACGGCCTTGTAGATGTCTGAATCGGGGCCGCACAGATTGGACTCAACGGTGAAGCTGTAGGTCTGTCCATTTACAGAGACGTTGAAGTAGAGGTCGTCGCCTTCGGAACCGGAGCCATCCCAGTTGTAGAGATACGCTGCATCGGTGTCTTCGCCGGCGGGCTCAACAGTGACGCCCTTGAAGCATACATACTTATTCTGCTTGTTGATCAGCTCGTCTGTACCAAGAAGCGCTGTGACGTCCTCGGGCTCTGCGATGTACTCGCCGTCCTCGAACTGCCAGATCGCGTCGATGACTTCGACTTCACCGGACCATTCTGCCTTGTAGCCCTTGACCTTCATGAACTTGCCGATTTCCATCAGCTCATATTCCTTCTCTGTGCAGGGAAGGTTGTAGAGGAAATAGGCGCCGCCATTCTCATCCTGCAGATAGATGTTGGCCGATCCCTGATCGTCCTGCGCATAATAGGACTGCTTAGCCTGGATCGCGCCCTGGATGATAACTTCGCTGTCTACTTCTGCTGCCGCATAATCTTCATAGGTCATGGGATCCTCCGGAATGTTTGCTTCCGCATCTTCCGTCTCGTCCATCACTTCACTTTCCACTTCCTGTGTGGTTGCCTCTGCCTGTGCTTCTTCAGCCGGTGCCTCTGCGGCGGGCGCGGCGGTATTGTTGCTGCCGCATGCAACCGCTGCCATCATCACTGCGCTTGTCAGCATGATCACGAGTGCTTTTTTCATAGTGTCCTCCCTTTGGTCTGCCTGTTCTGCAGGCGGATCCTGCTATTATATGACTACAGTTACGGTGTACCGCGGGACCGGCCCGCGTTCTATTTTATTATAGCGAAGTTTCGCCAAAATAAAACCTGGTTCAATTGTTTTGGGACGCCTTCATGCGCTCCCTTATATAAAACCTTGTTCAGTTGTTTTTGGACGCCTTCATGCGCTCTCTTATGTAATAGGCGCCGATCAGGACCCATGTGACGCCGAGTGTGATGAGCAGCGCCTTGGAGGCTGTCGGCAGAGGCCCCATGTCCTTGTCTCCGCCCTCTGTGCCCTGGTTCCGCATGCTGGTCTGGTCCAGACGATAGAGCGCCGTCACTTCCGAGAACAGGTTCTCCAGGTAGGCGTCGTCGACCGTCGCTTTTCTGCGGACGGACTTGGTCACATTTTCGATCAGCTGGCCTGCTGCGTCACGAAGAGAGGTCGATCCGTTGAAGACAGGTGTCACGAAGGTGTACTGGACGTTGTCGATGAGGAGCTTGGCCGCACTGATTTTGACGTCATAGTAAAGGTTGTTGTCCTCGCCGCTGCGGGACAGGTAGTCCTGATACTCCGCGGAATTCTGCGCCTTGGTCGTGACGGGTACGTAACCTTCCGTCTGCGAGTAGGCGATCTGCACGTCATTGCTGATCAGGTACTGCGTAAAGAGCCAGGAGGCCAGAACAATCTGCGGATCCTCTTTGTTGAAGATACAGATGGAGGGTCCCTGGGAGATCATCCTGGGGTTCTCCGGGTCATACTGCGGGAACATGCGGACTGCCGTCTCAAATTCCACGAATTTGTCCTTACTGATATCGGAGAGCGGCGCATGACTGCCCATCCAGGTCGCGCCTGCCGTCGAGTCGATAGCAAAGATGCACTGGCCGGCGTCCAGGAAGTTGGCCGGGTAACTCGATATTTTGAACGTGGAGAAGGCGCCGGTCTTCGCGTGCTCCGCGACGGTCATCAGGATCTCTTTGGTCGTATCGTTGAAGAGTTCCACCTCTCCGCTGTCCGTGGAATAGCCCGCGTCTCTTTGCTTGAGCATCTGGATCATCATATTGTCGGTGGACTTGTCGATAAAGGGGATCATGACTTTCTGTCCGTTGACAGCGAAATTGCCGTCAGCGCCCTTCTTGGTCGCGGCTTCCGACACTTCCCACACGAAGTCCCAGGTCAGGACGTCGGGCAGTTCATAGCCAAGCTTCTCTACAAAGGTCTTGTTGACGTAACAGGCCTCGGTCGAGCGCATGTAGGGAAGCGCGTAGGTCGTTCCGCCGATCGCGCACTCCGACAGGAACTGAGGGACGATTTCCTCCTTGGAAGGGGCGTCGAATTTGAGCTCGCTCCCGGCGAGGCCGTAGCGCTCGTCGCCCATCAGGGAATCCAGCGGGACCACGACATTGTCGCCGGTCATGTACGTGGCGATATGGTCGGGGTAGGTGATGCAGATATTGGGCGTCGTGTTGGTCGCGATGTTCGTAATGACATCGTTGTAAATCTTTCCGTAGTCCGTGTAGAGACGCATATTGACCTTGATATTGGGATAGAGCGCCTCGAAATCGGAGATCGCCTTTTCGTAGATCGTGGTCTGCGTCTTGTTGGTGTCGTTTTTGGCCCAGAAGGTCAATTCGATCTTCGCGCTCTCGTCGAGCTGTTCCGGCACCTGGAAGGCGGCGCGTCCGCGGGATCCGTGGCAGCCGGTCAGCGAAAGGACCGCGAAGACGGCGATCAGAAGGACACAGAGAATTCTCTTGCGTGTTTTCATCCCTTGGTACCTCCTCTCGAAACGCCTGCCATGATCTTCTTGTGGAAGATGATGAAGAGCACGATCAGCGGAATGGAGATGACCACGACGGCAGCCATCATAGCCGGAATGTTCTCACGGCCAAATCCGTTCTCGCGGATCTCCTGAATTCCGTTGGAGACCAGGAAATAAGCTTCGTCATCCGTGATCAGGCGGGGCCACACATAGGAGTTCCAGCACTCGATGACCTTCAGGATCGCGATGGTCACCATGGTGGGCTGGCAGATCGGCAGCATGACCTTCCACAAATACTTAAAGTCGGAGGTGCCGTCCACCTTGGCTGCCTTGTAGAGTTCCTCCGGAATCTGCTCAAAGTTCTCCTTGAGTAGATAGATATAGAAGACCGACGTCACAGAAGGCAGGATCAGACCCATGTAGCTGTTGCGCAGCCCTGCGTTGGTGATGGTCACGAAATTGGTGATGATGACCAGCTCGTTGGGGATCATCATCAGGGACAGGAACAGGGT
>ODAI013924259.1_pt1 | contig 10267 bp, 11 predicted proteins | sample 1539321 | NCBI WGS metagenome assembly ODAI01 (sample SAMN02144231, study PRJEB22623) | gut metagenome | biome: sheep rumen | host: Ovis aries | place: New Zealand | reverse complement strand
CTGACGACAGATCAACCGTATAATCAAAGGTAACATCTCCAGACTTTTTGCTCGTTCTGTTGCCCTGATAATCGTATTCGTATGTCTCTGTGACAGACTTGTATTAGAAACTATCTTCAGGATATCGTGAAAGGCAGTAAATTCAGTCGCTGCTTCTGGTTTTTCAATATTTCAAGGTACGGTGTCAGGTTGAGCTTTTTCTGACGTTTACAGTTTAGCATAAGACTGCTTTTTCTTCGTGATTTTTAGTCTTCGGTATTCTGCTACGGCGTCTTCGTATTTTACATGCGTATAGGTGTTTAAGTGATGCTGATATCAGAATGGCCCGTCTAATGAACCACTTCGCGAAAAACAGCTTATTTATTTATGTACAAATGGACTTTCCCGAATTTTACAGATTCCATAACAGTGCTTGCAGTTTCTGAAATAATAAAAAAATTCATAGCTACTGCTTCAATACTGTCTATATTCTCGACAACACGAAATAACTTGCACTTTACTGCAGGTAGTTCAGAATTATCCCAAATAACATAATAGTCTTCATATAGATCTAAATAATCACCCAATTGTTCATATGACAGCTCTATTATGCCGTTCGCTTTTTCTTGCACTATATGCCCGGCATCAGAGATAGGAATTGCATTCAGCAATTTATCGTAAATAATTCTTGTACTATCAAAAGATAGCAACTCATATTCTTTAATACTTTCAAGGAATTCAAGTAGGAATTTATTAGTTTTCCATCTATTCTGTTCTAATCTAAGCAGGTTTTTCTTCTTAAGATATTCATATCTATCTTTAGAGATTCCATCCATATTAAATTCCTCACTTGTTCCATGAATCAATTATTCTTTTGTATTCTTCGTAACTAATATCTATTGGGATGACCTTCTTTATTGCTTTATTTCCTTTACCATAAGAATAGTCTTCAATGTTGAAATGGACTCCGATTTTGTTGTCATAATCCAATCTCCATGTCACTTTTCTATTGAGAGATTGCATCCCAATCTGTTTTCCGTTTCCATAACTCGAATTGAGTCTTCCAATATATTTATTGCCACCACTTTCGAATGCACCTGTTTTATCGAGCTCAGATAACAATGTTCTTCTTGCTGATTCATAAGTTTTTTCATTAGGGTATACTATTTCTCCTGAACTGTTGGATCCGCCCTGGTTAACCTTAGTACTATTGGCTCCGAAATTAATGCCACCTCTTTTATTAAGCATTTGAGGCTTTGCGTTTTTGACCTTATCTTTGAGTGTCTGAAACCCTTCAGCAATGCCTTCAAGCAACTCACCAAATGCATAAGACTGTAAAAGCACACTGGCAAATTCAAATAGATCAGCATACGTGTTATAACCCTTGACTCTGGCCGTGTTTGATAGTTTATAAAGAATACCGCCGGCTATTATTCCCATTAATCCAAGCAGTATTTTACCAAACAAACATATTGCCACTCCTGCAACAAAGGCCCCTGCGGCAAAGTATGCGAGAAATGCCGCTAAGATCATAGCAACAAACATACCTATCCAGAATCCGGGTTTTGTTTTGTCGGCTCCGTTTATATCGCCGATCATGTAATACAAAATCCCGGTGCTGACTTCAGCAAGGATAGTAATTATCGCAACTGTAGTGTTACATTCTGTCAGAGATTCATGCCCGCTCGGATCCGAATACATAACAGGATTACTGTTAGCAAACAGATACTTATGTAAGCACATCGGATCAGACAGACTGCCGGCATATGTATCCATTGTCGTGAACGTGCCGCTTGCAGGATCCATATACCTTGCTCTCAGGTAGTAAAGACCTGTAGCATCCTTCTCTTCGCCCTGGAATCCGTATGAATTTGCTGTCGTGCCGGTCTTTTCTGTTTCGTTGCCGAATGCGTCAAAGACCAACGTATCTGTTATGGCACCCCGCTCATCCGTAAGTGCCCTTACAGAAAGACCGCCGTCGTAGAGATAGTAGGATGCTGCATCTCCTTCATGTCGAGAGATCAGCTCAAAGCCTCTGGTATAGTAAATGTTATCTGTTCCGTTAGTCGCTTTGAGCACCTGAGAATATCCTGACGACAGGTCAACCGTGTAATCAAAAGTAATATCTCCGGTCTTTTTACTCGTTCTGTTGCCCTGATAATCGTATTCGTATGTCTCTGTGACAGACTTGTATTAGAAAAGATCACCGGATTACCGTGAAAAGCAGTAGATTCAGTCGCTGCATCTGGTTATTCAATATATCAAGGTGCGGTGTCAGGTTGAGCTTTTTCTGACGTTTACAGTTTAGCACAAGAATGCGTTTTCTTTGTGATCTTTAATCTTCGGAACTCCGCTACGCTAATGTTTGCACTGCCATAATATACAGTTAAACTCAATTAGAAAACTAATTGATCAAATAAGATTTAAGTGTTGTTTTAACTTCATAGTTGCAGCATATACAGCTTTAGGAAACATTTCAAAATACTTACGAATCCCTTCGTTAACTACAGGTAAAATAATGCATTGCATGTTGCTATTTATACTCAAACACAATTCTTCAACACTTATTTCATTTAATGGATATTGATCTTTTATAATGTTGGCATTCTTATATAAAAATCTTCCCCTAACGTCACACTCCAATAATGCAGGAAGTATATTGCTGTTGTGTATGGCTCTTTCGCAAAAGCCAAAATTAATATAATAGCAATTATTATAATTAGATTTTTGTGTATTGATTACGATAATCGAATTGTCCGTACAAAAATAAAAATGTTTATTCTTCCATAAAAAACCATATTTACTTAAGCAACTGGCTAATGTTTTTTTGAACTCTTTATTCTCCATAATTATGTCTCCATTCAATATGTGTCTAATATACCCTTCCAACCAGGTCCATATATCCTATTTAATTCCTCAATATAATTTTTCAACTGTTTGTTTCCATTATTAATTTGTCGTGGATTATATGGTTTTAACTCGTATACGGTTTTTGTTTCAAAATCTATGAAGTCCACTCTTTTCTTACTAGGAAGAACGAATTCCTTAAACTTAGAAATATTATCAACATCTCCTGACTTATACTCGTTATGTACCTTTCGTCCTAATGTTAGATTTGATTTTGTATACCCTTTTTCATTTTTGGGAATATCATATTTTGAATCAAATGATCTACCATTAGCGGTATTTGAATCACTTTTTCCTGTTGTAGCATCCTGGTTATTGTTTTGTTTATTTGTGCCTGTTGACCTTGGAGAAGTAATTGTACTTGTAAAAGAACAAAAAGCAACAAAATCCGCAAATGCACCACCGGCATTACATATTGCTGCAACTTTGAAATTGCCGGATTCTCTCAGATTGATTGCTGCCAGTTTTAGATTGCCTGAGAATAGTGCAAACATTATTCCCGTTAACAAATAATCCAAAACGCTCATTCCTGCTTTTGAAATCAGACCTGATAACAAGCCTCCCCAGCTTCCCATAACAGCACTTCGAGCCAAGCCCAGCATCATGGCGATTATCATCTTGCCAATGCTGTGATTCTTTGAGTCAGGATCAGTTATGAACCAATCAAATATGTAGACTATGCCGGATATGGCTTCTCCAAGAATAGCCTGAATAGCAATAGCCGTTTCCTGCTCGGTCAATGTATAGTGCCCACTCGGATCCGAATACATAACAGGATTACTGTTCGCAAACAGATACTTATGTAAGCTCATAGGATCAGACAAACTGCCGGCATACGTATCCATAGACGTGAACGTGCCGCTTGCGGGATCCATGTACCTTGCTCTCAGGTAGTAAAGACCTGTCGCATCCTGCTCTTCACCTTGGAATCCGTATGTATTCGCTGTCGTGCCGGTCTTTTCTGTCTCGTTGCCGAACGCATCAAAGACCAGCGTATCCGTTATGGCACCTGTAGTATCCGTAAGTGCCCTTACAGAAAGACCGCCGTCGTAGAGATAGTAAGATGCTGTTGTTCCTTCATGTCGAGAGATCAGCTCAAAGCCACGGGTATAGTAAACGGTATCTGTTCCGTTCGTTGCTTTGAGAACCTGAGAATATCCTGACGACAGATCAACCGTATAATCAAAGGTAACATCTCCAGACTTTTTGCTCGTTCTGTTGCCCTGATAATCGTATTCATATGTCTCTGTGACAGACTTATATTAGAAATGATCTGCGGATTACCGTGAAAAGCAGTAAATTCAGCCACTGCATCTGGTTATTCAATATTTCAAGGTACGGTGTCAGTTTATGTGTTTTCCTGACGTTTACAGTTTAGCACAAGACTGCTTTTTCTTCGTGATTTTTAGTCTTCGGTATTCTGCTACAGCATCTTCGTATTTGACATGAGTATAGGTGTTTAATGTGATGATGATATCCGAATGCCCCATAAGGTATTGTAATATTTTGGGGTTCATTCCGCTTTTGGCCATGTTTGAACAGTATGTGTGCCGGCAAATATGTGGTGTTATAGGCGGTAGTTTTCTTCTGTGCGTGGAATTGTACTTTTTAAGTATGTGCTTGAAATAGTGTTCCCAGTGCAATGAATATACTATGTGACCATCTTTATCGAAGAATAGAAAGCCTTTCTTTCCATCAACCGTTGGTTCTTTGGATGGCGGATTCCTGTTTTCGATTATCTTTCGAAAACATTCTTCGACATCTGGTGTCATTGGAATGATCCTGTTACCGTTTTCAGTCTTGGGATCTTGAATATAGTATCCGGTTCCTGCTCTTTTGTTCAATTGGTGATCGATCCGTATGCTGTGTTTCTGGAAATCAATATCCTTGACGGTAAGCCCGCAGAATTCTGATATCCGCAAGCCGGTCTTAAATAGTATGTATATACCTTCATAGTATCTGCAATAATGAGGGTCGGTTCTGACAAAATCCAGAAATCGTTTTTCATCCTTACGACTTAAGGATTCTCTCTTTACGCTGTCATTGATGATCACAGAAGAAAGATCAAATGCGAACGGGTTCTTAGAAATATAGTCATCGTCGACGGCAAGCTGGAACGCCGGCTTCATGACACCCCTGATTGCATGTATGGTACTGTAACCTTTACCGTCTTGGGTTTGGAGTTTGATCAGCCAGAGCTTTGCATCGGATATTCTAATGCTATCAATTCTTTCATTACCGAATCGTTCGTTTTTAAGGAGATTGATGACTGTTTTATAGCCAGTCTGGGTTGAATATCGAACATTGATCTTTGTAGCTACGTATTTCTCTACTTGCTCAAGGACTGTGGCGGTAGATTTACATTGTGTGATTTCTGGCTCTTCTTGGAGTGTCTTGTTTTTTAGCATATGTTTCCTCCTCTCAGTTTATTACGAATATGATTTGTTTATTTGTAGGACTATAGTAATGTAGTTGGATTTGCGCTGAATAAGAAATTCGTTGTCCACATGCTTGAAACTATGCCAAGCTTGCCAGTTTTTGGCCATACTTGCCAAAATCAGTGGCGTGTATTTATTTCGTTGAGTTCATATGTTATATCGATAATAAGTAGCACTAAAAACATAAAGGAGACGTGTTTATGTCACAAATGCATTATTCAACGGATAGTATTCTTGCCATGTTGGAAGGAAAGTATTCAGAGGAAGATATTAAACAGGCCTTGGCGGATTTAGAGGCAATGAAGGTTAATATTTCAGAATACACATATAAAAACATCAAAGCATTATTAGAAGCCAAGTTATAATTGGGCTAACGGTTTATTCGAATAACTATTATCTATCCCAAGGCTAAATCATTATGAACAGGGATACAATCTTATTAATACTTTCAAAAAAACCCGGAAATAGTGCAATAATCCCCAGGGTTATCAGGATCTATTGATAAATCATAGTTAGATAACTAGAATGCCGAGTTAAGGAGGCTTGGTATGGAACAGTTATCAGCTTGCATAACTGACAGGATGATAGATCTTAGTATCATCAGTAGTGATGATAAAGATTGTTATTGCTATTCTGTACAAGGACTGCTAGAGAAGACAATATGTCTGATGCTAATAATAGTTTTAGGCTCATTGATTATTGCACTATGTAAAGCATTTGCTTTTTCTTTATCTATGGAGGTGAGACCAATGGGTTATATAATTATACAGAATTAAGAAGAATCGCCAATTCCTATTTTTGTAAGGGGACAAATATGAAAAAGATTTTTGCAACTATATTATCAATAAGTGTAATACTTGCAATGGGAAGTTCAGTATCAGCGAATAGAATTATCTACCATCACGGGAATAATAATTCTACAAAGACTTGTTATGCTAAAGTGTCGCAAACTGGTACTGATTTAATTGGAGCGAAGATAACTTGGCAATTGTCTACGAGCAATACAGTCCACCATGGGAAATTGCAGACGGGTAGTGGATATCAAGTGATAAGCAGTTCTTCACGACTTCGCGGTAAGTCCGGAAAATCATATGGATTCTATTATCATAACGATATGAGTAATCCATCATATCATTCTTCAAATTGGTTTGCTTTTAATTTTACTTAAACTAATGAAGAATAAGCAAAGGTGTCTTACTTGGACACCTTTGTTTGCATGTAGGGGAAACGGAATATGGAAAATGTAGTGCAGACATTAAATCTGACAAAGATATTTATGCAAGGCACGAGCAGAATAAAAGCGGCTGATAATATAAACCTTTCAATTAGTAACGGAGAATTGGTTGCAATATTAGGAAAAAGCGGATCGGGAAAAACCACGCTATTAAACTTGATAGGAGGGATTGAAGTTCCTAGTTCCGGTAAGATTCAAATTTCAGGAGTGGATATATCTACTATTAAAGAAAGCAGGTTTACGAGATTCCGTGGTAAAAATATTGGATATATCTTTCAAAACTATCGATTAATTGATGAATTGAATGTTCAAGATAATATACGAGTTGTTCAGTATATTAATAATTGGGATTATGATGAAAAACACGAAAAAAACATAATAGATCTTTTAGAGATAGGAAACATTCTCAAAGCAAGACCGTTTCAATTATCTGGAGGTCAACAGCAACGTGTAGCTATTGCAAGGGCATTAATTGGAAAACCTTCAATTGTTTTGGCTGACGAACCTACTGGAAATTTAGATAATAATATGTCTAAAGAGATAATAGGTTTATTTAAGGAATTTAACAGCAAACTTGGTCAAACATTCATTATAGTAACTCATGATTTGGATATAGCAGATCAATGTAACAGAGTTATCACTATTGAAGATGGAAAAATAATAAAGGATATCAAAAATGAAAAGACTGAAGATCTTTTTTAACCTGTTAATTCGAACAAGATTAACTGCTTTATCCGTTATTATAATGTCTATTCTTTTTGTCATGCCGTTTTTTATAGCTATTATTTCAAGTGCTTTTTCCAATCTTTGCGAAAAAGAGGCTATAAGTATATATGGTGAATTCGATAATATTCTTTACGGCGAACAAGTAACTAGTCTATTTTCATCTCAAAATAAAGATGAAACATCAGATTACATAGAATACTATGGCACAATTAATGTAGGCGATACATATGGCAAAATTGTTTTAGGTTCCACTGACAGTGAAGCTGTCCAATTAGGCCATGTTCGTTTGATTAAGGGCGATTTCCCAAAGAAGGAAAGAGATATTTGCATAACAGAATCGCTGTTTTATGAATGCTTTTATGACTGTGATATTGATTCTGAAGTAGTTATAGGCGAAAAGCGTTATGTCATTTCAGGGATAATTAATGATTATTATATTGCGTGGAATAAAAAGAACTTGGATGAGAGCACACTTTTCCCAAATGCCTTTATCGTGAATGTGGATGAGTCAGAACTGAGGGAACAGTATTATTTGATTAAGAATAGAAAAGCATTTCCGACTTCATTTTATGAAAATAAAAGAAACTTAGTCGCCAATACCAATATTACAAACGGGAACACAACTTCAAAATACATAATACCAGACTTTGTATTTGGAATGCTTTATGTTTCTACTACCATAGTGATAATTTATCTATTATTGTTTGTTAAACGTAGAGACTATGTATTAAAAGGTTTTCTAAAGCAAATTGGTGCATCATATGTTCGTCTGCAGGTATTTTCAGAAGTAAAGTTGTTTTTAATATCATTTCTCTCTGTCATAGCGGGTTGGATAATAGCGCAAGTATTATCACGAGGGTTTATCTTCCTCTATAATCTCTTTAATAAAGGGAAGTTAGAATATTCGGCGGTTAATGAATTACCTAAACATTTAAAATTATGTATGTTTATTTGTCTGGTTGCTTGTGTCCTGGTTTTGTTAAGTGCTAGTCTTATGAAGCGTAATCACTTTGATCCTCTTGCGTACAATCTGACATCTTGGAGAAAAATGTTGATTGTAGAGACAATCAAAGCTGGAAAAAGCATAGTGATTTCTGCCATTGTAATAGCTATTATGCTTGTTACGACTTTAGTACTTTCAATGTATTTGAAAATGTATTTTGCATCCAGAAGTAATGTGTTTGGGAAAATGCCTAAAGATTATGATTATCAGTTTTCAACAAATCAGGATTTAGAAGATTATTCATATATTGACGAAGGAGGAACACTAGTTACTGTTAAGAGCCTTCCGGGGGAAGATGCTACGTATTTTATGCCAAATCATGTAAATATAATTGATTATAAGACTTGCCAAGATATTGAGAATGAAACCGGAGTGAGTAAAGTTACAAACTTTATCGATGCCAATGATATTTATTTACGAATAGCTAAGACAAGATTAAATAATGAGTATTTACAAGGCTTTCCAGATGATGATCAGATAACAGATGAAATTGCAAATGTATATAATATAAACTTGAATGATAATGTTTATAGGAATGCACAATTTTGTGGATTTCCTAAAGAGGACATTGAAAATCTAACGCAATATGTACGAGATGGAACTATAGACTACACCAAAATAGCAAGCGGGGAGGAATTATTATTAATAGTTCCGGTGTACGAGAGAGTATCCTATGATGATGGTTCGTGGGCTGTTAATTTTCTTGAATATAAGAACTATACTGGAAAACGCGATCAGTTTTCTGATCATACTTTCAAAGTAGGAGAGACTATAGAACTCATTCAGATTATACCCAAAAACTCACATATGGCTGGATATCTAAATGCTATTCAGTTAAAGCAGGAAACAGAATTAGTTAAGCATAAAGTCAAAATAGGTGCAATAATATACGAAAGGGTAATGTGGTTTGAGGATTCTAGTCAGTTACCAACAGCATATACATTTATAGGGACAGAAGAAACTTTTGCAAACATGGGTATTATACCATCCTTTTCAAGAACACAGATTTATCTTGATAAAACTACTGATTTCAATTCATTTGAACCGGTTATACATAAGTATCAGAACAAATTAGAAAGTTTCGTATACACAAATAATGCAGCTGAACTAAAAGATTATCGCCGTTTTATGGCGTTGTTGCAAGAAATCTGTTTTACGCTTATTTTTTCAAGCGTATGCTTGATGATGATAATTACAGTTTCAGAGACATATATTTTTTATAATGAGCGTCGTAGTTACTATGCGATGCTTAGAGTAATTGGAATGCCACCAATAAAGTACTTGAATATAATTCTTTGTAGGACAATTACCATTTGGCTTTTTAGTACAGCAATGTTTATATTGGCAGGAACATGTTTAGTTAAGCATATTTGGGGGAATATTAATGAACTGGATATGTATTTGGGTAAGGGATTTCCTTTGATAGAGGTATTGTTATCTTTTATGATTATTGCAGTGATTGTGACAACCATTTATAGCCCATTATTACGAAAGTACGTAAATAAGTATAGTCTGACAAACTATTAAGGAGGTTTTCACATGAATGCGGATTTTTGGAGAGCATTCCTTTCGGATCAGTTGAGCTTCCTGGCATTAATAATTTAATGTTGTAATCGGCATGCTGTTTCTGAAACTGCTTAAAGTAAAGCGTTTCAGTAACATTGTGTCCTTCGGCAACAATAAGGATAATCGGCTTTGGAGACTTATTATGTTTACCGTGGTGTTTTACTGGAAAACGTGCCATTACACAAGTTCCTCCGTCTGAAGGTAAGGAATAGCGCCATAACGTCCAAGCAAATAACCTTTCTCGATGTTTTCATCTTTTCTGACTGTATAGTCGTCCAAAGAATAAATATCGGTTACGCCAGTTTCGCTGTTCTTCTCTGTGAAGTAGATCTGATCTCTACGGAATGTGCTCAATGACAGTAATGTTGTATCATGAGTAGTAAAAATCAACTGAGCGCCTTTATTATTCAAAGT
>ODAI013783718.1_pt1 | contig 10267 bp, 9 predicted proteins | sample 1539321 | NCBI WGS metagenome assembly ODAI01 (sample SAMN02144231, study PRJEB22623) | gut metagenome | biome: sheep rumen | host: Ovis aries | place: New Zealand | reverse complement strand
TTTGATTCCGTCTCCGGCAAAATAGTTGAATGCTTCTACAGGCTGCGGTGCAAAGCCGTAGCGTTCAAGTGTCATGTTGACAGGCCTAGCGATTGACGCCTGCGTTCTTGCGAGCGTTCCGTCAAGATCAAATATGCAAACTTTAATCATTTATATTGAATAATCTTCCTCTCTGTCAGTATGTTTGAAAATGCCCGCCGGTCAGGCAGTTGCATCAAGCTTATTATCTCTAGAATCCGAGATTGTCATTGACAAGGATGACGTGGATCCTGCCCGGATGCTTGGCGTATCTGGTTACAAGAAACTGGCAGCAGATTGTGTCAGGTGACTTGCAGTTCATGCATGAGCCGGTCTTACCACATGGTGTATCGAGGCCAAATCTCTGCGCGTTTATCGGAGCCGCCACGTTACGGGCCCTCTTCATTGCGCCGTCCACATCATCACAGATCTTGTTCATGCCGACGATGAAGATGACTTTCTTTGGTCCCTGAGCGATGTATGAAACCCTGTTGGCATTACCATCGATGTTGACGATCACGCCATCCTCTGTCATTGCGTTTGCGCTGGCGAGAAAAACATCAGTGTCGTATCCTTCGAGAAGCGCCTGGCGCGGGTCTTCGTATGCGTGTCTGTCGAGGAATGTATAGTTTCCTTCCTTGACTGCATCTACAAGACCGATCTCAGCCGCACTCATGCAGCCGCCCATTGTGACTTTGCTGCCTTCAGGAATCAGGTCGAGTGCTATAGAGAGAGCTTCCTCAGCGCTCTTGGCATAATAGCCTGTCATGTTGCGGGACTCAAGCCCTTTGATCACCTTCTTTGCGAGAAGGTCATTTCTCTTATAAATGTTTTCGTTCATGTCTATGCTCCTTCTAACCGCTGTTATGTAACATAATATACTATACTTCGAGCAGTTTTGCGATTGGCTCGGGCAACCCAATCGCGAAACAGGCGTGCTATGGAGTCAAATACCCACTACTTAGCCACTGATGCCTAAAGCAATAAGGGCTTCATGTAAGGAATCATCCCTTGTTACACTATCAAAGCTTTCTGTAGGCGGTGAGGCGCATTGTAACATATGATGCAGTCCCGCCTATTATATTTGAAATCGGTTCGGCCATGAATACGCCCTTCACGCCAAAGCCTGCAGCCGGGAGAAGCAAAGTAAGCGGCACTACGATGATGACTTTTCTGAGGAGTGAGAAGAAGATCGCGTGCTTTGCATCACCGAGAGCCTGAAAAGCCGACTGACCCGCGAACTGGAAAGCCATGAATACAAATCCAAAGAAATAGATTCTCAGGGCTTCAATGCCGGTTTCTATAAGCTCCGCATTTCTCGAGAAGATCCCGATCCACACCCCCGGAAACAGAAGAACGAGTATCCAGGCGAATGCAGTATAAACCATGCCGATAAATGTATTGAAATTGATTCCGTCCTTCACCCTGTCATTCTGTTTTGCGCCATAGTTGAAGCTTATGACAGGCTGCGACCCTGCAGAGATGCCGGTAACAGGCAGGAAGAAAATCTCGCGTATGGAATTTGCAACGGTCATGATCCCGACATAAAGATCGCCGCCGTAGATCTGAAGCGTCGAATTACAGACGATCTGCACGAGGCCATTGGTGCTTTGCATGATAAAGTTCGACATACCGAGCTTTATGATCTCTGCGGTATCCTTTCGCCGGATCCTGACCATGTCTTTCCTGAGGCGGATGGTCGCCTGCTTTCCCGTAAGAAAGCGCATTACCCACGCCGCGGAGAGCACCTGGCTTATGACTGTCGCAAGCGCCGCGCCGGAAACTCCCATTTTCAGAGCAAAGATAAATATCGGGTCGAGAATTATATTTGTTACTGACCCGATGATAACGGATTTCATGCCGGTTCTCGCAAAGCCCTGCGCATTGATATATCCGTTCATTCCGGTCGTGATCATCATGAAAACAGTGCCGATGAGGTAGATGTTAAGGTACTCTTTGGCATAGACAAAGGAATCCTCGCTGGCGCCGAAAGCGAACAGGATCGGCCTTCTGAACGCATAGCAGACCAAAGTCAGTATGCCCGCGCTGGCAAGAATGAGCGCAAACGAATTTCCCATGATCCTGCCGGCTTTGTCCTCATCCTTTGCGCCGCATGCCATCGCGAATAACGGGATGCCGCCATTTCCAAAGAGAACCGCAAAAGCCATGAGAAGTGTGACCACAGGAAAAGTAAGCCCGACCCCGGTAAGCGCCATGCTGCTGCCATCACCCATGTGTCCGAGATAGACACGGTCTATGACATTGTACAGCAAGCTTACCAGCTGAGCTATCGTAAGCGGGATCGCCTGCGCCAGAATACTCTTCCACACAGGCCCCGATGCAAAATCCGTTTTCTCTGTCCTTCTACTAATTTACTTCACCTTTATTTTAAACGTCACGGTCCTGGTCGCAGCTTTATAGCCGGAATTGCCGGCGGCTTTGACTTTGGCCTTAACAGTGTAGGTGCCTTTTTTGAGTTTCTTCTTGACGGTCACCTTGCCTGTTTTTGAGTTGATCTTGAAATACTTCTTGAATGACTTCTTGCCCTTCTTCGCCGAGTAAAGCGAATAGCTGAGCGTGCCCTTGCCCTTGTTCTTAAAGGTCATGACTTTGCCGACCTTGAGCTTCTGAGCCTTCTTTCTGAGCTTGGAGTATTTGACTTTAGCCGTCTTGCCTTTGACCGACAGAGGATTCGCAGCTTTCTGCAAAGCAGCTTTCTTCGTCCACTTCGCGTAAAGCGTCATGTCGCCAAGAACCGGCTTGCTGAAATCGTATTTCTCTGTCAGCGCTTCATCTGAATACCATCCGTCAAATATATAAGACGCTTTTGCAGGATTTGCCGGCTCAGCGATCAGCATCGTCTTAGGTATATCATGCGATTCCGCAGCTAAGGAATCATCGTTATAGTCGAATGTAACGGTCACCGGATTGAACTGAGGCACTCCATATCCATACTGCCTGTCACGACCCTCATTTCCCAGGTCCTGGCATGTCTGCGCCAACAGATTTACAGCGCCATCCGCGTCAAGGTCCCGGTAATAGACACGAAGTGTTGCCAAAGCTGCTGATATGTGCGGCGTCGCCATCGAAGTTCCGGTCTTCTTGACAAAGCATGGCTTGTGTTGTTCCCAGTCGTATCCGGCTCCGACGATTTGCGTTCCCGGTGCGCAGAAGGCTACATTGTCCCCATAACTGGAGCTCGGATTGATTATAAAGCCTACGTTTGGTTTTGATGTAATATTACTTACCACTGTGACGCCATTGTTTAAAGCCGGAAACTGAGCGAGATCTTCCATGTCCTCGCCGTCATTTCCTGACGAAACTACTACATTCATGTCATACTTCGCACAATAACTTGCAATTTCATTATTATAGTAGAAAAAAGTATCAAGCGTGATGTTGTCAAATTCAGGATATCCTTTGCCATAGTATCCGGAGTACTGTTCAGTCTCGGAGTCATAGCAACAGATGCTTTGGCTCATATTCACTACTTTGGCACCAAGCTCTCCGGCATATCTTACGGCATTGGTCATTCCATCGATATCACCTGTTGAATACTGTTCAGCATTTGTTGACTTTACTCGAACAGTATTTGCATCGCGGATCGCGAATGTTTTCACCTGGCAGCTGGTTCCGGGCACGAACGGTGTTCCGTCGAGGATAGTGCTCATGACATGTGTGCCGTGTCCTGACAAATCCGCGTACCTGCACTCTGACGGCTGCCAGTTGGTTTCTGAATAATCGTTGAAGGCGGTGTAATCTGTCAGCCGGCTGCTGATCGCAGTGCACCAGGATCCCGCCACCCTTCTTGCATCTATGCCGTAGCCATCGATGATCTTCTCGTTAGTCTCATCAACTCGAATACCGCTGTCTACTACTGCCACCATGCAATAAGATGCATTTGAAGGCAGCTCAGGCGGATTTTCCTGTATCCAGTCCCTGAGATAATCAAGGTACATCGCATCGGTTCCCCACGAAATGGATTTTGCGGTCGTCCTCTTGAACAAGTCCTGCTCATATGTCTCATCGTACGACACTGCATCAGCAGAAGAGGCCGCCGCCAGATCTATCAAGACATTTTCCCTGCCGTATTTTTCGGCAAGCTGCGAATAGGCGTAAGCGGTGTCCTCCTGCGAAGTGAACTGCAGCACGTACCGTTCGCCCTCGCTGTCATACAGAGCATTTACCGCGCCATATGTCTCGTCAAGTTTGCCTTCGTCAATGAGGACAAAGAGGATCTTGAGCGAGAACGGATACTCAGCTCTCAGTGTTCCGTCGTCCTTTTCATACACAGCGCACGGCTTTTCCAGCAGAAAATCCAGCACCTCTTCCTTGTCAAGTCCTTCAGTGCTGTTTTCTATTGATCGCTTTTTTTCAGACGCCGGGAAGTCATAGACATCCACAAAACGCTCGACTTCTTCGCTTCCTTCAACTATTGCAGTTCCGGACTCCAGATCGATCGTCACAGGCAGGATCTGCTCCCCTTCCTCTACCGTCAAAGGATCCAGTGAATCGGCATAGCCGCCAAAGCTGTCCTCTGAATCAGAGTTACCATTTTCTGCGTAAGCAGTCTGTATACCATAAAACGGCATGAAGGACATCATAACGGCCAGCGCCAGGAAAATAGCGGCCGGCTTCCTTCCTTTCAAAAACATGCCTTCACCTCCATAAAACATCGATTATACAGATTTCATTTGTGCAAATAATTGTACCATTCCGCAGCGATAGTTGGTATAGGTGATGGTTCTCTATTCCATTTTTTACGCAAAAAAGTTGGTATAGGGAACATTCCCTATACCAAACTATACCAGAATCCAACCAGTCGCTATTTCACCTTTATCTTGAAGGTTACTGTCTTAGTAGCCGCTTTGTAGTTCTTATTACCTGCGGCTTTGACTTTGACTTTGACCTTGTAGGTGCCCTTCTTCAGGCCTTTCTTGACGGTCACCTTTCCGTTCATTGATCTTCGATCCGGAATTATAAGTCGTCCAGTTCACTCTCAACAAGCAGGATCCGGTCGATTCTCAGATAATGGAGCTGCATATAGCAGATCGCTTCATAGATTTCGATCTGAACTTGCATGATCGTCTGAAGTGCTGTCAGTAACAGCGCAGCCCGGCAATATTTCTCATTATCGATATATGCCTCAACCCTATCGAGTGTATTACTGATCAGGATCAAGTCGGAATTACTATAATCATAACAGCATTGCAGATTGCCGATATAACAGCTCATTGTCTTGAAGTATTCCCTTTTCAGCTTATCAATTTCAACTTCCCCATTTTCATCAGCCGTATCGTATAGCTCAGCAAAATCATCGCTGTACATTTCCCTGTCAAAATCATCCATATCAGGGATCGATGCATCATAAGGTGATGTTATTTCATCAAGTCCTGAGAATCCCCGGAAGTAGTCCTCATAGTCATCCGGTCTGTAATCAGGATCTTCAAAATAATTACCCTCAGGATCCATTAAAGCTTCTCTGATTTTCTTGATAAGAAATTCTTTGTTATCCGTTGTCAAAACCTCCTTTTGGTCGTCTGTCTTTGGTTATCGGACTTCCATTTACCTGTCCGATATATCTTACTGGTCTTATTATATCAAGCCATTTTGCAAGGGGGGCTATAGAAAAGACCTCAACGGACCCTTCAACCCGCAATAGGTGGCGCAATAGGCGGCTCAATAGGTGGTATTTGAAATGCAATAGGGACGGTTCTGTGTCTCCGCGCTTTATTGAAATCTAAGCGGCAGTTCCATGTGATTTGATTCGAGCAGCTCTCGGTCACGGAGAATCGTGCCCGCATCCCCATCAGCTATGATCTTTCCTCCATTTATAAGGATCACTCTGTCGCACGTATCCATGATCATGTCGAGATCATGGGATGTGATGATTTTGGTCTGATCAAGGTCTCGTATGGTATTTATCACGACCCTCCGGTTGTATGGATCGAGTGCCGAGGTCGGCTCGTCCATCAGAATAGCCTCAGGTTCCATGGCAAGAATCGTAGCAATAGCCGCCATCCTCTTCTCGCCGCCTGAGATCTTATGATTATACTTGTGCTTAAGATACTGAAGTCCGAGTCTGTCCAGGACCTCATCGACTCTCTTCTCTGCATCTTCTCTGCTGACCATATAATTGAGAGGAGCAAACATCATATCCTCAAATACTGTTGGCATGAACATCTGGTTGTCTGAATTCTGCAGGACAAATCCCAGTTTTTCCCGTACTTTGCCGAGATTGTTCCTGCTTACTTCAACATCGTCAACAAGGATCCTGCCTGTACCGCTTACAAGACCCAGAAGCAGCTTCATGACAGTTGATTTGCCCGCGCCGTTGGCTCCTATCAGGCCGACCGCCTCCCCGTCGCCGATGCTGAACGACATATTATCAATTACGCGGCTTCCTCGTTCATATTCAAAGCTCACATTCTCAAATCTGATCATATTTCTACCTCATTGTTCTATCTCATCAGAAGTCCGCCTATCATTTCCGCCACATTGCAATATCTGAACACAGCAAACAGAAGGCATGAGATTATAAGGTATGCAGCATCCCTTCCCCTGAACGGCCTTGACGGAGCATAGTGAAAATGCTGATGATATCCGCGAAGCAGCATGCTGGCATAGAGCTCCTGCGCCCTGTCCATGCTCCTGAGAAGCAGCTGCCCGAGGAAGGATCCCCATGCAGATACATGGATCCCTTTCTGTCCGGGTGCCCGCAGGTGATACGCATCGGTCATTACAGCCAGTTCTTCAGTCATGACGCCGATATATCTGTATGTAAGCAAGAGTAAAGTAACAAGAGTTGCCGGAAAGTGTACCCGCCGAAGCGCAGCGCAGATCGAATCAAATGGCGTCGATGCTACAAGGAGAAATGATGCCATAATGCAGAAGACACCTTTAAGCATCAATGTGATCATGCTGATAACTCCGCCTGATACACCGATATTCCCGAGATTCACCAGTATTTCTCTGTCAAAAAAAGGATTAAAAAGCCCCACGGCCATAACAAGCGGCAGGACGATCCGCAGCTTATAGAAGCAGGTGCGAACAGGAATCCCGCTCAGCTGAAAAATAAAAACCGGCCAGAGAACCATCGGAACAAGTCCGCTCAGGTCGTATTTATCAAATGACATCACTATTAAAATGTAAATAACAGTGCTCAGCAGCTTTGTTCCCGCATTCAGATCATGGACCGGTGAATCCTGCACTGTAAGCTCATCCATCTGGCCAAGCTCACTGAGCGCCTTTTCCATTTTGTTCATTAATTTACAACCTCACATGTTGCATGTGTCAATACATAATAACACAAAACAGGGGCGTCCATGACGCCCCTTAGCAATTATTCTTATCAGACCCGTTTGTGTTTCTTCCTGAAGAATCCTCCTGCGAAACATATCAGTATCGCAACACCGGCTACGAGCGCCGATCCGACTATTCCTGATACTGTTGTTCCCGCAGCGCTCTCACTGCCCGGGAAAGCATAGTCCGGAAGTAATGATGTCTTCTCCTGAATGCTCTCCGCAGTGTCTGCCGCCTGGCTGGATACTCCGAAATTCTCCTCGTCGAGTCCCATATTGACCCCGTATCCACCGTCAGCATTTCCGAAGAGAGCCCATTCGAGTCCGTCCGGATTACCGCTGGCAAATAAGCTGAGTCCGCCGCCGACAACAAGCGCAACGATAGCCAGGATCCCGACAGTTGCCTTGAGTGAACGCTTTGCCTCGAGACTTCCGATGCCCTCTTCATTGACTTCTCTCAGAAGTTCAGGACGTGATTCGAAAACAAAGCAAAGTACTGCGGAAGTGATAAGTCCCTCAATCAGACCAATCGCAAGATGGATCGGCTGCATCAGCCCCATGAATGCACCGAATGGAAGCTCCGTAATTCCCGAGAGACTTGTCTCGATGACAACTGACAAAGCTCCAAGCTGCAAGGTTACAATGCATCCGATTATCGAAGCCGCAATGATGCGCTTACGAAGAGCCGGCTTCCCGTCTCCAAACCATTTGCTGTGGATAATCGGCTTCCATACGAGAAAGTATCCTACAAAGCATCCGTAGAATGCCATATTCCATACGTTGGCGCCAAGAGCCATCAGTCCCCCGTCAGCGAAGAACAGACATTGGATCGCCAGAACGACAATCATGGACAGGAACCCCGCATATGGCCCAAGTAAAGCCGAAAGCATCATGCCTCCGCACATATGTCCGGATGAGCCTGTTCCCGGGATCGTATAGTTGATCATCTGCCCCGCGAAAACAACAGCTGCCGTGACTGCCATTACAGGGAGCTTCTGCGGCTCATCATCTTTTCTCAATTTCCTGATCGAAACTCCTGCTGTCGCACCTGATGCAACATACATTGCGCCAGCTACTGCAGGAGCCAGCAAAGCGTCTGCCATATGCATAGTAAATACCTCATCCCTCAGTTAACCTGTAAATATCTTGGTATTTACTATTTTAGATGCTTTACCAACCGGTCAGCAAGCCTCCCTGGGGGATGTTTTTTCCTTGTCTTCTGACATCTTTCTCTCTTTCCTGCAGCCTATCAGGCCCATTACCATGAAGAATCCCATGATCGCTGTAAGGATCAGTTCCAGAATAGTCTCATTCATGTCTGTTCTCCTCCCTGCTGTTCATAATGCCTGATGCGATTTTTGAGCAGACTACTACGCAGGCTGCCCAGATGAGCTGTATTGCAACTGCTTTAAGTGCTATATCAACAAACATACTGTCTCCTTCCTGCCGTATCAGGCATTGCCTTTAGCTTTCTCTTCCATATATATCCTGTATGCCTCGGAGTTATACCACTCTTCTGATCTGAAATAAGCCGGCTTGCCCTCCGCAAGAAGGTTTCCGCCGATAAGTATCACCAGCGAAACTACCAAGATAATGTAAGAGATATGTACATTCCCGAGATGCAGCGTTTCTGTCATCGACGGGAAGAAAGTCCAAAGTGTCGCAAATCCCCAGCTTGCTATAAAGGCAGCGATGCTGACTTTGCTGTTTCTCTTCCACCAGAGGCCGAACACGAATATGAAGAACACCGGAATCATGAAAGAGTATATCCAGGTAAACATATTCACTATTGTCGGCAGTGTCTGCGCCATTGCACATGTGATAACGGCTCCGACTCCGATGAAAACTCTTATGAGGTTGGCTTCCTGCTTCTCGTTCATGTCCTTTACATAGAATTCCTTGATAAAGTCGCAGGTTATTACTGTTGCCGGTCCGATCAGGAATCCGCCGTATGATGAGAGCAAAGCTGCCACAAATGCCGCAAACAGTATCGCTATGAACCAGTCCGGAAGCAAAGTGATCAGCATCTGTGTCGTAACCAGTTTGTTATCGAACTGTGCAAATTCAGGCATTGTCCTTGCTGTCATTGCGATGCAGATCGAGATCGCTCCGACTATTACATTCATAGGTCCTACGAACCACACGATTCTCTTGAGTGCCTTTTCGCTTTTTGCGGATGCTGCAGTCTGTATGGTCTGCTGTCCGCAGCAGTGTGCAAAGAACGGAGCGATCAGAATAGGGATCCCGACTTCGAGGAAATGCTCTTTGCCACCGGTAAACAGCAGGAAATTCGGATAATCATCAGGCTTTGACGCATAATACTCAGATATTGAGCTGAAATTATGCCCCGGCAGCATGGCAAGCACGAAGAACAGTGCTCCGAACATTCCGATGTACAGAATGATGATGTTGATCTGGTTCAGCATGGCCGCCTGCTTTGTCCCGCCAAAGATGATATAGCACAGGCCAATGATGCTGCTTATCAGGACGGTCAGCTTGAGAGGAAGCCCGGTCATTGAATTGATGATGATGCCGAGCGCCTGTGTTTCAAACGATGTCACCGCCCAGCCGACTGCTATGTTGACCGCAGCGATCAGAACTGCAAGCTCCTTACAATAAAGCTTTGTCGCGATATCGCCTATAGTCGTTATTCGCATTCTTCTCGCCCAGCAATAGACCGTTACTGCTCCGAGAGACATCGCAAAACCATTCGCCATAACATGCCAGATCTGTGTCGCGCCCAGTGTGAGGCAGCCTTCCCATGTTCCGGTGAGGTGCCCTGATCCGAGAAGCGTCAGGCACATCGTCGTTCCGACAGCCCATGTTCCGAGACTCCTGCCTCCGAGTGCAAAGCTCCCCTCTTCTTCAGTCACACTGCGGTTCTTCTTTCTGATCATCCAGCTGACCACACCTATGGACAGGACTTCATATATTATTACTACAGCTAT
>ODAI012259672.1_pt1 | contig 10267 bp, 9 predicted proteins | sample 1539321 | NCBI WGS metagenome assembly ODAI01 (sample SAMN02144231, study PRJEB22623) | gut metagenome | biome: sheep rumen | host: Ovis aries | place: New Zealand | reverse complement strand
TTTTTATTGTAAAAAATATTAATATTCGACATAATATTCATAATTTATATGTTAAAATAAAAATGGTGAATAATATGAAAAGGAAGAAAAAGATACCTTTTAAATATAAAGTTAGAAGATTTATATTTTTTTTAATAATAATTTTAATTCTTTATTTTATTTTTATTATTATATATAATGTTTTTTTTAATAAAAATGATATTGATGATGTTGTTGTTATCCCTTTTTTTAATGACAATATTTTTCCTGAATCTTTAGAATTTGAAATTACAGATGATAGTGAATCTGATGGTGATATTATTGATACTATGTTCATGAAAGGTTTTAGTGAAGAAGAGTTTAAAAAAATATTAAATCTTAATCCTAAAATAATAAAAAAATCTGATGAATATACTAGAATTGATTATAATTTTGAAAATAAATTACACTATTCTGATCTTGAATCTATCTATATGAATTTATCAAATAGTAATATTGTTAATACTTATATTATTGGTTCTAGTGTTGATAATAGGAATATTTATGGTATAGAAGTAGGTACTGGAGAGAAAGTATTGTATATTGATGCAAATGTTCATGCTGCAGAGGTAGCTAGTACGCTTATTTTAACAAGGTTTTTAAGCGAATTAGTGAACAATTATGAAAATGATGATGATTATACTATAGATTTATTAAATAACTTTAAAATAGCTGTTATACCTTGTATGAACCCAGATGGTTATGAGGTTTATAATTATGGTATTGAATCATTAAATAATAAAGATTTATGGATTTATGAAAATAAAGATAAAATTAATTTAAATAATATTAAATTTAATGCTAATGGTGTTGACTTAAATAGAAACTTTCCTACTCAAAATGTGGGATTATATTATAAAGGAAATAAGTTAATATCAAATACTTCAATTACTAAGACTACTCAATCTGGGAAATACTTTAATGGTTTTGAAGCAGGTAGTGAGCCTGAAACTAAAGCTGCTATGTATTTTATGATTAAACATTATAAAAATGTATTTGCTTATATTAACATGCATAGTCAAGGAAGAGTTATATACGCAGGAAAACCTAATCTTTCTAAAGAATTTAATCAATTAACTAAAAAATTTGGTAAATATGTTTCTAATTATACAGGTTATACTGTTCATGGTTTATCTTCTGAAGAAGTTGGAGAAGGAAATGATGGTTCAGTAACTGATTTTATGGCAGAACTTGCAAATGGTTTTACATTTAGTTCACAAACAGGAAGATTATGTAGTGATAAATATATTAACAATTCATCAAAAATGGTGTATAATTATCCTGTTATAACAATGGAGACTATGAAAGTATGGAGTAGTAATCCTAGTTATTTCAAAAGTGAATATTATGATAATGGATTAAGAGAATTATTTTATTCACTATTAGAAGGTAAATTTAAATAATTTTTAATATTATTTTAATATTCAATGTTTATTATAAAATAGAGGTGAAAGAAATGGCAAAGAAAAAAATAGTTGATATTGAAGTTGAAGAAAGTAATATTATTGAAAAGAAACCAAGAAAAAAAGTTCAAAAAGAAAAAGTAATTGAAGAAAATAAAATTATTGATTCTGATATTGAAGAAGATATAATTGAAGAAAAAAAAGAAACAGAAAAAAAAGTACATAATACTGGTCCAATATATGCTATTGTTACATTTATTATATGTTTAGGATTATTTAGTCTTGTGTATGAATTTTATTTAAAAAACTTAGTTATTGAAACTACTAGACTTGAAAAAGATGTTACTATTACTGATCAAGGTATTGCAGATGCTGTTGAAAAAATATATGATGCTGTAGTTGTTGTTACAACATATTCTAGAGGAAGAGATTATGCATCTGGAACAGGATTTGTATATAAAACGGATAATAAATATGGTTATATTATTACAAATAATCATGTTATATCAAATTCTACTGAAGTTAAAGTAAAATTCTCTAATGATAAAGTATATGATGCTACTGTTATTGGAAGTGATTCATATGCAGATATAGCAGTTCTTTCTGTTGAAAAAGAAGCAGTTATAAGTGAAGCTATTATTGGTAAAAGTAATACTATGAGAGTCGGTGATACAACATTTGCAGTTGGAGCACCAATTGATTCAAGTACTTTCTCATGGAGTGTTACAAGAGGTATATTAAGTGGGAAGAATAGAATAGTTGAAGTTGAAGGAGAAGATAGCGTTAATGTTATTTCTGTACTTCAAACTGATACAGCTATTAATTCAGGAAATAGTGGAGGTCCTTTATGCAACTCAAATGGTGAAGTAGTGGGTGTTACAAACATGAAACTTGCTAGTTCAAGTGTTGAAGGAATGGGATTCGCTATTCCAATTGAAGAAGCAACTAAATATGCAGATAGTATAATTAAAGGAGAAAAAATTAGTAGACCATATTTAGGAGTTAGTATTTATGATGCTAGTTCAAATTTCTTTAGTAATAATACTGGTATCTATATTGAATATGTAGAAAAAGGTAGTTCAGCTGAAAAAGGAGGACTAAAAAAAGGAGATAAAATAATTTCTATTAATGGAGTAGAGATTACTAGTACAGCATACTTTAAATATGAACTATATAAATATAATATAGGTGATAAAATTACTATTGAAGTTGAAAGAAATGGAAAAAATCAAAAATTAAATATTACATTAGGTTCTAGTAATGGAATGAATTAGTACAAGAAATCTTGTACTTTTTTATTATTTTTATGTATAAAAATATAGATTTTTAATAATATTTATGGTAAAATCTATTTCGTTAGCTGTGAAGGAAAGAGATTGAATATAAGTTTATAGAGAATTAGTGGTTGGTGGAAACTAATAATAAGTATCATGAAAATGGCTCTGGAGCTAAATCGTATTATTTGCGTTAAAAATATAAAGTGCATGATAGTCATGAATTAAGGTGGTACCACGGTTAACTTCGTCCTTTAGTTTATGACTTTTTTATTTTAAGGAGGAAATAATTATGGAAAAGAAAAAGTTTTATATAACAACACCAATTTATTATCCAAGTGCTGAATTTCATATTGGTCATTGTTATACAACAATTATTGCTGATGCACTTGCTAGATATAAAAGATTAGCAGGATATGATGTTTTCTTTCAAACTGGTACAGATGAGCATGGTCAAAAAATAGAAAAAAAAGCAGAAGAAAAAGGAGTAACACCTAAAGAATATGTTGATCCAATAATTGAAAATGCAAAAGATTTATGGAAAAAGCTTGGCATATCATATGATTATTTTATTAGAACAACTGATGAAGATCATTGTAAAAGAGTACAAGAAATATTTAAAAAAATGTATGATAAAGGAGATATATATAAAGGAGAATATAAAGGTCTTTATTGTACTCCTTGCGAGTCATTTTGGACTGAAAGTCAATTAGATGAGAATGGAAAATGTCCTGATTGTCATAGAGATGTTCACGAAGTTAGTGAAGAAGCATATTTCTTTAAATTATCAAAATATCAAGATAGATTAGTTAAATACTATGAAGATAATCCACAATTTATTCAACCTGAGTCTCGTAAAAATGAGATGCTTAATAACTTTATAAAACCAGGTCTTGAAGATTTATGTGTATCACGTACTTCATTTAACTGGGGTATTCCTGTATCATTTGATAAAAAACATGTTATTTATGTTTGGGTAGATGCATTATCAAACTATATTACATCATTAGGTTATCCTGATGAAAATAGTGAATTATATAAAAAATATTGGCCATGTGATTTACATCTTGTAGGTAAAGAGATTGTTAGATTTCATACTATTATTTGGCCTTGCATGTTAATGAGTATGGAAGTACCTCTTCCTAAACAAGTATTTGGTCATGGATGGCTAATTATTGATGGTGGTAAGATTTCTAAATCATTAGGTAATTATAAAGATCCTAGGGAATATATTAATACATATGGTGTAGATGCTGTTAGATATTATGCATTAAGAGAAGTTCCTTTTGGAAATGATGGTAATTTTTCTGAAGATTTATTAATAGCTAGAACAAATGCTGATTTAGTTAATACACTTGGAAATCTTGTAAATAGAACAATTGCAATGAGTAAAAAATATTTTGACTCAAAAGTTGAAAATCCTAATGTTATTGAAAGTATAGATGATACATTAATAAGTTATGCTAAAATGTTACCAAGTTTAGTTGAAAATAAAATGAATTCATTAAAAGTAAATGAAGCTTTAGAAGATATTTTTGAATTATTAAAAAGAAGTAATAAATATATTGATGAAACTACACCTTGGGTTTTAGCAAAAGATGAAAGTAAAAAAGAAAGACTTCAAACAGTATTGTATAATCTTCTTGAAAGTATTAGAATTAGTGCTATATTATTAAGAGCATTTATACCAGGTACTTGTGATAAGATATTTAAAATGTTAAATACTAAAAATATTGAATTTAATACTTTAGATTTTGGTAATCTTGAGACTGGTATTGAGTTAAATGAAGCTGAAATATTATTTAATAGAATTGAGAATAAATAATTTTAAAAAAACTTTTTATTGAGAAATCATTAGAAAGTTTTTTTTATAAAAAAATAAATAGAATATTTACTTGAAAGATATATTATCTTATAATAATTTTTATGAAAAAGAAGAAAAAATATATAATAACTATTACTTTATTTATTATAATTATGATATTTATAATTATATTTTTTAGTATAAAGAAAAACAATATTAGATTATTAAATAAGGCAAAAAGTATGCTAAATGATTTATATTTACTTGAAGAAGGGGATTATAGTTTTAAAGATGGTATTTTAAATGATAAATACTACTTTGATGGTAATGGAACTATTATAGTTGATAAGTATGGAAATATTAAATTTAATATTAATACTCAAAATGGATGTATAAGTAAAACTTCATTAGGTAGTGTGAAATACTCTAATTCAAAGTGTGATAGTTTTAAAATAATAGACAGTAAGATAATAAAGAATAACTCTTCTATATCATTTGAATTAAGTGAAAATGATTTGGAATATAAGATATCTAAAAAAGATGATTTTAAGGGTACTTGGATAAAAGAAAACTATGATAAAAATTTAGTTTTAGATTATTATAAAGAAGGGGATAACTATATTTGGTTTAAAGATTCAAAAGGAAATATAAGTAATTCCTTTAAATTTAATGTTAATTGTTTAAATGCTGAAAAAGCTAATTATAAATCTGATGTATTTTATTGTACTGGTTCAACATTAATGATTGATAATATTGAATGGATAGTAATTGAAGATAATAATAGCAGCATTAAATTAATGAAAAGAATTCCTATTGAAAATAAAATTAGTATGTGTTTAGATAAAAATAATAATGATTATTGTTTTTATTCAAAAAAAGAAAAAAATACATATAAATGGAGTAATTCATATATAAATTATTATTTAAATAATGAATATATTAAAAAATTAAGTACGGATATATATGAAAAGTTAAATGATTTTTATATTTGCGATGACTATAATAGTTTTAAATGTAATAATGAGTCTTGTGGTGGAAGAACTCAAGATGAATTTATTTATAATGGATGGTACTGTAATCATTTTACTAAAAGTAAAGTTAAAGTAATATCATATGATGAATATAATTTATTATATTATAAAATAGGAAATGATAATAAAAAAATAATAGATGGTAATTATTGGGCAATTAATTCATATAAATTAGATTATGGGTCTTCTGTTCAATATAATTATGATTTTTATATTTTAGAGGATTTAACAAAAAAACTAGATATTAGACCAATTATTCAAATAACTAAATAAATAAACTTGAATTTTTTCTCAAAATCAGTTATTATTAATTTAGTATGATAGGAGGAACTACTATGGAAGATGGTAGAGGTCAATCAATTTTCTTATCTATTATAGGTATAGCGACACTATTAGTAGCAATAGTGGGAGCAACATTTGCTTGGTTTAGTATAACTGTAACTGGAAATGATAATCCTGCTGATATTGTAATTACATCAAGTAATTTGGGACAAGTAAGTTTTACAGATGGAACAGTAATTGATTTAGGAAAAGTAATGCCTGGTACATTTACTACAAAAACATTTACAGTTAGTCAAACAGATCCATCAGCTACTGGTAGAATATCATATAATATTATGTTAAATGTTAGAGCAAATACTTTAACACCTAACGCTGCTGGACAATTTGTTCATTCATTAAAATCTGATGGAAATACAAATGGAGGAACATTAGCAACTTTAGATTCTACTCCTGTACCTGAAAAAAGTGTTGTTATAGGTAGTGGTGTTATTGAAGGATATGAAGTACATAAATATCAATATACAATTGGATTAAATAATATAGATGCAGATCAAAATGCTGCCCAAGGAAAACAATTTTCAGGATATTTGTCTGTTGTACTTACAGATGATACTATGTATCCTAAAAAATAATTATTGTAAAATAAAAGTGAAGTATTTCACTTTTTTAATTTGTTTTGTTGTTATTATTACTTAAATTTGTTAATATTAAATTATGATAAGGAGACTATAAGATGACAAAGAAGAAGACTAAAAAAACTAATATTATTATATATCTTATTGTTTTAGTATGCGTCTTTGGAATGTTTATGGCAACTTCTTATGCTTATTTTAAGAAAACATCAAAAGAGGAAGATAAAAAAATAATTTATAATGATTTATTAATGTCATTAAATTTTGATGGTAAAGATCAAATTAGTATTGTTAATATTAAGCCTGGTTTTGAAGATGAGATTAATTTTTCTATAAATAATTTTAGTGAAGATACTATTGGAAAATATAAAATAATATTTGAAATCATTACTCCATTATCTAATATGATAGAAGAAAAATTTACATATACTTTGGAAGGCATTAGTAATAGTAAAGATAATTTAAATAAAGTTATTAATGATAGTGGTATAGTTCCTTGTGTAAGTAAAGAATTAGATGGTGGTATTATTACACCAAAAAATATTCATAGTTATAAGATTAAATTAAATTTAGATAAATCTCTTGATGTTAAAAAATATCCAAAGGGAAGTATGTTTTCAGCTAAAATAAAGCTAATAACTGATAATAACTAGGTGATAGTATGGAAGAAAATAGTATTATAAAAAGAAAAAAAATATTTAGGATGGTTTCTAAGATTATTAGTTATACTTTTATAGTTGTACTTATGATTATTTCTTCATTTTTTATTTTATATGTAGCATGTAATAAAATAGCAGAACATAAAGGAGAAAATCCACCATTTGGTCTTTATACAATAATTAGTCCAAGTATGACACCTAATATAAAAGTATATGATGTAGTTTTTGTTAAAAAAACTAAGGTTAGTGATTTAAAAGTCGATGATGTTATTACATTTTATTCTACAAATAGTTATTTTGGTGGAACTCCTATTACTCATAGAATTGTTGATGTTCTGGAAGTTCCTGATGTTGGAGTTATGTATAGAGTAAAGGGAGATGCTAATGAAAAAGCTGATGATGAAAAAGTATATCCTAATAATGTTTTAGGAAAAGTTGTTTTCAAAATACCACAACTTGGAAAATTACAATTCTTTTTAGCATCAAAAACTGGGTGGCTTGTTGCAATATTAATACCAGCAATTTGTATAATTTTTTATGATATTTATAAATTAATAAGATTAATTAAATTAAAAAACACTCTTTCAAAATTAAGTATTGAGAACGTATAGTTCTCTTTTATTTTAGAAAAAGTGTTAATAAATTAGAATTATATTTTTCTTCATCCTCATTATTTAAATCAACAGATATAGAACTATCAGTATTATATCCTAGTTCATAACAAATATTATGCATAATCCATTCATTTTTCATAGATGTAAAACTTCTATTCCATTTTGAAGGATATTCTTTTTCAAAATAATCTAATAAGCATAATATCTCTTCTATTTCTTTTTTACTCTTTATTTTATAAGAATTTATTATCATCACATTTGGATCAATTGAATATCTAGAATCAAATATATAAATATTATTATCATTATCATCCGGTTTAAAATATTTGTTATTTATTATATAAATATCTCCGTTGCTAAATGAACCATAAGGAAGAGAAGAATGAAATGTATAGTTATCATTTAATGATATTTCTTTTTGTATTTTATTTTTTGGTGAAAAAAGAATTATTAAATAACTAGAAAGTAATAAAAATGCTTTTTTATTATTTTTCATGTGTTCCTCCTTAAAGTGCTTATTCTAACATGATTTTAAAAAAAATTAAATATTTATTTACGTTAAATATATAAAAAGTAATGGACTTTTTTATAATAATGTTATATTCTTAAATTAGTAGAATGATTGAAAGGAGATTATTATGAAAAAATTATTAGGAATATTGGGAGTACTTTTTGTATTATTTTCAGTAGTACATGTAAGTGCTAAATCTTTAACTTTTGAGGAAATTGTAAATCAAGCAGAAGCAGATAGTGAAAAAACAGTTACTACTAATTTAGATGGTACTAATTTAACGATAGAAGCAGCATCAATTGTTCTTAATGCAACATATGATAGTAGTACTAAAGAATTTGTATACATTCCTGGAAGTAATCCTGGTGGTGAAACTACTGTATTAGATTATATTGTAAAAGCAATAACTAAATTACAAGGGTTTAGTAGTGTAGATATTAGAGGTAATATGTTAGAAAATCCAACAAAATACACTTATTCAAAATGTGGAATTGAAGGAAGTGTGGAATCAGAAGATTTTAACTACACAGCTTTAAGACTTAATACTGATAGTTTTAATCCTAATTGTACAAATAGTGAATCAAGCTCTTCAGGTTCTAAACAAACAACTACAACTACAACAGATGCTAATGTAAAAAATCCTAAAACTGGTGTATTTGTTCCAGTTGCTGGTCTTTCATTATTAATTGTAGCTAGTGTAGTATGTCTAGTTTGGATTAGTAAAAAAAGCTTTAGATTATAATATTATTAAACGTAGTTAACTACGTTTTTTTTTGCTCTTATTTATGTTATAATTTTTTTGGAGTGATTTTGTATGATTAATATTTTAGATATATGTGATTCAGCTAGTGTTGTTACTGTTATTTATTATATCAAAGTATTTATCACTATTATAACTATAGTAGTTCCTATTATGTTAATTTTATCTTGTATGATAAGTGGAGTTAAAGCAGTTATAAATGGTGAAAATGATATTGGAAGTAAAACACTAGGAGTATGGATTAAAAGAAGTATAGCAGCTATAATAATATTCTTTATTCCAACTATAGTTTTTACCATAATAGATGCAGTTGATGGTGATGAAAATATTAAAGGATGTTATGAAAGTTCTACATTGAATAGAGTTCAAACATTAACAGAAAGAGAATCATCTACTAAAGATGCTCAAATTCAAAAATGGAAACAAGAACAAGAAGCAAAGAAGAAACAAGAAGATGAAAAGAAAAGACAAATGAAAGAGCAAAAGGAAAAAGAAAAACAAAAGAAAAAAAGTTCCAAAAACGGAGCTAACATTGATACAACACCATCTTTATATACTACAACATATGAAAAAAATAATAGTAGTACTCCAGATGGTGATTTAGTAACAGTGGATTTAACTGATTTAGGTTGCCCTGTTACATATGATGGAAGTATTAAAAAAAGTTTTAAAGTTCATGAAGCAGTAGCAACTGAGGTACATTCTGCTTTAACAAAATTTTGTAGTGAATTTGTTAATAAAAATACTAAACTTACCAGTGGAAGAATAGAAACTGCAGGTGCATATGTTAATAAAAGTGGTTATCATGGTAGAGGTCTTGCAATAGATTTTTATAATAACTGGAAATATAATTTTAATGGAAAAACACATACACCATATGCTGGTCAAGGAAGCGATACTTTTAGTAGATATAATACATTTATCTGTGAAGTATGTAATGGAAAAGAGAATTGTAATGAGAATATTGCTTTTCAAATGTATTATGGTTATTTTAAAAACATAGGTTGGTGTTGGGGTGGTAACTGGACAAGTAATTATTTTGATCCTATGCACTTTGAAAAAACAGATGGAGGATGTTCTATTGCTACAGGTAATAGAATAAAATGTAATTAATGAAAAAAATTTTTTTACTTATTTTATTTATATTATTACTTAGTGGTTGTACAAGTAATGTTAATTATAATTTTAAAAAAGATATAGTAGAATCAACCATTGATTTTGATTTTACTATTGATGAATATTTTGAAAAAGTTAATGATGAAGATATTTCTTCTAATAT
>ODAI011731268.1_pt1 | contig 10267 bp, 5 predicted proteins | sample 1539321 | NCBI WGS metagenome assembly ODAI01 (sample SAMN02144231, study PRJEB22623) | gut metagenome | biome: sheep rumen | host: Ovis aries | place: New Zealand | reverse complement strand
GGAATACGGGTCATGTCCTTGATGCCGCCCAGGTTCCTCTCAAGCTTATCCCACTCCTTCTGAAGCTTTGCAACTTCCTTCTTGGGAAGAACTTCGAAGGTGCCGTCCTGCGCCATCTGCTCAATCTTGCGAAGACGGTCAACGCGGCTGCGGATGGTCTTGAAGTTGGTCAGCATGCCGCCGAGCCATCTCTCGTTGACATAGTACATGCCGCAGCGGGTAGCCTCAGCCTTGACTGCGTCCTGTGCCTGCTTCTTGGTGCCTACGAACAGGATGGTGCCGCCCTGCTCTGCGATCTGGAAGACTGCCTTGTAAGCCTCGTCTACGAGAATGACGGACTTCTGAAGGTCGATGATGTGGATGCCGTTGCGCTCTGTGAAGATGTAGGGAGCCATCTTGGGGTTCCAACGTCTTGTCTGATGGCCGAAGTGTACGCCTGCTTCAAGCAGCTGTTTCATTGATACAATACCCATTTTTTTCCTCCTTGGTTAAGTATCATCCGCGTCCTTTCGCGGTTCTGTGAGGATATAAGCCACTCTGCCGCGGAAGATCTCCTGATCCCCTGCAGAGCACCGGCTCCCGCTGGGACACGTGTCTGATAAAAAAGATAACACAACTTTTTGATACTAACACATCTTTTCAAAATGTGCAAGATATACCTTTGAATAAACAGCGAGCAATCGGCCGCAAAGATTCTTGCGGACATTTGCGAGCGCCCTTATTATCAGGGCTGGACCTGTCTGCGCATATCCGCCAGTTCCCCGTAGATCGCGTCATTGAGGACCTTGATATAGGTGCCCTTCATACCGGATGAGCGGGATTCGATGACGCCTGCGGACTCGAACTTGCGGAGGGCATTCACGACGACGCTTCTGGTGATACCCGCCTTATCCGCGATCTTGCTGGCTACAAGGATGCCCTCGACTCCGTCGAGTTCCTCGAAAATATGGATGATCGCGTGCATCTCCGTGTAACTGAGAGTGCCGATGGCCGATTTGACGACCGCGAGCTTCCTGTTCTCCTCGGCGGTTTCCTCGGAAACTGCCCGGAGCATCTCAAGTCCGACAACGGTTGTCCCGTATTCGGACAGGATAATATCGTCAATGTCGAAGTGCTCCCCCTCTTTATAGATAAAGACCGTGCCGAGTCTCTCGCCCGCCACTTCGATGGGGAGAACGATTCCCATCAGGTCGCTGTCGTCATTGGAAGCAAAACCGAGAGTGTTCAGGCTCACATTCTCATGCGTGGAGAGAATATCAAGGAGTCTCGCGTTCAGACCCTGATCTACAAATGTTCCGACTTCTTCGACGATCAGTCCGTGGGCAGTTCCGACACTTCCGCACTCCCCGACGCCCAGAACTTTTCCCTTCTTGCTGATGACCAGTATATGGGCCTGGAGGATATCGCTCATCACACGGCAGATATCGTTGAAGACTACTTTTCCGGTATCGTTGTTATGAATCAGTTTCTCAATTTTCCTGGTATTATCCAACAGAACGACATTATTTGTTGTCTGCATATTTTACTCCTCTGTTATTCTTCCACATCCGGAATATTGTTACTCTTCCGACCATGCCGCTCACCGGAGCGGCATCCTGAGGCGTTTCCGCGAAGGCGAAAACGGTGAGGGATCAGGGGAGGTTTTTACTCCGGCACAAACCTCCGACACAAACCTTCGGATTAAACAATATTGCAGCGGCAGTATTGTTTAATCTTCCGACTCACTGCGGTTTTTGACAAATCCGCACTCACTGTCCGCACATACGAGGCGGTTTCCTTTTTCCAGCATCAATCCGCCGCAGCGGGGGCATTTTTCTGAGGACGGCTTCTGCCAGACCATGAAATCGCATTCCGGATTTCCCATGCAGCCGTAATATCTGCGTCCTTTTTTGGACATACGCACAATGATATCTTTGCCGCACTTGGGGCAGGCCACCCCGATCTTCTCATAGTAAGGCTTTGTATTGTGACATTCCGGGAATCCCGGACAAGCCAGAAACTTACCGTGCGGCCCGTACTTGATCACCATGTGCCTGCCGCAGTTTTCGCAGATTTCCTCGGTCTCTTCGTCCGCGATATGAACTTTTTCCAGAGTCTTTTCAGCCTGAAGAACAGCGTCATGAAGATCGGGATAAAAGTTCTCAATGACAGTCTTCCAGCGGACCTGGCCGTCCGCGATTCCGTCCAGAAGGGCCTCCATGTTGGCAGTGAACATGGGATCCACGATCGAGGGAAATGCCTGTCTCATGATTCCGTTGACAACCTCGCCCAGTTCCGTCATATAGAGGTTCTTTTCCTCTTTGACAATATAGCGGCGGGCAAGGATGGTGGTAATGGTCGGCGCGTAAGTGCTGGGACGTCCGATTCCCTGCTCTTCCAGCGCGCGGACCAGGGATGCCTCTGTGAAATGAGGTGCAGGCTGTGTAAAGTGCTGTCTGGGGTCAAATTCCTCCAGGGTCAGGACACTGTTCTCGTCCAGTCCCTTTCCCAGCACCGGACTCTTCTCTTCTTCATCCTCGATATAGACCTTCTGATAGCCGTCGAACAAAAGTCTGGAGGCGGAAACTGTGAAGAACTGGTCAGGGAATTTACCACCCTCTGCCCCGGTGATATCCTTACCGGGCGCCGCAGTGCCGGCGATCCTGACCTGGGTCGTCTCATACCTGGCAGGAGTCATGCGGCTTGCCACGAACCTTTTCCAGATCAGCTGATAGAGGCGGAACTGGTCCCTGGAGAGCGAATCCTTGATCAGGACCGGCAGGCGGGTCACGTCTGTCGGGCGGATCGCCTCATGGGCATCCTGAACTTTTGCGTTCTTCTTTTCCTCCCGGGGCTGCTGCAGAACATATTCCTCCCCGTAGTTTTCCCCGATAAAGGCGGCAGCGGTCGACTGCGCCTCATCGGACACGCGCACGCTGTCTGTTCTCAGGTATGTGATCAGAGCGACCGTTCCCTGTCCCTTGACCTCAACGCCCTCATAAAGCTGCTGGGCGATGCGCATCGTCTTCTGGGTGGAAAAATTCAGCACCTTACTTGCCTCCTGCTGCAGCGTGGAGGTGGTGAAAGGCAGAGGTGATTTGCGCGTCCTCTCGGAACGCCGGACCTCGCTGATGGAAAAAGAACCCCCCTCCAGTCCGTCAATGATCCTCTCTGTCTGTTCCCGGGTCTGCAGATCTACACGGGAAACTTTCCCGTCCGGTCCTGCCTCTCCGTAGTAATGGGCTTTGAGCGGCCTGGTGCTTCCCTCGACGTTGAAGGTCACGTCCAGCGACCAGTATTCCTGGGGGATGAAGGAGTTGATCTCATCCTCCCGGTCCGCGATCAGGCGCAGGGCCACAGACTGCACACGTCCGGCGGAGAGTCCTCTTTTGACCTTTGCCCACAGAACAGGTGAGATCTCATAGCCGACCATGCGGTCCAGTATGCGGCGGGTCTGCTGCGCATCCACGAGATTCATATCAATATCACGGGCATTTTTGAGTGATTCCGTGACTGCCTTCTTAGTGATTTCGTTAAAGGTAATTCTGAAGACTTGTTTATCGTCTGCATCATCCAGCTTCAGGGCGGCTTTCAGATGCCAGGAAATGGCTTCTCCCTCGCGGTCAGGGTCCGTTGCCAGATAGATGCGGTCGGCCTTTTTGACCATCTTGCGCAGCCCGGAGAGAAGTTCTCCTTTGCCCCGGATCGTGATGTAACGCGGCTCATAATCATGCTCAATATCGATTCCCATCTTGCTCTTGGGAAGATCTCTGACATGCCCGTTAGATGCCGCCACCTCATAAGAAGATCCGAGAAATTTCTTGATCGTTTTCACCTTTGCAGGTGACTCCACAATTACCAGATTTTGTTTTTTTCGACTTCCAGCCATAAATTGATTACCGGTTTCCTTTTCCTTTTTGATTTCTGCCCGGCGGACCGCGCCGGAGTCAGCCGCACTGTCTTTTCTGTCCGGATCCATGTCATGGATCCGTCATTTCATACAGCTAAACCCCGCAGCCCCCGATCCCGAGTCTGTGTTTCCTCTCAATCATCTCATCAATTGTCCCGATATAGGTGGATACATCCTTGCAGTTATCGCTGCGCTCGATTCTTCCACCGGGAAACACTGCCTTGGAAATGCTCCCGGCGCCGAGCGCCAGGATCGACTGCTTCTCTTCCATGATGAGAATATTGTACATACCCGCCTTACCCGGCCGGGCGTATCCCACGTTCTCGAGATTGCCGGAGATGTTTTTCTGCCTGTACAGATAATAAGGCTCCATCCCCATCCTGGCCGCCGCCCGGGCTGCCAGTTCAACACATCCGTCTGTATTATTTATAGAAGAAAAGCCATTCTGTTCAATATATTTCTGCATGCGGGAGCCTCTCTTAAGAGCAAGGGAATGCACTGTGAGGCTGTCCGGAGAGAGTTTCTCAATCTCCTGCAGAGTCCGGGCAACATCCTCTTCTGTCTCCTCAGGGAGACCGAGAATGATATCCATATTGATATTGTCAAATCCGGCTGCCCGGCACATCGCGAAAGCTTCGCGCACCTGTTCCACCGTATGTCTGCGGCCGATCAGACGCAGGGTCTCCTCCTTCATGGTCTGGGGATTGACGCTGATCCTGGTCACGCCGTGCTCCTTGATGACCTGCAGCTTTTCCTCCGTGATGCTGTCCGGCCTTCCGGCTTCGATGGTGAACTCGCTGATCCCGTCCATGGGAAAGCAGCTGTTCAGCATGGCAAAAAGGCGCTGCAGCTGGGCCGGCTCCAGAGTCGTGGGTGTGCCGCCTCCAATGTAGACAGTGTCAAGCAGGCGTCCCCGCATCAGGGCGGAGGTGTCCCTCATCTCTTTTTCCAGGGCGTCCAGATACTCGTCCACCCTGTCTTTCCAGAGCGCCAGATTGAAGGAAGGGAAGGAGCAGTACAGACAGGTCGTCGGGCAAAACGGGATCCCCACGTAAAGGCTGTATCCATTTTCATAATGGATATCCGCCAGGATCTCCCTCTCCCGCTGAGCAATCTGCGAGGACAAAAGGGCCTTTTCCGGGCTCACGAGGTGGTCGCGCATCATCGATGCGGCTGCTTCTTCCGGACTCTTCCCCTCAAGAAGGGACTGCATGGCGATCTTGGTCGGCCGGATGCCGATCAGTTCACCCCATGGAAGTGTGCGCCCCTCTCTGTCCGCCAGCATGCTGTAAAGCAGATGCTTGACAGCCGTCTTGAGAGCAGGGCTCTTTTGGGCATAGGAAATCCCTTGCGGAGCCGGAACCGAGCGGGTATCACTTCCGTCGCAAAACGAAACCGTAACTTCCGAATCCGCAAAAACCACCCTCATAAAAGGCTCCTTGGCGATCTGCTGGTATTTTCGATTACCGGCGGCGTCTCCGGCGGTGAGAACTTTGACATCCTCCCGGGGATAAAAAGCCTTTAGCAGAGAGTGGATCTCATAGCGATATAATTCAATATTTTCAATAACAGTGATCATAGTTGTACAAAAGCGGTGTCTCACCTGCCCTCTTGCTTACGCGCGCACGAACCAGTTGTGCTTCTTTTCATATCCGATCGTCGTCTCATTGCCGTGCCCTGAAAAAACAGCCGTATCATCCGGCAGCTTGTAGAGCTTGGTCCTGATCGACTCAAAAAGGGTTTCCTGGTCGCCTGTAGGCAGGTCCGATCTGCCGATCGATCCCTCAAACAGAGTGTCTCCGCTGATCAGAATATGGCCGTCCTCGATGTAATAGGCACAGCTGCCCTCGGTGTGGCCGGGGGTAAAAATCGTGCGCATGGTGATTCCCGCGACCGTGACTTCCTGTCCGTCGTTGAGATAGTGGTCAGGATTGACCGTGCAGGGACGTCCGACCGAGGCGGACTGATTCAGCTGAGGGGACTCGCAGAGGCGCTTCTCATGGATGCAGACATACACAGGGGCGCCGGTCTTCTCCTTCAGGGCATCAAGTCCCAGGATATGATCGAAATGGGCATGTGTGAGCATAATCGCCTTCACCTCAAGCCCTCTTTTGACCAGCTCATCGTAGAGCCTGGCCCCCATATCCGCAGGATCAAACACGACAGTTTCCTTGCTGCCCTCTCTGTAAAGGAAGTAGCAATTGGTCTGGACCATGCCGACCACAAAACAGTTTACCTTCACATCAGCATGACTGTTATCCATAGAACATAAATCCTTTCCTGCAAAAAAGCAATGTATTCAGGACTCGCCGGCAAGTCCTGTACGATGAAGCGGGTTTCCCTTTTGGACGCGTATCCCGCGGCCCGAAGTCATGGGTATTGCGCGGTGAAACGGGTTTCCCTTTTGGGGAGCGTATCCCGCGGCCTGAAGTCACGGGTATTGCGCGGTGAAGAATCAATCCCATCAGCCGCTGGTCCTCTTGATCGCCTGAACATCGGAAATACCCTGAAGACGCATTGTGATCTCATGCAGTTCCTGTCTGCTCTTGACTTCGAAGCCCAGTGTAAGTGTCGCGATTCCCTGCTTGCTGGTGGAGGATGTGATCCTCAGGATGCTGATATCCTTTTCCGAGAAGACCTTGGTCAGTTCGTTGAGCAGTCCGCTCCTGTCTCTGGCGTAGATCTTGATCTCGGCCAAAAATCCTTCTTCTTTGCGGCGTTCTGCGCCTTCTGCCCAGGCGGCTTCAATGAGTCTGTCCTGTTCCTCATCCGGAAGATTCGAGACATTGCTGCAGTCCTTCCTGTGGATGGAGATTCCTCTTCCCCGGGTGATATATCCGACGATTTCGTCTCCGGGAACCGGATTGCAGCACTTGGAGAAGCGGATGGAAAGTCCCTCGGCCCCCTTTATGACCACGGAGCCCTCGGCACTGTTGCGCCGGGTGTGCTGGTTCTCATTCTGGACCTGCTGGATGATCTCCTCACTGGTCAGCTGATGCTTGTGATCCTCCGCATACAGGTCCGCCAGCTTGTTGACAACCTGTCCTTCCTTGATGCCGCCGTGGCCGATGGCGGCAAGGAGAGCTTCCCAGTCGCGGAAGCCGTATTTCTGAAGGACGATTTCGACATAGGCCTGGCGAATGAGCTCGTGCATATGCAGGTTGTGTGCCTTGGCATAAGCATAGATCAGCTCTCTTCCCTTGATGATATTCTCTTCTTTATTTTCCCGCTTGAACCACTGATTGATCTTGTTTCTGGTCGAAGCGGCTTTGGCAAAGCTCAGCCAGTCCAGGCTGGGTCCCTTGGAATTGGCACTGGTAATGATCTCGATCCTGTCGCCGTTTTTGATCACATAGTTGATGGGGACGATCTTATCATTTACCCGGGCGCCCACCATCCGGTTGCCTACCGCCGTATGAATGGCATAGGCGAAATCGACAGGCGTGGATCCCGCGGGCAGGTTCTTGACTTCTCCGCGCGGGGTAAAACAGTATACATCATCGGAAAACAGGTTCAGGTCACTCTTGAGGATGTCCATAAACTCGCGGTTATCGGACATATCCTGCTGCCACTCCAGGATCTGACGGAGCCACACGAGTTTTTCCTCTTCGCGTGTCTTCTCCACCTTCTCGCTGCTGCCTGCTTCCTTATATTTCCAATGCGCCGCAATACCGTATTCGGCCGCGCGGTGCATCTCGTATGTACGGATCTGTATCTCAAAGGGCTGTCCGGCGGGACCGATCAGTGTGGTGTGAAGCGACTGATACATGTTCGCCTTGGGCATGGCTATATAGTCTTTGAAGCGGCCCGGAATCGGCTTATACAGCTCATGGATCGTTCCGAGAACGGCATAACAGTCACGGATCGTACCGACGATCACGCGCACGGCAAATAGATCATAGATCTCCTCGAGCGACTTGTTCTGGTTGACCATTTTTCGGTAAATGCTGAATAAATGCTTTACCCTGCCGTCTACAGTTCCTTCGATGCCGGCTTCCTTGATGTGGTCCTTGATCTCATGCGCGATTTCCTGCACATAGTGGTCTCTCTCGCTCTTGCGCTGTTCAACCTTTTCCACGAGGTCATAATAAATATCCGGATAAAGATATTTGAGTGAGAGATCGTCCAGCTCAACCTTGATCTTGGAAATTCCCAGGCGGTCAGCGATCGGAGCGTAAATGTCGACCGTCTCCTGAGAGATGCGCTGCTGCTTTTCCAGCGGCATAAACTCCAGAGTCCGCATATTGTGCAGACGGTCAGCCAGCTTGATCAGAATGACACGAATGTCCTTGGCCATAGCGAGGAACATTTTCCGGAGATTCCTTGCCTGCATCTCCTGCTGGACCTGGGATTTATCGCCGTAGTCCCCGGAGAGCTTGAGTTTTTTCAGCTTTGTGACGCCTTCCACCAGAAGAGCCACGTCTGTTCCGAACCGCTCGGCAATCTGTTCCCTGGTCAGCACGGTGTCCTCCACGACATCGTGAAGAAGCCCCGCGGCAATGGTTTCCTTGTCCATCTCCAGCTCAGCCAGAATGATAGAAACACATAGAGGGTGGATAATATAGGGCTCGCCTGATTTGCGAAGCTGCCCTGTGTGAGCTTTACACGCAACATCATAGGCCCTCTCGATCAACGTTATGTCATCGGAAGGATGATATTTTCTGACACGGTCGATAAGATCCCGATAGAGGTCCTCCGGACAGTGGTACTCCCCTATCCGTTCAATCTTACCGGTGTCGATGGCGATCCTGCCTCTATTGTCTACCTGCCCTTTGATGTCATTCATGATACACCTCTGCCGACAATTCCCGGTTATAAAGCAACTAATACACGGGAGGCATGCCGCCTCCCTGTGTACAACGTTATTGTGATGACGTATTGTTACCGTTCAGTTTGTGACCGGCGACAATTTATTGCCTGAAAATAATAAAAGTAAAGCAATTATAGTCTGTTTTGTTGTGTACGTCAATCGGGGGATTTGCAGAATCCACACGCTTCTGGACTTGTTTGTATTTAGTTTAATACAATATTTCGTTCATGTAGTGCATTTTTTACAGAATATACAAACTATTCCGGCAAAACAGCCTGCCGGATGGAACAGACCGCAAGCAAAACCGGAACGAAGGCGCAGAGACAGCGCAGGGACATAAGCCCAAAACAGCACAGTGGCATAGGCCCGAAGGCAGCCCGGGGACATAAGCCCGAAGGCTGACCGCAGAAGGAAGGGCTGACCGCAGGAGGCAGGCTGACTGCCCGGGGGCAAGTCAGAGCGCGCCCATGACGCGCAAACGAAATCCCCGCGGTTTCCTTAGAAGCCGCGGGGATTTAAACTCAAATATATTCTTTTTTCAAGTGCCGCGCCGCGGCGCAATTGTCACCGCGCTTTACGGACACGTGAATCCGGGACTGATCACATCATTCCGGGGGCGCCTGCGGGCATAGGAGGCATGGGCTCCTTGATGTTGGCAACAGCCGCCTCAGTGGTCAGGAAGCTGGAAGCTACGCTGGTAGCGTTCTGCAGAGCACTTCTTGTAACCTTTGCGGGATCAAGGATACCGCCGTCGATCATGTTGATGTACTCTTCCTTGTATGCGTCGAAGCCGATACCTACCTCGGACTCTTTGACCTTGTTGACGATAACCGCGCCGTTCAGGCCTGCGTTCTCAGCGATCTGGTGAAGGGGAGCTTCGAGAGCCTTGAGGACGATCTGGGCACCGGTCTTCTCGTCGCCGTCCAGGTCAGCAATAACTGCCTCGACCTTCTTGGAGGCATGGATGTAAGCGCTGCCGCCGCCGAAGATGATGCCTTCCTCGACTGCCGCTCTGGTAGCGTTGAGAGCATCTTCCATACGGAACTTGGCTTCCTTCATCTCTGTCTCGGTCGCCGCGCCTACGCGGATGACTGCTACGCCGCCTGCCAGCTTGGCAAGGCGCTCCTGCAGCTTCTCTCTGTCGAAATCAGACTTGGTCTCTTCGATCTGCTTCTTAATCTGAGCCACACGCTGATCAAGGGCTGTCTTGTCGCCGAGGCCGTCGACAATGACGGTCTGCTCTTTCGCGACCTTGACGCTCTTGGCGCGGCCGAGCTGCTGGATCGTGCAGTCCTTGAGCTCAAGACCCAGATCGGAGCTGATCACTGTGCCGCCGGTCAGGACAGCGATATCCTCGAGCATAGCTTTTCTTCTGTCACCATAGCCGGGAGCCTTGACAGCGACAACATTGAAGGTGCCGCGCAGCTTGTTGACGATCAGAGTGGTCAGAGCTTCGCCCTCGACATCTTCTGCAACGATGAGGAGCTTTGCGCCCATCTTGACGATCTGCTCGAGAACAGGAAGGATATCCTGGATTGTGGAAATCTTCTTATCTGTGATCAGAATAT
>ODAI013077269.1_pt1 | contig 10268 bp, 12 predicted proteins | sample 1539321 | NCBI WGS metagenome assembly ODAI01 (sample SAMN02144231, study PRJEB22623) | gut metagenome | biome: sheep rumen | host: Ovis aries | place: New Zealand | reverse complement strand
TGCGCCGATGGTACTGCAATGCGATGCGGGAGAGTAGGAGGTTGCCCATTTTCTTACACACGAGGCTTCACTGTCATTATTGATGGTGGAGCCTCTTGCTTTTTGGTGGTAACTATAATACTATGAATACTATAGGTACTATAGAAACTATAGATACTATAGATACTATAGCTACTATGGTTACTATTTATTTCTTGTTTTTGTATTTTTTTTGTATGAATGCTATAGGTACTTTGAATACTATAGATTCTATATATTCTATATATATATAATGTGAATGTTATGACATAAATCAATAAATGTCGTTAATATTCAGTAAATTATTATATATCTATTTGTCAGGTTATTAAATGTTTGTACTTTTGTGCTCGCAAACAGGAAGTGTGGCATGTTGGTAGCTTTTCTCACGTAGGACCATGCCTTGAATAATTCTCGATGTTATTCAGCTTCCATAAATTTTTAAATGATGAGAATATTGAAATGTGTTTATTTAGCAGCGATGCTGCTATTAGCTCCAATCACGGCGGATGCTGTTGTCGGAGAAGAAAAAAGTGGATATGATTGGACTCCAGTGATGGACGCCATCATACAAGTAGAAAGCAAGGGAAATGAAAAGGCCGTATGTGGCAAGTATGTTGGAGTACTTCAGATTTCTCCAATCTTGGTAAAGGAGTGTAACAATATCCTGAAAAGCAGAGGAAGCAGTAAGCGTTATACTCTGAACGACAGGTACAACGGTAAGAAGTCTCGCGAGATGTTTGTGATTATCCAGTCTCAGCACAATCCGATGAACAACATTGAGAGAGCGATTCGATTGTGGAATGGAGGTATCAGATATAATGTGGCGAAGACTCAGAGATATTTTAATAAAGTAATGAGTTATCTGCGTTAAGATTTCCCCTTATTGTTAGAAAGTTATTGTAGAAGGTTAGAAGAGACTGTTGCAATTAGTTTGTAGCAGTCTCTTTTTTATGTTTACGCTTCTTTAGAAATAATAAAATCCGTTTATTTCTTTTACGAATGATTTTTTTCTTTTACTTTTGTACTATCTAATTTATATTGAATAGTTATGGAAATTTTGATTATTATTGGTGTAGTAGTGATATTGGCTATATGGCTTGTAAGTCTCTACAATGGTTTGGTGAAGAAGCGTAACAATCGTGAGAATGCTTTTGCTGATATTGATGTTCAGTTGAAGCAGCGTCATGACCTTATTCCTCAGTTAGTAGCAACGGTGAAGGGTTATGCGGCTCACGAGAAGGAATTGCTTGAGAAGATTACGGCTGCTCGTGCAGCGGCAATGGGTGCAACGACTATCAATGACAAGGTGAAGGCTGAGAATGAGCTGAGTGGAGCTTTGGCTGGATTGAAGGTGTCGTTGGAGGCATATCCCGATCTGAAGGCAAACCAGAACTTCTTGCAGTTGCAGAATGAGATCTCTGATGTAGAGAACAAGCTGGCAGCTGTTCGTAGATTCTTCAATTCTGCTACCAAGGAGCTCAATACCGCAGTCCAGTCATTCCCAAGTAATATTATTGCCGGTATGTTTGGTTTCCATAAGGAGCCTATGTTTGAGATTCCTTCCGCTGAGCGTGCCACGATGGACAAAGCCCCTGATATTCAATTCTGATAGCAGGTGAAGTACGTAGGAATCTATACCCAGATAAGCAGGAATAATATGCTCAGCATATTGCTTCTGCTTATGTTTCCAGTAATTATATTGGGAATGATATGGGTGTTTCTCTTGATTGTCAACTACCTTAATGGTGGCTATTATGACTCAGTTGGCAATTATGTCCATTATGTGTCGATAGATATTGTCAACGAGTATTTTCTTAATGCTTTGCCTTGGGTAGTAGCAGGAGTGGCGATATGGTTTACTATTGCATATTTCTTCAACGCTTCGATGGTCCGTCATGCTGTTGGCAGTCGTCCGTTAGAGCGCAGGGAAAATGTTCGGGTATACAATATTGTTGAGAATCTCTGTATGTCGTGTGGTATGCCAATGCCAAAGTTGTATGTTGTCGACGATCCGCAACTCAATGCTTTTGCCAGTGGAATAGATAATAATAGCTATGCCGTAACACTTACGACAGGTATTATTGATACGCTCGACGATGACGAGTTGGCAGGCGTGGTAGGGCATGAGCTTACTCACATCAGAAATCGCGACACTCGCCTGCTGATAACCAGTATTATCTTTGTCGGAATCATTTCCACAGTGATGAGTATTGTGGTACGTACCATGTACAATACATTCCTGTTTGGCGATAACCGTCGAAAGGAAAACAACGGTGCGAGTGTTATAGTCATACTTCTCGTTGGCTTGGCTTGTTGTGCCGTAGCCTATCTGTTTACTATGCTCACCCGTTTTGCCATTTCCCGTAAGCGCGAGTATATGGCAGATGCAGGTGGTGCCGAACTCACTCGCAATCCGCTTGCCCTTGCTTCGGCATTACGTAAGATTTCTGCCAATCCAGGACTTGATAATGTCAAGAGGGCAGATGTGGCACAAATGTTTATTTGTGAGCCCGATGAGATGGAGTCAGGACTGATGAGTTTTATGAACTCCCTGTTTAGTACCCATCCTGACGTCAATAAGCGTATTCAGATATTAGAGCAGTTTTGAGATGACAAGGCATTTTTTTGTATATACATTAGTATTGATGTGCATGAGTATGACTGCGTATGCGCAGCGCAACTCTGAGGGCAAGCATTACAAGGAGATGGTAGACTCCTTTGCTGCCATGCCTCCCATCAGCTCTTCCGACATAGTTATGCTTGGCGACAGCCATACCGAGTGCGGAGGTGATTGGAACCAGTATTTTCCTGGAGCCAAAAACATTCAGAACCGTGGAATAATAGGTGACGATGCTCGTGACATTCTCAAGCGTTTGTCGCAGGTAAGTGCCGATTGTCCAAAAGCCATCTTTTTCGAGTGCGGAGCCAATGACCTCAGCTATGGCTATAGTGCTGAGCGCGTAGCTTCAGATATACTTATGGTAGTAGACAGCATTCGTGCGTCATGTCCAAATACCCGTCTATTTGTCCATAGCGTATTCCCGCTGAATGAGGATTTCGGCAGATGGAAGAAACTGGAAGGCAGGACCGACGACGTTCCCGTTGTCAACAAGTTGCTGAAGCAGGGCTGCAAGGAGCGCCGAATAGAGTTTATTGATCTTTTCGTCAAGTTCAAGGAGTCCTCTTCCAACAAGATGCGCAGGGAGATAAGCAGGGATGGCTTGCACCTCAAGCCCTCCGGCTACAAGATTTGGGCACAGACAATAGCCCCATATATCTCCAGACTCAATAAGCAATAACTATCAATAGTCCGCAAGACTCTGCGACCGTAGGGCTCATGTGAGAGTATCGCCTGAATGAAAAAAGCCAGTCTTATCGACTGGCTTGCTTTGTTGCGGAGGCAGGACTCGAACATGCGACCTCCAGGTTATGAGCCTGGCGAGCTACCAACTGCTCCACTCCGCGATGTTATTTTTATTTTGCGAGTGCAAAGGTACTACTTTTCTGCGGTATGTCCAAATGTTTTTGCTATTATTATTCAAAAATATTACATTTTCTTGATTTTTATCTGATTTCCATTTGCTCAGTATACGTGTCGCAATCATGACATATCATTTGCACACGATAAAATATATGTGCAATTATTTCTTAAAATATTTGCATGTATCAGATAAAAGCTATACTTTTGCACAAGCTATTTGTAATGTGCAATAAGTATTTGTCATAAGGAGGTTATAATAATGTCAATATCAAAGACAAGACAAAAACTGGTAGATGTAGCCCGTCAGCTGTTTGCTAAGGACGGTGTTGCCAATACTACGATGAACGATATTGCGTTGGCATCGGGTAAGGGCAGGCGCACCCTTTACACCTATTTCAAGAGCAAGGAGGATATCTATTATGCCGTGATAGAGTCGGAGCTGGAGCGATTGTCAGACAAGCTCGATGAGGTGGCAGCACGCAAGATGAGTCCACAGGATAAGATTATCGAGCTGATATACACCCACCTGAAGATGATCCGGGAGACTGTGGTGCGCAATGGTAACCTGCGTGCCGAGTTCTTCCGCAATATTTGGATGGTAGAGAAGGTCAGGAAGAACTTCGACGAAGACGAGTTGGAGCTGTTTCGCAAGGTATATGCCGACGCCAAAGCCAATGGCGACTTCGACATCGAGGACGTAGGTCTTGTTGCCGACATCACCCACTACTGTATCAAGGGTCTTGAGGTGCCATTTATCTACGGCCGCATAGGTCATGGACTCACCGAGGAAGCCTCGCGCCCACTCGTAGCCAAGGTGGTATATGGTGCACTTGGAAAGAACGGAAGAGTATTGAAATAACTTTTTTATATACATTAAAAAACAGAAAACAATGGGATTATTAAGTGGTAAGACAGCCCTGATCACAGGAGCTGCGCGCGGTATCGGTAAGGCTATCGCGTTGAAGTTTGCCGAGGAAGGCGCTAACATCGCATTCACCGACCTTGAAATCAACGAAGAGACAGAAAAAGAGATTGCCGCCAAGGGCGTAAAGGCAAAGAGCTACGCCAGCAACGCCGCCGACTTTGCACAGACCGAGGAGGTAGTCAAGGCTGTTAAGGAAGAGTTTGGCAGCATCGACATCCTCGTCAACAATGCAGGTATCACCAAGGACGGACTCATGCTCCGTATGACCGAGCAGCAGTGGGATGCAGTCATCGCTGTCAATCTGAAGTCAGCATTCAATTTCATCCACGCATGTACTCCAATCATGATGCGCCAGCGTGGCGGTAGCATCATCAATATGGCGAGTGTCGTAGGCGTTCATGGTAATGCCGGTCAGGCCAACTATGCCGCATCCAAGGCAGGACTCATCGCCCTTGCCAAGTCTATAGCTCAGGAGATGGGACCGAAGGGCATCCGTGCCAACGCCATCGCCCCAGGCTTTATCGAGACGGCAATGACAGCACAGCTTCCTGAGGAGATCCGTGAGGAGTGGAAGAAGAAGATTCCTCTTCGTCGTGGTGGTCAGGTAGATGACATCGCCAATACTGCAGTATACCTCGCCAGCGACCTTTCCAGCTATGTCAGCGGACAGGTTATCCAGGTAGATGGTGGTATGAACATGTAGTCTTTTTAGGGATTACAGTCATTATACTTAAAGCACGCAAGAACAAGTTTTCTTGCGTGCTTTTTTTATTTAGTAGCCACCACCTCGATTTCTATCAAGGCATTCTTTGGTAATGTCTTCACCGCAACGGCAGATCGGGCGGGATAGGGCTCCGAGAAGAACTCCGCATATATGCTGTTCATGTCGGCAAAGTAGTTCATGTCCGAAAGAAATACCGTCGTCTTTATCACCTTCTCCATCGCGCTGCCAGCCTCCTCCAGTATTGCTTTTATGTTTTGCAGCGACTGTCTTGTCTGTTCCTTGATGCCACCCTCTGCGAATGTTCCCGTTGTAGGGTCTATGGGAATCTGTCCTGATGTGTAGATAAAATCTCCTACTTCAATAGCCTGACTATATGGTCCTATAGCTCCAGGTGCCTTTGTTGTGCTAATTGCCTTCATGCTGTTCTGATATTATAAGTGTTAACAACGCAAAGGTAAGGAAGTTTTTGAAAAAATCCGTTTAAAATTGAGTTTTTTCACAGATTGTTTCCTTAAAATCTTTTCTTTGTTTATCTTTGCACCTGCTAACTCACGCCACACCTCTTCTATAAAGGTTGAGGTGGGGCTATAGGGAGGGAGCACTACATATTGAGAAGTGTTTGCTAACGCTATGACTTTGTCCTTTTGAACCTAGGAACTTCAAACATGTAAACAAAGACATTGCAGAGGTAGATACTGCGGGTAGGTATATGATATACTGTTCCGTTAGCGTGCAGAGGCTTGTTGCCTCAAGCACGCTTTTGGGACATTTATATATACCAACGGCGTGGGTGTCATAATCTGTTTGTTTTTTACATGGGTTTTCCTAGGACCTTAAAGGAGAGTGAGCAGAAGTAAGATGCCCCGCTTTCTTTTTGTGTAGTTTTAAACGATTTTTTACTGTTCGAAGTTGGGCGTTCTTCGGACAATGCACAAAAAGAATGATGAAACATCTAATCATTATTGGAGCACGGGGATGGGGACGCGAAATCTATGCGCTGGCTCAATATTGTCGTGGATATGGGACAGAATTTGATATTAAAGGCTATTTAGACGACAAAGCCTCTGCCCTTGATGGCATGTCTGGCTATCCACCTATTATTGATAGTGTAGAGAATTATGTCCCGAAACCTGATGATGTCTTTACATGTGCTATGGGTGATGCCCATTGGAAGCGGCATTATGCAGAAATTATGTTACGTAAAGGAGGAAAGTTTATATCGCTTATTCATAAGAATGCATATATAGGACAGAATACAACTTTGGGGATGGGGTGTATTGTTTGCAATGATGTATGTATATCTTGTGATATAAAGATAGGTAACTTTGTTACTTTTCAACGACTGGTTGATGTGGGACATGACTGCTGCATAGAAGATTTCGCTCATATGGGTGATAAGAGTTTTATGGGAGGTTTTGCACATTTAGGTGAAGAAAGTACAATACAAACAAGTGGTATTGTTCTTCCACATGTCTCAGTTGGTAAGCATTGTTTAGTTGGAGCAGGTGCCGTTGTCATCCGTAAGGTGAAAGACGGGCAGACTGTATACGGAAATCCAGCAAAAGTATTAAAATATTAATCATTAAAATCGAAAGAATTATGGAACTAAAAGAATTTATTCAGAATTTCGCAGATCAGTTTGAGGATACTGATGCAAGTGTATTTACCGCCAGCACCCGTTTCCGTGATTTAGAAGAATGGTCAAGCCTTATTTCCTTGTCAATTATTGCAATGGTTGATGAGGAATATGATGTCACGCTTAAAGGTGATGATATTAAGAACGCAGAGACTATTGAGGACTTGTTTAACAATGTAAAATCAAAGAAATAAGTTTTATGTCTTTTGTCGAATTTAAGAATGTGAGGATCGCCGGCATTAGTGCTGGTGTTCCTCGCAACATATCAAGTAATCTGCATCCAAGTAAGGATGACAACATTTCAAGCGAATATTTGCCTGAGGATTTTGTCAAAACTACAGGAGTAAAAGAGAGACGCACCTCTTATTATCTGACAACCTCAGATTTGTGCTATGCTGCAGCAGAACGTCTTATAGCAGATTTGGGTTGGGATAAAAATGATATAGAAGCTTTGGTATTTGTATCTCAAACTCCCGACTATGTATTGCCTGCCACAGCATGTATTCTGCAAGACCGCTTAGGATTAAGCCGTGAATGCTATGCGACAGATATCTCATTAGGCTGCTCGGGATGGGTTTATGGTCTCAGTTCAGTTGCTGGGCTTTTGGGGAAAGGCACAATACGGAAGGCTCTTATGCTCTGTGGAGATGCAAAGAAGCGATGGCGCATCTCTGAGAGACAATTACGTGATCCTTTATTTGGAAGTGCTGGTACGGCTACAGCTTTAGAATGGTCAGAAAATGAGGATGGCTTGCGTTTCCATTTCGGCACAGATGGTAGCGGTTTTGATGCAATTATCACACCAGATGGTGGAAGTAGAAGTCCGTTTGTACAAGGGAGTTTTGATTTCGAAGATGTTGAAGGTAAACAACAATGTCGTCTTATGACCCGTATGAAAGGTATGGATGTGTTCTCATTTGGAATATCAACGGCTCCGAAGTCTGTAAAGAAACTTGCAGAGCATTTTGGCTTTGACTATAGCCAAGCCGACTACTTCGTATTTCATCAGGCCAACATGAAGATGAATAACATGATAGCTAAGAAGTTGAAACTCGCGCCAGAGAAGGTTCCTTCTTGTATGTATCACTTTGGTAATACATCTTCTGCCAGTATTCCACTTACCATTGTTACGCAATTAAAAGGGAAAGTTGAGAAGGTTCCAACAAAGTTTATATGCTGTGGATTTGGCGTTGGACTGTCGTGGGGAACTGTAGCATTTAAAACTAATAATCTTGTCATCTCGGAATTAATAGAAGTAGGTGATGAAGAAGCAGATAAGAAATATGTCGTATAATCCATTTTCATTAGAAGGCAAGACAATACTTGTCACAGGTGCCTCTTCTGGCATCGGCAGAGCTACTGCCATAGAGTGCTCACGCATGGGGGCAAAAGTAATTATTACAGGGCGTAACGAACAACGGTTACAAGAGACGTACGAACAGTTAGAAGGAGGCGGACATCAACAGGTGATAGCAGACTTGTCGATAAAAGAGGGTATTTGCACTTTGGCCTCTGGATTGGAGAAACTTGACGGAGTTGTGAACAATGCAGGCTTTACAATAACAAAGCCAATACCTTTTATAAAAGAGGACTTGTTGGAACAAGTCCTGCAGGTAAATACTATTGCACCAATAATGATTACAAAAGAGTTAATCAAGAAAAAACTATTAGTAAAGGGGGCGTCATTAGTATTTACAAGTTCGTTGTCTGGAATAGGGAAGGTCTCTGTGGGTAACTCGATGTATGCAAGTTCCAAGGGGGCTATCAGTGCGTTTGTCAGAGGTGCAGCACGTGAACTTTCAGACAAGGGCTTCAGGGTAAATGCAGTTTGTCCAGGGATGGTTGATACAGGCATTCTCGATGCAGGCACGATTACTTCCGAACAATTGGAGAAAGATAAAATGCGTTATCCTTTGAAACGATATGGAAGACCAAAAGATATTGCATGGGCCATCGTTTACCTCCTGTCTGATGCTTCGTCGTGGATGACAGGGGTGAATCTGACAATAGATGGTGGAGTATCAATCTAAACACCTATATTATTTTATGCCTCTATTTCAATTCAACAACATCAAGATAACTGGTGTGGCCTGTGCCGTCCCTCCGACAAGAGTCAGAGTGGCAGACTTTGCTGAAACCTTTGGCGAGGAATACTGCCAAAAATTCACCGAGTCAACAGGCATCCACGAGTTCCGCAAAACAAGGGAGCATCAGACGGCGAGTGACCTGTGCTTTGAAGCTGCCGAGAATGTTCTTTCTCACAAGCAGACAGAGCGAGAACAGATTGGTGCTCTGGTGTTCGTAGCACACAGCACAGACTATCGTCGTCCAGCAACGGCATGTGTACTACACCATCGCTTGCGGTTAAGCAAGGATTGTGCCGCCTTCGATATCAGTCTGGGCTGTTCGGCCTTTGTCTATGGATTACAGGCGGTCTGTTCGATGATGGCCAATTCAAACATAGATAAGGCTTTGCTGCTGGTTGGCGAAACACTGACTAAAATGACGCATCCGAGGGACAAATCAGTAGCCATGTTGTTTGGCGATGGCGGTTCTGCAGTTCTCTTGGAAAAGACTGATGAAACGAGCAGCATCAAGGGCATGCTGAAAACCGACGGAACGGGCTATCGTGCCATAATTGCCCCTGCTGGCGGTTTTCGTAATCTGAATGCCACATGCGAAGAGTTCGTATGGCCCGACGGCAATGTACGTACGCTCTATAATACCATAATGCAAGGTGATGATGTGTTCTCCTTTACAATCAGCGACGTGCCGCGCACAATAAAGCAATTTCTTACAGAAACAGAAACCACGATAGACGACTACGACTGCCTGGCTTTCCATCAGGCAAACCAGTTTATCCAGAAAATGTTGGTGAAGAAACTCAAGACCGCTCCAGAAAAGATGCCGCTTTGTCTCGATCGCTATGGTAATCCTTCGGCTCCTGCTATTCCTATGGTAATGTGTGACCGCTACGGCAACGATCAAACTAAATGCGATTTACGTTTCCTGATGTGTGGCTTTGGAGTCGGGCTGTCGTGGGGTGTATGCTCGGCAGTTGTCAACACCAACGATATATTGCCTATCATTGAGACAGACGAAATCTTTGAAGAGGGTATTATCAATAATCCGAGAGATTTATTCGCAATATGAAAGGATAATTTTGTCTTACAGAGGTTGTCCAATACCATTTTATTCATCGATTAAGGGGATTTTGTAATAGTTTAAATATTGAAGATATAGTGTTTGCTTGAGTTTGTTCGCTTTCATATAGACGCTGAGAAATAACCTTTCATTACAAAGAAGTGCAAAGTGCAAAAAGGGCCGTTTTTCAAACAAAAACGATAGGTTTTTACGACAAAAACGGCCACTTTTCTCCAACGAAACGACCCACTTCAAAAGCCAAAGCAACCCGTTTTTACAACATACACATTCATACATTATACCCATATCAGTACTTCATGTATGAATTATGTATCTT
>ODAI011919459.1_pt1 | contig 10268 bp, 7 predicted proteins | sample 1539321 | NCBI WGS metagenome assembly ODAI01 (sample SAMN02144231, study PRJEB22623) | gut metagenome | biome: sheep rumen | host: Ovis aries | place: New Zealand | reverse complement strand
CAAAAGTCTTGATGTTAGAGCCTTTAAGAATAAGCTCGCCGATTTTTCCGATATAAAATTTAGTGTAATTCATAAGATTTTCCTTATTTATATTTTATCCACAGATTTGCACTGATTTCCACAGATTATTATTAAACCACAGATGTCACAGATTTCACAGATTAAGTTCCTCATAGAGTTCACTGAGCCCACAGAGAGCGTGATAAATGAGAAAGACTTCATATTAAAGAAATATAATCTGTGCTCATCTGTGTAATCTGTGGTTCCCTAGTATGAATATTTCATCGACAGGCTTACGTAGTTGTTCACGCTGTCATAGAGTTGTTTTGTCCAGTTTTCCCGGGCTTCCTTGACGGCATTCTGCACGTAGCTGGATTTTTTGAGAGCATCCCAGTTTGCGTAAGTGTTTCCGCCAGCAGTATAAGTGCCATCGGCGTTTTTGACATACTCCAGTCCGCCACGGTAAATATGATTATTCACGCCGTTATTCTTCACATACTCAAAAGTGTAGCCCGCGCACAGGCTGAAACGGCCGTATTTTGTTCGGGCAAAAGTGTATTCCGCGTTGGCACCGAGCTGGGCGACATACATTTTGTGGTCGCTCGTCATGAAGCCGAGTTTTTCCCATGCAGAATCGACATGTCTTCCGTTTGAGCCTTTTTCGTCAGAAAACATCTGGTGCATGTACAAAGACCCGTTTGTGGCATAAGTCCCGCTGTTTGCAAGCATGTATTCAGCCGCCTCATCATCCGAAAAATCTTCCGCACTGTTTGAATGACGGATAAAATTTCCGAAAATGTTCACGGAGAGATTTTTTGAAGGATTTACTGTCGCGGCAAGTGATATTTTGTCAGAATTCGGGTCAAGGACGGAGCCGATGTTGATTCCGCCGTTAGTGTAATTCTGATAATTCCATGTTTTTCCGCTGAACGCACCTGTCGAATTGTTGTCATATTCCCAGTGAGCATAAACATAAGGCATGATTACGCTGTAATTCGCGCTGATTTTTGACAAAATTGAATCAGAAGGAGTATAAATCACGCCAGCCTGAATGCCGAAACGATTTTTTGAGTCAAGGTTCATCTTGAAAAGCTCGTTCAAATCAATGTCGTCAGCAAAAAAATCCGCCGCAAAATCGATTCCCTTAAAAGGCTTGTACTCAAGCAAAAGTCCCATCTGCAGATTGTCGTTCGCACCACCGATGTTCTGCAAGCCCATGTAAGGCACAGGCGCAAAATACGAAAGATTGTTATGCGGGCCAAAAATTATGTTCTCGTAATAAGTGATGTTGAATTTTTCGTAAGCGTGCCATTTTATTGAATGGAAAGCAAGGAACTTGTTGGCTCCAAGCCAGTTGCCGTCAGCTTCCGGCCCCATGTTGCGGGTCGCGCCGATTGTCTCGTAAACCGAAGCATAGCTCCATTTTTCGCGGGTAGCATTAAAGACGATGTTTGCAGAATGATAGCCAGTGTCGTTCAAAGCCAAGCCGTCGCCATAGAAAGGCCCGAATCCAATGCGGTTCATGCCCAAAGTTCCGTAAACCGCAGAATTTCCGACTGAAGCATTCGCATTCCATTCCACATAGTTCGTGAAAGGGCCGCTTTCAGTAGGATCAAAGATCGCATCAGAAAGAAGATTTGTATACAGCGGAGAATATTCATTGAATTTTTTCGTCTGACAGAAAAGCCCTACTTTGTAGGCATAGCTTACAAGCTCGTGCAATTTTGCATCGCCGCCGATACCGAATTCAATGTGCACTTCCTTTTTTTTTGTGTTTTCCGAGCCGAAATCATTTTCCTCGTGAGAGATTTTTGCACCGGCAGTTCCAGCCGCGTAAAATCCATAAGGTTTGGAAAAAATCCGCTCGTAATACTCATTCGCGCTCTCGCTGTCGGTATCACTTCCGTTCTCGATTACATCCTCAAGGATTCTTTCGACGACAATCAGCGGATAAGGACGGAGAAGCGGGAGCGTAGAAGTAAGCCCCCGAAGTTCCCAGCCCTGCGCATGAGAATAAAAAGAATCGTTAATATCGACAGAAACCTGAGCAAAAACAAAAAGCCGGGTCAAAAAGAATAAAATTATAAAAAGAAAATTTTTTTTCATATCAAACTAATTCCTGCTTAACTTAACTTTAACGGCCAGAGCACCCTCAAATCCATACTCATTGTTTCCCCGCTCGTGAATGCCCGAAGAGCCAGTGTTGTTCAAGATTGCGACAAAAGACGGCTGGAAAGTGAATGAAAGCCTGTCCGTTGCCTGCCATTTTCCGCGGAGAGAGATGCGGTGAGTGTATTTCGGAACATCTGTCGGAGTCTCGGCGTACTGGCTTATGCCGTTTTCTGTTGTCGGATAAACCCAGCTGTCAGGTGTGGTAGCGGCAGTTTTATGCGCATCTCTGATTTTTGCGTTGTCGTTGTCGGTTGAGCTGTACCAGGTTCCGCTTTTTTTGTCGTAAAAGATTTTCTTTTCGGCATTGTTTCCCTGAGCGGCAAACAAATAAATCAAATCCAGCGACCATTTTCCAGGATTCTCATAGCCGACTGAAAGTTCGCCTGCAATTGTGTCAGGACCGAACGGAGAGCCTGTCCATTCGTAGAAAACCTGATTGTCGCCGATATTATCCGTGTAAGTGCGGAAAAATGACCAGTCCGGGCTTTGCTTGATGTACAAAGTCGGCTGAGCATAATATCCTTCGCCCGCGATTTTCACATATCCGCCGGCCGCAGGAATCATGGACTCAAAGCCTGCCTGTCCGCCCAAAGAATTCGGCGTGAGGCTGTCGGCAAAGTCTCGTCTCTCGTAAGGAACCTGATACTGATTCATTGCGAACATTCCGAAGAACCTGACATAGCGGAACGGAGCGAAGTCAAATCTCAATCCCATGAATTCGCCGTTGTTGGCATCATCCTCGCTGTAATCGCGCCACGGAGCAGCCCCATGATAGATAGTAAACGGATTGATATAACGAAGTTCCCACGGCGCATTTGTCAAAGTTGCTTCCATAAAACTCAAAGTGAGTTTGTTGAAAAAACGCCCCGTAAACTCGTGATAATACATATATTTATCAACATTGAGCTGAATCGTGTCAAAAGTGTACTTTAAATTTGGAGAATAAATCGAAAGTTTTCCGAAACTAGCCCCTGTCATATAATCAGAAAGAATTATGCTTCCTGTCTGGGTGCGGCCGATTGACTGCTCGCCCATTCCAAGCTGGAAAGAAAGGCCTGTTCTTTCAGTGAATTTGTAGCCTGTCGAAAGATAGCCGTAATTCGGGAAGTTTACATCAACCTCAGTGTCCTTTGTCGGGATATTGCAATAATTGTCATTGTGAAGTGTCGCGCCTTTGTTCTCGCCAAGATGAGTATCCATGCCCAAAGCGACATAATCTTTGACAGAAAGAGTCACAGGCACATCAATTATATTGTTCCTTGAATAGCGGTCATACACCCAGCCGATTTCGTCATTTGTCTTGTAATAACATTCCGGGTTAAAGGACGGCTCAAAATTTGCGGAAAAAATGTCCGATTTGAAGGAAAGATTTTCTTCGCCAAAATAATCCTGAATCCGCTGCCACTGCTTGAGCCCTGATTCGCTAAGGGAATCAATGTCAATCTCTGCAAGATAAGACTCAATCTCAGCGATTGTAAGCGGAGCACAGTCAGCGAAGTTTCGGATTCCGCTCTCCAGAGAAAGAGCCGCTACAGCATCATAAATCCAATGTCCGCTTCGGACAAGCTCCTGCCTGCTTCGGGCAGAAACTGAAAAATGGAATAGAAAAATCGAACACAAAACAAGAATAATTTTTTTCATATTTACAACCTAATCAGTAATTTTTACGGCATCAATTGCTTTTTTTAGCTCACGGTCAAAAACTGGGCTTGGAAGCGGATAATGCTTCAAAATGAACTTGTAGAACGCAACTGTCCGCAATCCGTGCAGTTTAATAGAAAAATTCTTTGAAATTTCAAAACTCTCTTCGGCAAAGGCCTTTCGTTTTTGGGGATTATCGACCAAATCAAGGATGAAGCCGTCCATTTCCTCGTCCGTGTCAGCAAGGAAACCATTCTTGCCGTGGAAAATCGTGTCGTCAAAACTTTCATCCCGGCGCGCAACAATCGGAAGATGCGAAAGAAGTGCCTCCAAAGCCGTCATCGAGTGCATTTCGGAAAGCGAAGTGGTGACAAAAATATCTCCGAGGCTGTAATAAAGCGCAAGATTTTCCCAGTTTACGAAGCCAGTGAAAAGAACCCGGTCGTCAAGCCCAAGCCGTTTTGTCTCGCTCTCAAGCTCATAGCTCATACTGCCGGAACCGACGAAAAGCATTTTGACATTTGAGCGAGCCTTTAAAATGCGGACGATAACATCAAAAAGTTCCTCTACCCGCTTTTCTTCGACAATGCGGCCGACGAAAATCAAAGTGACATCGTTCTCAGAGATACCGAATTCTTTTTTGAGTGCAAGTTGGTCTTCCTCAGTGAATTTTTTGGCAAGGAAAGCTTCGGTGTCAATCGCGTTCGGAATAACGACAGACGGCGTGAAAGGAAGCATGAACGGAGACTTGAAATATTCGCGGGCTTTGTCAGAGACATTGATGAGCGCGTAGAATTTTTTGTAAAGGCGGCGGACGATTTTACGGATAACCTTGACCGGAACCATGCGCCCCATCGGGAAAAGATAATATTTGTAAAAATCTTCCCACATTGTATGCGTTGTGGCGACGACAGGAATATGAAGTGCCTTGCCGGCCGACTTTGCCGCATGTGCGATGTAAAACTCTGTATGAGAATGAATTATCTGAATATTATGCTCTTTGAGAAAATTGACCACGACTTTTTTGTGCGGAAAGGCAATGTACTGGTTGTCACCAACCGGTGCCGGAATTGAAAAAATGCGAAGAACATCCGGGTCTTCATTTTCAGCCGACTCGTAGCCATGAGGAGAAACCGTAACGATAACGACATGATGCCCAAGCTCGGTAAGGATTTTCCGAAGCTGCACGACAACGGTAACGATTCCGCTTTTTGTAGGCAAGTAAGAATCAGTAAAAAGTGCGATATTCATAGAGAATATAATTTTATAGAAATAAAAGAGTTTAGTAAATGAGGGGAGAAGTCTCTCCTAGGGAGCGACACTGCGAAGCAGTGTAAAAACTCACAAGGTGAGTTTTTAGCGAGTCTCCCGAAGAGCTATGCTTGTAGGGCACGCTCGCACTTCGTTGCATCGCACCCCACTCAACGGGGGCTTTGCCCCCGTAACGCCCCTATCACAGCAATGAAACAGGATCGACATCGTATTCAATATAAACTTCGCCCGGAGCCTTGTAATTTTTTGCGAAGGTGTGAGCCATGTATTGAAGAAGGGAGATTGAAGAGCCACGTAAAATAATCTGCTGGCGGTAATTTGCCGCAATTTTTGAAAGCGGACACTCTGCTGGACCAAGAATTTCCGTATGTTTTGCTGCTTCTTGCATTTTTAAAGCATTTGGATTTGAAGAGACTTGAACTCCACGCAAAATCTGATGAAGAATCGCCGCCGCTCCGTTCGCACCAGCAATAGCCTGTGGCTCGGAAGGAGCACGGAAAACCATGCGCAAGATTCTTGCAAATGGCGGAAAGTTAAGCATTTCGCGGGTCTGAATTTCACTTTCGTAAAACTCTTCGGTTTTGCCCGCAACAGCGTATGCAATCGGGGCTGAATCCGGGCAATAAGTCTGAACGAGGACTTTTCCGTCGGGGAAAAAGCGGCCTGCCCTGCCCGCAACCTGAGTTATGAGCGAGAAAGTGCGTTCTGCAGCGCGGAAGTCCGGCATGTGAAGGCCTGTATCCGCCAGGATTACGCCCACGAGCTTGAGATTTGGGAAGTTGAGGCCTTTTGCGACCATCTGAGTGCCGAGCATGATGTCGTACTCGCCTTTTTTGAAAGCGTCGATTTTTTCTGTAAGCTCGCCTTTGTGTGAGACTGAATCCGTGTCCACGCGGACAATGCGGGCGTTGGGGAATTTGGCCTTTACTTCATTTTCGATAAATTCCGTTCCGAAGCCTGAATAGCCCACATCAAGGGAGCCGCACTCAGGGCAGGATTGCGGCGGAGAGACAGAATATCCGCAATAATGGCAGCGGAGGCGTTTTTCGGCCTTGTGGAAAGTTAGCGAGACCGAGCAGTTTTTGCATTTAAGCTCGAATCCGCAGGAATTACAGCGGAAAAAGTGAGTGAATCCGCGGCGGTTTAAGAAGAGGATTGTCTGACGCTTTTCGGCCAGAGTCGATTCAATTTCTTTCTGGAGAACCGGGGAAATAGCCCCTTCAATAGAAAGCCCCGTAAGGTTCACGCATTTAACCTGTGGCATGGCACCGCCCGCAAGACGGCGGGTAAGAGTGTGCCGCATGATTCCGCCTGTTTTCATCATATTCCAGGCTTCAACACTGGGAGTCGCGCTGCCCATGAGCAGAGGAATCTTTTTTTTGGCACAGCGGTACATTGCCACCTGCCGGGCATGATAGCGAGGAGTATTCCCGGATTTATAGGAGCCGTCGTGCTCCTCGTCGATTATAATCATTCCCAAATCAGGAACAGGAGCAAAAACCGCGCTTCTGGCTCCGATCACAATCCGTGCCTCGCGATTTAAAATCCGCCGCCACTCGGAAAGTTTCTGGCTCGGAGTAAGACCTGAGTGAAGGACGGCGACAGTATTGCCAAATCGCGAAACGACAGCCTGAGTAACCTGCGGAGTAAGACCAATCTCCGGCACAAGATAAATAACGCCCTTTTCCTGCGCCAGAAGCCGTTCGCAAACCTGCATGAAAACTTCAGTCTTGCCAGTGCCGGTAGCTCCGTAAAGATAGTGAAGGTTCGGGGCGTTGCTGGGTAGGGAGCGACCCGTCAGGGGCAAAACTTGCGAGGCAAGTTTTGAACGAGTCTCGGTGAAGGCTGTTCCTGAACCGCACCCCGCAGAAGGGGTAGCGGAAAACACCGAAGGCGGTTGCAGCGAGGGGGAGACATCCCCCCCATCATTCCTAATTCCTAATTCCGAATTCCGAATTTTCAGAATCTCTTCTACCGCTTTTGCTTGTTCTTCACTGAGCGTGCGTGCCTTTGTGTCGGGAGTTTCTTCCAGAAAAGAGAATCCGCCCGCATCACTCTCACGCTTTCCGCCTGGGAGCATCGAAGAAATTGCCTCACCCACCGAGCAGAGATAGTAATGCGAAATCCAGCGGGCAAGCTCTATAATTTCCGCATCAAAAAGAGGCTCTTCATCCAGCACGCGAAGAATCGGGCGAATTTTGCTTTCTTCGACAGGACAATCAGCAGGCAAAGTCTCGCTTTCGCTAACGATAAAGCCTGTCATGCGCCGGTTCCCGAATTTCAAGTCCGCACGAAATCCCACCCGGCTTTTTTCGTCCGGGTTCTCACAGTCAAGATAAGTGAACGACTGGTTGAGAGGAATATTCAATACGACTTGAAGGAAACGCTTTGGCATATTTTTTCACCTCACAGAGCTTTGGAGAGCACAGAGAGTTTTTTATGCAAGGGAAAAACTCCGTGAACTCTGTGTCCTCTGTGAGAAATTTTATTTCTCGTAATCTGGTTTTATATTCAACAGAACCGACTTGAACACTTTCAAATCTTCCCAAGCCGGGCGTTTGTTCTCAGGAGCACGGAGCAGCGCGCTTGGATGCCATGTCGTGACGACCGGGATACCGTTAAAATCCAGAACCTGACCGTGGAGTTTCATCACACCGTCGTTTGAGTGAAAGAGATTTTTGACAGCGACGCTTCCTGCGCACAAAACTGCCTTTGGTTTGAGAGCCGCAATCTGTGCGTCAAGGAAAGGACGGCAGGCATCGGCTTCTTCGGGCAGAGGATTGCGGTTTGCAGGAGGCCGGCATTTTACGATGTTCGCAATATAGCAGTTTTTTTCGCGTGAAAGCCCGATTGCGCCGAGCATTTTGTCCAAAAGCTGACCGGCTGGCCCCACGAAAGGCTTTCCCTGCTTGTCCTCTTCCTCGCCAGGCCCCTCGCCAATAACAAGCACGAGAGGATTTTCCACGCCCATTCCAGGAACGACATTGTGGCGGTTAGCGCAAAGAGCACATCGCTTGCATTCAGAGATTTTTTTATTGATGTTGGCAAGTGTGGAATCGGAAACAACTTGCGTTGCTTGAGAAACTTCACCGTCGCTTTCTCCCCCTACACTTCTCACTTCTATATCGTCAGCAAATTCAGGCATTTCGCCCGCAAAGTCTGGAGAAGCGTAGCCGCAGAGATTGTCCGAAGCGGTTTTAAGAAGGTTATATATTTTGATTTTGTCGTCTTTTGTCATTGTTCCACCCATTCAACTGCTAATTTTACACATGCCGTCGTTCGCCCTCAAAGCTCACGCTGTACAAGAACAATCCTGTCGGTGGAGCTGTGGGACCGGCTTTGCTTCGGTCGTGCGAATCCAGAACTTCCTTGAAATACTCAGGCTCTTTCCCGCTTTTCTCAAAGAAAATCAGGCTTCCTGTGAGACTCCGGACCATCTTCCACAAAAAGGCATTCGCGCAAATCTCAAAGACCATGACTTCAGGATTTTTTTCATCGATATAAAAATGGGCGTCCTCGATGTAGCGGAAAGTTGAAAGACTCGCGTCCCCGGCTGCCGCAAAGGTGGCGCAATCAAGCTCCCCACGCAAATAAGAAGCCATTTTGTTGAGTTTTTCTAAATCAGGCTTGTGATGAATCGGCCAGACATATCGCATTTCGCTCGCAAACGGGTTTCCGGTGTGGATAAAATAGCGGTAAGTGCGGCTCGTGGCTGAGAATCTTGAAGAAAAATCCTCAGGCACTTCCTTTGAGCCGACAATTCGAATATCATCCGGCAAAAATGCGTTGAGAGCAGGAATATACCTCTCGCAAGGAATTGAGTCGATTGGAGAAAAAAAATTGGCCGCCTGAGCAAAGGCATGAACGCCCGAATCAGTGCGTCCGCTCCCGGTTAGTTTCACAGGCTGTTTGTGAAGCTTTTCAAGTGCGGCCTCGATTTCGCCCTGAACGGTTCGGACAGGCTTTCCCAAATCACTCTTATCCTGCCGCTGCCAGCCGCAGAAATCAGTTCCGTCGTAAGAGACCGTAAGAAGAATATTCCTCATTGCTAATTTCTCATTATTATAAATTATTCTTCGTCATCGTCTGACAAATCAATCGTGTTCGATTCTTTAATCAATTCCGTGATTTTGTCGTAGAGATTTCGGGCATTTTCCAGAAGCGGGCCAGGTTTTGCCTTTGAGGACTTACCCAAGCCGAATCCGCGCGCAATAGCCCTTTTAGCGGCATCAAGTTTTTTATAACGGAGAGGCATGTCATCGGTCTGTCCGTATTTGTATTCAAGGAGGCCAATCAGATAAATCATGCCGTCATAGCCGTAGTTTTTATCGATATCAGGGCCAAAATTGCTGACAGGAGAAAACGACTCGACCCGATCCATCTCGTTAATCATCGTCTGCTCGTAGAAGAAAGTCGCCTTCTGGTAGAACAATTTTGAGATATAATCATAGTTGTAGCCAGGAATCGTGTCGTTCAAATGATTACAAAGCCATGCAAGGCGAAGAGAAATCATAGCGCGCTTGAATGTCGGGGCATATCCCAAATCAACCTTTTCATAAGAAAGGAGCGCGAGGTAATACATTGCCGCACCGTCCAAAAGGTTTCGTTCACGAGTCAAATCATAGTGCGGGAAAATAGCCGAAACCTTCTTTTTTCGGTTCTCATCATCATCCCGAAGAGCATCGATTGTAGCAGGATCTTTAATATCCTCAAAATCTTTCCAAAAAAGGGCAAGATGACAACGAGGACATGCGCCAACTGCATAAATCAGAGGATAAACCGCACCGTATTTTTCAGAAGGAATGTAATTTCTGTGAAGCTCGTCAGTCAAGTCGCCTGCATTCATTCGTCCGCTGCCCGTAAGCATCTCTTCCTTTTCAAAAGGACGCTGGCAGACCGGGCAGATACACTTAGTCTTTGACCAGTAAGAAAGTTTTGGCTTCTTGTCCGGATCTTCTTCTTTTTTCGTAGATTTTCTATACATCTTACACTCCCTATTTTTTTTGCGCCACTCTGTCGGCTACGCCCTTCCGCACTTCGCTCACGCTCATACCGTTTCACGGTACTTCGGTGCTCCACGGCGGGGCGGCATTTTCTACCACTACAAATGATACAGCATATTCTTTCTCATGTGAAATAGAAACTAAGACTTTTGCTCCTTTTCCACACTTTTCTTCTATTAT
>ODAI010927775.1_pt1 | contig 10268 bp, 8 predicted proteins | sample 1539321 | NCBI WGS metagenome assembly ODAI01 (sample SAMN02144231, study PRJEB22623) | gut metagenome | biome: sheep rumen | host: Ovis aries | place: New Zealand | reverse complement strand
TTCCAGGACCTTTATGGGTGCTTCTATGGTAAAAAAGCCTTTTCCTTCTCTTAACTTTCTGTGCTTTTCAACACGCTTTTTCCCGGCATCGTCAAGGATCTCCATGGTGGCAAGATATATTCTTTTTCCGTCACGAGAAAGCTTCATGGCAAGATCTTCAGCCAATGCGCTTTTTCCGCTGTCCGGCACTCCGATTACCAGTGCTACCATCAGTCAAACCTCTCATAATCATCTATCTCGTAGTCCGCAAACTTCGCGGCGTTATAATAAAAATCCATTGCCACATCCAGCAGTGAAAATGCCATAAGAGCCCCGGTCCCCTCGCCGAGGGCAAGGTTTCCGTTCATAAGGGGTTTTAGTCCCAGTGCGCTCAAGGTAAAGACATTTCCCTTCTCTCTCCCTGCATGTGAAGCGATCATGTACTCTGAAACTCCCGATACCAGCGCATTTGCCACAAGTGCCGCGCAGGTGCTGATCACGCCATCCAGCATAACAGGGACATGATATATGGCGGCCCCGATGCACACGCCGCAGAGTCCGGCGATATCAAGTCCTCCTAGAGTCCTTAGGATCTCAAAAGCCCTCTCTTTGTCACTTTCCATGTTAAAAGAGTATTTGGAGAGCCCTTCTCTTATTACTTCTATCTTCCTGAACAGCCCCTCATGGGGCAGCCCTGCACCTCTCCCCGTAACATCAGCCGGGTCAAGTTCAAGCATCGCACATATCACGGCGGTTGATGTGGTTGTATTGCCAATCCCCATCTCGCCTGTAGCAAGGATATCTGTGCCTTTTTCCGAGAGCTCTTTTACCAGGGATATTCCTGTATCAATTGCAGATAAAGCCTCCTCTGTACTCATGGCAGGCTCCTTTAAAAAGTCCGATGTTCCCCTTCTGACCTTCCTGTCAAGAACGCCTTCTATCCTATCATTACAGTCGATCCCTATATCCACGGTGACAACGTCAGCTCCGACCTTTCCGGCCATGGTGCTGGCGCTACTGATGCCCTTTCCGAGAGCCACTGCCACTGCCTTTGTTATATCACTCCCGCTCTGGGATACCCCCTCACTTACAATGCCGTTGTCAGCGCACATGACGATCAGGGTCTTTCGGATCACGGAAGGTGATACGCTCTTTTGTATCGCTCCGATCCTGCAGATCACATCCTCAAAATCCCCAAGGGAATCCAGAGGCTTTGAGATCTTATCCCAGCTTTCTTTCACAAGGCGAAAGCTCTTTTCATCGGGCTTATCAATACTTAGGTTAAACAGTTCCTGTTTGTTCATAGATCCTACATTCCCAAAAATCTTTCAATCAGCTTCTCACAGGACGGATAGTACAGATGGGCAAATCCGGCAAACACATTGTTCACAGCCTGATACCCGCTCCAGCTCTTTCCGCTGCTTAGCTTTGTGACGGTCACAGCTTCCCCGTTATCCGTCGTGTCATAATAGTGGAACTCATGGCCTCTTACACGGTCGGTCTCTTTAAGATACGCATTATCGGAATTGGCATAAACAGACACATAGCCAAAATGCGAGAGCTTATCCGTCATATGGGATCTGCCCTTAAGGGCCCCTGCCATATCAAAAGTTCTGCCCTCTTTATCCGTCAGTTTCTCCTGAAGATAGAGAAATCCTCCGCACTCCGCAAGGATCGGCATTCCGGAATCCGCAGCCTCTCTTATGCTTCTTAGCATACTTTCGTTTCCGGAAAGCTCTTTTGCATAGAGCTCAGGGTAGCCTCCGCCGATGATGAGCCTTGATACGTCCGGCAGCCTTTCATCATGTATCGGGGAAAAGAACTTTATGCGCGCTCCCATTTTTTCAAGGAGCTCCAAGTTCTCCTCATAGTAAAAGCAAAAGGCCTCATCCCTTGCCACGCCCACCGTCACATCAAACTGCGGATATGACTTCTTATCCGCAACTTCTATATTTTCTGCGCTTTCAGCAATCTGCATAAGCGCATCCATGTCAATGCTCTTTAAGAGCTCATCGGAGACTCTGTCAACTTTTGTCAGAAGTTCAGGGATCTCTGAGGGAAGCACAAGTCCAAGGTGTCTGCTCTCAAGTACGCCCTCCTTTATCACGGGGAGTGCTGCGATCACGGGTATCCCCAGCTCATTTCTTATCATGACCGAAAGCTCCGAAGCCACAGCCTTCGTTACCCTGTTTAAGATGACGCCTTTTATCACGCGCTCTTTGCCGTACTCAAGATATCCCTTGATCATGGCAACCACAGAGGTGCTCATGCCCTTTGCATCCACAATAAGGATTGCGGGAGTACCTGTTCTTACGCACAGATCATAGGAGGATCCAAGCCCCTCCTCTATGCCAAGGCCGTCATAAAAGCCCATTACACCTTCAATAACGCCAAAGCCGCAGCCCCCGGCGCCGGCCCACAGGGAGGCTTTTACGCCCTCTTCTCCTGCCATGATAAGATCAAGATTCCTTGACGGAACCCCAAGGACCGTTCTGTGGAACATTGGGTCAATAAAATCCGGTCCGCACTTGAAGGCGCAGGGATCAAAGCCATTTTTGACAAGAGCCCGCAATAATGCACAGGTTATCAGAGTCTTTCCGCTTCCGCTTTTCGGGGCACATAAAAGAACCCTTGGCAGTACCTTCATCTTCTCCATAAATTTCACCTAAATCTCGAATGTGATCACAAACACCGGGTTCATTCCATCCGCCATGTGATAGGAACCCACTTCCTTAAAACGCGCTGCACTGATCTGTACCACTTCGGTTTCTGATCCGCCCAACTCTTTTATCACCTCCATGGTCTTACCAAGAGTCTCAAGAGTTATGCAGTTCACAACAAATCTTACTTTTGTCCCACCAAGGCAGGCCTCAATGATCTCTTTAAGATTTCCCGAGCTCCCGCCCACAAAGACATGGCTTGGCTTTTGAAGGTCCAAAAGAGCCTGTGGCGCAGCACCTTCTACAATTTCCATATTCTCGAGGCAGAACTTCTCCCTGTTCTTTTTAAGAAGGTCAATGGCCTCAGGATTTTTTTCAACGGAAAAGACCTTTACAGTCGGGTCCGTCATGGCAGCCTCAAGGGAGATCGATCCCGTTCCGGCGCCCACATCCCAGAGTACGCTGTTTCTTCTAAGTTCAAGCTTTCTTACGGATATGCACCTGACCTCTTCCTTGGTCATGGGCACATCGCCTCTTGTGATCTCGCTGTCCCTGATAGCAGGGATCAGCTTCCATTCTGCAGCCGCGGGATTTTCTATGTACAAAAGAACCTTTCCTGTGATATCGCTCTCAGAAAAACCTTCAGTCCCATACTCCGCTATCTTCTCCCGGGACGAGCCAAGTTCACATCCAAAGATCACCCGGCATCCCTCCGGCATTTTACCAGCAGTCTCTATGGCCTGCTCAGCGTTTCCTGCAAGAACTATTGTCTTTTCATTTCTTCTAACGTATCCGGCCACATCACATTCTCTGCCATGGTTTGAGATAACCGTTGCCTCTTCCAGGGATACGCCAATCCTTCCGGCAAACAGTGAAACCGAGGAAATACCGGATATCTTTCTGACCTCGTAGCCGCGCTCTTTAAATATTTCGGCAGCCTTCCTTGCGCCGCTGCAAAGGCTTATATCTCCCGAATACACCACCAGAGGCGTCTTGTACTCAGGATGCTTATCAAGGTGATCACAGATCTTATCACCCTCATACATATCTATCATCGGAGTGTTTGTATTGCCAAGCCTCTCCAGAACAGACTTTGCGCCAAAGACTATGTCAGCCTCTTTAAGAGCAGCTGCCATCTCGGCTGTATAATACCTCTCATCTCCCGGACCTACGCCTCCAAGAGTGATTGCTTTTCTCTTTTCCTCCAAAGGCTCTTTTCCCAAGATCTCAAGAACCCTTTTAAGTACTTCCTCTGATCCAAGTCCTTCATCGCATTTATCAGTCTTCTCGGGATTTCTGATGACTATGGCTTTGATCCCGCAGTTACAGGCTGCCAGTATCTTCTCGCCAAAGCCTCCGGTCTTTCCGCTGTCTTTGGTAAGAATGACTGCTGCACCGATCTCCCTTATCAGAGCCTCATTCATCTCTACGGAAAATGGCCCCTGCATGGCAATTATCTGCCTTCCGGAAAGCCCCGCCTCCAGGCACTTTTCAATGCTGGTGACATCCGGGATTATCCTCACAAACACCCTGGACCTGTCTGAAATCCCGTCTACGATCTCCTTAAGGTCCCTGCTGCCTGTAAGAAGCAGAATGTTGCCCTCTCTCTTTTCAAGCGCCTTCGCCGCCTCATCAACATCATCAACATAAGTCACTTCGCTTTTATCAGGCAAAAGACCTGCATCCTTCCTGACGAGCCTTAAATATGTAAAAGACTCTTTTTCACAGGCGCCTCTTATCTCTTTGGAAGCCTTGACCGCGTAGGGATGGGTGGCATCCACAACCGCAGCAAATTCGCCGCTCCTTATGAGCTCCGCAATTGCTCCGCTGTCCATGCGTCCCACCAGCAGCGAATCTTCTCCGTTTTCTTCCTCTATCGTCTTACCATATTCTGTTGCAACGCTGACCACGTGGGGAATATCAAGCTCTGCAAGCCTTTTTGCAAAGAGCCTTCCCTCCGTAGTCCCGCCAAAAACAAGGATTTTATCTCTCACTTTGATATCCTCTTGCAGTTACCATAAGTCCCATGATATTTCTGGTGGATGAGTTTCCGATAAACACCGTCGAGAACATGTCGGCCGGCGTATCCTTAAGCTCGACAAGTGTACATACCTGCGAATCTTCTCCGTCCCTTCCGATGTTCCTGGCAATTCCGCAGACCCTCTCCTCTTCTATCTCTTCAAGCAATATCTCGCAGGCTTTCTTTAGAAAGCCCGATCTTGACTTGCTCTCAGGGTTGTACAGTACGATCACCATATCCGTCTGAGCTGCTGCCCTCAGCCTCTTTTCTATGAGCTCAAAGGGGGTGAGCCTGTTACTGAGACTTATGCAGCAAAAATCATGTATCAGTGGAGCTCCCAAAACAGCTCCTCCGCTGATGGCCGCAGTAACGCCTGTTGATGCCTTTATTTCCACCTCGGGATACTCTGTCCCAAGCTCATAGGCAAGCCCGAGAAGGCCGTATATTCCGGCATCTCCGCTGCATATGAGGGCTACCTTCTTGCCCTTGTCCGCCTCCTCAAGGGCGAGCCTTACTCTCTCCTCTTCCTTCATCATGGGGGTGCTTATGAATTTCTTGTCCTCAAACATAGGTCTTACCAGGTCGCAGTACACCGTGTATCCCACGATCACATCGCAGCTGTTGAGCACCTTGGCGCTCTTTATCGTCATATCCGAATACTGTCCCGGTCCTATTCCCACAACATACAAACACTTTTTATTCATAATATAATTCCCTCCGGATGGCTCCTATTGCCAGTGTCATACCGTTTTTAGCTCTTTTTTTCATAACGATCCTCTGACAGCCATAGGCCATCAGTGACCTCTCACATACGTTGTCAGCCCCGACTGCATCCCTTACAAAGTCAGATGCCGTAAATTCCCCTTCCTGCTGCATCAGTACTTCATTTGAATAAGTGTAAAAGTCAGCTCCAAGTTCCCCGGAAAGCTCAATGATGCCTTCCTCGTCCTTTTTAAGGTCTATGGATGTGACCGCTGCCACGCTTCTCATATCAAGAGAGAGCTCAGCCATGACCTCTTTGGCAAATTCTATAAGCTCAGCCCCTGCCTTTCCTTTTCTGCATCCGATGCCTATCACAATACATTTTGGTATGAGTGTAAGTATATTACGAGGCACCTTCGGTGATCTGGTAAAAGAGCCTTCATCGTCCCGGGAGCCTTCTGTCACATTCTCCCTGTTTACCGTAACCTCGATGACATCGGCAAAATCAGGATCGACCCTGTAATACGCTCTTTTGTTCTTTAGAAGATAAGCCGAAAAAGCCTTCGCCTTCTTCATATCGCTGATGGACAGGGAATTGTCTTTTGCAAATACGTCCACAGCAAATTCTCCTCTTACATCGGTGGCTGTGGTAATTACAGGCTTCGCGCCGATGAGATCCGCAATTTTCTTTGCCGCATCCACTGCGCCCCCAAGATGCCCGGATAAAACAGGGATAACAAACTCTCCCTTCTCATCAATGACTATGACAGCCGCATCCCTTGTCTTATCTGACACAAATGGTGATATCGCTCTTACGGCTATCCCCAGGGCTCCAATAAACACAAGGACGTTACCGGTCTTAAAATTCTCTCCGGTCCACTCAGACAGAGATCCTGAGGGCAGCTCGCCCTGCTCTGTTGCGCCGCCATCTCCCGGTAGCAGGGAAATTATCCTGTTCATAAGATTTTTCCCCTCTTCAGTAAAGCATATGAACTTGTAATTATTCCTGGCTGCCTGATCCATACATCTTTTCCTTAAGCTTTTTTATCACTTTGGGGTAATTGTCCCTAAAGTGCGGAAAGCCACAGTTCTTACAGTTCTTGATATTCCTGTCGTTATAAAAGTAATCTCCGCCGCAGTCCTCTGTATCATATAAAGGGCAATAACAGAACATGCAGTTGAACTCACTCTCAGGCACGTCGTGACATGGGAAAGACTTGCAGGCTCTGTTTACAAAAAAGCTTGTTGAGCCCTCCTCTTTTTCGCCTCTCACGCTCCTTAGTACCTTTCTGTACATGTCTCCGCTAAGGTCAAAGAGCTCTTTTAAAAGATCCTCTGATAAAACCTCATCGGGAGTCTTAAGCTGAACGTGACCATCACCATATACAAGAAGAAGCCTGTCACAGTATGAAAGCGCAAGTTCAAGCTCATGAAGAGATGCCACTATCGTCATTCCCTCTTTTGCAAGCCTTTTAAGAAGTTCCATCAGCTCAAATCTGTGTCTTATGTCCATGTAGGAAGTAGGCTCATCCATCACAAGGTACTTTGGATCCTGAGCGATGGCTCTCGCAATGAGCGTGCGCTGTTTCTGGCCGTCGCTGACATCAGCATAGGGGATATCCGAGAGCTCTTTTATCTTCATCAGCTCCATCGCCCTGTCTATCCGTGCATTGTCTTCTTCCTTCAGGGTCCCGAATCCATTGGTAAAGGGAATCCTTCCGGCGCTTACAACATCCCTGCAGGTCATGAGTATGGGCTTTACTCTCTCGGTAGTGACAACTGACATGCATCCTGCGATCTCTTTTGCGGAAGCACCCGATACATCAAGGTCATCCAAAAAGATGCTCCCTCCTATCAGGGAAAGACTTCCGTTTATGCTCTTTAAAAGAGTCGACTTGCCGCCTCCGTTTGGGCCGATGATACCGATGATCTCTCCGGGGCTTACCTCAAAGCTCACATCCCTGACCACTATTTTTTTGTGATATCCGGCACTGACTTTATCAAGCTTCATTACCTGAATTTCTCCTTATTATCATAAAGATAACGATCGGCGCTCCAAAGAGGGATGTCACTGCTGAAATATTCAGCTCCGTCGGCGCAAACAGAGTTCTTGCCAGAAGATCTGACATCATACAGAACACAGAACCCGCCATGAATGTTGCCGGCAAAAGAACTATCGGCTTGGGGGGCTTTAGGATCTCTCTCATCCGAAACGGAACAGCTATACCTATAAACGAAACAGGTCCCACAAAAGCTGTGACACAGGCCGACAAAATGCTTGACAGCAAGATAACTTCACTTCTTGTTACCCTTACGTTGACGCCCACGCTCCTTGCATAGCTCTCTCCAAGCCTGAAGGCATCCAGAGACTTGCTAAGAAGCATCACCAGAAGAAATGTCACTGCAACCAGCACAAAAGCGTACTTGACGCTTCCCATATCGATTCCGGAAAAGCTTCCCTGTGACCAGCCGTGGAGGTTTACTATATCCGAATCATCAGCAAAAGCAATAAGAAAGTCCGTTACAGCGCTGCAGATATAGCCCACCATGATCCCGGCAGCAAGCAGAACCATCATGTTCCTTACAGCCTTTGATATGATGATGATAAAACCGGTAGTTAGTATCGCTCCTGCAAACGCCGCCAGTATCAGAAGAATGGACGACGACCTGCCGGTACTGCCCACAACAAATATTAGTGTCAGTGCCACCATCATCTTGGCTCCTGAAGAAATTCCAAGGATATAGGGGCCGGCTATGGGGTTTGAGAAGTAAGTCTGAAGCAAAAAGCCGCTGACAGCAAGACCTCCGCCGAGGATCACTGTCATTAGTGCCCTGGGAAGCCTTATCTCCATGATGATGGCTCTTGTCTTCTCATCACATGCGCCTCCTGTCAGAGCGCTTAAGATCTGATCAAACCCGATATGAACATTTCCAATCCCGATACTCATAATAAGTCCCGCGAGTATCAGCACCGCAAGGGCTAGATATACAATTACCCTTCTTACGGATCTTACCTTATCCATCAGTATCTGTTCCTTCTCTGAATCCTGTCGTAAAAGAGGCGTCGTAGAGCTTTGACTTATCGTACTGCCTTGGCGCTACCACTTCTCCCACAATAATAAGTGCCGTCTTTGTTATACCGTTCTCCTCTGCCACCCGGGCCAGTTTATCAAGGGTTGTTACAAACTTCTTCTCATCAGGCCAGGTCGCTTTATATACTATGGCACAGGGCGTATCCTTGTCCCTGCCATCCTTAAGCAGCTTATCTACTAACGACTTTATATCTCCTGCGGATAAGAAAAAGATAGTCGTAGGTTCTTTATCCGGGACAGGAGTCCTGCCGGGCATCCTTGTAAGAAGCACACTCTGGCTTACACCGGGAAGTGTATACTCAAGATTAAGCGCCGATGCTGCTCCGCAAAAAGAGCTTACTCCGGGAGTGTAGTCATACCCTATTCCCAGCTTATCAAGCTCATCCATCTGCTCACGGATAGCTCCGTAGATCGAAGGATCTCCTGTATGGAGCCTTACCGTCATTTCGCCGCTCTTTTCAGCGTCCTTAAAAATATCTATAACTTCACCGAGACTGAGTTTTGCGCTGTCATAGACCCGGCAGTCAGGTTTGGCTTTGCTTAGAAGCTCGGGATTTACCAATGAACCGGCGTAGATTATGACATCTGCTTCTTCTATATACTTCTGTCCTCTTATTGTGATAAGGTCCACAGCTCCGGGACCTGCTCCGACAAAGTGTACCATCAGTCTTCTCCTTTTATCCTCTGCAGCATCTCTTTTGCCCCTGTGCTCTCAGAAAGAAAGCTGTATCCGTCAGCAAATATTATGGTCTCTGTCCTGACTTCTCTTTCTGCCCAGCTCTCCATGTTCTCTCTTATCTTTTCAGCAATCCGGTAAAAGACCTTTTCCTTATACCCGTAGCTGTCAATGATCCTGAGGGCTTCATCTGTCATCACGCATTCGGAGAGTTCTGCCTTAAGTGCATCAAACTCATTATCCGCAGCAAACTCTTTTGCCGTGTCAATGAGGATCTCCATCCTGTGATCCCCGTACTTTGAGTGCGTATTTTTTATTCCGCCCGCAACCTTTACAAGTTTTCCAAGGTGTCCCACAAAAAGGATCTGCTTAAAGCCTGAATTTTCCGCAAACTTCAGAGTGTCATAAACAAAGTTTGAGCAAAGAACCGCCCTATCCTCATCTATTCCGTATTCATCCTTCAAAAACTTAAGGCCATAGTTACCGGGCGCGATCAGAAGTACCTTTTTGCCAAGAGCCTTCTGCATGTTTATCTGAGCCCTTATGGTGCCAAGGATTCCCTCATCACTCATGGGTTCAACGATCCCTGTGGTGCCAAGGATAGATATTCCGCCCAGGATCCCAAGCTTGGGGTTAAAAGTCTTTTGCGCAATTTCCTCCCCTTTCGGGGCACTGATGATAACTGTGGCTCCACGCTCAATAACTCCGTTTGCTTCAAGAACCTCTTTGATATTCTCTCTTATCATCTTCCTGGGAACTGAGTTTATAGCCGCTTCGCCGATGGGCTGATCAAGCCCCGGCTTGGTGATCCTGCCTATTCCGCTTCCGCCGTCTATCACAATCTCTCCGTCATCCCGTAGACTTACGGATGCTCTTATCTGCATGCCATCAGTGGCATCAATATCATCTCCCCCATCCTTTATGACTGAGCAGGCGATGCTTCCGTCTTCCTTCTTTATATCAACTGTCTCCGCCACATAGGTCACACCCTTTGGAGTTACTATGCTGACCTGGCAGATTTCTTCCCCCTTAAGGAGCATGATAAGGGCAGCTTTTGCTGCAGCTGCAGCACAGCTTCCCGTGGTATATCCGCATCTTAATTTCTTGTCATCTTTGACTGTGTAGAGTTCTTCCATCTT
>ODAI014669707.1_pt1 | contig 10269 bp, 6 predicted proteins | sample 1539321 | NCBI WGS metagenome assembly ODAI01 (sample SAMN02144231, study PRJEB22623) | gut metagenome | biome: sheep rumen | host: Ovis aries | place: New Zealand | reverse complement strand
ATACTGAGAAAATTCAGCAGTCGATTCACAAAGGGTTTGCCAGGGCTGCTAGCATCGTTCATCTTGCGCTCATTTCATACATGCTCCGCCACAGGATTGATCCAACGGATTCCTTTCTTTTTATGACGGGGCACAGTCGCGGGGCTGCGGTCTCAAATCTTCTTTCAAAACTTCTTCTGGATGATAATTTTTTTAAGCCGGAGAATATTTACACCTATACTTTTGCTTCTCCGAATGTTACGACTGATGATGATGTTACTTGCGAAAAATACGGATTTATCTGGAATATCGTGAATGCTGAGGACATAGTGCCTACAGTTCCTCTTAATCGCGGCTCGTGGAAATTCAGAAAATACGGTCATACGCTTGCTTTCACCAACGATACGAATACAAATCATCTTACTTATATGGAATCTTATGTTCCGAAAATCAATGACCTTTACAAGCAAATTGCTGAGCGGGAATACAAGCCTTTCACGACCGGGCCTTTCGTTCCAATTGTCGTTACAAAATTGATTTCTTACCTGAGCGGTGATGTCGAGCATTATTATGACGGTGCTTCGGCTCTTCACACAAGGGCTTCTAATCTCATGAATAAATTCTTCCCCGAAAAAAATGCAGAGGGAGAGAGTGAGACAAAGGAACTTGAGGAAAAAACTGAGAAAAGCAAGGCTGGATTTGGCTCATGGATGATTTCTTATTTGAATCGCCGCACGAACGGTCTTGTGGATTATGTTTCGCTTGCTCTTGCTGACATGCACTCAAATCAGCTGTATCTTGCGTACATGCTTGCCCTGGATGAAAATCAGGCGTTCTCGGATTTGGGCTATTCTCTTGTGACAGTCAAAGGCTATGAGGAGTTTGCCGTTTTTGATTCTGAAGATAATATGGTTGCGCGGGTAATTGAAGGAAGTATCGTTTATTCGGATATAAAGCTGCCGATTATTCTTTGTCCTTCGCTTGGAAAAAATATCATAGTCGGTTATCCGTCAAATTTGGATTTCCATATAGTGCTTACAGACGAAGCCTTGATTCCAACTCCGGTTTTGGTAACTGCGGAATATTTTGATGCGGCGGGTGTTCTTTTGGAAAAAGATAATCCAAAAAGAGCGTATTTGAGCATTAATAAGCTTTCTAGGTTTGATATCGGAAGTGCGGTTCTTGAAAATCATGGAATTGATTTGAAAAGAGTTTCGTACTTAAAAGGATTGAAAATAATAAAAGAGGCCAAACTCAGGCCAAGAAATGATTTCAGCCTGATTACTGAAGCGAATGTGAATAACGATGGAAAATTTGCCGTCGGTTTTCATGCAGGAACTTCAAATATTTTTGCCTCTGTGATGACGGTTCCGTGGCATATTGATTTTGGCGACTCTGGAGAAGTTTCTTTCGGGCTGGGAAACAGGCAGACTCTCTATTCTCAGATAAAAATGGACAATGAGATTTTTGCGAAATGCGTGTGGCTCGGAACTGAAGAAGATAATTTCAACCTTATCCCGGAATGGCGAACTTCCTTGTCGCTGAAAGTTCTGGGACGGTTCAGGCTTTTCTGTGCCGGAGTCGTTGATTTTAAAATCGAAGGATTTAACGAGGCCGCTTTTGTAGGAGATAAATGGATTGCTCCGCTCAAAGAATTTTCTCTTGGAGATTCCGTCACTGCAGCGACCGGCATTCAGATTGGCGTGAGGTTCTAGCTCTGGCTTTCAGCTCGGATTGCCGATTTTAAAGAAGCTCGCCCGGTTTTTCAATCACAAAATCTGCCTTGTTTTCGGCAAATTCTTTGCGGTCGCCGTAGCCCCAGAGAACGGCACAGCATGGAATTTCATTTTTGTGTGCGCCGATTATGTCGTGGAGACGGTCGCCAATCATGAGAATCTGGCCGTTTTTTCGTTCTGATTCAAGGTGATTTTTTTCAAGCAAATATTCGATGATTTTTGCTTTTTCGCTGCGGGTTTCCTCGATGTCGGCTCCGCAAATGTCCTCGAAAAACTGTGTCAGCCCAAATTTGTCAAGAATCCTGTTCGTGTAGATTTCGGGTTTGCTAGTGGCGACAAAAAGATGTTTTCCTCGCGCTTTGAGTTCCGTGAGCGTTTCGCGGATTTCAGGATAGACCGAGTTTTCAAAAAGTCCTTTTTCGGCAAAATATTCACGGTATTTTTTCATAGCTTCCCGCGCTTTTTCTTCAGAAAATCCGAACATGTCCTGAAAAGAATCCATAAGTGGCGGCCCGATAAATTTCCTGAGCGTAGAATCAGCCACATCTGTGATGCCATATTGCGAGAGCGCGTATCGAGCCGAATTCATAATCCCCGGCCCCGACTCAGTAAGCGTGCCGTCCAAATCAAAGAGAAGATGTGTGTAGGAAGAAAGTTGTTTCATAAGTCTAAAAAAATAACCACAGATGTCACAGATGAACACAGATTAAAGTTTTGAACTAAGAAAGTCGTTCGTGTTAATACGAAAGCGTTTAATAAAAACATATATAATCTGTGTAATCGGTGTAATCTGTGGTTTCAATAAGTTGTTTTTCTAATACCCTTAGTGATGGAACAGTCGAACAAAAATTACATCCATGTAATTTTTGATTCGTACGAGAATTTTCGTTCCGAAAATTCTCTCTTTGCTTATCACCCACATCCATGTGGGCATTATCTTACAAACTAGTGGTGAAACAGCCTTATGCCGTTAAAGCACATTACCATGTTGTACTTGTCCGCTGTTTCGATAACCTGATCGTCACGGACGCTTCCGCCTGGCTGTGCTACAACTGTAACGCCGCTCTTTCTTGCTCGCTCGATGTTGTCCCCGAACGGGAAGAATGCGTCACTTCCAACGGCTACATTTGTGTTTTTGTCGAGCCATGCTCGTTTTTCTTCGCGTGTGAAAACTTCTGGCTTAACTTTGAAAATGTTCTGCCATTTGCCTTCTGCAAGAACATCCTCGTATTCTTCACCGATGTAAACATCAATTGCGTTGTCGCGGTCTGCTCGTTTGATTCCATCAACGAACTCTAAGCCCAGAACTTTTGGGCTCTGCCTTAGCCACCAGTTGTCGGCTTTCTGACCGGCGAGGCGTGTACAGTGAACGCGGCTCTGCTGGCCGGCACCAATACCGATTGCCTGACCGTCCTTAACATAGCAGACTGAGTTTGACTGAGTATATTTGAGAGTAATCAGCGCGATGATAAGATTGTGTTTGTCGTCTTCGCTGAGAGTTTTGTTTTTTGTGACAATGTTTGAAAGACAAGACTCGTCAATTTTCAAGAAATTGTGTCCCTGCTCGAATTTAACGCCGAAAACCTGTTTTACTTCTGTTGCAGGAGGAACGTAGTTCGGGTCAATCTGAATGACGCAGTAATTTCCGCCTTTCTTGGCCTTGAGGATTTCAAGTGCTTTTGCGGAATATCCCGGGGCTACGATACCGTCAGAAACTTCTTTTTTAATCAAAAGGGCTGTGGCCTCGTCACATTCATCGCTCAAAGAAATAAAATCGCCGAAAGAGCTCATTCGGTCTGCTCCACGGGCGCGGGCATAAGCACAAGCGAGCGGTGTAAGTTCAACACCGTCTGTGAAGTAAATGGTTTTGAGTGTGTCAGAAAGTGGCTTTCCAACAGCGGCTCCGGCAGGGCTTACATGCTTAAAGCTTGTCGCAGCAGGCAAACCTGTAGCCTCTTTAAGCTCCTTTACAAGCTGCCAGCCGTTAAGGGCGTCGAGCAGATTGATATAACCCGGTCTTCCGTTCAAAACTGTGATTGGAAGATCGCCTTCGTCTACATAAACCTTTGCAGGCTTTTGATTTGGATTGCATCCGTATTTTAATTCGAGTTCTTTCATGATTGAAGATAGTACCAAAATTTAAGAAAAACTTCAATTTTGCGGAGAAATTTCTTATAAATTTAAGGAATTCTTAAAGAAATTCGGTTGACAGCAAAACTTTTTGGTGTATAATGTAACCAGTTACATGAAAGCAGTTTCAAAACAATCTACAATTTATGATGTTGCTCGATTAGCGGGGGTAAGTTCGGCCACGGTTTCTCGTGTGCTTAATGAGCCTGACCGTGTTGCTCCGGAAAAGCGGGAGCGGGTTCAGTTTGCCATAAAGGAACTTAATTTTGTTCCAAAGGCCGATGCCGTGGCAAAAGCCCGAAGTTCCTACAAAAAAATCGGAGTTATCGCGCCATTCTTTACGCAGCCGTCTTTCATGGAGCGTTTGCGTGGAATCGCGGCTGTTTTGGGCACAGAACATTATGAGCTGGTCGTTTACTCGATTGATACCGAGGAAGACCTTGCCAATTATGTTCAGATGCTTGTGAACACTCAGCGAGTTGACGGCTTAATTCTTCTTTGTGTGAAACTTTCCGACTCTGTGCTTGATATGCTGAGGGGGGCGAGTTTCCCAACTTGCTTCGTTGAGAATGAGTACGAGGATTTTGATTGCGTGGTCGTTCATAATTTGAGCGGCGGTCAAAAAGCGGCTCAGTTCTTGTGCGAAAAAGGATGCAAAAAGCCTGGCTTCATCGGCGAAAAATCTACCCATGAGTATGCGGTTAGTGCCACGGAAGAACGGCTTCGCGGATTCAAATTTTACTGCGCGAACAACGGTATCGTGATTCCAGATAATCATATCTGGCTCGGAGAATTTTCTGAGGGAAATCTTGATGTCGGAATCACTCGCTTTTTGGAGCAGGAGAATTTGCCGGACGGTATTTTCTGTTCGAGCGATGTGATTGCGGCACGGCTGATTCGGATTGCGTTTACAAAAGGAATTTCGATTCCGCATCAGATTCGGGTAATCGGTTTTGATAACATCGATATTGCGGAGTACATAGGATTAACTTCCGTCAATCAGAACCTTGAAGAGTCGGGAAGAATGGCGGCTCGGCTGGTTTTGGAGCGGATTAAGGACAGGGAGCGGGGAAGCGTCGTTATGAAAGTTCCTCTCTCCGTGATTGAAAGGGAAACAACCGGCAAATAGTCGGGTTTTATAGACTTATTCAGCAAGCTTAAAGGGGGCTGTATGAAAAGAATTTCAAAAGTTGGAACAGTGGCAAAAATGACTGCCGCTTGCGCTGCGATTGTAGCTTTGGGTTTGACAGGCTGCAATGAGAAAAAAACTGCTGCAAAAGCAGAGGATAACACAATCCGAATTGAAGGTGCTTTCCGTGGTGAGGAAGAGGCTCGTTTCCAGGAAATCGTTAAGATTTTCAATGAGCAGAATCCTCAGTTTCATGTTACTTATGAAGGAAGCCCGGATTTCGAGGTTCAGATTCAGGTTGAGACACAGGCTAATACTCCTCCTGACATCGCAGCTATCCCACAGCCAGGAACTATGAAACGATTTGCTGATGCCGGCTGGCTCAAACCTCTTGATTCAGAAGTAGTTTCTGCAATCGATGCAAACTATGCTCCTGTCTGGAAGGAACTTGGTTCATATAAAGGTCAGACTTACGGAATTTTCCATCGCGTTAACGCAAAGAGTTTCGTATGGTACAACAAAAAAGAATGGGCAAAGCGCGGATATACAATTCCAACAACTTGGGATGAGCTTCGTGCCCTTGAAGAGAAAATGGTCGCTGACGGCGTAACTCCATGGACTGTCGGATTTGAATCTGCTGCCGCAACAGGTTGGCCTGGAACAGACTGGCTTGAGGATATGATGCTCCGAACAGCTGGCCCTGATGTATACGACAAATGGGTAAATCACGATATTAAATTCAACGATCCTGCTGTTCTTAAGGCTCTCGAATATTGTGGCGAAATCTTCTTGAATGACAAATATGTTTACGGTGGTTCTGCAAACATCGTTTCTTTGAACTACGGCGATGCAATCAAACCGCTTTTCGAGAATCCACCAAAAGCAATGATGCACAGACAGGGCAACTTCATCACAGGCTTCATGCAGGATGAAATTCAGAAAAATCTTGAAGAGAATGTCGGTGTATTCGCTCTTCCAGGCGTTGACCCACAGTGGGGAACTCCAGTCTTGGGCGGTGGCGACCAGTTTGTTGCTTTTTCAGACAAGCCAGGCGTAAAAGAATTCATGAAATTCCTTACAACTTGGGAAGCATGTGCTCCATGGGCTAGAATCGGCGGTGCTTTGTTCCCACACAAAACACAGAACTTCAACGATTACGGAAACAGCCTTGAGCGCGAAATCGCAAAAGTTCTCGTAAACGCAACTGTATTCCGCTTCGATGCATCTGACCTCATGCCAACAGAAGTAGGCTCAGGCTCATTCTGGACTGGAATGGTCAACTATGTAACAAAAGCAGAAGATGCAAAGACATGTCTAAAAGTTATTGATGAGACATGGCCGCAGTAATATTAGTTGTATTTAATACAAGACTATGATTTGGCAGAATGTTGATTTTGCTGACAGTTGATTAAAAACTGGCGTAGGCAGGGTTGCACCATGAATCCACTTTGTGCGTGCGAGCGTAGCGAGTCAGATACCTATTTCGCACAACCGTGGATTCTAATGGTGCGTTCCTGCCGAGAGCCTGTTTTTATTGCAGCTGATGAATTGAATCAACATTCTGACTGATAGGAGAAAATTATGGCTGAAACACGAACGCTTAAAAGCTATGCTTCTTTGTCTGACATCATCAAGACTTTTCTTGTTGTAATCGGCACTGTTATCGTGGCTGGAAGCGGTTTTAATCTTTTAAAGGCGAATATTCTGCCGCAAGTTCCGACAACTCTGGTAGCGATTATTTGGGGTGTCTCTTCTGTCATTCTGATTTTTTATTCTTTTAACTTGCTTGCTCAGATTTTCCCGACAAAAATTTACAATAAAATCGTTCCTTACATCTTTATCGGGCCTGCTGTCCTGATTATGGGCTGGTATCTTTTCCTTCCGACATTGCGTTCTCTCTTTTTGAGTTTTATGGACAAGTCTTCCACGAAATTTGTTTGGTTCGATAATTATAAATTCTTGTTCAGTGACCGCTCGATGCTCGTTTCAATCCGAAACACATTGATTTGGCTTGTCTGCGGAACTGGATTCAGCGTTTTCATAGGCTTGGTTGTCGCTATTCTGGCTGAACGAAGCACAATCGAAAAAGGCGCAAAGACTTTCATCTTCCTTCCAATGTCAATCTCACTCGTCGGTGCAGGTGTCATCTTCAAATTCATGTACGCTGCAAAATTCGGCGGGGCAGAGCAGGTTGGTCTTTTGAACGCGATTGTCACAGCTTTGGGATTTGAGCCGCAAAACTGGCTCGGAAAACCTCAGTGGAACAATTTCTTCTTGATTGCAATTTTCGTATGGCTTCAGACCGGATTCGCGCTTGTTGTTCTTTCTGCGGCATTAAAAGCTGTCCCAGAAGAAATGCTTGAGGCTGCCCGAATTGACGGTGCGAGCGAATTCAAAACACTCGTAAAAATCGTAATTCCTAATATCAAGGCTTCTATTATCAGCGTTTCGACAACGATTCTTCTTGCTGCTTTGAAGTGCTTCGATATTGTTTACTCAATGACAAACGGTATGTTCGGAACAGAGGTTTTGGCAAGCCAGCAGTACAAACAGATGTTCACTTTCCAGAATTATGGTCGCGGTTCTGCAATCGCCATCTTGATTTTGATTGGTGTAAGCCCTGTTATCTGGTACAACCTCAAAGAATTCCACAATAAGGAGGCCTTTAAATGAAAAGTCTCGAAAAAAACAAGCATTCTTTTCCAACCCTTATCATCACGATTGCTCTCGTTGTTTTCTGTGTCTTGTGGACGCTTCCGACAGTCGGAATTCTTGTCACATCTTTCAGAACTCCGGATGCAGCATCTTCTACAGGCTGGTGGAAAGCATTCTCTAACTTCAAGGATTTTACCCTCGACAACTACAATCAGGTTCTTTTTGGACAGAGGTTCAGCGTTGGAAATGCGACAGGAACTTCAAGTGTTCGTGGAGCTACGATGCTCTCGGCATTCCTTTCGTCAATCACTGTAACTCTTCCTTCTGTAATTATTCCGATTTTGATTGCGGCAGCTGCGGCTTACGGTTTTGCATGGCTTAGCTTTAAAGGCCGGAATGTCATGTTTGCAATTATTATTGCACTTTTGGTCGTTCCTTTGCAGATTTCTTTGATTCCGATTTTGCGTGATTACACTAAAATTGGCCTCAACGGAAGTTATCTCGGAATCTGGCTTGCGCACACAGGCTTCGGTCTTCCGCTTGCCACATACATGATGTACAACTACATTTCAAGCCTTCCGCGCTCAATTTTGGAATCAGCTTTCATTGACGGTTCGAGCCACTTCACGACATTCGTTCGCCTGATTCTGCCACTTTCGGCTCCGGCAATCGCTTCGTTCGCAATCTTCCAGTTCATTTGGGTTTGGAACGATATGCTTGTTGCATTGGTATTCCTTTCGGGTGCAGGTCAGAAAGTCCAGGTCGTCACGGTTCGCTTGATGAACATGGCGGGAACTCGTGGCACAGACTGGCATTTGCTTACAGCCGGTGCGTTCGTCTCAATGATTCTTCCATTGTGCGTATTCTTGGGCTTGCAGAAATTCTTCGTAAAAGGATTGCTCGCAGGTTCGGTTAAAGGCTAGCGACATCCATGTCGTGACAAGAATTTCAGGTCTCTTTGAACCTGAAATTCTTGCGGTCAATTTGCTTTCCGCCGCATCCGTGCGGCAGATTTTTTTACAAGAAAGGCTTTCATTGTATGTATCAGAAACAACTTGAACAGAATATGGCCGCGCTTACGGCTCGATTGTATGAACTTTACGGTTCTCGCTGGGATTTTTATCAGATTCTGGAGCGGCTTGAAGCTATTATGAAAAAGGCTTCTGCCCAACGGCAGACTGGATATCTTGCTCAGGCGGATGAAGAAGCTGTCGTCGAGTTTTCGCAAGAAAACTCGTTAGGAACAGACGCAAATGCGGCTGTTCCATGGTACCTTTCTCAAAAAACAATCGGCATGATGCTTTATGTCGATTTGTTTGCCGGAAATCTTCGCGGGCTTATCGAAAAAATTCCTTATCTCAAGGATCTGGGAGTCAATTATGTTCATCTCATGCCGCTTTTTGACTGTCCGAAAGGTGAGAACGATGGCGGTTATGCGATTTCTTCTTATCGAAAGGTTCAGAGCCGACTGGGCACAATCGAAGATTTAAAGCTCGTTGCCGAAGAATTCCACAAGAATGGAATCCGGCTCGTGCTTGACTTTGTGTTCAATCACACAAGCGACGAGCATGAATGGGCAAAAAAAGCCCGCAAAGGCGACCCTAAGTTCAAGAATTTCTATTACATGTACAAAGACAAAACCGAAGTGGACAGCTGGAACGCCACTTTGCGCGAGATTTTCCCGACCGTTCGCCGCGGCTCTTTCACTTACCTCAAAGAGCTTGACGAATGGGTGTGGACGACCTTCAATTCGTTCCAGTGGGATTTGAATTATTCTAATCCAGAAGTTTTCCTTGCGATGGTCGAGGAAATGCTTTTTATTGCAAATCTAGGCGTTGACGTGCTCCGGCTTGATGCGCTTGCATTTGTCTGGAAGCAGAAAGGCACTGTTTGCGAAAGTTTGCCAAAGGCACACACGCTGATTCAGGCCTTTCAGTATGTTGCGGCGATTGCCTGTCCGAGCTTACAGTTCAAGAGCGAGGCAATCGTTCATCCGGACGAAGTGATTAAATACATCAACGGCTCGGAATGCCATTTGAGCTACAATCCGCTCCAGATGGCACTTTTCTGGTCAACAGTTGCCACACGCGACACAAGGCTTCTCTCAATTTCTCTCAAAAATCGCTGGCATGTTCCTCAGAATTGCGCATGGGTCAATTATATCCGATGTCACGACGACATTGGATGGACTTTCAGTGACGAGGATGCAGCCCGCCTTGGAATCAACGGCTTCAATCACAGGCAGTTTTTGAACCGCTTCTTCACAGGCCGCTTTGAAGGAAGTTTTGCAACAGGTGAGCCTTTCCAGCTCAATCCAAGCACAGGGGACTGCCGAATCTGCGGAACAATGGCGAGCCTCGCGGGCTTGGAGCAGGCAGAAAAGCTCAACAATGAGGAACTTCGCCGCATGGCTGTGAGCCGAATGAAGATGATGTACGCCGTTCAGATGGCTTTGCCTGGTGTTCCTCTTTTGTATGCAGGCGACGAAAAGGCTTTGCTCAACGATTATTCTTATCGAGATGACAAAAGCAAAAAAGAAGACAGCCGCTGGGTTCACAGAATCAAGACGGACTGGAGCGGAAAGAGCAAATACAAGTCGCAGAAAATGGTCGCGGATTTCGTAAAAAAAGTGATTGCCCT
>ODAI014031336.1_pt1 | contig 10269 bp, 9 predicted proteins | sample 1539321 | NCBI WGS metagenome assembly ODAI01 (sample SAMN02144231, study PRJEB22623) | gut metagenome | biome: sheep rumen | host: Ovis aries | place: New Zealand | reverse complement strand
CAGCGTCAGCGCCGCACCGAGCAGCACGACGCCGAACGCGACATACCCGCGCAGCGTGTACAGAACGGCCGCAACCAGCCCGAACAGCGCCGCTGCCCATAGAACGGTTTCGACCGCCCACAGGCAGATCACCAGCACCCACAGCACGATATAGAACACGAGGATCAGCACAAACGCCACGATCGACAGCGGGAACCACAGCGGGAAGCCGAGTACGATCAGGATGATTTCCCAGGCTCTGAGCTGCCGTTTCGGCTTGATCTTCTCCTTGACGATTTTGGTCAGCGGCGTTTCCGCGACGATCTCGTTGACGACGTTTTCGACCGGTCCGATCGCCGCGATCGCTTCCTCCTCGGTAAATCCTTCCTCCATGCGATCGTCGATCATCTCGCCGTAGAAGGATACGCGTTCCTCAATGTCCTCCTGCGGCAGACCGATCAGGCCGTTTCTCAATGCATCCGAAAAATCTGCTTTACGCATGTTCCCCATCCCCTTTTGTCACAAATTGATAAATCGATATGACTTCCTTCCATTCTTCGCGGAACGCTTCGATGCGTTTCAGACCCGCGTCAGTGATATGGTAATACTTTCGCAATCGTCCTTCGTGCTCGACGGTGCGAACCGTCAGCATGGCTGATGACTCGAGGCGCTTCAGGATCGTGTACAGGGTCGATTCGGACATTTCAAGGTACGGTTTCATGTCCTTAATGATCTTGTACCCGTACGAATCCTCGTTCTTGATGGCGGCAAGCACGCAGACGTCCAAAAGCCCGCGCTTCAATTGAGCATCCATACAATACCTCCTTTCACGGTATACATCGTATCACGTAGTATTGAGGTTGTCAAGTCAGAATGCCAATTTTACTGGATTTAGGAAATGGTTTTGATCTCGATGCCGACTACGCCGCAGCGCTGCTGCTGTTCTGCGGAATAATACGCGTTCATGTCGGACGGGCTAGCGAATGGGATATCCGCATCCCGATAGCCGCACTTTTGAAGCGGCAGATGTTTGTACAGTTCTTGAAAGGAAGGAAACAGGTGCAGACGAATGACCGAAACGTCGACCGTTTCGGAAGGGTTCTGCGTATTGACAAACGTGATCGAATCGCCGACGCGGATGCGGCGACGCTTTTCATCGTACAGACGAAGCTTGATCGTTTTGGTTCCGTTTGCGATCATGGCAAACGGCTGCGGATGCAGGTTCATTACATGATGCATAGTCTCACCGGTTTGGGGGTGAACCCAAGGGAATTTCGAAAAGAAAAACCCGATGCGATTGCATCGGGTCTTCTGGCGCGCCTGGCAGGATACGGCATTTCTTTTAAGAAAACAGAACAAGGAAGAAATGCCGAGCACGCGGCTTTCGCCGCGTATACGAACCTCGGTTCGAATCTTCCATCATGTAGCCAAAGAAAAACCCACCTCTCGGGTGGGTTTTTCTTTGGCGCGCCTGGCAGGATTCGAACCTGCGACCTACCGGTTCGTAGCCGGGCACTCTATCCACTGAGCTACAAGCGCATGCACGCTTTTGCGTACCTTGTTATTCTAACTGTTAATTCACAGATTGTCAATACCTAATTTTGACTTTTCGAAGATATACGATTTACTGCTTTGCTGTGCCGGCGAAATCGATGCCCCAGACGCGTACGACCCGATTCTTTTTTTGCTTCAGATTCTTTAAAAACGCATCCAGCGGCTGTGCGTACGGCTGCACATAATAGTTGTACAGCGTATACGCGTCATCTTTTCGCAGTCCCGCGACATAATGCGCGCCGAACCAGTACCAGTACAGCACGATCACGGCGTCATGGTTGGCATGCGCGCCGACATGCTTCGGATCGATCTCACAGACTTTGAACCCCTTCTGCTCCAGGATCCTGCGGATCGAGGAAGGTCGTGTGCCGAGCAGCCCGAAAAGATTCGTTTTGATCGCTTTGCGTGCTTCATAATACGGTTCGAAGCGCGTCGACGGGCGTGCGGCACGCTCGACGTTATAAAGCGCGATCATGCCGCAGCCGTTTTTCGCAACGGTCCCGAGACGTCCGTACCTGCGGTCGGCAAAGCGCGGATCGGTCTGCGTATTCAGAAGTCCGTAATCGTATGTCGGCTCCATATCGTCAGTTAAAGTCAACTCTGATCTCGTTGAATTTTCTGTTCAAACCGTAATTGACCGCCCACGGCGACGAGCCCCATCCGGTCGACGTCACGCCGAACGGCGTCGTGAAGTTTTTCACCTTCGTATAATTGAACGATTTTGCGACTTCGATCGCCAGCGCCTGCGCCTCATCGAGCTTCTTCAGATAAGACTGACCGACGGTATTGAGCGAGTTGCTGCTGCCGTTGCGCGCCTTTTTGGCTTCCTTGTCCGCCGCGTCATGCAGCTCTTCCAGTTCTCTCAGACAGGTTTTGTACGATTCGAACAGCTCACGCTGTTCCTTTGTATACTTACGGGTTTGCTCCGGCGTTGCCTCTGCATACAGGATCGCGCGGCTTGCGCGAACCGCACCCGCAGCACCTTCCGTGCCTTCGCCCGATTCGTCATCCGATCCCTGCGTGGGTTCTGCGGTCGGTTCCTTCGTGGGTTCTGCCGTCGGCTCCTTCGTGGGTTCCGCGGTCGGTTCCTTGGTCGGTTCCGCCGTCGGCTCCTTGGTCGGTTCCGCCGTCGGCTCCTTTGTGGGTTCTGTCGTCGGTTCTTTCGTCGGCTCCGCCGTCGGTGCTTTTGTCGGCTTCACGGTCGGCGTATTCGTAGGTTTGACCGTCGGCGTATTTGTGGGTTTGACCGTCGGCGTATTCGTCGGTTTATCGGTCGGTTTCGCCGTCGGTGTGTCGGTCGGTTTTTCGGTCGGGGTTTCTTCCGGCGTCGGCTCCGACGTAAACTCCGGCAGCTTATCGTCCTCGTCGATCAGCTCCTGCACATACTTGGTCAGCGGCTTCAGCAGATCCTGATAATGATCATACAGCATATCGCACCAACGGTAGCGTCCGTAGTTCAGCGTGTACTGAGTCCGCTTCTTTGCGCTGATACCGTAGACGTTCTTGATGACGTCCACGCGGTTGTTCTGATCGGTGAACAGGAAGTTCCATTGGAACAGCGACTGCGTGCTGCCGCTCATCGAGTACATACCGATGTTCTCCGCATTCAGGTTATATGCGAACGCCGCGAGCGCCGCCGTCTGCGCATACTTACAGTTGGTGAACAGATCGCCGTCGAATGTTTCGAGAATATCGGGGATCTGCGTGATCAGCTTATCCGCCTGCATCTGCCGGAACATTGCGACCAGCATACGCTTCTGACGGTTGACACGGTTCGCATCGCCCTGCTCGTTTGCCGGAAGTCCGTTCACGCCCTTGCGCACGCGGCAGTAATCCAGAAAGCCCTGCCCGTCTACGTGCTGCAAGCCCTTTTCATAGGAACGTCCCTGGATCTTGAACGCGATGTCCATGTCGTATTCCAGACCGCCGCACAGGTCGACCAGTTCCTTCAGCGACGTCATGGTGACCGCATAATAATAGTTGATCTCAATGCCGCCGAGCATCCACTCCGCCGCATCGCAGACCTTTTCGAGTCCCTTCGGGTTGAAGGAACCGTCGTCGTTGTACAGACCGCCGCCGCAATTCAGCGAGGCGTTCAGCTTATAGATGCCCTTGACATCCGGAATATTTGCATACGTGTCGCGCGGAAGCGAGATCAGATCGGCGCGGTTCTCTTCGAAATTGACCGCGAGCACCATCATGACGTCCGAATGCCATTCCTTTTTCCCGTTCCACGTTTCGCGCTCGGTGGAATAGTCAACGCCGACAAGCAGCACGTTGACAATGTCCTTCATCATCGAGGTGTCGGCTTTTTCACAGAGCTCCACGTACGGGTCGATCGTGGGCGTCGGAGTCGGCGCATCCGTCGGATTCTCCGTTACTGCAGCGGACGGCGTTTCGCCGGGCAGCGGTGTGTTCTCCGGTACCGGCGTGATAAAACCGGCATCGGTCGCATTCGCGTCCGGTCCCACCGTTTTTCCTCCGCAGGAGCCGACGTTATGAAAATCCTCGCCCGTTCCGCCGTTTAAAAAGGATGTGATCGGCGTCAACAGCAGCGCGATCACCACACCGAGTATGACGACCGCTCCCGCGATGCATGACAGTAACACGACCAGTTTTTTCTTTTCCATATCAAATGATCCTTTCGGTTCATATGTTTTCAATGTAAATTGTACTCCTCTTTCTTGTATTTTTCCACGAAAAAACGGATTCGTTACGAACAATTTACAAAAACAACGCATTTGTCGGTCAAAACCGTTCCGTCTTCCGATCCCGATGCGTGAAAACGGTGAAAAACGGAAAAAGGGCTTTTCTTTCCGCATAATTGTGTTATAATAAAGTGATTACGTATGGGGGTAATTCCATGATCATTGTGATCCCGGCATATGAACCGGATGAAAAACTGCTCGGCGTTCTGCGCGATTTTACCGAGCAAACCGAATATCCGATCGTCGTTGTGAACGACGGCAGCAGCGATGCATGCCGCACGGTTTTTGACGCGGTTTCCGGTTTCCCGCGCGTCACCCTGCTCGAGCACGAAAAGAATCGCGGCAAGGGTGCGGCGATGAAGACCGCTTTTTCCTATATTGCAGAGAACTATCCGCCGACGGAAGGCATCCTGACGGTGGACGCCGACGGACAGCATCTGATAAAGGACTGTCTCAAAGTGATCGAAGCGTTTTGCGAGCATCCCGACATGCTCGTCACCGGCTCGCGCCGCTTTCAGGGCAAAGTGCCGTTTCGCAGCCGCTTCGGCAACGGCATCACGCGCGGCGTATTTCATCTGACGACCGGTCATCGCGTCTATGATACGCAAACCGGTCTGCGCGCGTTTTCCGCGGCACGTGTGGAAGAGATGAACGCGCTCGAAGGCGATCGCTATGAATACGAGATCCATCAGCTTTTGCATTGCTGCACGAAGAGCACCGGCGTTTATGAAGTGCCGATCGAAACGGTCTATATCGATGACAACAGTTCTTCGCACTTTGACACGCTTCGCGATTCCGCAAAGATCTATAAGGTGATCTTCCGGTTTCTGGGACCGACGTTTCTGAAGTTCATGTCGACGTCGCTCGTGAGCTTTCTGATCGACTTTCTCAGTTTCTGTCTGATCTTTTACGGAACGGTTGCGGCATTCGGCGGCTTCGGCATGGCTGCGCAGATGTTTTCTTTCAACCGTGCCGTGTCGTCAAAGTGGGCGGAACAATTGATCGAGCTCAATCCGATCGTCTTTTTCGGAGGCGGCTCCGCGCTGCGCATGCTCTCGCTGGTGCTTGCACGCGTCATTTCCGGATTCTGCAATTATCTGCTGAACAGAAGATTCGTCTTTGACGGCGTGCGCAAGCAGCGCAATCTGCTGCGGTATGCGATCGTTGCCGTGTCCGTTCTGCTGCTGAACTGGCTGTTCATCGAGCTGTTCACGAATGCGGGCGTTCCGACGTGGCTGTCCAACATCCTCGCGCAGCTGATCTGCTATCCCCTGTCGTTCTTCCTGCAGAAAACCATCGTATTCCGCAAAAAGAGCGTCTGAATCCCGAACGAAGCTATGGCAAATCGACCCGAACAAAAGAATCAAACCGGCATCAGGGTGCTCCGCATCCTTGCCGCGCTGCTTTTGAACCTTGCCGCGGTCCTTTCCGCGGTCTATGTGCTGTATCATATTCTGGATCATTTTAACCCGCGTCTGCACTTTATCGAGCAGTCCGATCTTCCGATCGTACCGTCTCTTTCGGTGCTGATCCCGATCCTTTTCATCCTCTCCGTTCTTCTGTACGATCTGCTGTTCGCCGCCGGCGCGTTCCGCGGAAAGCGCTTTCATAAGGAGCGGTTCTGGCTGATCGTGCTGGTTGACGTGATCCTGTTTGTTGCGCTGTCGCTCGTGATCATCACGCACAGCTGCAATCTTCTGATGCGGCTGGGGCTGCAGACGGTCGATGAATCCGAGATCGTCGCGCAGCTGAAAACGCCGGAGCCAACCTTCGCGGCGTCGACCGATACGCCGGAGCCGACCGACGCGCCTGCCGTTTCGGAAGCGCAGACGCCGAATGCGGATGTGCCGGATGCGACGCCGGCCGTTGAGGAAACGCCTGCGCCGACCGACGAGCCGCGGGAAGACGCGATCCCGGGACTGCTCGGCAGCAAGTTTGCGGAAAAGTTTACCGAGCAGAAGCAGACGCAGGCATATGATCTTTCCAACGTCGTCGAAACGCTTGCGGACGGCACCGAGAAAGCGCTGATCTATACCTACTCGAGCAATCGCGCAGCGGTCGATATCTTCCGCTATAAACGCGGCAAGCTGGAATATCAGATCGCCGATATCTACATTCGCGACATTTCCTGCTTCAAGACCGCGTATCGGCTGAATCCGAAGGAAAACGTCAAGACGCAGAAGTATGCCGACGAGATCGGCGCGATCGTTTCGACAAACGGCGACAACTTCAACGCCGGCAAGATCGCGGACGGGCTCGTGATCCGCAATTCCGCGCAGCTGTTCCCGTCCGGCGGAAAGCCGCAGACGCGTTACACCTCCGATCTTTGCGTACTCTACTATGACGGTACGATGAAGGTATACGACTGCAAGGCGGATACGATCGATTACAATGAGATCCTGGAGAATTATCCGTATCAGGCGTTCTATTTCGGGCCGAAGCTGCTGAACGACGACGGCACCGCAAAAACGAAGTTTAATTCTTCGCTCGGGAACTACAATCCGCGCACCGTACTCGGTTATTATGAACCGGGGCATTACAATCTGCTCGTCGTGCTCGGAACGCGCGATCAGATCGATTACGGCGGGAGAAACCGCGGCAACGGCAAGTCGCCCGGCATGACGCTGGAAGATCTGTCGTCGCTCTGCGCTTCTCTCGGTTATACGATGGCTTACAATCTGGACGGCGGCGGCTCTTCGAGCATGGTATGGAACAAGACGGTATTCGGGCACAACGATCGCACACACGGCGATATTCTCGCCATCGTCGATCCCGACTGAGGAGGCAGCTATGAGAAAATCCACGCGCACCGCAACGCTGATCCTTGCGCATGCGGGGCTGATCGTCTCGATTCTGTTCCTGCTTTGCGCGCTTCTGAATGCGCTGTTCCCCGACTTCCCGCTGAAAGCGTATGCGAACTTTTTCCTGTTCGATTATTTCTATCTGATCATTCCGCTTCTGTGCATCGCGTCTGCGATCCTTCTTCAGATCTCGTCGACCAAGCCGAAACGGAAGAAGCAGAAATCCGGACAAAAGATCAAAGAATAAACTGAGGAGGCATTTATGAATCGATCGGATCTTGACTGCACCAATGCACTGCTTGACTTTCTGGAAGCAAGTCCCGTCAGCTTTGCGGCGGTAAAAGAGGTTGCGGCACGGCTCGAAGCGCAGGGTTTCGAACGTCTGTCGTTTCGCGACAGCTGGACGCTGAAAGAGGGCGGACGCTACTATGTAACGCGCAACGGCTCGTCGCTGATCGCGTTCTCGATGACCGCAGGTGCAAACGGCTTTATGATCGCGGCAAGCCACAGCGATTCGCCGAGCTTCAAGCTGAAAACCGAAAGCGAAGTCGTCGCATGCGACCGTTATCTGAAACTCAACACCGAGGGCTACGGCGGCATGATCATTTCAAGCTGGTTCGACCGTCCCCTGTCTCTTGCCGGACGCGCGATCGTCAAAAACGGCGCATCGTTTGAAACGAAAGTCGTGACCTTTGACCGCGATCTGTGCCTGATCCCGAACGTATGCATCCACTTCAACCGCGAGATCAACAACGGTTATAAGTACAACAAAGCCGTCGACACGCTCCCGTTGCTGTCGAATTCCAAGGAAACCGGCACGATCAAAGCGCTTGTTGCAGAGCGGCTCGGCGTCGAAGCGGACGCGATCGTATCGCTCGATCTCTTTGTGATCAACCGTGCGCGCGGCTCCGTGTTCGGCGCGGATGACGCGTTTTTCTGTGCACCGCGCATCGACGATCTGCAGTGTGCCTACACCACGCTGGAAGCATTTCTCGAGGCGAGCGCGCCGAAGGCGATCCCGGTATATGCGCTGTTTGATAACGAAGAAGTCGGCAGCGAAACGAAGCAGGGTGCTGCGTCTACGCTGCTCTCTGACGTTCTGACGCGCATCGCCGAAGCTGACGGACGTGCGCTTTCGGCGATGCTGCCCGCGTCGCTGATGCTTTCCTGCGACAACGGTCACGCCATGCATCCGAATCATCCGGAGCTTTCCGATGCAAAGAATGCGCCGCATCTCAACGAAGGCGTCGTGATCAAGCACAATGCGAATCAGCGATATGCGACCGATGCGCTGTCCGAAGCGCTGTTTGCGGAGATCTGCAGACGCGCAGACGTGCCGGTCCAGCATTTCTCGAATCGCAGCGACATCGCCGGCGGCGGCACACTCGGTAGCATCAGCAATACGCGCGTTTCTCTGAAGACCGTCGACATCGGACTGGCACAGCTTGCCATGCATTCCGCGGTCGAGACCGGCGGCGTGAAGGATACGGCATACATGATCCGCGCATGCAAAGCGTTCTTCGAAACGGCGCTTTGCCTCGATGACGAAGGTGCGATCGAACTGCAGTAACAGACATACGAAAAACGGATCGGAACGCTCCGATCCGTTTTTTATTTGCGTTTGAGATACGTTTTGATCGCCTGCAGCTTCCATTGCTTCGGCAGGATCCCGTACAGCTTCAACAACGGGCTGCTGTTCAGCGTGTACAGAAACCGCGGTTGCTTTGCGTTCAGCACGCGAAGAAGCTTTTTTGCGACCGCCTCCGGCGGCACGCTTTTCGATTCGACCGCTCTTGTGACCCGCAAAAACCGCTCCGCCTGATCCGGGTAATGCGCGGTGTTCGCCGTAAACGACTCGATGCGTTCCACCGATCGATCCAGAAGCGGCGTTTCGACCGCGCCGGGACGAATCACCGATACGGCGACGTCGAGCAGCTGCAATTCCATCGCGAGCGAGAAAGCGTAATGCTCGAGCGTCCCCTTGGTGATCGCGTAAAGTCCCGTGAACGGCAGCGGATCGAGCGGCGCGAGCTCGCTTGTGATAAACACGATGTGTCCGTGCGCGTTGAGCATCGGGAAGAACGCTTTGACCGTTTCATATGCGCCGAATACGTTGATCGCAAAGATGCGGCGCATACGCGCTTCGTCGATCTCGATCAGCGAATCGGTGTCGTAGATCCCCGCCATATAAGCGATCGCATCCAAATGTACGCCTTCCGACGCAAGCGCTGTCTTTGCCGATGCGAGCGATCCCGGATCCGTCGCGTCGTACGGGATCATGCGAACGCAGTCCGGCGCTTTTGTGCTTTTTTGATCGAGCCCGATCACGCTAAATCCGTTCTGCGTCAATATGCGAGCGCAGGCGGAACCCATTCCCCCGCCTGCGCCGATGAGCAATACTGTTTTCATTACTGTTTCGAAGCCCGAAGAAGCGCTTCCCATTCCTTTACGATCGAGCGATCGTCGAAATAGTTGATGCGCATCGCCTGACGCACGCGTGCGAGCGTTTCGTTCGTGCGCTCCACCGCCTTTTGCGTGCCTTCGTTCAGAATGTCGTATACTGCGCCGATATCGGCTTCCCACTTCGCGCGCGCCTCGCGGATCGGCGCAAGCTCGGATTCGAGCACGTTGATGAGAAACTTCTTGCACGTTCCGTCACCCAATCCGCCGCGCTGATAATGCGCTTTCATCTCATCGAGGTTCGCATAATCGGGCAAAAATGCCGCAAAATACTCGTCGGTGCAGAACGCATCGAGGTACGTAAACACCACGTTGCCCTCGAGATGACCGGGGTCCTCGATACGCAGATGCTGCGGGTCGGTGAACATCTTGCCGTTGATCTGCTTTTTCACCGTCTTCGCATCGTCGGACAGATAGATGCAGTTGCCGAGCGACTTCGACATCTTCGCCTTGCCGTCGACGCCGGGCAGCCGACGCTGCGTTTCGTTTTCGGGAATCATCGCCTTCGGCAGAACAAGCGTATCGCCGTAGATCTTATTGAACTTTTCGACGATTTCCCTCGTCTGTTCGATCATCGGCAGCTGATCCTCGCCGACCGGAACGACCGTTGCGTTGAACGCAGTGATATCTGCTGCCTGCGACACCGGATAGCTGAAAAAGCCTGCCGGGAGTCCTTCATCCGCAAAGCCGCGCATCTGGATCTCCGCCTTGACGGTGGGATTTCTCGAAAGACGAGCGGTCGTAACGAGGTTCATATAATAGAACGT
>ODAI013318564.1_pt1 | contig 10269 bp, 7 predicted proteins | sample 1539321 | NCBI WGS metagenome assembly ODAI01 (sample SAMN02144231, study PRJEB22623) | gut metagenome | biome: sheep rumen | host: Ovis aries | place: New Zealand | reverse complement strand
TCAGGCGAAGTATATCCTCTAACACCGGCAGCATTCGATCGCCCTCTCCCATTATCGTCCGCAGGCACAGCTCACGCCCCTCGGGCGTATCCGCCATGCCCTCCTTAAGCAGCTCGGCGTAGCCCCGCACCGAGGTCAACGGACTGCGCAGCTCATGGCTGGCATTGGCCACAAAGTCGTTGCGCAGGTTCATGGTGCGAATGATCTCATGCTGATCCTGCTTGAGCCGATGGATGCGATAGGCGATTGCGTCCATATCAGACTGATACTCAGGAAAAACAGCCTGTACATGGGACGCTTCGCCGTCCAGCAGGCGCCGAAGGTCCCCCATTTGGCGGCGCTGGTCCGCCGCGAAGCTGGCAAAGCTGCGCCGCTGCAGCAAATACAATACCAGGAACAGCGCCGTAAGCATTGCGCCGTACAGAGCGATGCTCCAGGCGATTTCCAACACCGGGTAGCTCAGCCTCAGTATCAGCCGGGGGGACAGCCGGCGGGCCATATACAGCACCAGCGACGCGCCGGTTTTTGACATGCGCAGGCTCTGTCCCGTCTCGCCCCGACGCGCAGCGACAATCTCGGGATCGGAATAATGGATGGCATCCCCTTCCGCGCCATAGGCGCTGTCCGCCAGCGTCAGCCCGGAATCCATCATGAAGGTGACCCTGAGCTGTGGCGACACCCTGGCAATCGCGTCCGCCAGGGTCTGGAAGTCGTCGTTGGAATCCATAGTCCACATGGAGGCTGCCTGCAGCAGCGCTCTCATTTGGTTGTGGGCATCCTCCACGGCCATCTTGGCGGTCAAGCCAATGGCAGTCAGGGCTATGAGCAGCGTCAGCAGTATGCCGCGCCAGTATATGGTCTGCAGGCGACGCTTCACGGTTTTTCTCCGGCGATCAGGCGATACCCGGTTCCCCGCACGGTCTGTATAAAGCGCGGCGTGTCGGCGGTATCCCCCAGCTTCAGCCGTAGCGTCTTGACATGGGAATCCACGGTGCGGGAGGCGTCATCCGAACTGTTATAGCCCCATACCTCCCTGAGCAGCTCCTGGCGGGTGACCGCTGTACCGGGTCTGCGAGCCAGATAGAGCAGCAGATCATACTCCATCGCCGTCAGATCCACCCGCCTGCCGTTCACCAGAGTTTCGCGCGATTCGGTCAGCAACACCAGCGCGCCATAATCCAGCTTCGGCGGTTCGGCAGGTAGGCGGCGCAGCGCCGCCTGAACCCTTGCCTGCAGCTCTCGCACGCCGAAGGGCTTTGTGATGTAATCCTCCGCGCCGCCATCCAGCCCGCGAACCTTGTCCCGTTCCGCGCCTCTGGCGGAGATGATGATGATCGGCACCCGCCGGGTCATCCGGTCTGCCTTCCATTCCTGCAACACGTCAAAGCCGCTCCTCGCGCGCAGCATCAGGTCCAGCAGCAACAGATCGGGCAATCCTGTACCCTTTCGCCGCTTCCGTTCCAGCGCTTCGGCATCCGGCAGGCAGAGGGTATCATGCCCCAGTTTCCTGACCGTCATTTCGATCAGGAGGGCGATTTTCGCGTCATCCTCGACAATCCAAATGGTTGACATAACCCGTACCCCCGCTTCAGCGTTTCAGCATCCCGTCCATCCGCGCCAACGTTACCCGAACGAAGTCCTCGATATCCCGAATATTGGCTGCGCTGCCCTCGCCCATGCCACAGGCAGGCCACCGCTGCGTATCCCGAAGGACGGCGGGGTACAGCCCGTCGAACAGCCCGCGCGCCCTTTCAAGGATACTCGCCTCCGTTATGGGGCCGGCGCGCAGCTCGGCCCATCGCGCGCGCATGTCATCCATCAGGGTCGGGTCTGCTGCGATCATGGCCTTCATGCCGTCATCCAGGGCAAAGGCGCTGATGCCGTAGGCGACATAGTTCGTCTCAGGGCTGTCCCCATCCCAGAGATCCCCGAAGGTGTGGTTCAAATCCCAGGGGATGCGGTAAAGCACGTAGCCGTCATCCTCCCACGCGCAGTGGATAAACATGTTCTTGAAGTGGTTGTCCCGCGCCTGGACCAGCATCGACCATAGGGCATAATCCACAGCGTTCGGCCTGGACAGGCGCGCGCAGCCCGTGGGCATATCCCCGTTCAGTATCGCCATATAGTCCGCCGCCGGCTCCCAGGGCGCCGTCACCGCGCTGCCCGTGAAAGCCAGCTCCAGTCCCCCGCAGGTCCCGGCGCTTCCGGCTTCCAGCAGCCGCGCCGTATCCGGCCGGTCATTGGCGGTTGCCTTGTAGAGTATACCCCGCTGCTTATCCGCCCCGACCTGCTTGCGATCGATGCGCTCCTGCAGCATGTAAAGGCCGTGGTACGCGCCGTTCAGCCAGACCTCCACATATGCCGGTCGACTGCCCGCCGCTGCCCTGCCCTGGGAATTGATCTGCTCCCACAGCCAACAGGCCATGGCTTCCCGGAGCTTCGAGGTATCCGAATACATGGGATTCAGTATCCAGTCATCGTCCGCGCGCAGGCCGCAAAGGTCCAGATCGCGCTTCGAGCCGTCTTCCTCCACCAGGCTGAGTCGATAGCTCTTTTTGGGAAAGCGGCGGCTGGTATTGCCCCGAAGGCGAATGCGCACAGGCGTCTCAACCGTCGATGCCCCACTTTCATACAGCCCCGTCAGACGCAATGTGCCCGATATATCCTCATCCCCAGGCGGCGCGCCGGAATCCGTTTTAATTTCCAGCTTATACAGTTTGAAAGCGATGACTGTATCATCTGAAGCAAGGGTCCGTATTTCATATCCCGGCAGAAGTAAAACCATGACGGCCATCATAACGGCAATGCGCCTGCACGCCATAGTCGTAACGATCTTCTCCATGCTGTTTATCTCATTTCGGACTGTCGGGCGTATCGGGCGTATCCCTGTCATGGCCGGTTTTTCTGTCGTCCGGCGTATCCGGCGTGTCCGTGTCCTTCGACGTCTTCACAGCGTCGAAGTCCTTGGAATCCCAAAAATCATCCCCATAGCTCCACCGCGCAACGGTATCAGCGGACTGGAGCCGGCTGGCGCTGGCCGTATCGTACACCCCCGTCGCCGGCAATCCGTTGGCCAGCTGGAATTCCATTAGCGCGGCCTGTGTGCGAGGGCCGAACACGCCGTCTGCCTTGCCCTTCAAGTAGCCCAGACTAATCAACAGCTCCTGCAGGTCTGCAATGCGCGTGGAGCCGTCGCTGTCGCGGCTGCCCACCGTGATATCCGAAAACGCCTCCACCCAATCGCAGAGCTGTCGCCAATCCTCGTCGTTTTCCCAGCTGTCGTCGTTCCAGCTCGGATTCATGATGATAAACTCCACAAAAGCTTCCGGCAAGCCCATCTGACCGGCAATGCACTGAACGGCTTTGGAATTCATCTGACTTCGTATCTCTTCACGCTGGTCCTCCTTCGCCGAATCATCCGGGTTCAGGAACAGCGAGAGAATCGTCTTTGCGTTTTTGTGCTGTGCTTCCGCCTCCGTTTCCGGGTCGGCGCGCCCGTTCAACGCCTCGGCCAGCCCCTTGTACCAGACATTGCGCACCTGCCCCGCCGGCAGCGCATGCTCCGAGGCATAGGCGGCAATATCCTGGCTGGAAATACCGGCCAGCGCTGTAATTGCCCCTTCATCAGACACGTCGAAGCTCCCCGCCATCAGGGCATCCAGTTGCTCGTCAGCCGTTCGGTGCTCCGCTTCCTCAGGCGCCTCCAACAGGGCACGGAAGGCGTCCAGAGCTGCCTGCTCCGCTTTCGCCCAACCCAGCATAAGCACAGCGGCGACAAGGGCCAGCGTCAAAAGCCTTCGCATATGAAAGCCCCCTTTTATTCCTGTTTACTCTTGATTATAGAGTACAGGCGATATTGCAAACAGCCTTTTACCGCGTTTTTCACACCGTTTTCACCGTCTCCCGCGCCCGTTCATTTCTCATCCCTCAGTATGAGGGACAGATTGTTCAGGTTCATGGAATAGGTGTAGCGCGCCTCGTCGGCCATGCGCATGGCCAGCCTGATGCCAAGGCTTTCCTCGCTGCTCTGCTCAACGTGGCTGAGGGGATCGAAGGCGGCGCAGTCATCACGAAAGCGAAGCGTCCAACGCCCTTCTTTCATCTGCAGGCGAATGGAGAGTTGGTTGTCATCCTCCGCCCTAAAGCCGTGGAGGACAATGTTGCTTCCCATCTCCTCTACGCACAGCGCCATGTGGGCGGCGAGCCGCCGGCTTGCGCCGTGAGCCTCGCAGAATTCCGACGCGGCGCGCGAGTAAGCCATCACGCCGGCCAGATCCCGCAAAATGCCCTCCAGCCGGTCCTGCTGGGGCACGCCAAAGCTGTCCCGCAGCAGCAGGATATCCTCCGCGCGCCAGGTGACGCCGCCCTTCTTCAGCCATACGTAGCCCATGATCCCCATCAGCATCAATACCTCGCCGCAGGCAAAATAGAGCCACACGCCATTCAGGCCCGCCGTCCTTCCGAGCACATGTGCCGCGATTGTCGGCAGCACCGCGTTGGCCAGAACGCATATGACCTCCATCATTCGAACGCGCCCGGTGCCCTGGTAGCAGTTGCGCAGCCCATTGTCAAGGCAGCAGGGAATCAATCCCAGCGCGAACATCCGCATACCCACGATCGCCATGCTCTGGCTATCCCCCGCCACGGGAATGAACAGCGTCGCCAGCGGGCGGGCAAAGGCAATCAGCAGCGCCATCGCCGCCACGCCCAGCGTCACTGCCCACCGGGTTATTTCGCGAAGCAGCTCCGAAAGCCCGGAACGGTCCTCCTCATGGTACAGCACGCCGGAGAGCGTCAGCGCGACGCCGCCCATGCCGGTGCTGATGCAGTTGGCAGCGTTGGTGACCGAAGTGATCACGGCGTAGGCCGCTACCGCCGCCTGGCCGCCCATGCCCAACAGCAGCGAGTTCACCGCGAAGACCAACACCACGGTGGACGCCATGCCGAATACCGTGGGTAAACCTCCGGCCAGCAATTCCCGAATCTTGCGCCACTGTATGCCTTTTGTGGAAAACCTGAACACGCAATCTTTGGACAGGAAATAGCTGCCGCCGATAATCACGGCCACGTAGTAGCTTAGCGCCGAAGCCAGCCCCATGCCGAACATGCCGCCGTGGAACAGCGTGACGTTCAGCCAGTCGAAGACCACGTCCGCGACTGTCATGCCCAGCACCGCGGCGATCAACAGGTTTCCCTGTCCCGCCATCTGCAAAAACGGCACCAGGATCAGCGCCCCCATCGAGGCCGGCGCCCCGATGACGAAGCCCGCCATGTAGCTGCTGGTGTCCGCCAGCAGCGCGGCGCTCTTCGCGCCCAGCATTCGCGCCAGCGGCACGCGCGCCAGCGCCACCAGCAGCGTAAAGACCAGCGACAGCGAGGCGGCGAGCGCGACGGAGGAGGAATAGCCCACGTCCGTTTCCGCCCTGTCGCCCCTGCCCAGGGACCTGCCGCAGGCGACCTGCGCTCCGGCGCACAGCATGCTGCCCAGCGCGCCGATGATCAGCAGCACCGGACCGGCCAGCCCGTAGGCCGACAACGCGCCTTCGCCCAGAAAGCGCCCGATCATCAGGTTGTCGATGAGCAAACAGAGCGATACCGTCAGCGCGGAGAGTACCTGCGCGAGAAGCATCTGTCCAACCAGTTTCTTTATCATGGCGTCATGATCTCCTGTTCATGTGATTTCAGAAACACTTCTGAGATTGCTTCTGTCGGGGAAAATGTCACGCATCAGTCCATCTTTCATCCTCGGAATTCTCCACACCTCAATCATATCACATTTCGGCGCATATATCAAATGCAATCGTGACTATTCAGTTCCATCCATGAGGACTCCCTCAGTCTGGCCTATCGGCCAGCCAGCTCCCTCTAAGAGGGAGCCTATAAGGCGTATTTGCTCACCAAAAGCCTCCCTCTTAGAGGGAGGTGGCCCGCGCGGCCGAAGGCCTAGCGAAGCGTCCAGCGGGTCGGAGGGAGTACGGGACTGAACAGTTACCTATAGTAAACGACAAGAAAATTTGTCGTTTACCATAGCCGCCTCCGGCGGATGCGAAAGGGCGCGAATGGAAATCAGCCGCTTCGCGGCGCGCGCCCGGCGCGGCGTATACGTTCAAAACGAAATTCGTTCTGACGTTTACGATAACCGCAATAATTCGACTTTACCGTGGAAAGCGGAAGAATTGCGACTTGCGTTGTGTAGCGGCGGCAATCTGCCGCCACATGGCGCCTGACAGGCGCCGCTACGGGCTTGCTTTTCATTCACGGTGGTCTCTCGTCCGTGGGATGGCCATTTAGAAACACGCTCCAACAGACGGCCCTCCGCAAGTCTTTGCGGAGGGCGTTATGCGTCACTTGACCACGCTGAGACCGGCGACGACGACCTTGACCTGGTTGAGCAGCGTCGTGATCTCATCCAGGTTGATCTTCGGCAGCGGCATGATGCGAATGATCTGGTAGCCGCCCTGGAGATAGATGATGAGTATGCAGACGATGCCGGCGATGGGAATGAATATGTCGATCAGCTTGTTCTTGTGGGTGCGGGTGTAGGAGAACAGCAGCACGAAGGGCGGCATGAGCAACAGCTGTATGGCGTTGCCAAAGCCCATGGCCGAGGCGCCCAGCACCAGGTTCGGGTCGAGGACACGCGAGATGTCCACGTTGCTCAGCTTATCCAGCTTGAACATCTCCAGGACCTCATAAGCCGCGATGTCCAGGAAGAACAGCAGATCCAGCAGGCCCGCCACCAGCAGCAGCACCGCGGCGAAGACGGCGAAGTGCAGCGAGTTGCGATTGGTGCCAAGAAAGACCTGGTATTCCTCGTAGGTCCTGCCGTGCTTCAGGAAATGGCGCTCGCGCAGCTTGATGTAGATGGCCAGCACGATGAACACCAGAAAGGTCATCGGCGGCTTGACGGTCAGGAAGGGGAAGGCCTGGAGGGGAATGTGGGAGATGCCCTTCGCCGAATCCCATTTCCACCAGATGCAGCCCAGCTCATAGGCCACCGGCAGCGCTGCGCACAGCCGAAGCAGTATGACCGACTTGCCCTGGAAGAGCTTCTTCGGCCGGTAGCACAGGAAGAACAGGAACAGCGTGCACAGGAACAAGTCCACGAATACGTTGAAGGCGATAAAGCCGGTGCCGCTGGAATGGATCATGTCCTCCAGAAAGCGCTCGGCGCGGCCCGGCTCCGGGTCCAGGGCCGACAGCGAGCCCAGCACGAAGTGATAGATGCCGGCATAGAACACCGCCGCCAGCGCCAGCATCAAGGCGAAGTTCTTCAGCAGCTGCATCAGATAGCTGGTGTTGTGGTTCAGCATCGTGGCGAAGCTGGCCAGCAGCAGGAAGGGCAGGGACATCGCGCCGATGTAGTAGAGCCCCTCGGCCATCATGGCGTAGTGGTTCGCCGTGTTGGGGTTGGCCTTGCTCGCCATGGTGATCAGGACCACCGCCTGGGTGACCACCAGGCAGACCCAGCCGATGATCTGGAACGCCCTGTAGGACAGCGGGCCGCGATATTTGATGTCGTCGTGGGTACCCCGCTCGTACAGCCTGACGCGGCGGCGTCGGGCCTTATCGTTCGTTGCCTGTTGTGTGTTCTCCATAGGTGTTGCCTCCTTCGGGTGTGTGTGAAACGCGGTTACGCTTCTTTCGGCGCGTCGCCTGTCGCGGCGTCGGGAACCTCGATGCCGTAACGCTCGAACAACTGCTTTATGCGGCTGTTCAGCTCCCGGTTGGCGGGCAGCTGCCTGCTGCGCTGCACGTCATAGCTGAATGTCAACATCATACAGCGGTCCGTGGCGCTGTCCACGCCCTCGTAAACAGGGGCGCTGACCATGCCGGGAACACCGGCCATCAATTCGGGCAGCTCATCCTTCAGAGGCTTCCCGATCCTATCTGGGTTGGCGTCCGGCCTCACGGCAGCTTCTGCGTCACGTGGACCGCGCTCTCGTTGCTGCTGATGATATCGGGTAATCGAGATTTTTGCAGGCAGCAAGCGGCTGAAATTCACCCGCTATTGGGCCGCGAGCATTGTGCGGTATTTCCTTAAGGTAAGTCAAGGTATTTGCAGGCTGCGGATGGCTGAAATTCGCCCGTCAGACTGCCGCCCGTATTGTGCGGTATTTCCTTAACTCCATTGATCAATTATTTTGCTTCAGCGTGGACAGCACGTTCGCAGTCGCGTCCAGGAGCCCGCCGATGCCGTTGAATACGATGTCCAGGACAAAGCCCGGCAGGTATCCGTTGCTTACGTTGATCAGCGACGTGATCGGAACCACGGTCTTTTTCCCGTCGTCGAGGTCCAGCGAGAGGGCGCCGTGGGGCTGGAGGGTCAATTCTTCCCGGAAGAGGGGGTTCCTGTCGTCGGTGTAGTACAGGCTGGCGACAAAGCGCAGGCCGTCGCCGGAGGCGTCGAAGGGCATGACCTCGAAGTCCGAGCCGAGGTAATTCCCCCCGGCGTTGATTTCCAGCCGGCCCTTCGGGCCGTCGTCGTGCTTTGTCAGGACAAAGCGGGCGTCGGAGTGGAGCGCGGGCAGCTCAAGGACGCCGTGCATTTCTTCTTCATCCGAGATGAACGTCGCGTGGAGCAGAGACTCCCTTCCGCGGGCGTCAAGCTCCGCCCGGAAGCCGTCCGTTCGGTGCATCTCAAAGTCGATGTCCAGCGGCAAGGGCGGAACGTGCAGGCTTGCGTTCACGTCATCCTCCGAGATCTGGATCCGCGCGTCCCCGTAGACCTTCGTACCGTCTTCGCTGGCGGCCGTCGCCGTGATCAGGCGGTCCGCGGTGACGCTGCTGGAATAGATCGTGGCGTTGAGCCGGGGAAGGGCTTCCGCCGGGAGCGCCGACCTGACCTGATCCGCGCTGATTTCCAGCTCCGTCTCCTTTGCGATCTGAAGCAGGGAGGCGACGCCCTTGTTTGAGAATACCCAATCCACGAGCGTGTTCCAGACGCCCACGAGGCCGTCGCAGTTCAGGCTGTAGGCGCGCCTGACATCGTAGCTGAAGCCGTCCGCCTGGTATTCCACGCGCTCGGGCTCCGCGGCTTCGACGTATTCGGACATCTCCTCGACCGGCAGGAACCCGTCGGAATCGGGATCGGGCTGCGCCTCGGAGGGCGCTGCGCCTGTACTGTCCGCCGCGGCCTGCGCAGAGGCTGCCTGCGCGGGCGGCGGCGTGACGTCGACGCCTTTCCCGTTTGACTTCGGCGGTACGACCATCGGCGCGATTTCAGAGACGATTTCCATCACCTTCCCCGTGTATACGGAGATGGCATAGCTGGGAAACAGCGACGAGGCGATGACGACGCCATCCTCCGTCCGCGCGCCGCCCAGGGACAGCGCGCTTTTGCCGTTGATGCCAATATCCAGCTGCACAGCGTCGCCGGTGACGGTCAGAGAGGGGTCGATGGCATCCAGAAGCGCGCCGGTCTTTTCCGCGCCTTTCCGCACGAGCAGGTCCGGGCAAAGGCGCTCCAGGAGCGCCTGGAAAAGCGCGGGATCGACGGTCATGTCATTGGACAGACGCCATCCCCCCGATTCTTCGGCCCGGACTGTGACGGCCTGCTCCTCTGCCCCTGCGCAGAAGCAGCAGAGAAGCAGCGCGCAGGCGACCCAAATAGCGACAAATCTCTTCATTTTGCGTTCCTTTCTTTCCGGTCAGGCGCGCATCGGCATCAACACTGCAACCGGACCGGTGGAGACGGGTGGGTGTATTATGTAATGAATCAAGCGCCTGCCTCCGCTTTGCGAGAATCCCGTTGACGATATCAGGGCGACGTCGCAAGCCATGCGCCGCTATAGACAGGAACAGCGCTACATCAGCGGCGCAACAAACTTCATGAGGCTGCCCATGATCTTGTAATAGGGCGTCTCGTTTTTGATGCTCTCGTGTGTGACCTGCCGGCTCTTGGCCATCGTGTTCTGGAAGTCCCGCTCGACGTCGGCGATGCAGTCCGACTTGTACAGGTAGGTCGCGCACTCGAAGTGGTGGTACAGGCTGCGGTAATCCAGGTTGATCGTGCCCACCACCGCCTTGCAGTCGTCGCTGACGAAGACCTTGGCGTGGACAAAGCCGGGCGTGTATTCATAGATCTTCACGCCCGCGTTGACCAGACGCTTGTAGTGGGACTTGGCCAGCGCGAAGGCCGGCTTCTTGTCGGGGATGCCCGGCAGGATCAGCCGGACGTCGACGCCGCGCTGGGCCGCGTAGATGATGGCGGTCTGCAGCTCGTCGTCCAGGATCAGGTAGGGCGTCATGATGTGCACATAATTCGTG
>ODAI010568808.1_pt1 | contig 10269 bp, 12 predicted proteins | sample 1539321 | NCBI WGS metagenome assembly ODAI01 (sample SAMN02144231, study PRJEB22623) | gut metagenome | biome: sheep rumen | host: Ovis aries | place: New Zealand | reverse complement strand
TCATCCTCAGTTAATTCTTTAAAAGTAACATATGATGTAACATACGTATTATAAATTTTATCTTTATATATAACAGTTAATCCAGAAATAACCTTATGAGTTTTCCCCGATAATTCTTTTAGAATCCTAAAAGCATCCTTTTCATCCTTTGGTTTACCATAGATATGATTTTTTAAAGCTACTATAGTATCACAGCCAATTTGAATATAGTCATTATATTCATCCTTATTTACTATTGCTTTTCTTAGTGACACATTTTTAACATTTTCTTCTGGAGTTAATTTATTATCCATGGTCTCATCAACATCAAAAGATTGTTGAATAAAATCAACATTCATTTTCTTAAGTAATTCAATTCTTCTTGGTGATGAGCTTTTTAATATAATCTTAATCATTTTATTTATCCTGATTTTCTACATAATTTAAGAACTTATCATTAAAATCAGGATATTCTCGCTTTAATGAAATAACTGATTCATTCTTTACAAAGCAGTGCTTTGATTCAGCCTTTACCATTAATTCGTTAGTTTCTTTATCCCTGATTTCGTATTCTAATTCTAATTTAACACCTGTATATTTGGCTATTTTTATATAAATTAATACTACTTCATCAAATTTAACAGGTTTTTTATATTCAGCACTAATGCTTACAACTGGTGATATAATACCTATTTCTTCCATATGCTTATAGCTTAATCCTAATTGATCTAAAAAATAAACACGTGCTTCTTCTAACCATCTAAAATAATTAGAATGGTGAATTACACCCATTTGATCAGTTTCATGATAATATGCTTTTCTTTCATATACAATCATATTTACATCCTCCAGTCATTTCTTTACTATTATACAATATGTAAGCTAGAAAATAAAACAACTTTTATTGCTTTTATCATATTTAATATGATATAATCAATAAGTATTTTGAGGAGGCTGATTTAAAATGGCAGAAAAATTATCAGATCAAGAATTAGCAAGAAGAGCAAAGCTAGATAAATATAAAGAATTAGGTTTAGATCCATTTGGACATGCATATGAACAAAAGAATCATAGCCAAGAAGTTAAAGCTTTAGCTGCTAAAGAAATTGAAGCATTTAAATCAAATCATACAGATTTATCTGAGGAAGATTTAAAGAATCAATTACATGAATATTTAGAAAATAAAAATATTGAAGTTCAAGTTGCAGGAAGAATTATGTTCATTAGAAAAATGGGTAAAGCATCATTCTTCTCAATTCAAGATAAAGAAGGTAAAATCCAAATCTATATCAAACGTGATGTAGTTGGTGAAGCAAACTATGATTTATTCAAAATGGCAGATATCGGTGATTTCGTTGGTATTAAGGGTAATGTTATGCTTACAATGACTGGTGAAGTTACAATCAATTGTAAGGAATACACTCATTTAGTAAAATCACTTAGACCATTACCTGAAAAATTCCATGGTTTAACAGACCTAGAGGAGCGTTATAGAAGACGTTATCTAGATTTAATTATGAATGAGGATGCTAAGAGAGTAGCTATTCAAAGACCAAAGATTATTCGTGCAATGCAAGAATATTTTGATTCTGAAGGATTTATCGAGGTTGAAACACCAGTATTACAAAACATTCAAGGTGGTGCTACTGCTAGACCATTCATTACACATCATAACGCATTAGATGCTGACTTCTACTTACGTATCGCTACTGAATTACATTTAAAGAGATTACTAGTTGGTGGTCTTGAAAGAGTATACGAAATTGGTAGAATCTTTAGAAATGAGGGTATGGATAAAACTCATAATCCTGAATTCACTACTGTTGAATTATATGAAGCATTCGGTGATTTATCAAGCATGATGAATTTATGCGAAGGCGTTATTAGACATGCAGCAACTAAAGTATTCAATAAGGAAGAGTTTATTAATCCATTCGACCCTGAAGGTGAAAAGATTAATATTGGAAAGCCATTTAGACGTGTAACAATGTGCGACGTTATTAAAGAACAAACAGGTGTTGATTTCAAAAATAATAATTACACATTTGAGGAAGCATGTGAATTAGCTAAAAAGCATAATGTACCACTTGAGCCACACTTCATTTCAGTTGGACATGTAATCAATGCTTTCTTCGAAGAATATGGTGAAAAGACATTAGTTCAACCTACATTCCTATGTGGACATCCAATCGAGATTTCTCCATTAACAAAAAAGGACCCTGAGGATCCTAGATTTGTTCAAAGATTTGAATTATTCATTGGTGGTAAAGAATTCGCTAATGCTTATACAGAATTAAATGACCCAATCGATCAAAAGGAAAGATTTGAAGAACAATTAGCTGAAAAAGCTGCAGGAAATGATGAAGCTAATGAAATGGATACTGATTTCGTTGAATCATTAGAATATGGTATGCCACCTGCAGGAGGAATCGGTATCGGTGTTGATAGATTAGTTATTTTCTTAACTGAATCTCAATCTATTCGTGATGTTATTTTATTCCCACAAATGAAGACTAGATAATATGGATAATAACATTTTTGAAGATTATTTATCATGGAAAAGTGAAAATAAAGATTTAATTACTTCTCTTGTTAAAAAACAAAGTAAGACAATTAGAAGGTTTTCACCTGTATTAGCCGTAGTTGATTATCTTAGTGAAGAAAATACAAAAAGAAAACTATCAGAGGATGAATTATTAATATTCTCTGATGGATTTGATTATATTCATGATCAATTTATGGTAATTCAATCAATTTTAGAAACAACATTTAATAATAATGTTGAGGAAATGGAAAAATGTGCTCAAACTATTAATTTATTATTATATGTTGAGGATTTCCAAGCTGAAATTGATACTTCTAAAAATAAAAAGGAATTAAATAATTTAAATGATTTAGAGCAAAAAATAAATGATTATATCGATAAAAAAGAAAATGCACCTGATGAATATTTCTTATTATTAGATGATATAATTGCAAAAATTGCTGAAAAATCTGATACTGAAATTCATACAATAGATCAAATATTTTATGAAATCGCAATAGAATATGAAATCTATGATGAAGATGATTTTAATGTTTATAACGATATATTAAATAAACAAATAGAAAAAACAAGAGGAGCAAATTAATTTTGCTCCTCTTTCTTATTATTTAATAATTTTTCATATTCAGCTTTAAGCTTTTCACCAACATGCTTTAAATCTCTATCTTCTACTATTTGATAAGCATTATTGACAATTTCATTCATATCTTCTGATAAACACCTTGAAATTTGCTGTTTAAAGCCAATATTTGATTCAGCCTTAAGACAATTAGTCCCATCAGTTAAATAATCAAATGCGCCAATATTTCTAATTACAACAGGACAACCACAAGCCATTGCTTCTAATAATACTATTCCTTCTGTTTCCTCATAACTTGGGAATAAGAAACAATCTGCTATATGTAGCATTTTAATGATTGTATCTCTAGGTTTATATCCTGGAAGCTTAACATTGTATGTTTTCTTCTTTATTGATTTATTAATCTTTTTAGTATTTAGCATTTTATTTTTTGAACCAAACCAAATGAATGCAACATCAGGGAACATCTTTCCAATCTTAATAAAGTCATGGAATCCTTTTCTTTCAAACATCCAACCAATTCCCATTACAATCTTTTGATTTTCTCCAATACCAAATTGACGTCTTAATTCAATTTCTTCTGATTTAGTAACAGTTGTATTTTTATATTGAGCAAGATCTACACCATTTGATATTGCAACAACTGGACATTTAACGAAATCATAATTTTCAATTAAACGCTTTGAATAATCAGTTGGTGTAATTATTTCATCTGGTAAACAATAGCATTTTTCAATACTTTTATAAATAAATGGTTTAAGTAATTTCCAAAAGACAAATGAATTAGCAAAATCTTCTTTTGTTGAATGTCCATGAACTATTACAGGAATTCCAGATTTAATGCATTTTTCAACAAGATTTCTAGATTTTGGTGAATATGTATTAACATGAGCGATATCATACTTATCATGTCTACTTGTAGTCCATTCAATACCATTCAAATCTAAAGCTCTCTTTTGATGTTCAAGTGCTCTACCTATACCACTTTTCTTTATTAATTTTGCATTTTCAAAATATAATAGTACTTTCATATCGTCACTCCGTTGTAATTATATCACATTCAAAAGGTTAAATAAAGAATCACAATATTTTAGCTTTGTTTTTTATATTTATTATATCTAATTAAATATGTAATTATAACTAACAAACCAGTTAAAACTAGGATTCCAGATATAGATAAAATAAATATTTTATGTATTAACAAATAATCAAAGCTTAAATTATTAGATAAATATAATAAAAATAATTTTTCAACTAAAACTAAATTAACTAATGCACATGTTAATGATAATACTTTTATAGCTCGGGATAATATATTTTCATTCTTTCTTCTTTTAAAATAACCTTTTAATGATAATAAAAATAATATTATTAGAAATGCGGATATTATTATATTAAATACTAATCCATAATCCTTTGGTGGATCATTTAATGTAATAATATTAGCAACTAAAAAGAATATTGAAGCAATTATTATGAAAAAGCCCATATTTCTATATGCTTTATATTGAACTGATACTGGAGAATCTAGATTTTTAGCATATATCATTTTACATATAAATATAATAAATGTATAAAATCCAGATGCCATAAATATCAAACCTACGAAAAAGCCTGTAACAAGCTTATATACAGCTGATATTAAAGTTATTATTGCTCCAAAGGTTGCTTTTAATTTTCTTTTTTTAATTTTACTTTTTGTATCTTTTTCTTTCATATTCATCACTTAAAAATAAGATAGGCCGAAGCCTATCTTATATTTTTATGCTTTTAATTTATTAACTGATCCATCTGGATTTGGATGCTCATCTAGATATTTTCTAATTTCTTGAGCCTTACCAGCTTTAATACCAGGCTTACATTGATTTAAGTTTTCAGCTACTTCCGCAACGATAGCTTCAGCATATCCTGCACAACCAGGATATCCACATGCACCACAGTTTGCATTAGGAAGAATAGCTGTTATATCTTCTACTCTTGTATCAACTTCAACATGGAATATTTTAGATGCAATTGCTAAACCTAATCCAAGTACAATACCAAGACCAGCTAAAATTAATACTGCGAATAATATTGTTATCATTTTTTTGATTCCTCCTCAAGTTCTTCTTTTATTTTCTTCAAATCAAATTCTTGATGCACCTTACAATCTGTATTACTACATGCTAAACATGTAGATTCTTCAATTTTAATATTTTCACATCCCTCAGGAAGTGGCATCCTTCTATTAATAATAAAGGATACAATAAATATCACTGCTATAATAGCAATTAATGCTATAGCAATAATCAAATATGTAGTTGTTGTTGCAAGGAACATATTAAATTAAACCACTAAAGCCTAGGAAGGCCATAGCCATTAATGCAGCTGTAATTAGTGCGATTGGAATACCCTTAAATGCTTTAGGATTATCTGAAGCATCCAAACGATATCTGATTGTTGAAAATATAAATATTACTAGAGCGAAACCAACGCCAGTACCAATAGCGCTAGCCATTGAATCTGCGAAGTTTAATGCTTGATCAGTATTACCTTGTGCTACACCTAATACTGCACAGTTTGTAGTAATAAGTGGTAAATATACACCAAGAGATTTATATAATGATGGTGAATATTTCTTAATAATCATTTCGATTAATTGAACTATAGATGCGATTACTAATATATAAGTAATTGTATCCATAAATTGAATTTTAGCTAAGCTTAATAATTGATAAATTGGCCAACAAATTGCTGAAGCTAAAATTATAACAAATATAACTGCTACACCCATACCTAGAGCACTTGAAGATTTCTTAGAAACTCCAAGGAAAGGACAAATACCATAGAATCTAGATAATGTAACATTATTAATAAGCATTGCATTTAATATTGCAAGCAAGAAAATAATTACATAATTCATACTATGCTGCCTCCTTTAACTCAGGTGTTTTAACTGGAGCGTTTTGCTTATCTTCAGCTTCTTTATTATCAACTGCTGGATTTTCTTTAGCAGTATCTGTTGCTGGAGCCTTAGGAGCTTCAGTAGCAGGAGCAGGTTCTGCATTAGCTTTTGCTGCTTCCTCTTCAGCTTTCTTTTTTGCTAATTCTTCAGCTTTTTTCTTCTTTAATTCTTCAATTCTTGCTTTTTCAGCAGCTGCCTTCTTATTATCCTTAATATTCTTGTAGCAAGCCATTACAGCTAATACTAAGCCTAATGCTAGGAAGCCACCAGCAGATTGAGTAAAGATTGGTAATGCAAATTCTTGTGGGAATATATGTAGGAAGAATGCTCTACCGATTGGGAAATATACACCAAATGATATTGCACCTGTTCCAACAAATTCTCTTATGAATGCAACTATACAAAGTGCAATTGTATAACCAATACCAGTTCCTAATGCATCTAGGATTGATGCAACAGGGCCATGCTTTGAAGCAAATGCTTCTGCTCTACCTAAGATTATACAGTTAACAACGATTAGGGAAATAAATACACCTAAGCTACTATATAATGCAGGAACAAATGCTTGTGTTAGCATCTTAACAATTGTAACGAATGTAGCAATAACTACGATATAGCAAGGAATTTTTACCTCACTAGGAATAATCTTTCTTAATAATGAAATTAATAGATTTGATCCTAATAATACTAATATTACTAGAATACCCATACCAATAGCTGATTCAACACTCTTAGTTGTTGCTAATGTAGGACACATACCTAAAAGTGAAACAAATACTGGATTTTCTTTAATAATGCCTGATACAAATGCGGCCTTTTTAGTAATTGAATCTTTCATACTATGCTGCCTCCTTTGCATCATTTGCTGCTACTGTAACTAATTCTTTAACTAATGTTGCACCAAAAGTTGCACCACATTTTACATCTATTGCAGCTAAATCTGAACCTGATAATTCATCAATATCTTTTGATTCTGCCTTCTTATAAGCACCAATATGAACATCTGTAGATTCACTTGATGGATAATTAGCACTTACATGATTATTAACTGTTGAAGCATATGATTGTCCATTTTCTAAGAATTCAACATGAATTACATTTCCTTCTTTATTAATACCAACCATTAATGTGATATTACCATATGCATTTTTACCAGATACTTTATAAATAGTTCCAATTGAGCTATCGCTTGTAGAACTATATACATAAATAATCTTTTTGATTCTTGAATCTCTTCCTGATAAATCAGTTTCTTCCTTACTCTTTTCTTGATCATAATCAGAGAAAATAGCTTGGCAAGTCGCTAATTCAGTTCTTTTTTCATTTGTTTCTATTATTGGTTTAGATAACATATTAACTAATGCAATTAATAATGCACAAACCAATGAAATCATACCTAGGGTAGCTGAGATCTTAAAATTTTTCATTAGAACCAACCTCCCATCACAGAAGCTGAAATAATGCATCCGGCTATAACTAATGCACAAGCTAAGCCTAAGCATTGCTTCCAAGTATAAGTATTTTTCTTACCACGCATGAAGTAATCAACGCATGGAGCTAACATATTAACAATTAGAATTGAGAATGCGGCACCTTCTGGATATGCACCCATAATTCTTATAAATACTGTGATAACTCCAGCTGTTGCACCATAAACAACTCGACCAAATTTTGATACAGGCGATGTTACAGGGTCTGTAATCATAAATACACCTGCAAATAACATACCACCAGCTAAAATTTGATACATCCACATATTGAAGATATTACCACCAAATTTAACTGAGAAGCTGATACATGCAACTAGCATAATTGCTGCAAAGCTTAAGATATAGCTTAATGCTGCTCTTAAATCTGCACTTCTTCTTGCGAATAAGTAAACAGCACCGATTAATATACAAGCTGCTGATACTTCACCCATTGAACCTGGGATACTACCAATAAATAAGTCTAATAGGTCATAAGCACCATTAATATTAGATAATTTTAAACCATCTGTGAAATAAAGTGGTGTACCACCTGCAGTTACATCAGCAAATCTTTGAGTAAATGCGTATTGCATTGTATATGCTGATTTTAATTTATCACCAAAGCAGATAGCTACGAAAATTCTACCTACTGCAGCAGGGTTGAATATATTCTTTCCTAAACCACCAAATACCATTTTACCGATAACCATACCAAATAATGCACCAACGAATACTACGTATGGAGCACAATGTGCTGGCATAATTAATGCGAATATTAAACCCGAAATAATTGGAGCTAGGAAATTATTAACTGTATATCCTGCTTTTAATTTTGCAAAGCCTTCTTTAGTGAATAATTCTTTAAATTTCATACCAGTAGGCCATTTAATAACCATATTACTAATTAGCTCTGCTGATACCATTGTTACTAAGCTGATTAATAGCACATATATAGAGCCCCATCCATTTTGTACCATTGCAAATACTGTAACAGGTAATAATGCAATAATAACATCAGCCATCATTCTAGCTACGGATACAGGCTTTCTAATATAAGGTGCTGATTGTGGAACTAATTTCATCATCTACACCCCCTATTGCGCCATTTTCTTTGCCTTACGGCAATAATCAGTTAAATGAATCTTTGAAGTACATGTATATGAACACATACCACATAGAATACAAGCTTTAATATTTAATTTAGTCTTTAGAGCTTCCTTATCGTTATTCTTTACAGCTTGCATAATTTGAACTGGCTGTAAACCTGCAGGACATGAATATACGCATGAACCACATCTAACACAAGGCTCTTCAACTTCTTTTTTCTCATTTAGGATAATACAAGATGTACATGTTTTAGTAATAACTGCATCATCTCTAACTAGGTTAGCACCCATCATTGGTCCACCAAGAATTAAAACCTTATTTTCTGGTTCTGGTGTATATCCACCACATTGATCAATGATTTCCTTTAATGATGTACCAATTCTTAAACGGAAGTTTGAAGGTGTTTTAACACCATCACCAGTACATGTGAAGTTTCTCTTCATAACTGGTTCATTCCATTTAATAGCTCTCCATAAACCAGCAATTGTTGAAACGTTGAATACCATAACACCTAATTTTGCTGGTAATACACCTGTTGGAACTTTAATTCCAAGACCTGTTTTAATCATTTCGATTTCCCAACCTTGTGGATAATAATTACCAACACGCTTTACGAATACTGGAGCGTTATCAAATCTTGTTAATTCAGCAGTTAATGTATCATATAAATCTTGATATTTCTTCTTGATACAAATAACAACTCTTTTAGCATTAAATGCTTGTAGTGCATATAAGCAGCCTTGAATAATTCTTCTTGGATGCTCCATAATTAATCTATGGTCTGCTGAAAGGTATGGTTCACATTCAACACCATTAATACAAATAGTATCAATTGGATCTGTTGTTTGGAATTTAATATATGTAGGGAATGAAGAACCACCTAAACCAACTAATGAACAATTTTTAGTAATTTCTACAAAATCTTCTCTAGTTAGCTTTGCGATTTCTTCATCTGTTCTTTCTTTAATTGAATCAGCAAATGTATTTTGCTTATCATTTTTAATTTGAACGAATTCTGTTAATTTACCACTTCTGTGGAATTTCTTTACAGTACCAACTACTTCGCCTGAAACAGTAGAGTGAATAGGTTGTTCAAAGAATGGACCTTTTCTTAATCCAATTTGTTGACCCATTTTAACCTTGTCTCCTGCTTTAACATATAATTCACCTTGACCACATCTTGCATTTGTTACTGCAATATAAACATAATCAGGATCAACATATCTAATTGTTGGAAGACTGTTTGTCAGATGTCTAATATTAGCAATCTGTCTGGTTTTAGCAATCATGCTTTTTCCCCCTTAAATAAAACTATGCTTCTAAATATGGATGTTTTGCCATTAAAGCAATAACATCATTTCTAACCTCATTTAATACTTCTTCATTATCTTTATTTCTTAAAGCCTTATCAATGAACCTAGCAACCATTCTAACTTCATCCTCTTTGAATCCTCTAGATGTAATAGCTGCAGTACCAAGTCTTAAGCCTGATGTGATTGTTGGCTTTTGAGTATCATTAGGAATTGCGTTCTTGTTAGTTGTAATATTTACAGCATGTAAAATATTTTCTGCCTTTTTACCAGTAACACCAACTGAACCATAAATATCAACTAAGATTAAATGGTTATCAGTACCACCAGAAACT
>ODAI014802111.1_pt1 | contig 10270 bp, 7 predicted proteins | sample 1539321 | NCBI WGS metagenome assembly ODAI01 (sample SAMN02144231, study PRJEB22623) | gut metagenome | biome: sheep rumen | host: Ovis aries | place: New Zealand | reverse complement strand
CGGGGCTTCTCGCCCACCTCTTGCGCTCGATGAGCAAATCGGTGCAGGCTTCAATCGGCGTTGCCGCAGGATCCGTCATCAACATCGTTCTCGACCCCTTGCTCATCTTCGGCGCAGGATGGGGCATCCGAGGCGCCGCGACAGCGACGCTCATCGGCCAGGTGGCAAGCGTAGTCATCTTGTCCTGGCACATAATCCGCAACGAAGACTGCGGCATAATCCGCCAGCTTCCCTCGTACGCGATGCTCGACGCCGACGTTGCGCGCGAAGTCGTCTCCATCGGTTTCGTGAGCTTCTGCATGACCACGCTCGCCCAGATATCGAACACCTGCGTCAACGCGCTCGTTGCCCCGCACGGTACCGCCTACCTCGCGGCGTCGAGCGTCGCCATCAAGCTCAACATCGCTGCATTCGGAATAGCAATTGGGCTTTCAACCGGCGTCCTGCCCATCATCGGGTTCAACTACGCTGCAGGCAATGCCGAGCGCGTGAAGGCGGCGATCAAGGTGGCGGTTGCGTTCTCATGTGGAATGAGCGCGTGCTTCACTGCCCTCGTCCTCGCCTTTCCGGACGCTATCACGGCGTTCTTCATCGACGACCCCGCTACGATCGAATGCGGACGCGCTTATCTCCGCGAAGTTGCGCTCTGCTTCATCCCCTCGGGGCTCGTGTTCATCGCCACATCGTACCTGCAGGCAATCGGCCAGAAGAAGCGTCCCTACATCCTCGCCTTCACGCGCATGGGGACCGTCGACGTCGTCTGCATGACGGCTTGCTCGATTCTGCTCGGCCCCGCCGGCATCATCGCGGGAAAGCCCATCGCCGACTGGCTTTGCCTCTGCACCTCGCTCTTCGTGCTGAACGATCTGCGGCGCCATCAGAATCCCTTTGCCAAAGAAGGCGCCAATAGGTAACCCGACATCGCGCCGCCAGACCGAAACGTGACCGCCCCCCGCGCGCCTCGACCTTGCCGGCGTTGAGGAAGAGGATGAAAACGGCGCTATTCCTGGACTTTCATGGCAAGAGCGAGCGGCACTTTCCGAATGCGGCGAACATGGAGAAACGCTACGGCGGCATACGTCGCCGCACCGACGAGCACTTCTTGCACGTAGGTCTCGGGGGCGACCCAGATTTCAAGGTTGCCGGCGTATTTTGACATCATGATCTGAACGAGCACGTCGAGGGCTCCCACGATGATAGGCAGACACGCGACGAGCGAAACGAGCACCGTCAGCGTGATCGAGCGAATGTAGAGCTTTGAAATCTCCCTATCCCGATAACCGAACACTTTCATATAGGAGATGGCCCGGGCGCTGCGGTCGATTACGGTCTTGGTAAGGAGGTAGATGAGGATCAGGAACAGTGGAACGACCGCGTAAAGCAGGGATGACGCTATTTTTCCCATGGAGTCCTGCAGCTGGTCTGCGACCGCGAGCATTTGGTCGGGCGTTATCTCGGTTGCAACGTAGCGGCTGTTCAGCGACAAGGGCTCGTTTGAAGCGTATCCGCTGAAATAATCATCGTCGTTGCCGAACAGTTCGTTGAAATCGTGCATCGTCATATATACGTTCATGGTGGTGCTGTTACCTACGGCCTCGTCGAACGTCAAGTCGTACGAATCGCCCGTGTACTTGTCGCCGAACGCGCGCGCTTCGCCGAGCCGTATATTGCATTTGCTCATCACGCCGCGTCCGATGCACATATGCCCATCGGATACGGGAACATCATCCCAATAACGAGACCCCTCTTGCACGCCGTACACCGTGACATCTTCGTCCATATCGAAGAAGCGGCGCTTCGTCTGCAGGGTGGCCATCGCGAACTTCTCCGCTTGGGCGATCGCCTCCGGCGGGTTCTCCTCGGTGTTCACCGCGTTCGCATCGGCATCGACGCGTGACGCATCGATGTAGAGCGAAAGCAGGTGCGCCGGATCTATGCCCGACAGGTCTTCGGTTAGCATGAGTTCTTCAGCTGCGGCAAACGACTCGCGATCGCTTTTCGAGGCATCAATCTCCATCGGCGTTTTGAGCACGTACAGGTGCTCTGCGGGAACGCCCTTGGCCGATTCCTCGGCAAAATGGTTCATGAGCGGCATCATCGCCAGCCCGAACAGCAAAAGCAGGCTGCCGAACATAATTCCGAAGAACAGCGTCGCAAAGTGCGATAGATTGCGCACGAATACGCGCAGGCGAAACCGCGTTGCAAAACGCAGCCCCATCGGAAGCTGGACGTTGGAGCGCTTGGAGCGACGAACAATCTCGCGTCTCAGGAATTGGAGCGGCGTCGCACGCATGCGGCGCACGAGGCCCACGAACGTGATGAGGACGAGCAGCACGAGGGGGATGACCGTGGTCATGACGAACACGCGCGTGTTCCACGTCGTGTGGTAAGGCGGAAAGCCATACGAATTGTAGTAGAGCCCCTGCATGGGCAGCACGAGGAGCGTGTACCCGACGACATTGCCGACAACGGCGCCTGCAACGCCCACGACGGTCGGCAGCGTCATGTAATGGGCGATGAGCTCGCGCTTGCGCCATCCGCTCGCCAGCAACGTGCCGATTACCGCGCTTTCCTCCTCTATGGTCGCATCGGTGAGCACGACGAAGACGAACGCCATGATCACGATGAGCATGATGAGCAGGATTTGCCACATCATCTGGTCACCCTGCGTATCGTCGAGCGCGTAGACCATCGCCTGATTCGAATCGCAGTCCACGAAATCGGTCACGAGCTCGCCCTCGTCCGCAAGCACGTCGAGCATGTCCTCCTCGAACGACGTGCGGTCAACGAGCGACATCGAACGGTCGTCCAGGAAGAAGGCGTAGCTGTAGATGAGCGACCCTTGGCCTATGCCGTCAAAGGCCTCTTGCGTGACCTGGGCGACCGTAAAGCTGAGCGCATTGAATATGAAGCTCGAATTGTTCTGGAACAAGCACGAGTAATCGGACAGCGTCATTATGCCGACGAGCGTCATGGGCCGACCGGCAACCTCGACCACATCTCCCACCTGCAGCTTGTTGTTGTTGCAGAACACGCGGTCGAACGAGATCTCGTCATCGGCTTCAGGCGCCCTGCCCTCACAGTAGACCGCCTGGTTGCGCTCGCCCCTGTTTACGAAGACGCGCGCCTGCGTTCCATCCGCCGCCCCATCGAACACGAGCGGCGTGTCGTAATAGAACTGCTCCACAACCGTGCACCCGAGCGCTTCGACCGCCCGAATCGCCTTCTTGTCGGCTTCGAACGTCGTGGCGAAATGCCCGTCCTCAGTGCAGTAATCGTCGCGCATGTTCGTCCCGATGAGCTCGATGGAGCTCGCCGCGACCAGGAACCCCGACGTGAACGAGATGGCAAGTGCGAGCAGCAGGAACATGCCGAGGTATTTGCCCAAATTGTTCTTGAGCTCGCGGGGAAGACGTTTTGAAAGGGGCGATCGCATGCGGCTACCACGTCAACTCTCGGGCAGGAACGACGTTCGGGTTCAGCTCGTCTCCGACCAGCCGCCCATCGCGCAGCCGCAGAATCCGATGGGCCATGTGCTTGATGGCGTCATTGTGCGTCACGATGACGATCGTGCAACCATACTCCCGATTGACCTGCTCCATCAATTCGAGGATTTCCTTGGATGTCTTGTAGTCCAACGCGCCCGTCGGCTCGTCGCACAACAGCAAGCTCGGGTTCTTCACAAGCGCCCGTCCGATTGCACAGCGCTGCTGCTGCCCGCCGGAAATCTCATGGGGAAATTTCCGGCGATGCTCCCACAACCCCAATGATTTGAGCAAGTCGTCCAAAGGGAGCGGATCGCTTGAAAGGTATTGGCACACCTCGATGTTCTCGGTGACCGTCAGGTCGGGAACGAGATTGTAGAACTGGAACACGAATCCGAGCTCTCGACGGCGATACTCGACCAGCCCCTTATCCCCCAGGTCGGTCAGGGCCGTGTCGCCGACGCGTATCGAACCGCCGTCCGCGGGCTCGAGACCTCCCACGAGGTTGAGGAACGTCGATTTCCCCGAGCCCGAAGGCCCCAGCAGCACGCACCCCTCCCCCGCGTTCACGCCGAGCGTGATGTCGCGCAGAACTTCAACTTTGGCCTCGCCCTCACCGTAGTGCTTGCAAAGTCTTTGTATATCGAGGAACGGTTGCGCCATCGTTAGTTCACCTTACCTAACTAATTATGTTAGGTATAGCTTACTTCAAACGAATGCGCAAGACGCGCTTTCCTTTTAAAAACGCGGTTCCCGAAAAGTGCGCTATCATCCATAAAAAGACGAACGAACCTGAAGCAGCCTCGAAGCTGTGCGCCTGTCTCGAGAGGAGCAAGATCATGACCCTCAGCGAATCGGACCGCGAGACCGTGGAGAACTACGACGAATGCATGCCCGACGAGGAGATGCTCTACGACCTGGCCGACTTGTTCAAGGTTTTCTCCGACACGACGCGCATCAAGATCCTGTACGCCATCATGCCCGGCGAATTGAGAGTGGCGGACATAGCCGAGGCCATCGGCGCAACGCAGAGCGCCGTGTCACATCAGCTCCGCATACTCAAGGCCGCGCGGCTCGTCCGGTTCCAGCGCGATGGCAAGAACGTGCTGTACTCCCTCGCCGATGACCACGTCTACACCGTGCTCGCGCAAGGCATGAATCATATCTGCGAATAGATGAGATGAAGGGACGGGTGCAACGTCCCGTCTTCTACTTCTCGGCTGCATCCCCATCGGGATCGGGCTCGTCCGCTGCGGGAGCGGGAGCCGCATTCGGCACCTGGCCCGTCTGGACGCCGCCCTGGTACGGATACGCTCCATACGCTGCGCCGGCTGCAGCGCCCGCGAGCTCGAAGGGCATCGGGTCGTCCTGCCCGCGCCAACGGGGCACGTCAAACTGCATGGTCCAATAACCCATCGCCCGAGCGACGACAGCCTCCACGAACACGCTCGCCACCATCGCGAAATACACGAGCGCGAGAATTACCACGAAGAAAACCCCGCCCATGGAAAGGAGCACTGCAGCTACGGTGCCGTTGTCCCCGCTGCCGCCGCCCATCATTCCCGCATGGGTCCCCACTCCCGCCAGCACCAAGATGACCGTGACCACGATCACCACCATCGTGATGATGATGCTCAGGATGACGGCAAGCAGCAGGTTCATGCCAAAAATCCTCATGATACCCGTGGTGTCATGGCGGAACATGCGCCAAACCTTGCCGATCTGAAAGCCAGCCGACAAGCGGTCGTAGATGGCCGTGCGCATGGCCGCAATCCAGAACAAGATGTTCACGAACAGCGAGAGCAAGCATCCGGCCAGGTAAATCAACGAACCGACGCCCGCCGACGCCGCGCTTCCAACTCCGAGGACGGAAGCCCCGTCGTTTATCGTCGACATCGTCGCATACATTCCCGCGCCCTGCATGCTCGACCCAATGCTGACGACGATGGCGGGAACGAGCTGGAACACGAAAGAAACCACGAGCAGGAACCAGCCACGCCGCCAGAACTTCCCGTCATCGTTTCCGAAAATGCGCGCGGGCAGGGGCTGATGGGTGCCCCAGGCGATTTCGCGAGCCCATCCGTACAAGTAGCCATACAAAACGATTTGCCCGAAAATCGGGACGAGGCCAACAAGCGCGAGCAGACACATCTTCCCGAACCAGCCGGGCGAATTCTTGATGTCATTCCAAGAAGTCTGGAAGTATTTGATCTGCATGATGGACCCCTTTCGCGTATAGCGTAACTATAACGAAAAGGGGGCGCTATCGCGCCCCCTCGAAAGAGTCTGTGACTCGTCTGTTACTTCAGGGTAACAGCGGCACCAGCTTCCTCGAGCTTGGCCTTGATCTCCTCGGCCTTGTCCTTGGCAACGCCCTCCTGGATGGCCTTCGGAGCACCCTCGACGGTCTCCTTGGCTTCCTTCAGGCCCAGGCCCGTGATCTCGCGGACAGCCTTGATGACGGCGATCTTGTTGTCGCCGAAGCCCTCGAGGATGACGTCGAACTCGGTCTTCTCCTCCTCAGCGGCAGCGTCGCCACCGGCCGGGCCAGCGGCCACGACGGCAGCAGGAGCAGCGGCGGAAACGCCGAACTCTTCCTCGATCATCTTGACGAGCTCGGAAGCCTCGAGCAGGGTCATTTCCTTCAGAGCCTCAATAATCTCTTCTTTGGTGACAGCCATTGTGCTTGTCCTTTCGTTTCGGGGCGGGCATCCTGCCCGCCTGTCGACCTCGCGGTCTCGTTTTTCTTAAGTTATGCGGCCATCAGGCCGCTTGCGCTGCTCTTATGCAGCTTTCTGGTCGGCAATCTGCTGGATTGCGCGTGCGAGACCACTCGGCACGCCGTTGATGCAGACGGCAAGGCCGCGAGCAACACCGGAGATAGCGCCGGCAATCTGCGCGAGGAGGACCTCCTTGGAAGGCAGGGAAGCGATAGCATCGATGTCTGCGGCGGACACGAACGCGCCGTCCATCATGCCACCCTTGACTTCCAGCTTGTTGTTCTCCTTTGCGAACTCGGTGACGGCCTTGGCAGCAGCAGCCACGTCGTCGCCGCAGAACACGAACGCAGACGGTCCTTCGAGGATGGAATCCATGTTGACCAGGTCGAGCTCTGCAAGCGCCTTCTTCATGACGGTGTTCTTGTAGACCTTCATGACAGCACCGGCTTCGCGGACGGAGCGACGAAGAGCCTCGACTTCCTTCACGGTCAGACCGCAGGCGTCGACAACCCAAACGGCACTGACACCGTCGAGGTCGGCCTTGATGTTCTCCATCATTTCAAGATTACGAGCATTGGGCATTTTCAGTTGCACCTCCTTCTTTTTCAAACTCATGTCCCGCACCGTGAGAAGGGATCGAGTCCGAAAAAGAAACGACCCCTGCAGTCCAAAGACAGCAGGGGTCGCACGCATTCGATCGGTACAACCACCTCGGCGGGCCGGCATTCGTTGACGAACACGCGTTTGAACCTTGCGGTACCAGCTGTCTTCGGTAGCGGAACTGTTTACAGTTCGCGCCGCTTTACAAGCAGCCTGTCTATAATACCCAAATCACCTGCGCTATGCACGAGACTCGATGTTTTCTCCACTAATAAACGACGCCGATGCACCCGACGCATCGGATTACGCGTCCGTGACCCCCTCCGGCGCCGAGGCGGCTGACGCAGAAGCTGCTGGCGTCGAGGCTGCCGACGTCGAAGCAACAGGCGCCGAAGCGGCCGAGCCCGCCGCTCCGGACTGCGCGTCCGCGTCCCCTTCCGACTTCGCGCCGGACTTCTCGCCCGCGCTCTCGCCCGCCTCCTTGGCAGCATCGGCCTTGGACCCCGACGTGATTTCGCTTACCGGGCACGTGGGCGTGTTCTCGACGTACGTGAACGAGATGCTGTCGCCCACCTGGTAGCCGACGATCTGAATCGCTCCCGGCAACATGAAGTCGTAAATCGCGTCATCGCCCTCGAGCGTCACGTAGAAATGCGAGTTGCCCTCTATGACGGCCTGCGCCATCGTCCTAATCGAGCCGGACTTCTCGCCGTAGTTGCTCGTGTCGGACAGCTCCTCGGGGGAAATCGTGCCGTTCGTGGCGAGCAGCGTCTCGTAGGACTTCTGGCAATCCGCAACGGTGTCGCCAACGGCCACGTTCTGGTAGCGCTGGATGTCGATCATCGCGAACTTCTTGACCAGCCCTGCGCCGTCCTTGAGCGCCATGAAATACGTCGGTTGGTTGGAGACGTTGATGAGCAGGGGGAACGTCGCCGTGTAACGGAGATTCTGCACTTGGCCCTCGGCGGACTCCATCGCCGAAACCTCGGTTGCGCCCGATACCGAATAGTAATGCGACTCGGCAGTGCGCTGGTCGATGAGCACGAATCCGACGATCGAGTTGTCGGCGGTCGCAGACGTGACGCCCGTGTAGACCCAGACGTCGTCGTCCTTGGCGATGTAGTTGTAGCCGAGAAGGCCGTTGGTCCCCGGCGTGGTCTGCACGACGCCCGACTGACCGAGCCACGAGTTGAACCAACCGTTCTTGTAGGCACCGGACCAGTTGTATTGACGCACGAGCAGGTCGGCGGGGTACACGCGGTCGACCCACTGGGGAACGTCGCCGAGCGAGAGCTCCTGGCATTCGCCCGTCGACGCGTTGCACAGCACCACGTGGTCGATCGTCTCGCCGCCGAACAATCCGATGGTGTACTTGCGCACCGGGCAGATCCACCACGGCTGGCCGTCCTCGTCGATTTCGAACGACTTCTCATCGAAGATGTAGAACGGGTACTTCAGCTGGATGTAGCGGTCGATGTTGCGCGCGAGCGGCTCGGACGCCGTGTACTTCATGCCGTTGCCCTCGCCCAAACGCACGATCTCGGCATCTTGCGTCGTCATGTTCACGAGCGCATAGGCCGGAATGCCCTCGTCGCGGTTCGTGAGCCACTTGAACAGGTCGGCATAGCCGAGTGGGCTCACGCGCACGGGAGAGCCCTTGTAATTGATCTGGCTGTAGAGCGCGTCGATTTCGAACTGGCTGACGTAGTCGGGTATCGAGCCCATCTCGCGATTGCCGAGCAGGATGGCCGAGTCACGGTCGATGACGGGGATCTGCGAGTAGTTGACCTCCTGGATGTCCTCGGCAAACGTCATCGTGTCGGTCTGAAGGACCTCGGCGTACTTCTTCGCATTGCCCGGGAAAAGCGACAGCGACAGAACCCAGCCGATCACGCCCAGGACGAGCACGGCCACTGGTATGAACGACAGCACCTTGAAGGTCTTTGACTTCGAGGGGCTCGGGTCGAGCTTGCTGTCGCCCGTCTCGTAGCGCCTCGAGCGCCCGCGGAAGAACAGGAAGCAAGGCAGCAGGATGAAAATGGTCACGAACATCCACGTGTCTGAGCTGTTAATGCTGATTGGCGGGTGGAACCACCAGTAGGCCGCCAGCAAGATCACGACCGCAAGGATTATCGCCAGGATCAACGTGCGCCTGGACCACGATGCCATGCGGTCCCCGAGCGAACCCGAGAACTCGACATGGGGTATCTTCCCGCCGCCCGAACCGCCGTCTGACCCGTCGGCGCCACCTGCAGCCGGCCGACGTCCGCCCATGCCGCCGAAGAACGGAAAACCGCCGAACGGCATGTCGCCGCGGCTCGAGCTCGAGCCCCGTCCGCCGGCGCCGCCTGACGACCCACCAGATGCATGCTGCGCTTTCGGCTCGGACGAAGACGCCTCGCCGCCAATTTCGTCAACGTTCATCCCCGACTGCTTAAGAGCATCGAGCAACGAATCGATTCCACTTGCCATGTCTTCCCTTTCCCGTACGTAAGGTGAGTCGAGACCGGCACCCCATCGGCCAGCCCGAGGGGAGCCGTCTTCCGTGCCGTCGTTACAGCCTGGCGGCTATCGCGTCGACGAACTCCTCCGTCGACAGCGTTCGCGGATTGTCCAGAACCGTGATGCGCGCGAGATCGCCCGTCATGTCCCCCGCCTCGATGGTGTCGATCGTCGCCTTCTCCAGACGGTCGGCAAACTCCACGAGCGCGGGCAGCTCGTCGAGCTCGCCGCGCTTGCGCAAAGCGCCCGTCCACGCGAATATGGTCGCAACCGAGTTGGTCGACGTCGGCTTTCCCTCCAAGTGCTTGTAGTAGTGGCGCTGCACGGTTCCATGCGCCGCCTCGTACTCGTAGATGCCCGCCGGCGACACGAGCACGCTCGTCATCATGGCCAAGCTGCCGAAGGCGCTCGACACCATGTCGCTCATGACATCGCCATCGTAGTTCTTGCACGCCCATATGAACCCACCGCGCGCCTTCACGACACGTGCAACGGCATCGTCGATGAGCGTATAGAAATACTCGATGCCCGCCTCCGCGAACCTGTCCGCGTAATCCGCCTCGAAGACCTCGGCGAACACGTCCTTGAAGCGGTGGTCGTACTTCTTCGAGATGGTGTCTTTCGTCGAGAACCAGAGGTCCTGGCCCGTATCGAGCGCGTAGTTGAAGCAGCTGCGCGCGAAGCTCTCGATGCTGTCGTCGAGGTTGTGCGTGCCCTGCACGACGCCCGCGCCCGCAAACTCGTGCACGAGCTCGCGGACCTCGGTGCCGTCGGCGGCCGTGTAGACCAACTCGACCTTGCCGGCGCCGGGAATGCGCATCTCGGCGTTCTTGTACACGTCGCCGTAGGCGTGGCGGGCGATGGTGATGGGCGCCTTCCAGCTACGCACGACCGGCTCGATGCCCTTCACGAGGATGGGCGCGCGGAATACCGTTCCGTCGAGCATCGCGCGGATGGTGCCGT
>ODAI013866244.1_pt1 | contig 10270 bp, 6 predicted proteins | sample 1539321 | NCBI WGS metagenome assembly ODAI01 (sample SAMN02144231, study PRJEB22623) | gut metagenome | biome: sheep rumen | host: Ovis aries | place: New Zealand | reverse complement strand
TTCCTCTTTCATCGCGGCAGCCAACTTCCTATAGGCCTCGACCATGACAAGAGTGTTGCTTGACTTTAGAGAGACCACAACATTGAAGAAACCCTCTTCAACACAGATTCCGAGCCAGTCCATAGCGGCCTTAGCCATCGCTTCCGGAGTGTTGCCGTAAAGGTTGGTGATGTACTCGCCAAGAGATCCATGGTTTATTCCGACCCTTATCGCCGTGCCGGTCTTGTCACACAGGCGGATCAATTCCCGGAACATCCTGACAGCCTCGCCATGATCTTTGTGGAAATTGCCTGGATTAATCCTGACTTTCTGGACGATCGGAGCGACAGCGAGCGCGGTCTGCGCTGAAAAATGGATGTCAGCAACCAGGGGGACTTGGATCCCGCGTTCAAGGAGAGACTCTTTAATCTTTCTCAGAGGCTCGACATCCATCATGCCTGGAACAGTGACACGAATCATCTCAGCTCCAGCCGAAGCCAACCTGACACACTGATCCACAGTCGCTTCCACATCTGAAGTGTGAGTATTGCACATGGTCTGGACAACAATGTGTCCTCCACCGCCGATTAGGACATCACCTGCCCTGGCCGTTAAAGTCTCCATTTGTTTTCGGATTATAAACCTGATCGTAAGCTTCCCTGCGGATCTGCCCTTTGGTCTTACCGTTGCGTTTAGTGATCTGGAAATAGACTCCCGTTGTCAGCATGAAGTCAAGTGGATAGGCGAAACGGTAAAAATCCGGACTGAGGTAGTCAGCCCGGTACAGGGATCCCCAGGAATAGCGCACGCCGGCGTTGACGTGGAACTCGATGGGATCGAACACAAGGCCGAAACCAACGCCTCCGGTGATTCCGTAATCAAGACGATAGTCCCACTCAAGGAAGTCATGCTCAATTTCTTCCCGGACATATTCACCAATACGCTCGATTCCAAGCCTGTAACCCCCGTAGATGCCAAGATCGACCATGAACTTGAAATGGAGGCCGTCAGCGTGGAAATGTGCCATCAACGGGACTTCCACAATATCGATTATAGCTTTCTCAGCTCCCTCTAGAGTAGGGGTGATCCCGGTCTCCTTATTCATCTTGAACTGGTAGCCCTCATGGCTGTAACGGACTCCGCCCTTAAGGCCAAAATTCGGGCTGCCGTCAAACAATTTGCCGTATTTGACAGCATAGACACCGAAAGTGTGAGGCACAAAGAGGTTCCCCTGGGTCTTCGAGGGGTTAAACTGCATCCTGCTCAAAGAAGCTCCGTACTCTACGCCAAAGATCAGATAATCGTTCAGCGAAAACGACTTCTTTAAGGTGTCCTCAGGGAAAGTCTCCTGGGCAGAGATTGTCCAGGCCGAGAGGATCAAGGAAACTATGGCAATGATTTTCTTCATCTTGGAATATTCCTATTCAGACATGAACCGCTCTACATCGAGTTCCTGCTCAATCTCGCTCCGCTCCGGTATGTCAAAAGTGTCTTTGTCGTCGGTTTTCAGGAAACGGACCCGCTCGGGTTGCCTGTGCTTAAGGAGATCGCCCGTGTCGACAATCCCGTTCCTGTTGATGTCCTCTGTTATCCTGATGCAGTACTTTCCTTTCTTAAGATAAGGGAACTGGAGATCGCTGTCTTTGTCGATAATGTACTCTCGCAGGATTGAGGATTTACGCTCATCCATAAGGTGGATGATGTATTTGTTATTCACACCCTTAAGGTGCAGGGTGAAAAGGCTCAGGTCATCCCCCGTGGGGAGTGAGACCTTGACCTGGGTGCTGTCGTTCCAATTGCCGTTGATGTCCTTGAATATCCTGTGCGGAACCTTGAAAACGTACTCGTATCCTTGCTGGATCTTTACTTGGGGAGTGATCACATACCGCCTCAAGTTAAGGGAATCGCGGGCAATCGTGAATTTCTCCTTTTGCTGGAGTTGTTTTGGATTGATCGAGAATAACCTGAGGCTGTCGAAATAGCCAAGGAAGGGAGGATCATCGAACTCCATGATGATTCCGTCCTGCTCAAAATTTTCCGGGGTGGCCGTAAGTTTGATCGCGCATGTCGTGTCGGACGGCTCTATCTTACGCTTCTTCGAGGCACTCTTGGAAGAACCCTTTCCCTTACCGCCTTGGTCGCCTTCCTCATACATTAAAGGAATCTCCTCTTCGGCAGGTACAAGCACACCCAAAGTGTCTGTCTTCCAGTACTTGATGCATAATTTCAAGGTGTCCGGCATCCTTCTGGAATCATTGATCCAGAGCAATAGACTATCGTTGGGAATATTGAACTCCGTGATTACCTTCTCAGCGGGGAAGCCCTTGAACCACAGGGAATCGATCTTGGCGTCTGGAGCCATGAAAGTCACATAGGCGCCCCTCTCTGAAGTACGCTTCTTGTTCATCAGCATCTGCTTCGAGGGTCTCTCTCGGAACACATTGAATGTCAATTCAGAATGTCTGGACAGACAGCTCAAGGTGTCCTTCATGTCATACTTCATCAATTCCGGGATCGAGTCCCTGACCACATTCTTTGGACGGACCAGCGTGTCAATGAACGCCACCCTGTCCTCATCAGGATCGTAGACATTGTTGGCATTCCCGTCAACTATGGCATAAGCCCTATAGAGAGTGTCTTTAATATTCCGGAGAGAAAAGTAGCCCCAATCGTCTGTACGGACCGATGCTACCGGCCGGTTAAGAAACACAGCGGAATCTCTGTGATCCTTGTAAAGCATCACGGTGGCTCCGGGAATCGGCTTGAGGTCTGAAGAATTGTAGACTGTACCCGTGATGTACCTCGAGTCGGCAACATCTCCGGTAGAGAAATAGGTGGTGAATCCAGGGAAGAAATTGCCTTCGTTATTGTCAGCGATCGCTCCGGTCAAGTCGAGTGTGTAGGTCAAGTCCGGAAGAAGATCCTCCTCAAAATAGACCACGACACTCTTCCCTTTGATCTTGTACTTGGGCGCTTTCTTCTGGGGAGGGGAGAGATAGATCCCCTTGGGATCCTTCACAACGACATACTCGTTGAAGGTGAACACGATACGAGCGCCGTCCAATGGAACATTAGTGGATCCGGGAGCGGGGGAGACCTTCACAAGAGTAGGTGGTATGGTGTCCTTGAGTCCGCCGCGCGGGGCCTGGGTCGTGTTCGCGCACGAGTGTGAAAACACTGTCAGGATGATGATCACGACAGCGGGGATCAGCGGGAAATATCTTGAGATAAAATTTTTCATAACTCCGTTCTAGCTACACTTTGTATGCCATCGATTGATGACAGTTTGCGGATCATTCTCTCAAGGGCGGACTTGTCGTGGACACTAAGGTCGATGTAGCCCTCGAATATTCCTTGTTCCGTACTCAGAAGCACCTTTTTCATGTTGACACCCATGACAAGTGAGATGTACCGTGAGATCTCATTGAGAAGTCCCACACGGTCTATTCCTTTCAAAGCGATCCTCGCCGGGAACGCCTTGTTGTCGCCTTCATTTTCCCACTGAGGCACGACAACCCTGTCTCCATGCTTGGACGCGATGCTGTCGGCCACAGGACACGTCTTCTTATGGACAGTCACTGTACCGTCCGGATTCTTGATCCCGACGACAGCGTCGCCAGGGATAGGTCGGCAGCATGAGGCGATCACATAAGCCTCTTTTTCCTTGGCGGACTGCTGCTGGTTGTCCTTCCTCCTGATAAAGAGCGAGAAAGGCCAGTAATGGGTACGAGACGGGCTCGAGGAGGCAAGCGCTTCGCCAAGCGAATCAAGCGACAAGAGTCCAAGTCCGGTCCTGAAATAAAGCTCTTCGGAATTCTTACCGGGAATATTGAAATGCTTGCAAAGAAGCTCTATCGAATCAGAATTAAGGCGGTAACCCAAAGACTCCAGCTGAGTTGAGAGGGTATTTTTACCAAGTTCGACAATCTCCTTCTTGCTGCCTTTGAAATAGTCTATGACCACATTTCGAGCGTGCCGGGTCTGAAGGAACCGGAGCCACTCGCGTTTTGGAGAACTGTTCTCCGCGGTGATGATCTCCACCTGGTCGCCCGTCTTAAGAACATGGGAGAGAGGTACGAGTTTCATGTTGACCTTAGCGGCGATCGCCTTGTTACCGATCTCCGTGTGGATGCCATAAGCGAAATCCAGGGCGGTGGCGCCCTTTTGGACAGACCTTTGCTCACCCTTCGGGGTGAACACGGTTATCTCGCTGCTGGTAAGGTCGTTATGGATAATATCAAGAAGCTCCAGGGCATTGACATCAGGACTGACAAGGATGTCCTTGACCTTGGCAAGCCATTTGTCCATCTCGCTGTCGTTCTCGCTGATGTATCCTTCCTGCTTGTACGCCCAGTGGGCGGCGATGCCTTTCTCCGCGATGTCGTCCATCCTCTTCGAGCGGATCTGGACTTCGATCCATATTCCCCTGTCACTCATCAATGTACAATGAAGGGCCTCGTAGCCGTTGCTTTTCGGATGTTTGACCCAGTCCCTGACGCGGTCCGGCTTGTAACGGTAGATTCCGGTAATGATTGAGAAGATGTGGTAACACTGGTCCCTCTCGCTCTCCTTGGCTCCAGGATCCGGCGTGAACACCACGCGAAGGGCATACAAATCATACACCTGCTCGAAGGTGATGTTCTTGGTCTGCATCTTGTGCCAGATCGAATATGGGGTCTTGACCCTTTTCCGGATAGTGAAACTGAATCCGGACTGGCGCAAGGCAGTCTCTATCGGCTCGATGAAATCGTCGATCTGCCTCTCGAGGTCGGTGATGTTCTTGCTGACCAGACCGGAGATCTCCTTGTAAGCGTCCGGTTCCTTGTATTTGAGCCAGATGTTCTCCATCTCGGACTTGATCTCATAAAGACCCAGCCTGTGGGCGAGAGGAATGAATATGAACATCGTCTCGCTAAGAATCTTATCCCGCTTGTACTCGGGCATGGAATCTATTGTCCTGCAATTATGTAGCCTGTCAGCAAGCTTAATCAGCACGACCCTCACATCGTCATTCAGGGTCAAGAGGATCCGCTTGAAGTTCTCCGCCTGGAGACTCTCTGAGTAGACATCGTCTGACTTCTTGGAGCGCTCCTCGTTGTCGAGAACGATCTTGATCTTTGTCAGTCCGTCCACCAGGCTCGCGATCTTGTCACCGAACAGGTTCCTTATGTCATCGACAGTGTAGTCAGTGTCTTCCACCACATCATGCAGAAGGGCCGCGGCGATGGACTTGTACCCGAGACCTATGTCGCAGACAACGATCTTGGCAACCTCGATCGGATGGATTATGTAAGGGCCACCGGAACGCCTGCGGACATTCTTATGAGCCTCATTAGCGAAATCAAAGGCTTTTTGGACGACATCCAGTTCCTCCTGGTTGGCGCATCTTTTCCTGGCGGCCTCCTTCAACTCGGAATAGCTCTCCTGGATAATCTCGTAGTCGTGTTCTGTGAACTTGGAGAAACTCATGCCTCAATCTTTTTTAAATCTTTAGTCTCTTCTTCCTTTTTCTGGATCATCTGGAAAGAATAGGAGAATTGGGCTCCGTACAGTATGATAAGCCATCCGAACCTCAGCCACATCATAAAGAGCGGAAGCGCGGCGACGGCACCATAGACAGCGTTTATGTTCGTGACGAGAACCTGCGTCTCAAGGTAAAGGTACTGGAGCAACGTGAAGAGGATCCCGGCCCAGAGAGCGGCTTTCAAAGCGAAACGGTACTCAACATGGGTGGCGGGAATGAATTTATACATCGCTGAAAGCGTCATGATGGCGACCCCGGCGAAAATCAGCCAACCGAGGAAGGATTTTATCCTGTTGGAGATTCCGAAACTGTTGGGAATCAAGTCAAGCACATGGGAATAAACGACGGTTCCGGCAAAGAATATCAAGACAACAAACGGGATAAGTATCATGATGATGATATCTACCCCGTAACTCTTAAGAGCCTTACGCTGAGGCTTTTTGACATGCCATACATTGTTGAACACTTTCTCGACCCTGTTCATCATCCAGATCACGAGCCAGACGAAAGACAAGGCGGTAATGACGCCGAACACCCCTGACTTGGAAGCATCGATTATGTTGGACGCGCTATTCATCAAGGTGTCAATCACTGTTTGGCTAATGTCAGCGGAATACAAGGCATCCAGAAGGACATTCTCCAGACCGAAACCGCTAGTGACGGCGAAAGCCACGGCAATCATGGGCACAACAGCCAAAGTACAGAAATAACTGAGAGCCACAGACTGGAATCCGATCTTCTCGTCAGCGAAATTCTTGAAGGCGTCTATCACAACCTTAAGGTCGCGGACAAACCTGGCCTTCGCTTTTGAGAGATCATCCAGGTTGAAGTGCCAGATGTCATGAGAGACGAACTTGGTAACCCACCGGATGTAGGTCTGGATTTTGAAAAACAAGTCCTTGAACCAACCCATAATCGCTTAAAATAAAGTTGGTTCCACAATATTATCGCCGCCCGAGGGAGCCTCTCCGACAGGTGAGGCCGGGATCATGGACATGAACTCCTCCTCGCTCACAATCCGAACCCCCAAGTCTCCGGCTTTCTTGATCTTCTCAGGACCAGGCTTAGTTCCAGCCAAGAGAAAAGATGTCTTACCGCTGACCGAGGAACTGTTCTTGCCTCCATTCGCCTCGATCAGTTTTTTCATCTCGTCACGGGAAATCGAGAAATTGCCTGAAATCACTATCGACATCCCCGAAAGAGCCTCGGAAGAGGGGAGAGTCTCCTCCTCCATGGTAAAACGTAGCCCGGCTTCTTTGAGCCGGCTTATCTGCTTGAGATTATGATCGTCCCGGAAATATTCGTAGACACTTCTGGCGATCACATCGCCGATGTCCCGTACAGAAAGCAGGTCATCGAGAGAGGCTGCCGCCAGTGAATCGACATCGCCGAAAGTCCTGGCGAGTTCCTTCGCGGTGGTCTCTCCGACATAACGGATCCCGAGGGCGAACAAAACCCTTCCAAAAGGCACCGACCGCGAGGCGGCAAGACTCTCGAGGAATCGCTCAGCGCTTCGGTCCTTCCAGCCGTCAAGCATCAGAAGCTTCTGTTTGTCAAGCGAATAGAAATCGGCGGGAGTCCTCACAAGTCCGAGATTGTACATCTGCTCGACAGTAGCGTCTCCGGCAAGCACATTCATGGCTTTTCTTCCGAGGAAATGGACAAGCTTCCCCTTGATCTGGGTAGGACAGCCGTCGACGTTGGGACAGAACCACTTCGCCTCATCTCCCTCTTTGACCAAAGGGGTACCGCAATCCGGACAGACAGTGGGAAAAACGGGTCTGACAGCGTCAGAAGGCCGTTTTGAAAGATCCACATCGATGATCTTCGGGATGATCTCCCCGCCCTTTATCACTTTGACCATGTCTCCAACCCTGACATCCATCTCCCTGATGAAGTCCTCGTTGTTCAAGGTCGCCCTTTTAACGACGGTTCCGGCCAACTGGACAGGGGAGAGGTTCGCCACCGGAGTGACAGCCCCCGTCCTTCCGACCTGGTAATCGATGGAGACGAGCCTGGTCAATGCCTCTTCAGCCTGGAACTTGAACGCGACGGCCCACCGAGGTGACTTCGCGGTGTAGCCAAGGGCGTTCTGGAAATCCAGCTCATTGATCTTTATGACTATGCCGTCTGTAGGGAACGGCAGGAACTTCCTATGCTGGTCCCAGTACGAGATGTATTCCTCGATTCCCTCTATTCCGCTGACAACCCTCCTTTCCGGTGAGACCGGCAGTCCCCATGAAAGAGCGGCGTCCAAAGCCTCGGAATGAGTGGCGAAAGAGACGCTCTGGGCAGGAATATGGTACAGAGTACACATCAGCCCCCGCCTCGAAACCTCCTTGGGATCCTGGAGTTTAAGTGAGCCCGAGGCGGCATTGCGGGGATTGGCGAAAGGCTGGTCCTCATTCTCGATCCTTTCCCTGTTCAGACGGTCGAAAGACTCGTAAGGCATGAGTATCTCCCCTCTGATCTCAAACTCCTCCGGCCAGCCGGAACCAGTGAGCGATAGGGGAATATTGGAGATCATCCTCACATTAGCGGTCACGTCGTCACCAACGGCCCCATCGCCTCTAGTCAGAGCCCTGAAGAGCTTTCCATTCCTGTAAGTCAAGCAGATAGCTGTGCCATCAAACTTTAGCTCGCACGAATATGTGAAGCCAACCTCTTCTCCCAGTTCTTTGACAGCGCGCCTGGCGAAATCCTCTATCTCGGAAATATTGTACGTGTTCCCGAGGGAAAGCATCGGATAGCGGTGAGGGTACTGGGCGAAGCCCTTGTCCAGGTCACTTCCGACCCTCTGTGTGGGAGAGTCAGGGGTCCTGAGGTCTGGAAACTCGTTCTCGAGATCCTCCAGTTCGCGCATAAGATGGTCATAGTCGAAATCACTCATTGTCGGAGCGTTGTCGACATAGTACCTCCGGCTGTTCTCCCAGAGGGTATCGCGCAATTCGAGGATCCTTGCCTGTGCCTGCTTCCTGTCCATCCCAGATGATAGTCTTAAAGATTACAAATTTAACGAAAATTGCCGATAATTTCCAGAAATGGATTAAATTTGTGACTCGCTGTGTTTAACAAGACTTTTTAAACAACATCATTTATATCATGAAAGATTCAATCATCATTCTTTGCGGCGGCGGCCCCGCTCCCGGAATGAACACCGTCGTGTTCTCAGTGGCCAAGACTTTCCTTACCAACGGCTTCAGGGTCATAGGACTCCACGGTGGTTATTCAGGCCTTTTCAACAAGAATCCCCGGACTGAGGACATCGATTTCTTCAAGGCTGACGCCTATTTCAACAGGGGAGGTTCCTACCTTCAGATGAGCCGCTTCAAGCCGACTGACGATGATTTCGAGAACAATTTCAATCTTGCCCTGTTCCAGGACAACAACGTGAAACTTCTTGTGACTGTCGGTGGAGATGACACAGCCTCCACAGCTAACAGAATCGCCAAGTTCCTTGAGGCCAAGAGCTATCCCATCCACAACATCCACGTTCCCAAGACGATTGACGACGATCTTCCTCTTCCGGCTAATGCCCCTACCTTCGGCTTCAACTCCGCCAAGGACGAGGGTGCCCACATCGCCCGTACAGTCTACGAGGATGCCCGCACTTCAGGCAACTGGCTCCTTATCTCAGCCATGGGCCGTTCGGCCGGCCATCTCGCCCTCGGAATCGGTGAGGCTACCCACTGCCCTATGACCATCATCCCCGAGATGTTCAACAAGACCACCATCACGGTCGACAAGATCATCAAGCTCACCCTCTCCGCCATCCTCAAGAGGAAACTCCTGGGCATCGGTTACGGTACCGTCGTTGTCGCTGAAGGCGTGTTCCATGATCTTGACGCTGAGGACATTAAGGCCACAGGCGTCCATATGACCTACGACGAGCACGGTCATCCTGAGCTTGGAAAGATCAGCAAGGCTGTCCTTTTCAACGATATTCTCGAGAAAGAGTTCAAGAAGGTCGGCATGAAGGTCAAGACCCGTCCCGTGGAGATCGGATACGATGTCCGTTGCCAGGATCCAGTCGCTTACGACCTCTCCTACTGCACCGAGCTGGCCATGGGTGTCTATGAGCTCTACAAGAAGGGCGAGACAGGCTGCATGGTCTACGTTGACGTCTACGGCAACCCCGCTCCTCTGTACCTTAAGGACCTCCAGAACGAGGAAGGCAAGATTCCTCCGCGCAGGGTCGACATCGACGGTGGCATCGCCCGCAACTATTACGAGCACATCTGCCACTACATCACCCCTGAGGACTACGAGGCCGCGAAGGCTTATGTCCCCAATCCTGAGGAGTATGACTTCAAGAAGATCTTAAACTGGTAAAGCGGAATACCCGTAACCTCTTAAGGAGACACTTTTGACGAGTGTCTCCTTTTTGTTTATCCCCATGTAAGCGAATGCCTCAGGGGTAATAGCCACATCGACAATGGAATCTTTCCCGGAAAAATCACAGACGAAAAGCGTCGCCCTGCCTTCACCTCCGCGGAGGAACGCGAAGTGCCTGTCCGGGTCGAAACCGGAAGATCCTTCGTTGAGATAGCAAAGGTCATAAGTCCGGCCTGAAGTATTCCTGGCAATGTCCAATATGCCTTCGTAAAGGTCAAGGACAGCCTTCTCTTCATCCTTCAATCCGGAGCCGGAATGAATATGGCCATACAACCTCCTCAAGGAAGGCACGCTCCACCAGTCGAAAATGGTTGTCCTTCCATCAAGGCCACTGAACCCTTCGGATTCCATGCCCCTCTCACCGGCCTCCTG
>ODAI011318104.1_pt1 | contig 10270 bp, 3 predicted proteins | sample 1539321 | NCBI WGS metagenome assembly ODAI01 (sample SAMN02144231, study PRJEB22623) | gut metagenome | biome: sheep rumen | host: Ovis aries | place: New Zealand | reverse complement strand
TCAATACTGCACAGTATAAATCTTGTCGCCTCCGGATTCTCATCATAAATCGGACCACGAAGTTTGTTTTCAAATACCTCATCGGATGCCGCAACTGATTGCAAATAATCATGAATAGTACTTACAATTGAATCTCCCGTCTGCTGTTTTATCTCTGTAATAATATCTATGAAGAGTTGCGTAAGCTTACGGGTATTCGGAATATCTGTAACATTACGACGAACAAAAAACGTTATAAGGATTTTGATAATGGCATCCAAATGATCATCCGTTAATTCCAACATATCCTGATTTGACATGATAAAAAGCATGAGGATGTAAGACGGTGCGCCAGAAATTCGCTCCAAATCCTGTAATGCCGAGGTATAAACATGCTCTTCATCATTGTTGTTAACGATAAGCGAATACTTCTGAGACTTAACTAAAAGATCCTCTAGTAATGTGGCACAATCGTTCTTGATCATCTTTTCATATATATCCAGCAGCGTGGTTCTTGTTGCCAAATAGCCCAAATAATACTTTTTATCCGGGACTTTATAAGGTGCATTCAGCTCTTCGCGGAATGCATTGTAATACTGCCTGAAGAATCTTTCCTGGACCGCATAATCATCTTGGCCTACGTTGGTCAGAATTTGTTTCCATAACTCATAACTATTATTAGCTTCTGTTTCCGTTGTAGCCTGAGCAATTAGTGTATTCTTAATCAAATCAAGTGCAGAAAGCGGAACTCCTCTATGGTTCAAAGACTCAAAGAGCATGTAGGCGTCCTTATTCGTATCCACTTCTATCCCCACCAGAACAGCTTGCTCGAATTTGCCTTTGATATAGAATAATGCACTGATATCATCAGCATTAGGATTCTCGGCTTTATACTCTTCCATTTCATCATCTATCAACTTAATGAAGTGTCGATAAGCCTTCGCGATTCTGCGATTGCCAAAATTCATAGGCTTGCTTTTCTTCGCACTTATGATGCCTTTTTCAGAGAGAATATATGAGAAGTCTTCATCATTCATATTCTGTTTCTGGAGTATTAGGCGTTGTGTATAGTCGTACTTTCTCCCTGCAGCTGTTAGAACCTGTTTCTTATTCGCAAGTTCACTTCTCAGATTTGATAAGTCCGTCTTATCTTCGAGTTCCATTTGGCTCTCAAGGGAAGATAGTTTTTCATATAATGCAGTAAGAAGCAGCGATAAAGTTGAAAACCGCTGCTGTCCATCTATCAATTCAAGTACAGTGCCATTCAATGAGCCACTGTTCACACAGATATAAGAACCCAGGAAGTACCCGTAATCATTTTCTGTCACATCGTTAAACAATGCATCCCAGTCATTAATCCCCCAGGTATACTCCCTCTGATACTTTGGAATCCGATAAACCTTATCGCTGTTTATGGAGAATATATCAGCCACTGTAGTTTGATCTACTGTTTTTATCATATAGCGTCCCTCTCAGATAATGTTTTGGCGATGTGTCCCATTGTGAATATCAATTATCATTTCATTCTTGCTGTCATTTTTATAGGTAATCTCGAGGAATAATCGATCAATTCCGCATCAGATAACGGTGTTCTCAAATGATTTACACAATACGGCATTTTCATTATATCCCCAAACATATTCCGATTCCATTACAACAATTATGTCACCTCTTAGGTGTCCATCTTTCCGACCACTTATTTCCCATGATTAAAAAGTCTTCAATGCACAACCCACCGCACAATTGTATCCGCACAATTGTATCGTACTGCAGTTAATAATTACTCAATAATAGTTATAAAACAGATATCACAGCCCGTTTTATATTCAAGCGGGCTGTGATTCCCTTTCGCCAATATTCCCGGACACTATTCTACAAGTCAGTCGGATGTATTGTATTTCGTCACCTGAGGCCGGCGTTCCCTTCATATACGGACAGGATGACGTACACGGCGTCAATTACTGCAGAGGCGCTGTCCTTTTCCCTCACAATATCGGCCTCGGCGCGGCAAACGACGGCGACCGGGATGCGAAGCTGGAAGATTTTGCCTTTATTATGGAAAAATGATCCCGCCGTTGTTTTGGTCCGGTCGTTTTTTCGATTGTTAGCCTCCGTTATTATATTTATAATAATAGCAGACAGATCTGTTCATATCGCGTTTGAGAAAGGAGAACTCCTATGGCATATACGGCTTTGGAAGAAATGCGGCAGGTAAACCGGGAACGCTTCGGGCGTGACGTCGGCCCCTGCCAGCCCTCTCTGTGCGGAGGGGGACTTTTGCGGACCGACCTCAAATCCTCGGCGCTCCGTTTTCTGCACGAACGCTGCGAAAAACTCCGGTTTGATGACAGAATCGCCGGGCAGGAGGCAGCAGACGGCGTCTTCAGGGGAACCAGTCTCAAGCAGGGCCAGATTCCCTACAACATGCAGATGGACATCAACCGTCTCTGTCTGGAGAAGGCTCTCGAGCGCTTCATCGACTCCGGAGTCGCGGAGGATGCTTATGACGTCTACTACTGCTATCTGGAGATCTTTTTTGGCCATTACGGCAAATCCAAGAAAATGGTGGAACTGCTCTCCGAGTTTGAATCCAACGGGAGCTCCCTTCTCATGAAACACAGGGATCACTATTCCCACTCGGTGTATGTTTTCGCGCTCGGGCTCGCGATCTATGAGACAAACGAGGCTTACCGCGGGATCTTCAAGAAATTTTACCGGATCAGCACGAGGGAGGACAACAGGGAGGCCGACAGGAAGGCTGCCTGTCTTTTCCTGCAGTACTGGGGCCTTGCTTCCCTCTTCCACGACATCGGCTATCCGTTCGAGCTTCCTTTTGAGCAGGTCATGTCCTATTTCGAAGTAGATAAACAGGAGCGGGGCAAAGGAAGTCTGTATGTCGCCTACCATGATCTCGATGCCCTGACCAGGCTCAGCGAGGCTGCCGCGAGACAGTTCCGGAAACTGTACGGCAGGGATTTTAAGGATATTACGGAAGTGCTGGCCATGGACATCGCGGACAAGCTCGGGACGCGCTACGGCTTCTCTGAGGAGAAGATGCTGGATATCCTGCGCCGCAAGCCCGTCTCTCCCGGCGATTTCGGATACTTTATGGATCACGCCTTTTTCAGCGCCTGCAGGCTTTATTCCGAGATGGAGGAATCGATCGGCGCGGATGCGGTCAGGAAGATCCACGTCGACGCCCTCTCTGCCATTGTGCTCCATAACAGCCTCTTCAAGTTCTCCATCTCCTTCTATAAAGACAAGGAAAAGACGAAGGGCCCTCTGCGAATGGAGGATCATCCGCTGGCCTATATGCTGATGCTCTGCGACGAACTTCAGTGCTGGGACCGCACCGCCTACGGCAGGAACTCCCGGACCGAGCTCCATCCGATGGCGGTGGACTTCGATTTTCAGGGAGGAGCCATTCACGCCTGCTACTACTACGACAGTGCGGAGCAGGATAAGATCGATGCCTTCCGGCGCTCCTACAAGGCCTGGGAAATGAACGGAGAGAAAGGGGAAGCTCCGCGCCTGAAGGCCTACAGCGATATGGCTGAAAAAGAGCAGCGCTTTACGTCCGACATCGAAAAGATCGTCGACACGAAGGACATCCCGCTGCACATCGTGCCGGCCGCCAGGGAAGCAAACCGCAAGAGAAAGCATATTTTCCTCTCCAACAGCAATTTCCTTCACCTGTACGATTTTGCCGTCTCTCTCCACGGAAGAAACAAAGGCGAGGATATCCCCGTGGAGGATCTCGAGAAAGAATTCGAATCGCTCTCGCTGGAATACCAGCTCTCGACCCTCGGGCGGGCGAAGAATTTCAGCCGCTATCTGGACGCGATCCACTGCTTCTATACGGACAAGCCCGTGGACTACGACATGGTGACGGAGTTTACGCCGCAGCAGGCGGCGATATTCGCTCCGATGGAGCACGAGCGGTGGATCCGCGACCACCAGATGATGGGCTGGATCTGCGGCAGGGACTACGAGACGGTTCCCCTCTCCTGCAGCGCAGCTGAAGAGAAACAGGTGCGCAGCGCACTGCGGGAACAGATGCGCTGTCACAAGCTGGCAATGGACGGGGTCGTCTCCACGGAGGATATCCGGGAGCATTACCTCTCTCTCCCTGAAAAAGAGCAGGACAAGGATTGGCGCCCCTTTAACAGCATGCTGAAGCTGCTCAAGAAATTCGACGGGCTCCGGATCTATCATCTGGACTGATCCCCACAGCATTTTCGGGAGGGAAACGATCATGGAACTTCGCTATATTACAAACGGCATGAGCAGTCCGGAAGGGAAGCCCAAGGTTTACTTTTCCTGTCATCCTGCGGATTTCGACACCGCTTTTCCGATGATTCCCGAGGACATCCTCCGCCACGTCAACTGTGCGGTCTGGTATGATCCGGACATGGCTGCCGTGCCGGATCCGGGGGAGCTGGAGGAGATCTTCGGCGAAATGCAGCTGGTGGTCTTCGCTGTTTCCTCCCACTTCCTGTATGAGAAGAACCGGGCGAAGGATCTGGAGCTTCCCCTTGCTCTGGACAGACACATTCCTATTCTTCCTGTCATGCTGGAAAACGGCCTCGGTTACGAATTCAGCAATCGCTGCGCCAAGATCCAGGTCGTCGCCCGATACGTAACGGATCCCACCGCCACGCCCTATGAGGAAGTTCTGAACTCCTTTCTCTCCTCTGTCCTTGTCGGGGACAAACTGGCGCAGAAAGTCCGGGATGCCTTTGATGCCTATGTATTCCTGAGCTACCGCAAAAAAGACCGCCGCCACGCCCACCGCCTGATGCGCCTCATTCACGAAAACGAGGCCTTCCGGGACATCGCCATCTGGTACGACGAATTTCTGGTCCCCGGGGAGGGCTTCAATGAAGCGATCAAGGATGCCTTCGAGAAGAGCTCCCTGTTCGCTATGGCCGTCACCCCCCACCTGGAGGAAGAAGGCAACTACGTGATGCGGGTGGAGTACCCTATGGCGCGGGACCGACAGAGCCGGGAGGAAGGATTCGGGGTCATCCCGGTGGAAATGTATGAACCGGAAGATGCCGTGAACGGCAGGGATTGGCGAATCGATCCCGCAAACCTCCGGCACCATGAGGAATTTAAGTACCGGGAGATCCCGGACCTGCGGGACGAACACCGCCGTCCGGAACTGAGCAGCGCCTTTCTCGAAGCGCTGGGCCGGATCGCCAGAAAGGAACATGACGGCTCCGCCCGGCACCGCTTTTTTATCGGTCTCGCCTATTTGAACGGCATTGACGTGGAGACAGACTACGGGAAGGCACTGGAGCTCCTCCAAAGTGCCGCGCAGGACGAAGACCCCTGCATGGAGGCGACCGCGAAGCTGGCGGAGATGTACCTGCACGGGGAAGGAGTGCGGTTTGATCAGGCGGAGGCCGTCCGCTGGCAGAAGCTCCTCTCTTCCCAATATCTGGAATCCTATGACCGCAATCATGATCCCGATGCTCACAAAGGGTTCGGGACCCAATATTTCAGATCCCTCCTAAAGCTCTCGGATATGGAGCGCGACTGCGGAGATCACCGGGAAGCGATGGAGACCCTCCGGCAGGCGCTCGCCTTTTCAGAGAAACTGGAGGAGGAAGTAGGCGTCAGGGAACAGGAACGCGACCTGGCGATCCTCCACAGCCGGATGGGCGGTCTCTGCATGGATCTGGGCGACGCCGCTTCCGCCAGGGACTATTATACAAAGGCCTGCAGGATCTATGAGCGGCAGGCCCGGGAGATGGGGACGCAGCGAGCCCGCCGGGATCTGTCCGTCAGTTACGAGCGTCTCGGAGATCTGTGCCGAAAGCAGGGAGACCCTGCCGGTGCAGAAGATTACTATGAGAAGGCGAAGGCAATCCGGGAAGCGCTGGCTTGTGACTCCCTCTCCTGCAATGGCCGCCGCGATCTCTCCGCGATCCTGACCAAAATAGGGAACCTCCGGAAAGCTGCCAAGCAGTACACAGAAGCGGAAAAATATTATGCAGAGGCCTTGGAGATGGACCGGGTCCTTGCCGCAGAACTGCGGACCCCGCAGGCGCAGGACGACTACGGGGTGAGCCTGACCAAGGCAGGGGATATCCGCAAGGCCCTGGGAGACCTGCCGGGCGCAGCAGCGTACTACGAACAGGCCCTCACACTCTTTGAGAATAATATAAGAGAAAGTGAATCCCGTATTTTCCTGGACCACTATGCCGGCGGCTGCGAAAAACTTGCCAGCGCATACAAGAAAACCGGGAACACACAGGAAGCCGCCCGTCTCTACAGGGAATCGGTAAAATGCAGGGAGAATCTCCATGCATCCAGCCCGACCCCCTCAGCGGCCCATGCGCTGGCAGCGGCGTGTTTCAATGCGGCGGCCTTCCTGAAGGATCGCGGCCTGATGCACAGAGCCTTTGAACTTTGGGACAGCCTCAGCCGGTTTCATCCGGAATACCGCAAATACAGGGACAGGGCTGCGCGCCATCTCTCATGACGGGATCTCCGGAGGCGGTTCCTGCTCCAAGTGCACGCTGCAGGCGGTGAAAAGAAGCTGTATGTCTACGAGACGGATTGGAGGTATACTCTACCGGAGAGATAACAGCTCCCACTCCAGCCGGCAGACCCGCCCATTGTTGAATAGGTATCTTGCGTCCTCCGACATAGCTGTGCGGCCAAAGGGAGCCGGAAGCGGCAGAGGCTGTCCTGCCGGCTCCCCGTTCCCCGCAAAGTCCGAAGTGCGGAACAGGATGAGGGCATTGCCGCGCTCGCCGGCCAGATACCCCTGCGGAAGCAGGACGGGACGGATGATGTCGTCCGAGGACGCCTGATTCGGTCTCTTGAACTCATAGCGGCGAAGGAACCGGCCTTCCTCCCCGTAAAGGTCCAGGCAGGCATACCTGCCGGTCTGGCTGCCCATCTGGTCGTACAAAAAGGCTGTCGTGCCGTCTGAAAGCTTTTCCCTTCTGAAGAAGAACGGCATCCCGTTCTTATGTGCCGCCTCTATAGCAGGGTCCGGCTTCACCTGCCCCTTTCCGATCAATTTCCCATCTTGAGGGTCAATATACATCAGGACCTTCCCGCCAAAGATCCCGGAAACCATGACGGCGATCACTTCCCTGTCCTCCTGCGTCCAGATCCGATCCAGACTCGCCTTTCCGGCTGTAAACTCCCTGGAAAGGAGGCATACTCCTCCCGGAAGAGCGCAGACTTCCACAGCCCACCCCTTTCTGTTCCCCCGCTTCACAAGACAGGTCAGCCGCGTATTGGCGCAGCTCAGACAGAAATCCTCAGCTACCGGGAATCTTCTGAGACATCGGCCGTCCTCCGCAGACAGGACTTCCTTCTCCCCGCGAAAGACATCTTTGAACAGCCAGCTTCCGTCCGGGCCGACGACGGGGACAGTGTCCTCAAACGCTTTGCTCCCGAAGTCATAGAGCACTGTACAGTCTGTCAGCTTTCCTCTTTCGAAGCGGGGATACAGCGCGTCGTACATCTGCAGACACTCCGGAGCATTCTTCCGGTTCGGCAGGTCTCTGGCCTTAGAGAGCTCTGCATAAGCCTTTCCGTACTCCCCTCTTTCCAGGGCGCCCTTTGCCTCCCGGATATGCTCCTCAAATTGCTGATCCTGTTCCGTCTGTTCCGAAGTAGTCCGGATCCTGCAGAGGGACCAGACCGGCTCCGGCGGCGCAGTCGTCAGGCGGAAGTGCCGGTAGATGCCGGGAAAAGACTTCAGGAAAAATCCGCTCAGCTCCTCTTCCCCATCGGATGTTCCTTCCAGGAAACCGGCCCAGCTGAGCGAACGCGCGCGATAGCTCCGAAGACAGAGACCGCTCCGGGTATCCCAAATCTGGCAGTAATTGTGACTGCCGGTCAGACAGAACGGTCCCCGGTAATCCAGGACCCGGCATTCAGGGTCCCCAGCTGTTTCCTCTGAAAGAAGCGATCCGTCGGCGAGGGAATAGCGATACAGGTGATCATAGAGGCTGAAAAACAGTACAGTATCCTGTTCCGACACCTCAAAGATCCCGGATTCATCCCCCCACCAGTCAAAACGATGGTTCGAAGGGAGCGGCGTCGGTATGGTGAACACAACTTCTCCGCTGAGCCGGTCCATCACTGTCAGCCGGTTCTGCCTGTCGCAAGAGATCAGGGTCTTCCCCCCGCACCGCAGTTTGATATTATAGATCCCGCAGTCCGAGGGAAGAATGCAGCGCATCTCCTCTGTCTCAAAGAAATACTCATAGAGGCCGTCCCTGCAGCCCAGGTAACAGCTCCCGGCTCCGGCCCCGCCGCAGTAGGAAAGGATCGAATCTTTGCGGAACTTTTTCGTCAGGATCATGGACGTATCCGGAACAGAGTAAACGCAGAGCCTGTCAAAGGTGCAGAAGACAACTACACTTTCGTCCGCACTGGGAGAAGGAATCCCGTGGACAAGAAACAGGCGGGAGGGCCCGCCCTCCTGCTCCGGATTCTCCCTGTCATGAGGCACGCGAAACAGTCTGGAAGGCTTCTGCGCAGCCGCATCATCCCTGCCCAGGACCCAGTCGCATGACGAACCCTTCGAATACATCGGGTTGCTCTCCCCGACCCGGACAGAATTCTGCTCTGTCCAGTCCTCCCTGCTCACAGGAGGCATGTAGCTCTCGGAAGCCGCTGCGTCTGGGACCTCCCGGCGCACAATGGCCGCTTTCCTGTGCAGCTCCAGACGCCTTCGCGGATCCGTAATCCTGTCGATCTCGTCCAAAAGATACAGATCGGTCTCCTGTCCCATCATCCAACGGTAAAGAGCCCGGTTATACATGGTATCCGGATGTCCCTGCTCCATGCCGGCCGCCTTTTCCCACAGCGTCTCGGCTTCCTTATGTTTCCCGAGGTCCAAATAACTCAGGGCCATGTTGTTGAGGGAGTCCGCGGTGTGGGACGCCGCGTTGAAGGACTCGCGGAAATACTCTATTCCCGTCAGCTTCCTGTAAATCCCTGTCAGGAGCTCTTCCATAGCCGCAAGATCCCTCCACCGGCCGGAGCCCTTGCACCAGTCATCCCTGAGTGCCGCCAGAAATTCCTCCGGAGGCGTGATCCTCCAGCGAGGCCTGCCCGGACCTGCCGAATCTCCTGCCTCTTCCGGTCCTCCGGAACCTGCCGAATCTCCCTCAAAAAGGATGGAGAATGCCTCTGCTCCAGTACTCCAGAACCGCTCTCCCGCGTACATCTCCAGCACCGTCAGTGCCCAGGCGTAGGTATCCATCCACTCCTGTGCTTTCCCGCCTTCCGCCTGCTCTTTCGGACAGTAGGCAAGCGTGCCGCCGGTAGAAATCGCAGCAGTGCCTGACGCCCGCTCCAGCTTTTCCCTGGCTTTGGCGAGGCCGAAATCCGCCACCTTCGCCTCCCAGTCCTTTGTCAGAAGGAGATTCCCCGGCTTCATATCCTGATGGATCAGGTGGTTTTCATGGGAATATCTAAGCCCTCGAGCCGCCTGAATGGCAATGTCCAGACTCCGTCTCTGTACCCTCTGCTCCGTGCCCTCGTACAGAGTCCCGTCCTTCATCCTCTCCCGCAGGCTCCCGCCGTCCATCCACTCAGAGAAGATCGTCGGAACACCCCCGATCTCTCGGACATAGTAGCAGGAGACAATGTTGGGATGAAGGCCCAGATCGATCCAGTTCTCGCACTCCCTGACGAACTCCTCTTTTCTCTTCTGACTTCCCTCGGCAAAAAAGCGCGGCTGCGGCCTCTTCATGGCCAGATCGACAGCCCAGCCCTCATGCCGGACCTTCCACACACTGCCCATCCCGCCGCTGACCGCCTCCGACCGCACTTCGTATGTATCGAGGATCCGGTCGCCCGGCCGGATCTCCTCATTCGTGATGGTGTTCTCCTGCCGACGCAGGGCCTCTTCAATAAAAGCGCCTGTCAGAGACATTTCCTCCTCCAGGCTGTTTTTGCTCAGAGATGCGGAAAGACTCAGTGAATCTCCGGAATAAGAATGATCTGTCACGGGTACCCCTCCTCTCAATTCGGATGCTCTGCCTCTGCTGCCGGTCCTGCATGGACTTTTATTCATTATACCATTATTATTTGAACCAGATTCCATTTATTCCCGAGTTTATACCGTATACTTCCTTGTACATGGTGCAGAAAAGCAACCGTGTTATATCGTCGTACTCTGCTGAAAGCGGAAATAAAGTGCCCGGCACCATGAACTGATTGTTCATGATACCAGGCACTTCCTTTTCTCCGGTTAACTGATTGCTTACAGTATATCCATGGCTGCAAAATATCCCTGATGAATCGCCTT
>ODAI014470467.1_pt1 | contig 10271 bp, 4 predicted proteins | sample 1539321 | NCBI WGS metagenome assembly ODAI01 (sample SAMN02144231, study PRJEB22623) | gut metagenome | biome: sheep rumen | host: Ovis aries | place: New Zealand | reverse complement strand
GCCGAGATTCCCAATACATGAGAGTCTTGGCATTTGCTTTTCTATACGAATGAAGCTCCTATCTGTTCTTATGTTATTCTGTCTTAAATTATACTCGTTTAAGCACTATTTGTTCACTTTTTTATTTCTTCTGGCTGATAATCTCGAAAATTTTATCTAAATTTGCAGCTGCATAACAGCCTACGGGCTGAACTGCAATTTTTTGACATCGTGGATCGAAAAAGACATTGTATCTGATTCGGAAGTGATTCGTAAGCTCGAAAGTCCCTACCAATGACAATCGACAACCACACAATGAATCGCAAACGGAAAAGATACGCTCGAAAGGGCGTATCCGTTTGTGCATATTTCATTGTGCGAGGTTACTGTGGTAGGGACGCCTGAGCTTTCGGAATATGAACGGCGGGTGCGCTTTCTTTATGCGCTACGGTGAACATATACAGATTGATTAGTCCCTACCACAATGACCGATCAAACTTTGAAAATAGAGGTAGGCAGTATTGTGTCTGGCCTCACGCTCGCTGAATCTGTAGAGATTACCAAGATTCAGGCTTTGGGCAAGAAGTATTCGCTCTCCTATACTGGAGTGAATAGCCATCGTACTGGCTCTAAGATTGTGACAACAGAGCAGATAGATGCTTTGGAGGTTCTGACTGCTGAAGGTGAGTTCAACTTCAAAGGCGACCCTCAGCGTTTTGTGCTCTATGCTGAAGCAGAACGCATCAAGTCCGCCTATCAGTTTGATCCTCTTTTTGCCATTAACTGTAGTGTGGTTGACCCTTTGCCCCACCAGGTAGAGGCTGTCTATAAGTTTTTGCTCCCACAGCCCAAGATCCGTTTCCTTTTGGCAGATGATACTGGTGCTGGCAAGACCATTATGACTGGACTTCTCCTGAAAGAATTAATGCTTCGTCATTATGTGGAGCGTGTCTTGATCATCACACCAGGAGGGTTGACCAAACAATGGCAGGAAGACGAGATGGGGGTTAAATTCAACATCCCTTTTAAGCTCGTAAATCGAAGCGTTTTCTCATCAGAACCAACAGTTTTCCAGAATAGTGATAGAGTTGTAGCGAGTATAGACTTTGTCAGTCGCGAGGATATCATGAATGTCCTTTCAAAGACGAGCTGGGATATGGTGATATTCGATGAGGCACATAAACTCTCTGCCTATGAATATGGCGAGAAGATATACAAGTCAAAACGCTATGAGGTGGCTCATCTCCTTGCGCAGCAATGCGAGCATATCCTTCTGCTTACAGCAACTCCTCATCGTGGACGCAAGGACACCTTTATGCGCTTGCTGCAACTGCTCGATGAAGACATCTTTGCCACAGCAGACCTTGCGACAGAACGTGTGCGCGAACTGAGCGAGACAGGCTCCAACAAATTTTTCATTCGTCGCCTGAAAGAAGACATGAAGGATTGGGATGGACATCCACTTTATAAAAAGCGCTTTACCAAAACTACCAGCTATAATCTGACACCAGATGAGAAGCGACTTTATGATGCTGTAACCCAATATCTGACAAAACGTAAGGAAGAGGCTGCTGCAACTAAGAATATTCATGTGTCATTGGCTCTCCAAGTGATGCAGCGCCGACTTGTAAGTAGTATTTATGCTATTCGCAACACTCTGCAGAAACGTTGGATGGCTTTGCAGGGACTTACGGATGAGCTGGAGCGCAATCCGTCGTTATGGAAACAGCGTGTGAAACTGGAAGAATTTGACGATGTCAACATCAACGAGCTCGACGATCTGGAGGATGATGAGCGCGATGCTCTTGATAACATTCTCTCTGACCCCAAGAAACTGAAACTTTTCACAACATCGAAGAGCCCCAGTGAAATAAAGGCTGAGACACAGGAAGTGAAGGAACTCTATCTGATGGCAGATTCGCTGTATAATCAGCAGCAGGAAGAGCAGAAATATAAGGAGCTCAAGCATCTGCTCACTTCGCAGGGTGTCATTGATGGCGAGAAGCTGGTTATCTTCACAGAACACAAGGACACCTTGATTTACCTTCAGGAGCGACTGCAAAATAATGGCTATACGGTGGCAACGATTCACGGAGGCATGTCTGTTGATGAGCGCCGCCAGTCGCAATGCCAATTTATGCAGCCAGATACGCAGATTCTTATCTGTACGGATGCTGCAGGCGAAGGTATCAACCTTCAATTCTGTCGATTATTGATTAACTGGGATATTCCCTGGAATCCGAACCGATTGGAGCAGCGCATGGGACGTATCCACCGTTATGGTCAGAAGAGTGACGTGCTGGTGTTCAATATGGTGGCCGATAACACCCGCGAAGGTCAGGTGTTGAAGAAACTGCTTACCAAACTTGATGTTATCCGCGAACAATTAGGAGATGATCGTGTTTATGATGTGATTCAAGATGTATTGAAAGGCGTATCCCTTGATTGCATTATTGACTCCGTATTAAATGGTCACGAAAGTGATTTGGATGCCTTTATCGATAAATCAACAACAGAATTGGGTGGTCTCTTCAAAAAGAGCATCGATGAACAAAGCAAGGCGATGGCACATACGGCGGTTGATTATAAAGAGGCACGACTGTTGAAAGAAGATAGTGATGAGCGCCGCTTGCAACCTATTTATATCCGATTGTTCTTTGAAAGGGCATTCAAGTACCTGGGTGGCCAGTATCGCGAACTTTCTGACGGTATCTATCAGATTGACACGATTCCTGAAGTTATCAGCAAGCGACTCAAAGACAAATACAACATCTATGCCGAGAATCTGACGCAGCTCTTTTTCTTCTTCGATAAACAGAAGTTCCTCGACTATCAGAGTTCTACTGTAGCATACGGCCATGCACATTACATCAATCCCGGCAATGCCCTGTTTGATAGCTTGGTGGATGTGGTGAGCGACCTGTTCCACGATGAGATGCTGAAGGGTACTGTCTTGATTTCTCCAGAAGACCAGCATCCTTATTTTGCTTATTTCATAAAGAACCAGATACAAGATAACACAACGAATCTGGATGGTGAGCCTCATGTGGCCAATGAATTGTTGTCGCTTGTATGTCAGCACGATGGTGAATTCCGTCAGACCTCACCTGCCAAATTGTTAGACCTCTGTCCTCCTGCGGCTTTTGCCAAAGAAATCACCCCTCCGAATATCGTCAATGAAGACGAGGTTGTGGAATGGTCGTTTGAACATATCACAGAACCTCTGTTTGAGCAAACTCAACAAACGGTAGAAGAAGATACTGCCCGTCGCAAAGAATATCTGGAGTCGGCCTTCCAGCAGATTGTTCTCGATATTACAGGTGAAATCAACGATCTGCAAGGAAAAATATTCATGGCTGATGATGAGAAAGTACAGCAGAAGCTTGAAGCCAAAGAGAAACGCTTAGCAGAATTAAAGCAAAGAAAAGTAGAGAGATTGATTGAACTTGAGCAAGGAAAGGATCTCTCTGCTATAGCCCCAGAGGTCTTGGGCTGTGCATACGTGGTTCCGCTGAATCAGGTGGAATATAAACACACCTTTGGCATGAGCCGCGATGACGAGGTAGAAGCTATCGCCATGCAGACTGCAATGGATTATGAAAAGGTCAATGGTCGCACACCTGAAGATGTATCGAAAGACAATGTAGGTTATGATGTAAAGAGTATAGATACGCAAGGCCAGAAACGATATATCGAGGTAAAAGGTCGCGCTGGTACTGATGGTGTGATGCTCTCTGAAAACGAAATGAACCGTCTGGCGCAACTAGGTAACAGAGCTTGGCTGTATATCGTCACAAATTGCCGAACTAATCCGAAATTGAATATCATTAATAATCCTGCCAACAGAATGACCTTTGAGCAAAAGAGCAAAGGTGTTCAGTTCTATCTCCCTTTGGAGGAATGGCAGCATAATACTTCAGAATTATGAAAGCAAAGAAACTCATAGAGGTGGCATTGCCCATCAAGGAAATATCAGCAGAAAGTGTGCGTGATAAGAGTATTCGTCACGGACATATCTCCACGCTCCACCTGTGGTGGGCGCGTCGTCCGTTGCCTGTCTGTCGTGCCATCGTCTTTGCAAGTTTGGTGCCAGACCCGTTGGATGAGAACTGCCCAGAGGCTTTTAAGTATGCTGTAGAGATGCTGCTCAATACAGGCTTAGGCAAATTGCATTATAAGCCATACAAAGATATTCCATATACCAGCATTGTGGACGAGATGGAAGACAACCATCGTAATCGTCTGATGATGTTTATTGGTAAGTTCTCAGAGAAATGTCAGGAGAACATGAAGGCTGGCAAATCGACGCCTCCGAAAGAACAGCTTGATAATTGGTCACTCATTAAATGGGAGAACAAGAACAATCCCAATATTTTGCGCATTGCCCGAGAATTGATTTTCGTGGCTTATCAGAGTGACAAACGTCCTGATGCTACATGGGAAGAGCTACATGAAGAATTTAATAGTCTTTATGATGCTATACCTAAGGCAGAGAAGGCACTCTATGAGCTGAAAGATCGCCATATTGAGACAGATACTGTTAAGCAACGAGAGGCAGAATTGCAGGCAGTGATTGATGCTTTCCAAAATGAAATGCCTTCCGTATTTGATCCTTTCGCTGGTGGTGGCGCTATTCCTTTGGAGGCTGCACGTTTAGGCTGCCGCAGTTTTGGTAACGATATCAATCCTGTAGCTCATATTATTGAGCGTGGTTCTGCTGAGTTCCCTCAAAAGTATGGAAAACCAATTGTCTATAGTAAAGAGGAGTTTGAAAAACTCTATGGAGAAGAAGGGCTAAAGATAGTAGAAGAGAATGATAACATAACCTTTAATGCTACTGCCCAGACGTATTACATCCCTAACCGTCTGGCTTTCGATGTGGAGTTCTATGCAAAGAAGATGTTGGCAGAAACAGAAAAGGAAGTTGGATACCTTTATCCTGCTGACGAAAAGGGGAACAAGCCCGTGGCTTATTATTGGGCGAGAACTGCAAAATGCTCAAATCCGAGTTGTGGGGCTGAAGTGCCGATGTTAAAAGGATTCTACCTTTGTAATACTTCAAAAAAGAAAGTTTATCTAAACCCAGTAATTAAAGGAACCGACATCCAATTTGAAATTAAAAATGGGAATTGCGACCATCTTAAGCCATTTCTTAAAGGAAGGGAATGTTCGCTTATGTGTCCTTGTTGTGGAAGCGTTACTGATGGCAAAGCTGTAAAAAAGATGTCAAAGAACCATCTTACTGGTGAACGTTTTATTGCTGTTATCAAAGAAGGGGAAAATGGCAAAGAATACATCTTGCCTTCTGATAAAGACATAAAGATGTGTGCTGTAACTTTTGACAATCTTGAAAGGCCTATAGGGAATTTGCCAAAAAATGACTCACAAAATCTCAAAATTCCACTTTGGGGATATGAGACTTGGGCTTCGATGTTCTCTGATAGGCAAATAAATTTTCTTTCATCTTTGATAACCAACTATTCAAAAGTATTAATAAACAGTGAATCTGACTATAATAAAGTTGTATTAACCTATCTAGCCTTATTTATTAGCCGTGTAACTGTAGCAAATACAACTTTTGGAAGGTGGAGTGACTTAAGAGAAACTGTTGTTGCCCTATTTAGTAAGCAGGCTATTCCGATGATTTTTGACTATCCAGAGTCAAATCCTTTTTGTACAAGTTCAGGATCTGCATACAATCAAATAGATTGGATTATTAGGTATATAGAATCAGAAAGCCTTACAAACTTTCCTGCTATTTTTGCAAATGCATCGAGTGGTGAAAAAACACAATTTAAGAAGAAATCAATCTATGCGGTTGTTACAGATCCGCCATATTATGATGCCATAGCATATGCTGATTTGTCTGATTTCTTTTATGTGTGGATGAAACAAACACTTATGTCAATATTCCCGTTAAATTTTGCAACACCTAAAACCCCAAAAATTGAAGAATGTACAGCAATAAAACATCACTTTGATGGTGATGAAAAAGCTGCCGAGAAACATTTTGAAAGAAAATTAACAGAGATTTTTGATGCTATTGAGCAACAAACTTCTGATGTTGTGAGCATTATGTTTGCACATCAAAGTACAAAAGCCTGGACAACTTTATGCAACTCTATTCTTGATGCAAGGATGAATATAACAGGCTCCTGGCCAATGGATACAGAAAGAGATGTACGGCCAATGGGCCTGTCTGGTGCAGCTCTCGAATCCTCTGTTACCGTAGCCTGTCGCCCATCAGAGCGTAAGGGCTTTGCTGATTTTGATGAGGTGAAGCATGATATTCGTCAGTTGGTGAAAGCTGAGGTAGAAAAACTATATGGTTTAGGCTTCAGAGGCGCAGATTTGTTGACGGCTTGCTTTGGGCAGGCTGTGAGCGTATTTGGACATTATAAATTGGTGGAAACTGCTGAGGGCGATCCTGTGAGCGTAGGGCAGTTGTTGGAGTTCGCCCGTGAGGCTGCAGCACAGGCATTGCTCGAAGGTGTGCCAGGCGAGCCACAAACCAAGTTCTATTGCGGCTGGCTCCAGATGAACGGTATGAAGGAATGTGACTTTGACGATGTGAACAAATATACTCGCGTAGGTGTGAATGTGGAGATTCGCCAATTGCAGAGTGATCGCCTGCTGATAACGGAAGGTAGCCAGCAGCACTTGGCTACTGCTGAGGAGCATTTAGGCAGTAATGAGACTTGGGGCACGCAGGCTACAGACTACATGATATCGCAGGTACACCGTATGATGATGGCATATCGTATGGGCAATCAAGTGCTGTTGCTGAAACTGGTGCGTGAACTCTGTCCCCAAAGCGATGCACCTCAATGGCGAGTGTTAGACTTCCTTAGTGGTCATCTGCCTGAAGGTAAAGACCTCAATGACGTAAAAGGTATTTTGGCAAGCGCAGAAATGCTTCGTCAGAAGTGTAAAGACACAAATGTACCAACGGTTGGAACATTAGAATTTGAAGAATAAAAAAACTACGAATATGGATCTACAACAAAACAATGGGAATGGGATTCCCGCTTGGTTTAATGTTGTCGTACCTCAGAACGACATCCGTAATGGCATACTTGATGAGAGCATCTTCGCTGCTAACATGGAAGATGTAGCGATGGGTACTGCTCCCGTCATATATCAGGATATAAACTATTTCTTCGAATGTACCTACATTACTGAAGGCATTAAGGACCTGATACGTCGAGTGATACAGGCTCTGAATGGTAAAGAGAGTCAGAACAGAGTCATTTCGTTGCAAACAGGTTTTGGTGGTGGTAAGACGCACTCGTTGATTTCGCTTTATCATGCAGTAAAAGAAAGCAGCGAGTTTAAAAAGCTTGATGTAGCAAAAACCATCTTGGATGCAGGCGATATGCCTCAGTTTGAAAATGCGAGAGTGGCCGTATTTACGCAGAATACATGCAGTGTGGCTGATGGTCATAAGGTGGCTGATAATATAGTGGTTCATACGCTTTGGGGAGAATTAGCCTGGCAGTTAGGAGGGCGTGAAGGCTATGAGAGGGTACGCAATGCTGACGTGCAGATGATAGCACCTACGGCACAAGACATAAAACCGATTATTGAAGGGGCAAGTCCTGCATTGATTCTGATTGATGAGTTGGCTGATTATTGTAATATGGCCAGTGGAAAGATTGTAGGAAGTGGCACTCTGTTTACACAAACCAATAGCTTTATGCAGACTTTGACAGGGGTGGTCTCTTCTGTTCCTAAGACTGTACTGATTTGTACACTCCCTGCAAGTGCGAGAGAAGTAGCTTCAAGCGAAATCGGACAGGAAATATTGTCTTCACTGGAAACTCGTGTTGTACGAGTGGGCAGTAGTGTTAAACCAGTGGAGGACGAGGAAATATATGAGGTGGTGCGCCGTAGGTTGTTTGATCGTATCACGAACTTTGAAGCCATTGACCAAGTTGCCAGGAAATATAAGGATATGTATCATAATCGTAGGGATTCGTTACCAACTGAAGCAGACAGAGTAGCCTATGCTGAACGCATCAAGAAATCATATCCTTTCCATCCGGAGCTGATAGACTTGTTCAATATTCGATGGGGAAGTGACTCAAGATTCCAACGAACAAGAGGCGTGTTGCGTCTGTTGGCAAGTATTGTTAAAGACTTGTGGAGTCGAAAGAGCTCTTTAGTAGGCACACAGGCACTGATCCAGACAAGTGATGTGAGACTTGAAAATCTGCCAACTTTGCAAAGCCAGATAACAAGTTTGATGGGGTCACAATGGGATTCTGTCATGCATGCAGATGTATTTGGAACCATCAGTAATGCCTACAAATTGGATGAACAGAATGTAGAGAACAATATCGGAAAATACCATTTGGCTACTGCTGTCACAACAACAGTATTGATGGCCTCTGTTGGCTCTTCGTCTCAAAAAGGACTTTCGCTGAAACAATTGAAACTATGTCTGCTAAAGCCTGATGCTTTCAATCATATCGATATAGATTCAACGGTTAATCAGTTGGAAAACATTGTTCACTATATGTATAAAGGTGGTATTGGCGGCGAGCAGAGTTTCTGGTTCCAGTCAAAGCCTAATATTAACATTCTGATTAATCAGGCTAAGGGTGATGTGAAGGATGGTGATATTGAGGCGGAAATCATGCGGATGGTGAAACAGGCTGTTGCTAATGTTGGGCAGGTAAAAGTGCTTGCAGACCCCACAGGTGACGTGCCAGAACAGAAGCAACTGACCTTCGTCGTTATGCATCCTAAATATACGGTGGCTACAGGTGGTAATATCAGTCGTTCTGCTGAGATTGCTATCAAGCAAATAGCTCAGATGAGAGGCACAACTCAAAGAGTATATCGTAACACGATGCTATTTCTGGTTTGCTCTGAAGCAGGAAAGGCTGCACTAAGTTTGAAATTAAGGGAGACGCTTGCTTGCGATAAGATAATAACAGAATATAGTGGTCAGCTGGATCAAGACCAACGCAAGGATATTGCTGACAGGAAACGGCAGAGTACTGATGCATCAAAGGAGCTCCTGACTCATGCTTATAACACTGTTGTGAAATGTGCTAAAGACCAGTTGCGTACCCTGGAAATCAGCACGTTCTCTTCAGACTTTGCTGCACAGATTACTGTCAATACACTCAAAGAATTACACGACAATGGTATTGTGCTCCGTCGTATAGGAATGAATATTATTGACCGCAATGGATTGATGCCAACGGTAGAAAAACCAGTAAAGGTGAATGATGTATATGAAGCATTCCTGCGTTTCGATGATAAACCCATGATTCTGAATGCAGAGGCTATTACAGAAACAGTAAACAGGTATTGCGAAGAAGGAATGTGGAATGTGGGCACAGGCAATCCTAAACATTTCTCACGTATTTACCACCAAGAAAGGGTGCCCTTTCTTAATCCTCAGGAAGAAGGCTATTGGCTGCTGGATCCGTCAGTGATGCCAAATCCAGCAAGTGGTGGGGAACCCACTCCGACTCCTACATCAGGACCAACACCTTCGCCAGCATCTGAGCCAGATCCAAAACCGGCACCTACAACAAAGACCTATAAGAAGGTAACAATCAGTGGAAGTGTGCCTATAGAGAATTATAGCCAACTTTTCTCCAGTTTCGTGAATACACTGAAGAGTAATCATTTGAAAATAGAAGTGAAGTTCACAGCAAGTAGCAATTCCACGAATCCTCTGACAGATAATTCACCTATCGTTAAGAGCGTGAAGGAATCTGCATCGCAATTGGGATTGGAGTTTGAAGTGGAAGAATAGAAAAAGAAGCACTGCCATGAAAGCTGGCTGTGCTCTGCCAAAGTTATGTCAGAAATCTAGCATTTATTTGTTCCAACTTCCGTAAGACGTTGAATCACGCTGGGATTTTTCTTGAGCAATGCAGATGCATGTGTCGAGAAGATAGATATTGTGTGTGCTCATAATTACCAAGTTTCAACATCTTTAACCATCTCAGCACTCTGTCGAAGTTCTCTTGCTACAGTCATAGCATCTGCTGGGCCACCGAAGTCGCCACTGAACTTTTTTAATGCTTCATCCAATCGAGCATTATTCTCCCCCGCCGATACAGTTTCTTTGGGCATAATCAGTTTGTTGACCAGCCACTCACGATCCTCCTGCGAGAGCGAAAGTCCCTGCAGATATGTCCACAAATTGTTCAATGCAAATGATGTCATAAGCCAATCTTAATTGATTTTGCTGCAAAAATAAGTATAAAAACTAAAACGATAAAAATATATATGGAAAAATTGGATATGCAAACCACTAATATATGTGG
>ODAI014178513.1_pt1 | contig 10271 bp, 8 predicted proteins | sample 1539321 | NCBI WGS metagenome assembly ODAI01 (sample SAMN02144231, study PRJEB22623) | gut metagenome | biome: sheep rumen | host: Ovis aries | place: New Zealand | reverse complement strand
CCCGAGCCCGCCGACGACGATGACGAAGAGGTTGACGACGGGGCCCTGGCGGTGGCCATCATCGGGCGCCCCAACGTGGGCAAGTCGTCGCTGGTCAATCGCCTCTCGGGCAAGAACCGCGCCATCGTGAGCGATGTGGCGGGAACCACCCGCGATGCCATCGATACGCTGGTGCAGTGGAACGACCATCTCTTTAGGATCGTCGACACCGCGGGCATGCGCAAGAAGACCCAGGTGCATGAGGATGTTGAGTACTACAGTCTGGTGCGTGGCCTTGAGGCCATGGACCGCGCAGAAGTGGCGCTTCTGGTGGTTGACTGCTCGGTGGGCCTCACTGAGCAGGACCAGAAGCTTGCCGGCATGGCCATCGACCGCGGCTGCGCCCTTGTCGTGGTCCTCAACAAGTGGGATCTCGTTGAGGACGCCCAGCAGCGCGAGGATATCCAGAACTCGCTCAAGAAGCGCATGACCTTTGCCACTTGGGCTCCCGCCATCACCTGCTCGGCCCTCACGGGTCGCGCGATCGATCGCGTGCTGGCCACCACGCTACGCGCTGCCGACGCGCACCGCCGTCAGATCAAGACTTCGCAGCTCAATGACTTCCTGAGCGGTCTGCGCGAGAGCGGTCACACCGTGAGCCAGGGCAAGCGCCGTCTGCGTCTGCAGTACGCCACGCAGACGGGCACGCGGCCTCCGGCTTTCACCTTCTGGTGCAACGCCCCCGATCTGGTGGATGACAACTACGAGCGCTACCTCGAGAATCGCCTGCGTGAGCAGTTCGAGCTTGAGGGAACCCCCATTCGGCTTAAGTTCCGTCGGAAGGACGAGAAGGCATGAGCTCCCTCACCGTCACCCTCTGCTGCATGGTTGTTTCATTCGCCCTCTGCGGCATTCCCTTTGGCCTGATTATTGCCCGGATGCACGGCATTGACATCCGCAAGGAGGGCTCGGGCAATATCGGCATGACCAATGTGGCACGTTCGGTAGGCGCGGGTGCTGCTGCGCTCACGTTCTTCCTCGACGTCATCAAGGGCACCATCTGCGTGCTTGCCGCGCGCTGGATTGTAGCGCGCTTCTGCCTTGGTGGTGACTGGGCGCAGACCATGCCCCAGGCATCGTATGGCTGGACGGCGGCGCTGGTATGGGCAGCCTGCGTGTGTGGCCACGTGTTCTCGCCGTATCTGGGCTTCCATGGTGGCAAGGGCATCTCGGTGGGCCTAGGTGCGGGGCTCGGTATGTGCTGGTATGTCGCGCTTCTTGCCTTTGCCGTCTTCCTTCTGGTGGCCCTTCCTTCGGGTTTCGTCTCGTTGGGTTCGGTGTGCGCCGCCATTGCGCTTCCTACCTGGTCCTTCGTCTTTGGCTTCACGCCACAGGCGCTCATTCCCACCATTGTGGTCTGCGTGGTGGTGATCTGGTCGCACCGCGAGAACATTGCCCGCCTGCGTGCGGGCACGGAGCGAAAGTTTACGCTCAAGCATCGCTCATAGGCGTATCCCGGCGCGGTGGCTTAAGGGCCGCCGCGCCTCTTTTGTGGGGCGTGAGCCGCTTTTGCAGAAGCTTCCGTTGCGTGTTGTGCGGTAACCACGGGCGTGCCTGGAGCTTGTATCGCGTGTTTCGGCTCAAGCGTTTTTGCGATGGCGCCCCCGAACCGAGGGCGAAGCGCTATGCTTATCTATGGCCTTTCAGACAAACGAATAGGGGTATCCACATGCTCGCAGACGTGCGTATCGCGCCTTCGATCCTTGCTGCCAACCAGCTTGCGCTTGGTGAGGAGCTCGCATCCATCAAGACGGCAGACTATATCCATTTTGATGTGATGGACGGCGTGTTCGTTCCTAACCTCACCTTTGGCCCCGGCCTTCTGGCGCAGGTAAAAGAGGCAAGCGACCTTCCGGTTGACGTCCACCTCATGATTGCGGACCCCGACAGGCGCTTCCAGGCCTATCTCGACGCTGGTGCCGATATTCTCACCTTCCACTACGAGGCGCAGCTTCATGCGCATCGTACGCTGAACGCCATCAAGGAACACGGTGCCAAGGCGGCGATTGCCCTGAACCCTGGCACACCCGCCTGCGTGTTGGAGAGCCTCATCGAAGACGTTGACATGGTCCTCGTCATGACGGTGAACCCCGGTTTTGGCGGACAGGCCTTCATTCCCAGCACCCTTACTAAGATCGCGCAGGTGCGCGCCATGGCTCAGGAGCATGGCGTGAACCCGCTCATCGAGGTCGACGGAGGTATCGTTGCGGGCAATGCGGGCCAGGTGGCATCGCAGGGCGCCAACGTGCTTGTGGCTGGCAGCTCCGTCTTCAAGGCGCAGGACCGTGCGCAGGCCATCGCTGAGCTGCGCGCCCATGCGACGGCAGCCCTGAAGAGCGAGCGATGATCATGGCCGGCTCTTTCTGCTATCTCGACTATGCGGCATCGGCTCCGCTGAGCTTGGTAGCCCGCCAGGCGGAGGAAGCCTACGAGCAGGCCCCCTATGCCGGGGCCAACCCCAACTCGCTCCATACGATGGGTCGACAGGCGGCGCGCGCACTCGATGGAGCACGCACCGAACTCGTACGCTGCCTAGGCGGCTCCTTCCGCCCCGCAGACATCGTGTTTACCTCGGGAGGCACCGAGTCTAACAACCTGGCCCTTTTGGGCTTGGCCGAGGGAGCGCGCGACCGCGATCGCAACCGCACGCGTGTCGTGCTTTCTGCTATCGAGCATGATTCGGTGCTCGATGTGGCTCCGGTGCTACGCGCCCGAGGATTTGAGGTGGTGCTCGCGCGTCCTAACCGCTCCGGCGTGGTGACGCCCGAGAGCGTACGGGCCCATCTCGACCGGAACTGCGCTGTGGTCTCGCTCATGAGCGCCAACAACGAGACCGGCATCATCCAGCCGGTGGGGGCCGTGGCGCGTGAGGCCCATGCCGTCGGTGCGCTCATGCACACCGATGCCGTGCAGGCCTTTGGGCGCATCCCCCTCGAGCTTGACGGGGTAGATGCCGTCAGTATCGCTGCGCACAAGATTGGCGGACCAGTGGGCATAGGAGCGCTCGTGTGCCGCCAGCGCGTCCGTTTGCGCCCTCAAAGCCACGGGGGAGGCCAAGAGCAGGGGCGGCGTGCCGGAACGCAGGATGTGCGCAGTGCTCTGGCCTTTGCGGCTGCCGCGCGCGATTGCTGCACGCACCTTGCGGAGCGCCGAACCGAGGTGGCACAGCGTGCGCAGGATCTGCTCGAAGCACTTGGTGCGGATGGTTTGGGCATTACGCCCACCGTCAGCTATGAGAGCGTGCCTGCCGAGGGGCGACTCGCTGGCATCGTCTCGATTCTGGTGCCCGGTGTCGACTCCGAGACGCTCGTGCTCGAGTGCGACCAGGCTGGCTTTGAGGTTTCCGCCGCCTCTGCCTGCTCGTCGGGGTCTCTCGACGCAAGCCACGTGCTCCTTGCCATGGGCATCCCGCGCGACGCCGCGCTTTGCAGCCTGCGCATCTCGTTCGATGAGCGCGTGGGCGGTGAAGAGCTTACGGCGTTTGCCGCAGCGCTTCGGTCCATCGTCAAGCGTCGGCGCATCTAACCACGAGGGAGCGGACGATGACGCCTCACGCCTCGTCCAAACAACATCGACTTTCGCCCACAGCAACGAACAGGGGACATCATGCAAGAACCGCAGGCTCTGCTCCGCCTTCAAGAGATCGATCTTGAGCTCATGCGTCTCAACAGCAAGCTCAAGGCAATGCCCCAGCAGAAGAAGCTCGAGGCCATCAAGGTCGCCGAGCGCAAGCTCGCCAAGCAGCTCAAAGAGATTGTGGGCCAGCGCAAGGACGCCGAGATGGAGCTCGAAGACAACGAAGCGGCTCACGAGAAGACCGTCAACCGTGTCAACGAGGTTCAGTCTGACGCCCAGGAGCGTGCGCGCGACTTCCGCGGCGTGCGCGACCTCGAGGCACATCTGACGGCGCTGGCAAAGCAACTCGAGAAGCTCGAGTACCGTCACGGCGTGCTCGAAAGCAACCTCGAGCGCGTCATGAAGGCCGAGCAGAATGCCCGCGACCTCGGAAGCCGCCTTGAGCAGGAACGTGCCACGCAGCAGGATTCGTTCGAACGCGCCACGTCCGACATTATGGCGCGCGTGCGCGTGCTTGCGGGAGAGCGCAAGCAGGTTCTTGCCTGCATCACCGACGAGGTGGCGGCTCGTTATGCCGTGGCCGCCAAGCGCTTTGGGGGCCTCGCGGTCGAGCAGCTGCGGGGCAATGTGCCCTCAACCTGTCGCGTAAAGCTCCAGCAGGGCATCTTTGGCGACCTCATGCGTGGCCCGGCCATTGCGGAGTGCCCCTACTGCCACCGCATACTCGTGACCGAGGGGGCGCTTGCCAGTGAGTAACGTTGCGCTCTTTGTGACTGGTGGTATTGCTGCTTATAAGGCCTGTGAGGTGCTGAGAGGCCTCCAGAAGGCCGGACATGAGGTTCGCGTGGTTCTGACAGCGGATGCCGAGCAGTTTGTGGGAAAGGTGACCTTTGAGGCCCTCACGCATGCTCCGGTGCTGACAAGCCTCTACGAAAACCATGAGGACCCCATCGCACACATCACGCTCTCGGGTTGGGCAGACGTGGCGCTGGTCTGCCCGGCTACCGCCAACGTCATGGCCAAGATGGCAGCAGGTATTGCCGATGACGCAGTAACCACGACCCTTCTGGCCTGCGAATGCCCTGTTCTGGTGGCACCGGCCATGAATGTACGTATGTGGCGCAATGCGGCCACGCAGGCAAACCTGAGTGTGCTGCGCTCACGCGGGGTGGCGTTCGTCATGCCCGAGACGGGCCTTTTGGCCTGCGGGGACGTGGGAGAGGGCAAGCTCGCCTCGGTTGAGCAGATTGTGCAGGGCACCCTCGAGGTGCTCGGTGCCGTCAGCGCTCCTCACGATCTTGCAGGCAAGACGATTCTCATCAACGCGGGACCAACCCATGAGGCGATTGACCCCGTGCGCTTTATTGCCAACGCCTCCACCGGCAAGATGGGCTTTGCCCTTGCCACCGAGGCGCTGGCGCGTGGGGCCCAGGTGCGTCTGGTGGTGGGGCCCGTGCAGATTGCTCCACCGATGGGAGCTGAGGTGACCAATGTCGTCTCGGCGGCTCAGATGCACGATGCCTGTCTTGAGGCCTTTGAGGGTGCCGATGCTGCCATCTGCACTGCTGCGGTTGCCGACTACACGCCCAAGCGTGCCGCCGACCACAAGCTCAAGAAGACGGTCGAGCGCCTTGACGTTATAGAGCTCGTTGAGACCAAAGACATTCTTGCAGCCCTCTCGGCTGTTAAGGGCGAGCGCGTGGTGATTGGTTTTGCCGCTGAGACCAACGACGTGATTGGCTACGCGCAGGCAAAGCTTGCGCGCAAGGGTTGCGATGTGGTGGTGGCCAACGACGTGAGCCGCAAGGATTCGACCTTTGGGGCCGACACGAGCAGGATTTCGCTCGTGAGTGCTCAGGGTGTCGAAGACTTCGAAACGATGCCTCTTCCTGACGTCGCGCGCACCATCATCGACCGTCTGGCTCGCCTGCTGGCGGAGCGCGCATGAGCACCGAGCGGCTCTGTGTGGGATGTCACCTCTCGACCTCGGGCGGCTATGCCCAGATGGGTCAGACCGCGCTCGAGATTGGGGCGACGACCTTTGCCTTCTTCACGCGTAACCCGCGCGGCGGCAATGCGAAGCCTCTCGACGAGGATGACGTGGCGAAGCTCCGTGAGACCATGCGTGTCGGCAGTTTTGGCAAGCTCGTGGCGCACGCTCCCTACACGATGAACCTCTGTTCGGCAAAGCCCGAGACCGTGAGCTTTGCCCGGCGGGCCATGGCGTCCGACCTCGAGCGCATGGAGAGCCTGCCCGATAACTACTACAACTTTCATCCCGGCAGCCATGTGAAACAGGGCATAGACCGCGGCATCGAGCTTATCTGCGAGGGGCTGAACGAGGTCCTGGTGCCCGGACAAAAGACTACGGTGCTTCTTGAGACCATGGCCGGTAAGGGAAGCGAGGTGGGTCGGACCTTCGAGGAGCTCGCGCGTATCATTGAGGGCACGACCCATAGCGAGCTTCTGGGCGTGTGCCTCGACACCTGTCACGTGAGCGATGCCGGCTACGACATTGCTGCCGACCTCGATGGCGTGCTCGACGAGTTTGACCGGGTCATTGGCATCGAGCGGCTTCGTGCGCTTCACCTCAACGACTCGAAGAACCCTTGCGGTGCACGCAAGGATCGGCACGAGAAGCTTGGTCAGGGCACCCTGGGGCAGGCCTTTTTTGAGGCTCTTGTGCGCAATGACCGCGTGCGGACGTTGCCCATGGTGCTCGAGACGCCAAACGACCTTGCGGGATACGCTGCCGAGATAGCACTGCTGCGCACTGCGGCAGGGGAGGGCGAGGCCTGATGGGCATCTTAATCGGCCTTGAGCGCGTGAGCCACGAATGGCCGGGCAAGCGTGTGCTCAGCAACCAGACGATAGGCATCAACGAAGGCAATCGCATCGGCATCGTTGGCCGCAACGGCGACGGCAAGTCAACGCTGCTCGAATTGATCAGTCACCAGCTGGAACCAGACGACGGCACAATTACCTACCGTAACAACATCACGGTGGGCATGATTGGCCAGCAGGACCATCTGAATGACGATGACAGCGTCTGCCATGCCGTGGTGGGCGACACACCCGAGTACGTATGGGCTTCCGACCCCACGGTCCGTGCGATTATCGCCGAGCTCTTGCAGGACATCGACTGGTGGGCGACGGTAGGCACGCTCTCGGGAGGCCAGCGGCGCCGCTGCGACCTTGCGCGTGTGCTGGTGGGCAACTGGGACGTGCTCCTGATGGACGAGCCCACCAACCACCTTGATCTGCATGCCATCCGCTGGCTCGCCGACCATCTTAAGCACCGCTGGCCCCAAGGGCAGGGAGCGCTTCTGCTGGTCACGCATGACCGCTGGTTTCTCGATGAGGTCTGCGAGCACATGTGGGAGGTGCACGACGGTACCATCGAGCCCTTTGAGGGCGGCTACTCGGCCTATATTCAGCAACGCGTCGAGCGTCAGCGGATGGCAGCCGTCATGGAGGAACGTAGGCAGAACATGTTGCGCAAGGAGCTCAACTGGCTCGCGCATGGTGCTAAGGCGCGCACGAGCAAGCCGAAGTTCCGCATCGATGCCGCCATGGAGCTGATTGCCAACGACCCGCCGCTACGCAACACCCTCGAGCTGAAGCGCATGGCCGTGGGAAGGCTTGGCAAGCAGGTCATCGAGATGAAGGGCGTCTGCGCGGGCTACGAGAACGGCGAGATCCTCCACAACATCGATTGGCTTATCGGGCCAGGAGACCGCTATGGGATCCTGGGCGAGAATGGCGTCGGGAAAACGACGCTGCTCAAGGTCATGACGGGGAAGCTGGCTCCGAGCAAGGGGCAGATAAAGATCGGCGCCTCGGTGTCCTTTGGCGTGCTTTCGCAGCAGCTTGAGGGTCTCTCGCACTATAACGACTGGCGCGTCTCTGAGCTCTTGGGCCGCTACAAGCGCTACTTGATGGTGGACGGCAAGCAGCAGTCGCCCGAGCAGCTTCTCGAGCGCCTCGGCTTTGAGCGCCGTGAGTTTCCCACCTATGTGCGCGACCTCTCGGGTGGGCAGAGGCGCCGTCTGGCCATACTTTGCGTGCTGATGGAAGAGCCCAACGTGCTCGTACTTGACGAGCCGGGCAACGACCTCGACACCGACATGCTTGCCGTGCTCGAGGACCTGTTGGACACCTGGCCAGGAACGCTGCTTCTGGTGAGTCACGACCGTTACCTGATGGAGCGTGTGACTGACGATCAGTACGCCCTTATCGATGGCGAGGTCCGCCATGTTCCCGGCGGTGTGGACGAGTATCTCGCGCTTATTGACGCGCAGGAGGCCGCGCAGGGGACCTCAGCTGCAGAGCGTAAACCTTCAAGTACCACAAGAGGGTCGAGGGTTTCGACAACCCTCAATGAGGTTCAAGTACCCTCAAGTAGGCTTTCGAACACCGAGCGAAGAGCTCTCAAAAAGCGCTTCGACTCGCTTTCGCGCCGTCTTGAGAAGGTTTCCGAACGGCCCGAGGTTCTCAAAGACGAGCTTAGGCTGATTGATGCCACCGACTACCAAGCCCTTTTGGCCAAACAGGCCGAGATTGCCGAGGCTGAGGCTGAGCTTGAAGCGCTTGAGACCGAGTGGCTCGAGCTCTCTGAGCAGCTTGAGGAGTGAGCGTGAAAACGCCGTCAGTGCCGGTGCGCTCTCCATTCGTCGGAGGCGCACTGTGCGGGGAGGGCTCCGTTACCCTCCATGCGCTACCGTAAATGAAGTGATTGCATGCAGTGTCGTGAGAGGGGCTTCGCATGTATGACGTTATCGTAATAGGGGCAGGCGTCTCAGGCTGTTCCATCGCGCGTGAACTTACGCGCTACCAGGCCAAAGTGTGTGTCGTAGAGCGTGCTGAGGATGTGTGCTGTGGCACGTCAAAGGCAAATTCGGCCATCATCCACGCGGGATTTGACGCCGAACCCGGCTCGCTCATGGCCAAGCTGAACGTTGAGGGCAACCGGCTCATGTACCAGTGGGCACACGACCTCAACTTTGCTGCTTTGCCTGTGGGCTCGCTTGTCGTGTGCTGTGACGTAAACGCGCGGGAAGGCCTTGAGGTGCTCAAGCGTCGAGGCGAGCAGAACGGGGTGCCCGACCTGCGTATCATCGAGCGCGATGAGCTGCTCGAACTTGAGCCCAACATCTCAGACGAGGCGGTTGCCGCACTCTGGGCGCCTACGGGTGGCATTGTGGATCCCTTTGGGCTCACGGTGGCTCTCGCAGAGAATGCGGCTACCAATGGCGCCGAGTTCGTCTTCAATGCACCCGTAACGGCACTTGAAGCCTCGGCAGACGGTTGGGAGGTGCAGGCGGGTGACAGGCGCCTTGCCGCTCGCGCGGTCGTAAACGCTGCCGGCGTCTACGCCGACACCATCCACCAGCTCTTCCTCGACGCTGCGCATGCCGCCGGACAGCAGCTTCCTGCTCCCGAGGGAATGCGGACCGTACCCGCTGAGCCCCTGACCATCGTGCCACGCAAGGGGGAGTACTACCTGCTTGACACCACCGCCGGCGAGCACGTGCACCATACCGTCTTCATGCTGCCTACCGCCATGGGCAAGGGTGTGCTGGTGTCGCCCACGGTACACGCCAATCTGATTGTAGGCCCCACCGCAACCGACATTGACGACAAGGAAGCGGTCAATACGACGTCCGAGGGTCTCGCCGAGGTGGCGTCAAAGGCAAGCTTGACGGTCAAGAACGTGCCGCTGCGCGAGGTGATTACCACCTTTGCCGGCCTGCGTGCGCACCAGGCGGCGCACGACTTCGTGATTGGCGAGCTTGAAGGCGCATGCGGCCTCTTTGACTGCGCCGCTATTGAGAGCCCGGGCCTTACGAGCGCGCCCGCCATAGGCGTGATGGTCTCCGGGCTCGTGGTTAAGCGCCTCGAGCTTGAGCGCAAGCCCGAGGGAGCCTTTGACCCCACGCGCCCTGGCGTGGTCAATCTCGTCATCACCGATTATGACGACTGGGACAAGCTCTGTGCGGAAGACCCTACCTACGGCAACATTATCTGCCGGTGCTGTCGGGTAAGTGAAGCCCAGATTGTTGACGTGATTCATCGCGTGCCTGCCGCAACGTCAATCGACGCCATCAAGCGGCGCACGGGTGCAACGATGGGTCGCTGCCAGGGAGGCTTCTGCACCCCCAAGATCATGGAGATTCTTAAACGCGAGCTGGGTATCGACGCTGCGCAGATTACCAAGCGCGGTCCCGGGTCAAACCTGGTAGTGGGCAAGAACAAGGACACGCTGGGCGCCGTCGACGCCAGCGCGCAGGGAGGTGACACCCGATGAGCACGACCAATCAGCACTACGACGTCGTTGTAGTGGGCGGTGGTCCCGCGGGGCTTGCCGCTGCCATCGCTTGCCATGAGGCGGGAGTACCCAACGTCTTGATTCTCGAACGCGACACGCAGCTGGGAGGCATCCTCAACCAGTGCATCCACAACGGCTTCGGACTTCACACGTTCAAGGAGGAGCTGACGGGCCCCGAGTATGCCGCTCGCTTCATCGATCGTGCCAACGAGCTGGGGATTGAGCGACGTCTGGGCACCATGGTGCTCGACATCTCGGCCGATCGCGTGGTGACGGCCGTCTCCGCCGCCGAGGGTATCACACGCATAGCTGCCGATGCCGTCGTGCT
>ODAI013896028.1_pt1 | contig 10271 bp, 10 predicted proteins | sample 1539321 | NCBI WGS metagenome assembly ODAI01 (sample SAMN02144231, study PRJEB22623) | gut metagenome | biome: sheep rumen | host: Ovis aries | place: New Zealand | reverse complement strand
TTTTGAAAATCTCAAACACATCAATGAGTATGGGCAAGAGTTTTGGTATGCCCGAGAATTACAGCCGGCATTAGAGTATTCTCAGTGGAGATACTTAAAAGAAGCAATTGAACGTGCGAAAACAGCATGTGCTAACAGCGGACAAAATATGTCAGACCATTTTGCGGAGGTGCGCAAAATGGTTGAAATAGGCTCAAATGCTAAACGCGAAATAGAAGATATTGCTCTCTCCCGCTACGCCTGTTATCTGATTGTAATGAACGGCGATCCAAGAAAAGAAATAATCGCCCTTGGTCAAACTTATTTTGCTGTGAAAACTCGTCAGCAGGAACTTATCGAAGATTATGATCGGCTTTCAGAAGAACAAAAGCGACTTGCAATTCGCAACGAAATGAAACGGCATAATTCAGCCTTAGCAAGTGCTGCACAAGAAGCTGGTATAAAACAGCCTATAGATTTTGCAATTTTCCAAAACTACGGATATATGGGTTTATATAATGGATTAAAAGCCAAAGATATAAAAGAAAGAAAAGGTCTTCAAAAGAATCAGGATATTCTTGATTATATGGGTAGCACAGAACTTGCTGCAAACCTCTTCCGTGCGACTCAAACAGAAGAAAAACTTCGTCGCGAACATATTCAAGGAAAATCAGAAGCAAACAAAACTCATTATGAAGTAGGAAAAAAAGTTCGTCAGACAATTAAGGAACTTGGTGGTACTATGCCCGAAGATTTACCAACACCAGAAAAAAGTGTACGGCAGATTGAAAAGGAAAATAAACAAATCACTAATGAATAAAAAAATGGTTTGACGACCGCAATTCTTGAGGAGAAACAAATGAGTAACATTGAAAACTACAGAAAATATTTCACAAAAGATTATCTTATGGGACCAAACTCGTTCAGGTTGTTGGATGAGCTTATTCAGCGAAAACCTGCCGATGCAGTTTTTGACAGGACTCTGGATCTGGGCTGCGGCTATGCTTTGACTTCAATGTTCATAGCAAACGAAACAAATGCAAAATCTGTATACGCTTTTGACCTTTGGATTGCTGCAACAGAAAACTATAAGCGCATAAAGGAAAACAAACTTGAAGATAAAATCATTCCAATCCACGGCGACGCGATGGATATGCCTTTTGCGCACGACTATTTTGATGCTATTGTGAGTGTTGATTCATATCATTACTTTGGCTGCAAGGAAGGCGTGTTTGGCGAAAAGATTTTGCCCTTTGTCAAAAAAGGCGGCTGTGTGATGATTGCAATTCCGGGTTTGAAAAAAGAACCGGAGGGCGAACTCAAAACAATTTTTGAAACCTGGGCAGAAGGTGATGATTCACAGTTATTCAAAACTGTTACCTGGTGGGAAAATCTCCTCAAAAAAGAATGCGGCAGCTCCTGTGAAATCTCTGTGAAAGAAGCAGACTGTTTTGATATTGCCTGGCAGGAATGGTTTGATTCAGGACACGAGTTCGGCATCCGTGACAAGGAATTCTTGAGCAAAGGATTAGATGAAATCTTGAACTTTATACTGATTTACGTCAGAAAAAAATAGGAGGGCTTATGCTTACCCAGTTACCTGAAGAAAAGAAAGCTTTGATTTTTCCGCTGGCAGAATTGGGAACTGTGATTCCTCGACACGAATATACTCAGAGAAAAGCTATAGAGCAGAAAACTAGAGACGTTGAAATAAAACCATACGACAGCGAATTATACGAAAAGGTTCCGTGGAAGGAATTTCATGAGCGTGTTTACGGTTCAAAAGAAAACTTCCTGAAAATTGCTTTCGGATTTTATGCAATCGAAAATGGCGAAATCTGTAGTGAGAGCGAAGCAGCCTTTACTGCCCGCGGATATACAGAACTTGGAATTATCACTGATGATGATAAACAGCGCAAAGGTTTTGCATTTGCAGTCTGTATCAAAACTCTGGAAGAAGTTGAGAAAAGAGGCCTAAAACCTATCTGGGACGTGGCTGCCGTGTTGAGTGGCTTTCTGAAAAAATGAATCACACCTTTGCAAAACCGCCTGCAGTTTTTGACGGGCTTTTGGGAATGCAGGACTGGTATGTAAATAATATCAGAGATTATTGCCGCGCCCACGACAGCAATCAGACTGATTATCGTCGCGAAGGTTGTTTTGCCGAAGCAGAAAGAAATCACCTTGCACGTTTTGCGCCAAGCTTTTCTGAAACCGATATTGAAGATTACGGCAGCTTGAAAAACTTTTGTGATTATTATGATTCGCTGCATAAAAAATATTGTCCGGATGCGGTGTATGAGCCGGAACTTGCTTATCAATCTTATGCAGATATAGAATCAAAACTTGCGAAGGCAGAAGAGTATTTCAGCTCTGGATATTTTAAATCGATTGATGTCTGCTGCGGTGAAGGCTATAAACCTTTTTCTGATTATATCCCGCTGTACAGAATCGCAGAAAAATACGGCGTTCTAAAACGCATGCACGTTGGAGAAACTGGCACAGCAGAAGAAATTGAAGAAGCAATCGACACTCTTGGTTTGGACGAAATCCATCATGGAATAAACGCCGTTCACTCTCCAAAAGTCATGAAGCTTCTGGCTGACAGAAAAATCACTTTGAACGTCTGCCCAACCAGCAACATAAAACTGGGATATGCAAAAAGCTACGCAGAACATCCTATCAAAATCCTCGTTGAAAATGGAGTACCTGTTACAATAAACACAGACGACCTTCTTATTTTTGACAGTTCAATTGATGAAGAATATCAGCACCTATATGATGCCGGAACACTCACCGCCAAACATTTGGATGAAATCCGCTGCTGGGGAATATCAAACAGGATAGAAAAATGAATACAATCAATAATCAAAAAAATGTAAAAGAACAGTATGCCAACGCGAGCAATTTAAATACGCGCATTTCAATTCATCAGAAATATTCAACAAATAAGATGGGGTTTGGAAACTGGATTTTTTCGAATTATAAAATCACAGAGGGCATGAAGGTGCTGGAGCTCGGCTGCGGTACAGGCGATATGTGGAAGGGCCATGAGGATTTGATAAAGACCTGCTCTAAACTTGTGCTTTCTGATTTTTCTGATGGAATGCTTGAAAACGCAAAGACCAATATCGGGTCCAATGCCAATGTTGAATATCAGATAATTGATATTCAGGATATTCCTTTTGAAGACGAAAGTTTTGATGTAGTAATTGCAAATATGATGCTTTATCATGTGCCGGATATGGCTCGCGGACTTTCGGAAGTTTGCAGAGTTCTGAAAACAGGTGGAGCCTTTTACTGCGCAACTTTTGGAGAACACGGAATTATAGAATATCTTTCCAAGACTTTAGGCGCTTATGGTGTTGAAGATAATGTAAATAAAAACTTCACACTTCAAAATGGAAAAGAACTTCTTGCCCCCTTCTTTTATAATGTCCAAAGATTGAACTACGAAGATTCACTCGCTGTAACAGATATTGATGATTTGGTTGAATACATTTATTCACTTTCCAGTATGACGACACTGAGCGCTGTACCGAAAAAAGAAATTCATGACCTTCTTACAAAGCAGATGGTCAAAGGTGTTTTGTCAGTTCAAAAAGAATACGGCATGTTCTGCTGCAGGAAGGACTAATATGCTGGACTTTGCAAAACAGTCCGGACTTACAGAATCCAGATAAGATTACTTCTGTATTTTGAAGCTGATAAGGAAGAAATCTTCACAACTCTTCCAATCTCTTTAATCCCGCTTTATTTACAGAAATTGTCGTAATGCTGGTAGCAATCATGTTTGCTGCCATAATAACACCGCCACGGAGCTGAAACGCATAAAGCAGAGAGCCGAGTGTAATTATTCCTGCATTGATTTTCTCTGCTCCAAGGAACATGACAACAAGATATCCCATTATTCCAAAGAGCGGCATAACAGCATGCTCAATCGCTTTGTATAAAGCCTTTTTTATGAAGAGCAGTTTTAATTCCAGATTTTTGATTTTTATTTTCTTCAGAAAAAAATCAGAACAGTCATACAAAAAAACTGTGTCAGCCAGATTTACGAAAGACTCATACATGTCGGTTAAGTCTGCGGAAGCTTTTTGTATTTTATTCTGAACGGACTTCAAGAGCGGCGAGACAATCCAGGTTATAATCAGAATATGAGGAATCACAAAAGCAAGCACAATCAGAAATAATTTCAAATCAAAAACGCAGAATAAGATTGCAGACAAAATAAGATTTGCAATTCCATTCACAAGGAACACAAGATTCCAGGGCTCGCCGTAAATTGCAGCGGTCATCTGCGCATCCTGATTAATCCGTAAAAGAACGTCGCCCGAAGCAAGTTTATCAATCTCTTCGATTGGTTTTGCAAGAAGCTTGTTGAAAATATACAACTTTAATTTCTTTTGATGCCCTGCATAAAAAGCTGCAAAAAAACGCCACACAGTTCCGTTATAAGTGAACAGCAATAAATTAGCAAACAAAAAAAGCCCGCACACAACACCAAGCCTCACAAAATCCAAAGCCTCGATTGCTTCAAAAGCCTGTTTTAAGAAAAGCGCATTTATGAGATTTCGGATGCTCTCAAAAGGAAGTCGTAAAGCAAGCAGCTGCAAATACTGTTTTTTGATTCCAAGTTTTTTCAGCATAAAACGCCTTCCTCCAGCCGATAGATTTTGTCGCAAAAATCAAGAGCCTCTTTTCTATGCGCAATGGAAATTACTGTACGCTCTTTCCACCAGTTCTGCAGGGCTTCAATAAGATGGGCTGAAGTTTCCATGTCCAGAGCTGAGGTTGCTTCATCTAAAATCAAAATCTGAGGATTCTGTGCAATCGCTCTTGCAATGCAGATTCTTTGTGCCTGTCCGCCAGAAACATTATCCCCGCGAACTCCTGTAAAAGTATCTAAACCTTCGGGAAGAGTTTTTACCCATTCTTCAAGTTGTGCAATTCTAACCGCTTCCCAAATCTGTTCTTCTGAGATTTCATGGCCGCAGGTGATATTCTCTCTGATGGTAAATGGAAAGAGTTTGTTCCCCTGCATCACCACAGACATTTTTCCCTCTGCAATAATTTGTCCCTGCTGAACTTCGTAAAGGCCGGAAATCAGTTTGATTAAAGTTGTCTTTCCGGAACCGCTTTCGCCAATTATTCCGATTTTCATTCTATCAGGAATTGTAAGGTTCAGATTTTTAAGTACAGTTTTTTGATCATAAGAATATGTAAGATTTTCGATTTGAATCATTGGTCTTCTCCTGCTCTGTTGATTTTCTGAAGGTTCCCTGCAAAGATACGGAACTGCATTATAAAGGACGGCATGTTCATCAAAATGCCAGAAACGTTCCCCGAAAGATTTATAAAAATATAAAGTTCGCCCACTGTCATTTCGCCTCTGATAACCAGATTGCCGCCAATCAAAACTAAAAGCAGCAAAGGTATGCATGTCATCACTGCAGAAATTGTCATCAAAAGTGCTTTCTTTTTTTCCATGGAGATATTCAGTTTTTCCCATGCCTCAAGTCTGTTCGTGTAATTTGTCAGTATGAATTTTTGTGTCTGATACAATCTGATTACCGGGAAAAGCGACATCAGACTTTCTGTAACGCCATTCAGTTTTGCATTTTCTTCATTTGCTTTGATTGTATAATTCTTCAAAATCTTACTCGAAAAAGACACATAAAGAATAATCAGAAAGACAGGCAGGTTTGAAGAAAGCGCAAGAAACGGATTCAAAAAAATAAACCACCCGAAGGTACCAAGAAATTTTATAAAACTATCAAAGATGAAAAACAGATTTTCAGAAATAAAAACACTAACTGCATTAAACTCATTCAATAGCACAGAAGTCATTTCACCACCGCTCACAGCCCTCTCTTTTGATCTCATAAACGAAACACTATTACGCGCAATACTTTCGATATAATTTTGTCTTAGCTCATAATTTATTCTGGCTGTAGTTACTCCGGAAATAAATGCATTTGCTCCGCTCATAAAAATGAAGTCAGCAAGAATAATCAGAAGTTCTACAAGCATTCCATGAATAGATGAGTTGCCTGCTCCGTCCATTCCAGCATTCACCGCAGTTACAAGATCAATCAGATTTGCAAGATATTTATTCCAGACAAGCGTAACCGCAAGAAAAATTATATCAACTGCAAAAGTCAGAAAAATCATAAACTTCACTTTATAAAATGTGCGTGTTATAATGTTCATAACAAAACGCTAAACCTTGCCCCAGGGACAGAGTCAAGTAAAAAATGGAAAAAGATGAATTCTTAAAAATCAGTGAACTTGCAGATTTTTTTGGAACAACCCCAAAGGCTCTGCGTCTGTACGAAAAAAAAGGTATTTTAGTTCCCTGCAAGATTGACCCACAAACCGGTTATCGTTATTACTCTGCCGACCAGGTAAAAAAACTCAACGTACTTGTAGAGCTGCAGGAACTTGGCTTTTCACTTAACGAAATCAAAAAAATTATGGAAGGCGGCATAAAATCAAAGGGCTTTCTTGATTCTCTTTATTCTAAAAAAGTTGAATGGGAACAGAAGAAAAGCGAGATACAGAGTAAAATCGACGCCATAGAAAATATCGAACAAAACCTCTCACGCAAAATTGAAGGCAAAGAAATTTCAGAAATGACCGAAGATGAACGCGCCTGGTTCTTACTCAATGCGGTTTGTGTGGAAGAACTCAAAGCTTCAAAAGTTTTGAGTGACGCAATTTGGGTTTAAGAAAATTAAAGAACATCTTTATTGAAAAAATAACCAGATAATTTATAATCAAAAAATGACTTATTACAGAATCCACACTGCAGACATCGCTTACATCACACAGCAGCCACGTGGCTTGTTTACCGCAATCGGAAAGCTTGTTGATGCAAAAACTCTCACCGAAGAAGAGACCGCTGAATATTGGAAGAACCGCGAATATTTTGAAAAGGTTCTGCCAGTGCCACCCTTTTACGAGCAGGGAAATCCCGACCACGCAACCACCTGGTTTAAGGACACTCCTCAGGGCAACGACATTTACCGCCAGATGACCTTCTACCGTGCAATGGCAGAAAAGTACGGCCTTAAGCTTTATATCTCAAAGTGCACAGAACTCCCCGGCGAAGTTATTTACGAAGATGATTTTCAAATCGCAGTTAAAAATCAAAAGCCGGATGTCCGCATTACAATAAGCGAACTCTCCGGCTCAGTTTAGTTTTATACCTGCAATCAGCTAATTTAAGAAGTAAGTTTTCATCATGCCCTTGCCTTTGATTTCCATCTCGACAGGGGCGGTGGCTGGAACAGCATCTTTCAGAAGTGCCATTGTATTTTCTGAAACGTGAATCTTTGAAGTTTCACCTGAGCTTTCCATACGGCTGGCAACGTTTACAGTGTCTCCCCAGATATCGTAAACGAACTTTGTTTTTCCGATAACGCCGGCAATAAGATTTCCGCTATTCACACCAATTCTCATAAAGAGTTTTACATTACTTGTTGCGTTGAACTCTTCAATATCCTGAAGCATACCGCGCGCAAAATTAACAATGGCAAGCGCATTCTTTTCCGCAGGCTCGTTTCCAAAGAGACCGGCAGCCGCCATGTACGAATCACCAATTGTTTTTATTTTCTCAATGCCTTCACGTTTAGCACGTAAATCAATTCTGGAATAAAGTGCATTTAGAGCACCGACAATTGTATCAGCATCAAGAGTACTTGTGATTTTTGTAAAGCCAACGATGTCAGCAAAGAGAACAGAAGCATTGTCTATCTTATCAGCAATTCTTGCGTTCTTATCCATTGCAAGACGCTTAGCAACTTCTTCCGGAAGAATGTTCAGAAGTAATTCTTCAGAACGATTCTTTTCTTCCTGAAGTTCCTTTGTACGTTCTTTTACAGTATCTTCAAGCTTTCTGTTTTCTTCTTCAATTCGGATAATTTTTCCTTCCGTGAAAACAATAGTAATCGAAACAATAAAAAGTACTGCAACCAGAATCAAAACGATATCAAAGGAGATATTTGACATCGGCATAAGAAGACTGTCATAGGTGAAAGTTATTTTAGACTGCATAGGATCAAACTCCGCTGGAGTGTACATGATACAGCCAAAGCCCAGAGTCTTAAGCGCGCTTACCTGATAATAATTAGCGCCGTGAATATTTTCATCATCTTCATCATGTGGCTTACGAACGGTCATTAGTTTATTTTCAATAGAGAAAGTTCCGTTCCATGGGCCCGGATCAATCGCACAGTCATCACAAACATCAATAGTAAAGGTCCAGTCGGTAATTGATGTGGCCTTCATATTGTTGTAAATAATTCCGTTATACTGAGCGCCGAGTCTGGTAAAATCATTATCATCATTCCAGAACTTTTCAGCATCGCGCATAAAAGTTACACAGACAGGTTTTGATTTATCGTTTTCCTGGTAAGGTTGATTGATAACAATTGTTTTTTCAGGAAGAATAACTCCCGTAATAGAAACAATAATCAACATCGCAAGAAGACCACCTGTAACAACACAGACAACCTGCCACACATGGCTTCGGGCAATACGCTTTTTCATTTCAGGAATTAGACTTCCTGTCTTATAGTTTGGACTTAAACGGGGACCAGTTTCTTTACCAGAATAAAATTCAAGTTCCATCAATTTGATTGAAGAATAAAAAAGATGCAGCGCCCCAATACCGTAACCGATATCAATCCATGAGATTCCATAAAACAGCAGAGCTAAAACAATTCCGACAATAGGAAAAAGCGGATAGATGGTAAGCGAAATCAGAACATTTTTCTGAAGAACTTTTTTAGACTGGAAAAGCATTGCCCAGGTAATGAGTCCTGGAGAAAGTCCAAGCACAATACTTACTGGATACAAACTGCTTCTGTGATAATTATTTGCTTCATCAAAATAATAATATAGATTTGTAAACTGACTAACGATAGTTAGGATAATTCCGGTCAGACAAATATAAAAAACAATATAAAGATGAACAGGAACTCCATCTCTTATAGAAGAACGAGGTTTAAAAAGAACCTTAAAATCAAGGACATCAGATTTTATAAACTCTGCAGAATAAAAACAGAAGAAAAAAGTTGAAAAGTAATTTAATGCAAAAACCAGAAAGTTACTTATTCGAACTATATAGAATCCAATTCCGCTGACGCTGCCGCGAAAAACGTATGCAAGCGCATCACAGCCAAGCAATAACGCCGTTATAAACTGCAATAAAATAAGCGTTCTTCGGCTGTTATTTTTATATTTATGCCCAGAAAACAAAAACACGCCAGCCTGTAAACAAAAAAAGGCTAGCCCCGAAAGCATTACTATGCTGACTGTTCTAATTGTATCACTCATATCCATAATAATTTTATGTTATAAAGAATGGTTTGTCAAAAAATCGTGTATGAAAAACTTAAAAATCAATATTGACTAATTAAAAATCAAAATAGATACTCCAGAAAAGGGAGTGATTATGAACAAAGACGAACTGCACAAACTGATTGAAACGGAGCAGCCGAACATCTGCCAAGTGGTAGCGTACAAGGGCGGCGAAGAAGTTTACTCGGACTGCTGGAACGGCTACAAAGTGGACGACTGCGCGCATATAATGTCGGTGACTAAGAGTGTTTTTGCACTGCTGATTGGCATTGCGATTGATAAAGGGCAGATTAAAAGTGTAGACGATAAGGTGCTGGATTATTTTCCGGAATATATGGTGAAGCGCGGTGAGAAGACTATTTATGAGGTGACGATCAAAGATCTGCTTACGATGAGGGCTCCGTATAAAGGTAAGGGCGACCCATGGTCTAAGGTTTGCTCGAGTGAAAACTGGACTTACACTTCTCTGGATTTTCTTGGCGGGCGTCAGGGGATGACAGGGGAGTTCCGTTATTCTTCGGTTTGCATTCATATTTTATCTGGGATTCTTTATAAGGCGACTAGCATGATTACTGTGGACTATGCGAATAAGTTTTTGTTCGGACCGCTGGGGATTCCTGCGCATGAGGTTTATATTGCCAAGTCTGCCGAGGAGCATAAACAGTTTACTATTGAGAAGACTCCGAAAAAGGCTGTGTGGTTTAGTGACCGTCAGAATCTTGGGACTCCGGGTTATGGGCTGTGTTTGTCGGCTTGTGACATGGCGAAGATTGGGATGTTGTGTTTGAACAAGGGGATGTTTGGCGGGCAGCAGATTGTGTCGTCTAAGTGGATTCGGGAGATGACTGAGCCGCGCACTGTTGAAGGAAAGCATTTCCGTGGAATGGATTACGGATATTTGTGGTGGATTATCAGCAGGAAGAAGG
>ODAI013829766.1_pt1 | contig 10271 bp, 7 predicted proteins | sample 1539321 | NCBI WGS metagenome assembly ODAI01 (sample SAMN02144231, study PRJEB22623) | gut metagenome | biome: sheep rumen | host: Ovis aries | place: New Zealand | reverse complement strand
CAAGCCGGTACTTGGTGCGGATCTTGAAGCTGCATTAAAAAAATTCCTGCCTGAAGATAAGATAAAAGATTAAGAAAACAAAAAGGCTAAATAAAAAAATCAAAACCGCAGCCCGGTTAGTTAATGATCCGAAGCTGCGGTTTTAAAATTGTTTTTATTTAAGATTGAAATTCTGAAGATCCTTCTCTATATCTGCGGAATAGCCGGCAAGTGATTCGGATACATTAGCAAGGTTATCGGTCTCCTGGGATACTCTTGAGCTTTCCCTTACTATGGCATCGCTGAGTTCAAGGATCTGGTTTACGGTTGCTGCCTGTTCCTCAGTAGCTGCCGCATTTCCGGTAGCAACATCATTTATCCTGCTGATGCCGTCTGCGATTCCGGTAATGGCATCCGTCGCCTTGGAAATATCCTCATAGATCTCATCAAAGGAATCATTGGAACGCTTAACAACTTCAAGGCATTTTTCCATATCGTTCATACAGTCATCTGCCTTCTTATTGATATCAACGATATTTTCCGTGATGGTCTCTACAAGCTTGCTGATATGGGTTGCTGCCTGTGATGACTGGTTGGCAAGAGCTCCAACTTCTCCCGCTACAACCGCAAATCCCCTTCCCATTTCTCCTGCTCTTGCAGCCTCTATGGAAGCATTAAGGGAAAGAAGATTTGTCTGTGAGGAAATATCACCTATGGTAACGGTTATGCCCTTGATCTCATCGACGGTCTCTGCAGTCATACGTATGATACCTGTAAGCTGTCCGATGGTATCATTGAGGATCTGAACGCTGTTTGTCATTCCTCTCATCTCGTTTCTTCCCTCTTCGGAAGACTTAACAGCCTGTGAACAAAGCTCCCTTACTTCATCGGAATCCGAAGCAAGATTTGAAGATACTCCCGCAAGCTCAGTTGCTCCGCCTGCTACATCCTCTATTGACTGATTGAGTCCTGTAAGATGCTGATTAAGTGTTTCTATGGACTGATTCTGGGATGAATTGGAATCGGAAAGTTCTGTGGAGATATTCTTACATCTTTCGGCACTTTCAGTCATTTCATCGGAGATCTCAGTAAGATGAAGAAGCATGCCGCGCATACGGTCGATATAGCCGTTAAGCTGTTCGCTGAGAGTCGTGATCTCATTATTGCCTTCGGGATTGATCTTGGTTGTGAAATCACCGCCGGTAAGGTCTCCGATCTTGCCTGTAACGCTGGAAACAGGATCAAGGTTTTTCCTTATTGTTATGAAGAGGAAACCTCCGAGAAGTGCAAGAAGGATAATGGTAATGATAAGACTGAGATTCAGGGAAGCGATGGTCCTGTCCATAACGAAGCTGTAAGGAGTTGCACTTACAACAACCCATGAAGTTCCTTCGACGCCTGTTGCGGCATACATCATCTTACCCGCATCAGTCTTAACCACCTGGACTTTATTATCACTATAGGTAACGGTTTTATCAAGTGATGAATATACCGAGTTAAGTCCCTTAAGAACAGGATCTGATGCTCCGGAAAGAGTTGTTCCCACAGCAGCTTCATCCGTGCTCAGAAGGACATCTCCGCTGTCAGAGTTAACGATGTATATCTTTACATCGGGAGAACTCGAACTGAAGGAATGCATCTTCTCTGCCATCTGGTCAAAGACGATATCGCTGCTCAGTACTGTCTTGTCACCGATAAGAACAGAGCATGCAAGACAGGTTTTTCCGGTGGAAGCATCCACATAAGGATCGGATACATAAAGGGATCCGTTTTGATCTATGGCACCCTTATACCAGGGTCTGTCGGTAAAATCAAAAGTTTCATCCGGGATCCAGCCCGAACCGTCAAGGAAGGTCATGTCATTACCGTATGCAACATAGATATCCTGCGAATCGGGATCCGCATCGGTAAGGGCAAGAAGCATTTCTCTTGCTTCAGAGTAAGAAAGATCCGGAGTGTTTTTCCACACATCCGCTGTCTGTTGTACCCTGCCTTCGATAAGACTCCACCAGTTGTTGATCTCGTGGGAATAGGTAACCGACTCACGGGCAAGAAGCGACATGGTAAGATCCTTGATCTGTTCCGACTGTCTGTTCATGCTGAATTCGGTAATAATGACGATTATTACCGTTACCGCGATCAGCACCCTTCCAAGCAGGATACTCTTAAGCGACTTTCTTTTTTTCATCCTGTAACCTCCATAAACCTGAATTTTGACTTATCTGAACTGCATATGCACCGCAGCTGCACCAAAGCATGGCTATGGCCACAGCACAGCCGCCTCTTTTCAGCATCCTTCACTGCCAAGATCCGATGGCAGAAACATCATAGGGCGTAGCCTGATATACATAATAGTTCAGCCAGTTGCTGTAAAGATTATTCGAATGGGATCTCCAGGTAAGAAGAGGCTTTGCATCCGGATCGTCACCCGGAAAATAATTCTCCGGAAGAGCCACATCATCTCTTTTACCCTTATCCCTGTCATACTCATTCTTAAGGGTCATGCGGTCATATTCGGAATGCCCCGTCACGAAGATCTTATGACCGTTTTCAGCCATTGCAAGATATACTCCCGCTTTTTCCGACTCAGCCAAAATAGTAAGTTCGGGACATGCCTTCAGGGCTTCTGACGGAGTGTCCGTATGTCTTGAATGAGGTGCCAGGAAAACATCATCAAATCCCCTGACAAGAGGGATCTTTCTGTTCAGCACTCTGTGCTCGAATACTCCGAAAAGCTTAGTGGGGAGCTGCCTCTTATCTATACCGTAGTAGTGATAAAAACCAGCCTGGGCACCCCAGCAGATATGGAAAATACTTGTCACATGGGTATCTGCCCAGTCTAATATCTCCACGGTCTCATCCCAGTAATCAACCTCTTCAAAGGAAATATCCTCAACAGGAGCACCGGTGATGATCATTCCGTCAAAATTCTGATCCTTCACATCGTTAAAAGTAACATAGAATTTATTGAGGTGCGAAGAGGAAGTATTTTTTGAAACATGGGTCGAAGTCATCATAAAAGTCACATCGACCTGAAGCGGAGTATTGGAAAGAGCCCTTAAAAGCTGAAGCTCGGTATCCTGCTTCACCGGCATGTTGTTCAGGATGAGCACCTTAAGAGGTCTGATATCCTGATGCATCGCACGGTTTTCATCCATTACGAATATATTTTCACTTTCGAGGATCTGCCTTGCAGGCAGTTCGCTCTGACCCTTGATAGGCATTTATGTCACTCCTTAAGATAATTATTTATGAAATCTTCCTCCGTGATCACGGGAATGCCAAGGTCCCGCGCCGTTTTGTTTTTAGATGAAGATGAGGAAAAATCATTATTTATCAGGGCTGTGGTCTTCGAGGATACCGATCCTGCAACTTTTCCGCCCCTGCTTTCGATCTCTGATTTCATGGCATTTCTGTTTTCAAATGTATTCAGGCTTCCGGTGATGACAAAAGTAAGACCTTTAAGATTTTGTGCCGAATCATTTGCAGGCTTTTCTATTTCAAGATCCGGAAGAAGATCGTTTAACACACGGCAGTTATCTTCATCCTTAAAATAATCCGAAACCGCTGAGGCCATCACATCCCCGATGCCCTCGATCTGTGAAAGTTCTTCGGAAGAGGCCTGTTTTATCTTATCAATGTCATGATCAAAATATGCGGCAAGTACCTTGGCATTGGCTACGCCGATACCGGGTATGCCCAGTCCGAACAAAAGTCTCGAAAGAAGTGTCCTGGATGATTTTTTAACGGACTCTAAAAGATTATTATAAGACTTTTCTCCGAATCCATCCATATTTATTATCCTGTCCTTATAACGGTCAAGATGGAAAATATCATCAAATTCGGTAATAAAGCCCATATCGATGAATTTTTCAAGAGTCATCTCGGAGAGCCCTTCGATGTTCAGAGCATCCCTTGAAACAAACTGCTCAAAGGATTTGATCTGTTTTGCCGGGCAGGCGGGATTAATGCAATATAAAGACTCCGCTTCATTAAGAGCCCTTACCCGGGTATCTCCTCCGCACACCGGGCATTTTTCCGGTATCTTCAGATTGCCTGAGCATGTGAGATTCTCAGCTATCTGGGGAATGATCATGTTGGCCTTATATACGGTTATGGCGTCCCCGATACCGAGTTTAAGCTGTCTTACTATGCTGATATTATGAACGGAAGCTCTGCTTACCGTTGTGCCCTCAAGATCCACGGGATCGAATATGGCAACGGGATTGATAAGTCCCGTACGGCTGGCGCTCCATTCAACATCCCTGAGAATTGTCTGAGCCGTCTCATCCGCCCATTTAAATGCTATGGAATGTCTGGGAGATTTTGCGGTTCTTCCCAATGAAGCTCCGTATCTGACATCCTCATATGTAAGAACAAGTCCGTCGGAGGGTATGTTATATGTCTTTACCTTTTCTTCGAATTCTCCAACCTTTTCTTCAACGGTATCCGAAGTGACCCTGACCCTGTAAACCGCTTCAAAGCCGAGGCTTTCGAGAAATTCGAGTCTTCCGCAGGCGGAATTTAAGACATTTTCGTCTGCACCTTCCGCACTCACAAGATTAAATGCCACAAATCTTACATGTCTTTTTGCCGTAACCGAAGGATCCAGCTGCCTGACAGAACCGCTGCACAGATTCCTTGGATTTTTATATTTTTCTTCATCCGATGCGATGCGGGAATTGATCTTCTCAAAATCTTCATAAGAGATCACCGCTTCTCCCCTTGTGACAAGTTCTCCGGAAAAAGGGATCTTTAACGGCACATTTTCAAATGCCCTTGCATTGGGGGTGATGACTTCGCCCGTCTCTCCATCCCCTCTTGTTACGGCCTTAAAAAGGGTTCCGTCTCTGTAAGTAAGAACAACCGTAAGACCGTCGAGTTTCCAGGAAAGTACGCCTTCCTTATCTCCCAGCCAGGAAGAAAGCTCCTGCCTTGACTTGGTCTTTCCCAAAGATAGCATGGGGGAGGGATGTTTTTCCTTGGGAAGAAAATCCACAGCCTTATATCCCACACTCTGGGTGGGGCTTCCTGCAAGGATCATTCCGGTCTCTTCCTCAAGCCTGACCAGCTCATCGTAGAGCATGTCATACTCCCTGTCGCTCATCATTGATTCATCCTTGGCATAATAGCTTTCGGATGCTTTTTTCAATATGTCATTTAACTGTCTGATCCTTAGGATCTTTTTTTCATCTGCCATAGACTTTTTATCTCTTCCTGAGAAAGTTCCCTGTACTCACCGGGCTTCAGGCTTCCCAGCGTGATATTCATGACCCGCACTCTTTTGAGTTTTTTTACATTCAGCCCCACCTCGAAACACATTCTGCGGATCTGTCTGTTAAGCCCCTGGGTAAGGGTGATGCTCATTACATTTTTTCCCTTTATGGAAACCTTGCAGGGTCTTGTCTTAAGCTTAAGTCCGGGAAGGTACACTCCTTGTGAAAGTTTGTCTTTTATGTCATCCGTAATTTCCTTATCACAGGTAACAAGATATTCCTTCTCGTGAGCATTTGCCCCCCTCATCATATGATCGATGAGACCGCCGTCGTTTGTCAGAAGGATGAGTCCCTCCGAATCCTTGTCCAGTCTTCCTGCATATGTGACTCTCACGGGATAATCGATATAGTCGCTTATAAGCTTTTCGGCATGATTGTCCTTTTCAGAAGTGATAACTCCTCTTGGTTTATAAAAAGCAAGGACCACGGTCTTATCCATGCCCTTAAGGATCCTTCCTTCGTATTCGACCCTTTCGGAGCCTGTAAGCACCTGTCCCACCCGGGCTATGTTACCGTCAACCGTAACTTTGCCTTCTGCGATCAGTCTGTCGGCTTCACGCCTTGAGCATATTCCGGACTCAGCCAGATATTTATTGAGTCTTATTTTTCCTGAGTCCATATCTCCATGTCTCCGATGAGCTTTGTTTCGGGAATCCCGGGACATTCAGCCCCTTTTTTTGCCATTTTATCGGCAAGTTCGTTATATTTGCAGCCTTTATGGGCTTCAACCTTAAAAAAACCGATATCGATACGGCTCTTCCATCCGTTCATTGACACCGAATATGACCTTGTAAGATCGTTTTTGCACTTCCAGGCCCCTGTCACCCAGCACTCGATGCCCGCATAATCATAATATATATTGATACCCTTATATCCGCTCTTTATGGCACACAGCACGGCATTCATGGCACCAAGCATCTCGCCGGTCACGTTTCTTAGCTTTGCGTTTTCGGGATCGTTACCGCTGCCATACAGCACTCTGACAGTTCCGTCTTCAGGCAGAAAAACACATCCGAAGGAATAGACTCCGGATGAAACTGAAAAACTCCCGTCAACATATGCATCTATGGTATTCTTTCCTGACAAACCGTCTCCAAAAAAAGTGGTAAAAAAACAAAAAAAACGCTATACTTTTGAAAGCTCAAAAACTTGTAATATTATACCATAAGGACGGTTCAGAGGACTAAATTTGTGAAAAAAACGATCAAACTGTTCAGATATACTTTTTCGGAAAAAGTGACGGCTTTAATTTGTCTTGCCGGACTAATCCTTACCATGATCCCCATATACAGGCTCTCATACTATTCAATACCTTACTATGATGATTACGGTGCAGCTGCGGGGAACGTGGCATGGGCAAAACAGTTCGGGACATCCTACCTTACAGGCGCAGTAGTCCACGCACGTCAGATGTGGTGGGCATGGGAAGGAACATATTTTGCCAGGGTGATGATGGCATTAGACCCTGTTATATGGGGTGAAAAATACCACTTTATCGGCATCGTCATGATCATAACATCCCTTCTTTTCTCAGTTTTTGTTTTTATATACATGATATGCAGGAAGCTTTTAAGAGCCGCAAAATGGGACTCGGTTTCTTCAGCTGCAATCGTCTGCGAGATAACCGTTCTTTTTATCTACACAGCGCAGCAGGGTTTTTACTGGTACAACAGCGGAGTCAAATATATCCTGGGTTTTTCAATATGGCTCCTTTCCATATGCGCATCCGTAATGACCCTTGTATCAAAAAAGCTTTATGAAAATATTATTTATGGCATTTTATCCGCTGCCCTTATCTTCTGCGCTGCAGGCTCCAACTTCGTAACAGTGCTCCAGTCGCTGATAGTTTCCGTAAGTATATTTGCGGCAGGTCTGTATTTTTGCAAAAAAAGAGCTCTGTTTCTCATCCCTTCCCTGATAGCGGACTTTTACGGTGCAAAGCTCTGCCTTCTTGCTCCCGGCAATACAAAAAGAGCATCCGCATATGAGGGGATGGGAGCTTTTGATGCCATAATCGCATCATTTAAAACAGGTTTTGAATTTCTGGATAGATTCCTTGACTGGAGGACTCTTCTTCTTTTCCTCATCGCCCTTCCGGTGTCATACAGGATAGTAAGAATGTCCGGGATAACATTTAAGATAAGGATCTTCATTATACTTGCGGCATGGTCCGTATGCCTTTATGCATCCGGGTTTACTCCGAATCTGTACTCTTCGGGTGAAGTTGTTCTTTCAAGAGTGATAAATGTGATAAAGCTGGTCTTCCAGCTTCTTCTCTGGATAAACATGACTTATTTTCTGGGACTTTTGTCACAGATAAAAACAAACGGCAGAAAGAAATGGAAAGGATATGTCATCTGGCCTGCAGCCGTCATCTGGCTTACAGCCTGGATATTCTTTTTCAGGATACAGCCTAATCCCATCGGAACATACTCTGCATTCGGTGCGGATTTTTATCTGAAAAGCGGTCAGGCTGAACTTTTCCACGAAGAATACACACAAAGACTTGATCTTCTTCATTCCGGTGATTCAGATATAGTCTTTAAACCATATACAAATATGCCCTGGTTTTTGGGATGGACTGATATAAGTTCGGATCCGGACTCGGAAGCAAACAGATTCATGGCGGATTTTTATCATAAATCATCGATAAAAGTCGAAGAAGATGCCGGGGACTGAAAAGTCATATCTGCTGTTTTTATCTTAGTCCCACGTGTCTTGCATCACATGCGATCTCAAGTATGGGATCTTCTATAAGTTCGAAATCATCCCTTACGAATATGTCCCCTTGCAGTCAGACAGTCATTTTCGTAATCAGGTTCACCATGCCTTACAAATACTATTCTCATTCATATATCCTCATAAAGCTGTCATTTGTATCATTATACACTTTTACATGTTCCTCTCCACAATATGATATAATTTAGCGAAAGAAAAGACTGAAAATATGAAAAAATACGCTTCACAATATGACATGATGACCACTCAGAGAGTTGAGACTCTCATATTAAAGCTGGGTCTTCCCACTACCATAAGCATGCTGATAACCAGTCTTTACAATGCTGCGGATTCGTATTTTGTGGGAAAGATAAACACCCAGGCAAGCGGTGCGACAGGTGTTGTATTGGGACTGATGGCCATCCTCCAGGCAGTGGGCTTCATGTTCGGTCACGGATCCGGAAGTGTTATCAGCAGAAAGCTCGGTGCAAAGGACGTAAAAAGCGCAAATAAATATTCTTCCACAACGTTTTATACAGCGCTTATTGCAGCTGTCATACTCATGATCTTCGGGATAGTGTTTCTTACGCCTCTTATGTATCTTCTCGGAAGCACCGATACCATACTCCCCTATGCCAGGACTTATGCATTATGTATTCTTATCGCAGCTCCTGCTTTGATAACCAGCTGTGTTATGAATAATATCTTAAGGTATGAGGGTCGTGCGTTTTTTGCAATGATCGGCCTGACAACCGGTGGGATCTTAAACATCTTCCTTGATTATATTCTTATGATGAAGCTTAACCTGGGTATCCTTGGTGCCGGTATTGCCACTGCAGTCTCACAGCATATTTCATGGGCAATCCTTTTTGCCATGTTTGTCATGAGAAAAACCCAGTGCTCATTTGAACTTAAATATGCTTCCTTTGATATGGCAACCATTATGGAAGTCATCACAACAGGACTTCCAAGCCTTGCCCGTCAGGGGCTTGCCAGCATAGGCACCATGACACTCAACAAATCCGCAGGCTTTTACGGAGATGAAGCAATATCCGCCATGAGCATAGTAAACAGGATATGCATGTTCATTTTCAGCGTGACCCTGGGCATCGGGCAGGGATTCCAGCCGGTTTCCGGCTTCAACTTCGGCGCAAAAAAATATTCCCGCGTAAAACGCGGGTTCTTCTTTACTTTCATATTCGGGTCATGCTTTCTTACTGCAGTCTCCCTTGTTATATTTTTCCATGCAGGTGAATGTGTAAGATTTTTCAGGGACGATGACCTGGTTGTGGAGATAGGCACCGTTGCAATGAAAGCCCAGTGCATCTCACTTCTTTTTATCCCCTTCAGCGTATGCAACAATATGCTGTTTCAGAGTATCGGTTATAAGGTAAGAGCCACCATCCTGTCCACATTAAGAAGCGGAGTATGCTTCATCCCGCTTCTGCTGATACTCAGTAAAGCAATTGGGCTTCTCGGAATCCAGATCGCACAGGCCGCCGCAGATATCCTGACATGCATCATCTGCATACCCTTCTGCATTCATTTTTTCATGACTCTTCCCGGTAAGCAGTAGATCACCTTCTTCCGGGGATCATGCGACTCTTGCATTCAAGCAATTCACTGTCCGCACGCTTATATACATCATCTATGGTCCTGTCATCAAGCTCATCATAAAGAGCATATCCGATGGCAGCACTTATCCTTTCCCATGGCTCAAGAGATTCATCCCCTGAGATCGAAACGAATTTACCGTGAAATTCAAGACAAAGAGCATCGATATTCTTATAATCCTCCCCCTTAAGGATCACAACGAATTCTCCTCCGTCTGTCCTGAATACCGGGGAATGCTCAAAAACATGGCACACAATATAGCAAAGCTTTTTTACGGCTTCGTTTCCTTTTTCATGACCGAAGGTGTCATTGATCTCTTTCAGGCCGTTCAGATCGATCTTTGCAAGCCCGAAATTTTTAAGACCTTTTCTGAATTCATCTTCCAGGGAAAACAGCATCTGTTCATAAGCCTTTTTATTTCTGATACCTGTAAGGGGATCCTTTGTGGATGTTTCGGACATCGCAACGACTTTCTTATTGGCATAATCAAGATCGGAAAGAGTTGACCTTAACCTGTCAACCATCTTGTTGAGATTCTCGGCTACATCACCTATCTCATCATTTCTTATATAAGTTGCCCTGTGTGAAAGATCTCCCGCAGAAATGATATCCATATCCTTTGAAAGAAGATTCATGGGTTCCGTAACCGATTCCACAAGCTTATTGCATACAACCCCCACAAGT
>ODAI012155860.1_pt1 | contig 10271 bp, 8 predicted proteins | sample 1539321 | NCBI WGS metagenome assembly ODAI01 (sample SAMN02144231, study PRJEB22623) | gut metagenome | biome: sheep rumen | host: Ovis aries | place: New Zealand | reverse complement strand
TGTGAGAAGGAACACTGCCACTGTGAGAGCGGCAGTATCGTGGTCTCCGCACTGAAGCACACCGGGAACATCCTCCTGTTTGTGTTCCTGATCACGCTGGTGCTGAATCTGGTTTTCCTCTTCTTCGGGGAAGAGACGCTTGTCAATGTGGTGTCAAACAGGCCCTTTACCGGGCTGCTTGTTTCGGCGCTGATCGGTCTGATCCCGAACTGCGGCGCCTCGGTGCTGCTGACGCAGATGTATCTGCACGGCATTCTCCCCGCAAGTCACCTGATCGCGGGCCTCCTGGACGGAGCAGGCGTCGGCCTGCTGATCCTGTTCCGGGTCAACCCTGACCACCGGGAGAACATCCGCATCACGGCGCTGCTTTTCGCACTGGCGGTCGGCTTCGGACTCCTGATTCATCTGTTGGGGATTACTTTCTGAATTCTCCGGAGGAAGCATGATTAAGCTTACTCAAATTACAAAAGCGGAAGACCTCCTGGCGCTCAGAGAATACTTTTCCTTCTCTATCGAGGAGGGGGAGGGATCGCTGTACTCTGTCGGGATGATCCAGATGACGAATGAGCTGCCGGTCAACAGGGCGGCGGTGAGCGTCGGCGGAGAAGGCGACAGCGTGGCGGAAGAGCAGGTCGCGGAGAGCTTCTCCAGACTGCTGCTGGATTCCGCGGTCCTGGCTGAGCCGGATTCCCTGAAGGTTCTGCGGGATCTGCTTGAAAAAAACGGCTACGAAGGAGAGATCCACTTCGTCCCTGTCGGGAAGCTGGTGCAGGCGCTGTTCCCAAAGCTTGCTTCCTGTGACGCGGAGTCTGTGAAGAATTATTTCTCCCTGAAGCTTTCCGAGGAGACGTCTCCCCTGAGAGAGGCGGAGATCTGGTGTGAGGCCTTCCGCCGCTGCCGGGACGTGCTGAGCGGCACCGCGCCGGTAGAGGAGACGGAGCCGAAGCCCAGGAGGATCCCCCGCATTTCGGACCAGCAGCTGAAGGAGGCCGCCGACAGAATCTGGAGCGTGAACCCGTGGACCTTCCTGATCGTGCTGATCTCGCTTGTCATCGTGATGGCGATGTTCTTCCCCCGCAAGGAGGAGAAGGTCATTGACCTTGAAGAAGCGCCGGCGGGGTATATCGTCCTGTCGTGGGACGAGACGGGGAAATACGGCAGACAGCCGAGGAGCAGAGGCGAGGCGCTGGAGTTCCGGATTCCCTACGGTGTCTACAATGTGCTGAACAACAATTCCATCCCGGTGGAGCTCACCATCAGTCCGGATCCGGATTACAAGTCGCAGAAAGAGCGCACCCAGGAAGCGGTCGCGGAAGCGCTCGCGGCGGAACAGCGCGCCTCTCCCGAGGAGAGCGCGTCGCCCGGCGCCACAGTGACTGTGCTGAAGGCGGACGGCTCGAGGACGGGAGCAGGGGAAGAAACGGGAGAAGAGAAACAGGAGGAAGAGACGCCCGAAGAGACGGCAGAGGAGGAAGAGGAGAAAGGCCCCTATACCGTGATCCTGCGGCCGAGCTCGAACCGTCAGATCATCATCGACCGGGGAGAGTTCCTGTCCCTTTCCGAGGACGCGAAAGAGCTGATCCTGTTCTATGTGTCCGAGGTGCCGGAAGAGATCGACTCTACGGAGACCGGCCGCGTAAGCGATTCGCAGGCTGTTGTCTACGCCTATGTCAAGGGCACCGAAGTCCGCTTCCGCAGCGCTCCTTCGCTGGAGGGGCATATCATAGAGGTGCTGAACAACGGCCAGCAGGTTCAGGTCCTCGGCGTGACAGGGGAATGGACCCATGTGTCGATCCAGGACCACAAGGGATATATCTATTCCGAGTTCCTCACCCGTCAGGAGCAGGATTGACAGAATCGGATCGCTTCCGGCTCAGCTCGGAATTCTCCGACAGTCCAGCATGTCAATAACGTCAACATAAAACACAGAACGGCTTTCCGTCATTCCGGTCAGCTGTTCTGTGTTTTTCTGCATGCCTCAGCAGACTCCGGTCCGGCGAAGAATGAGACCAGCTGTCCGCATCAGAATTCCGCAGGCTATGCCCACTGGAATGAAGCTGATGAGAATCGGCAGGCTGTGCTTCAGAGAACAGAGGAAAGATGACAGCCTGCAGCATCGCCTCAGCTTTCCAGACGCTCCACGGCGTCCACGGCCTCGCCCCGGATCTCCAGGATCCGCTCCAGAGCGATGCGTCTTCCGCCGCGCTTCCGGTCTCCGATGTCGAGCTCCAGCCATCCGGAGCAGGCGTCCACGCGCCTGACAACCGCGGTCACGGTCACGTACCTGCCGCCGGCCTTCCTCTCATCCGGCTCAAAGAAGGTGACCGAGAGCACCGGCCGTCTTCCTGCCCTGAGATCCTCGCCGATCCGCCCCAGCTTCCGGTTCAGCTTTTCAAGCTCTTCTTCCCCCGGACTTCTCATGGTGTCCGTCTCCCGGACCTCCTCCGCGATCATGTCTTCATACCCGGAGAGTGCCTTGTAGGAGAGAAACTGCCCCGCCCGATCGCTCATCGTCATATGAGGATGCGACGGGGACCGGTGGTGGGGCAGGTCAATGATGTCCGCGTATACTGTCCGCGGATCAGGATCATGCTTCGCGGTGGTTTCTGTCATTCCGTCTTTCTCCCCGGAAGCCCTCTGAGCCGGATCGGTGTCCGCCGATCTGCGCGTTGCGCTCCCGCGCCGTAGCGCCGTCCAGAAAGTCACAGCCCTTCAGGACGGCGTTTTTTCCGTACTTTTCCTGAATTGCCAGAGCGGCCTTCTGAACCCTACGCTCTCTCTGCTCTGCTTGGGCTGCCGCTTCCTCCCGCTCGCGGCTCAGACGCTCGGCCTCCGTATCCAGCGTCCTGTCGTCAAAGAAGCTCAGCTGCTCCCGGCAGACGCCCTTCGGCAGCTCCTGCGGGATCTGATTCTCATCGCACAGCTGTATCGCCGCGATGTTCACCCGGCGGACGAGAAGCCGCGGATCCACAATCCGGTCATACAGCTCCAGCATTTCCGTCAGGATACGCCGTCTCCCGTTGGTCCACCTGCCGAAATCCGCCGTGCCGTGAGTATGATGCGGATGCGGCTTGCCGTAGTGATTCAGGGTGACCTGACCGTCGAACACTTCGCCCGTGCCGGCGATGGCATACACCGCGTCCCGCCAGTCTTCCGCCGGAACGCTGACAGTCAGACTTGCTGCGTCGTAGCTGATATGCAGTTCCATCTTCCGGACGGCAACGCCCTTCCGAAGCAGGTCCAGCACCACCCCCTCCGTCATCTCCCGGACGATCAGCCGGCCCTTTTCAAAGGGGTAGGGCTCCGCCAGCACCTGACCGGAGGAGAGCGAGGAGGTCTCGGGCCGGTATGCTCTGACGGCGGCGATGTCTACCGGCTCCCAGCCCCAGGCGTGGTCGATGAGCAGCTCGGCATTGACCCCGAACGCCCGGTAAAGGCGGTCCTCGTCCCGGAGCGAGAGCCTTGCCACATCCCCCATGGTGAAGCAGCCCATCCGCTCCAGACGCCGCGCAGTCCCGGGCCCTACCCGCCAGAAGTCCGTCAGCGGTCTGTGACACCAGAGCTTCTCCCGGTAGCTCTGCTCATCCAGCTCGGCGATCCGCACACCGTCTCTGTCCGCGGGCACGCGCTTGGCGACGATGTCCATGGCGATCTTTGCCAGATACAGGCTGGTCCCGATCCCGGCCGTGGCCGTGATGTGGGTCTCGTACAGCACCTCGCGGATCAGCGACATGGCGAGCTCACGGGCAGTCATGCGATAGGTCTGCAGATAACGCGTCACATCTATAAAAACCTCGTCAATGCTGTATACGTGGATATCCTCAGGACTGATATACTTCCGGTAAATCCCGAAGATCTTCGTACTTAATTCCTCATAATACTGCATCCTGGGCGGCGCGACAATATATGAAAGCTCCAGCGAAGGATCCGCGGCCAGCGCCTCCGCGTCGAAGGAGGCCGAGGCGAAATGGTACCTGCCGGTCTCCCTGTCACGAGGGAGGACCTTCAGCTTCATGGCCCGCTGGAACCGCTCGGCATTGATCTCCCTGACCTTCTGCACAACCTCAAACAGCCGGGCGCGCCCTCCGATTCCGAAGGCCTTGAGGGAAGGAGAGACGGCGAGACAGATGGTCTTCTCTGTCCTGGAGGCATCAGCGACGACCAGATTGGTGGTCAGCGGGTTGTAATTCCTGGCGGCGGCCTCGGCGGAGGCGTAATAGGACTTCAGGTCAATGCACAGATAGACCTCAGCACTCAACGAACCACCGCCCAAACCGGTTCGGCTGCCGACCCGAGGAGCGCTCGAAGAACAGGCGCCGCTCCTCGCCCCGGATGACGACCGTATAGCATTCCCCGCTGTAATCCTCACCGTACAGGGAGGCCGGGACCAGATCCCTGACCGTGTCGATCCTGAAGGTCCTGCCGTCCTTCCAGGTGATGGAGCGCGGTTCCATATAGCCTGCGGAGTCAAAATCCGAATTGACCTTGACATAGACACGCCGGTCTGCGCTCATAGCCGGCTCCTTTCCTCACGGCCGCGCTGTGTGGAAGAGGCGGACAGATACAGCCGGATCTCCTCCGGTGTGGCGTCCAGCTCCGGACCGGCAATCCCCAGCACACGGCCGATCAGGTAGACGCTTGCTGACTCCCCGTCAAACAGCATGGGGGCGTAGTCCGGGTTCAGAGAGTAGAGCCCGTCTTCCCGGTACTGCTTGATGTAGGTCTCATTCCCGACGCAGAACGCGCCGATCTCCCCGAAGCGGAGTCCCGCTCCGTCGGACAGATGCTCTACGAAGACCCGGTCTCCGTTATGGAAATCCGGCTCCATGCTGTCGCCGTTGACGATATAGAGAGCGTCGGCGCGGTGACGGTACGGCGAATCATGCAGGTAGACTGTCTCTGTGTCCGTGATGTCGAAATAGTTGACGCTGGGGCCGGCGGCGAGACGGAAGGCCTTCAGCGGGACGGGGAACAGCTGCGGAATAGACTCTCTCTCATAGAGCTGCACAGCGGAGACCACGACCTGGTCCACGTGGGTCCTGTACCTCTCGTCCAGCCTGCGGTAGCTTTCCAGCAGAGCCTTTTCACGGGGGGACTGCGGCTGGTTCGGGTCCTGCATCCCCAGCAGCTCATACGGGGTGATCTCCAACTCCCGGCAGATCGCGGGAATGAGGTTGATATCCGGTCTGGTGCGGCCGGTCTCCCAGTTGCTGACGGCATTCCTGTTCACGCCGATCCTCTCGGCAAGCTCCTTCTGCTCCAGCCCGGAAGCAATGCGGTAGTGCCTGAAGTTTGCACAGATGACGGGAAGGGAAGGGGCAACGACAACCTCCCCGGTGTCAAAGTCAATGACATTCAGCCGACCGGGCGTATGATAATCAATACTGCGTCTCGGCATATGCAACACCTCCTGCTCTGCAGGATAACACATAAAATGCAGTTTGTAAAGAAATAAATAAACGAAGCTGACTGCAAAATATGTTTTTTTGAAAGGACTGAGATGCGAGAAGCCGACAGCGGAGCACTCCGGGGCAAAAGAAAACAGAGGTTCCGGAAAACCTCTGTCTCTGGTGACCCGTACGGGATTTGAACCCATGTTACCGCCGTGAAAGGGCGGTGTCTTAACCACTTGACCAACGGGCCTGATGAAAGCCGCAGATCTGCTGCGGCTTTTGGTAGCGGCACCTGGATTTGAACCGGGGACACTGCGGGTATGAACCGCATGCTCTAGCCAGCTGAGCTATGCCGCCATTTCTGACGCCATTCCTGAATGGCAAGGCGTATTTTAGCAGATCGGAATTGAAATGTCAACATTTTTTTTACAACCTTTCTCTTGCATTCAAAATGGCAATATGATAGGCTTTGCCGGACTCCACAGCGGATGAAAGGCTGTATCATATCTATGAATGAAAACACTGTTTATGACAGACCGTATAAAAGGCGCTTCCCGCATATCGGACGGCGTATCGTCAAGACCTCCATCGCGGTATTTATCTGTCTGCTGATCGCCTACCTCTGGGGCTACCGAGGATCGGAGATGCCGACGGAATCCTGCATCACCGCGATCATCTGCATGCAGCCATATGTGAGGGACTCCCGGGAGTTTGCCGTCAACCGTTTTATCGGGACGATGATCGGCGCCGTCTGGGGCCTGCTGTTCCTGCTGCTTCTGCTGATGGTTCCGGAGATGGGGCGCATTCTACCCCTGGTGTACGCCCGTATGGCGGTCGGTGTTCTGCTCAGCCTGTATACCGCGGTCCTGATCGGAAAGCAGGACGCCGCAGGGCTCGCGGCGATTGTATTCCTCTGTGTGGTGATTTCGTTCCCCGAAATTGAGGAACCGCTGAAGCAGTCTCTGCAGCGGGTTCTGAACGTGTTTATCGGGACCGGCGTCGCGATTATCGTCAATGTTTTCCGGCTTCCCCGGGAAAAGCGGAGAAACCAGGTGTTCTTTGTCCGCACGAAGGCCCTGGCGCCGGACCGTTTCTCACATATTGAGCCTGCCGCGATGTTCCGCCTGAACTATCTCTATCAGGATGGGGCGAGGATCTGTCTGATGTCAGAGCACGCGCCTGCGTTTTTCATCCTTCAGATGAGCTCGACGATGCTCAATACGCCGCTGATTGTCATGGACGGCGCGGCGATCTATGATTTCAATACGAATCGTTTTCTCCAGACAGAGACCATCCCCACAGAGGAATCTGAACGGATCCGGGAACGGCTGAACAGCCTGGGCCTGAGCTACTTTATCTACACTGTCCACAACAATAAGACCAGCATCTTCCATGAGGGGGCGCTGACGCCGGAAGAGAAACGGGTTCTGGCACGCATGAGGCGTTCGCCCTATCGGGACTATCTGGAAGGGGAGATCCTCAATCCGGAGGAGATCGTTTACTTCAAGGTCATTGACCTGGACGAGAAGCTCGCAGCGACTGAATCCCACCTCTACAGCGTGATGCCCAGAGGAAAGGTGAGAGCGGTCCGAAGAAAGCAGGCCGGCGCTGAGGGCATCAGCGGTCTCTATATCTACGCGCATACGGCGACCATGGAGCAGGCGGAGAAGCGCCTGATGAACATGCTCCAGGAGGAAAATCCGGAGTTGGTCCCGGTAGAGATCCGCCTTCGGACCGACGAATATTCCGACAGCGAGGCCATGCACGTGATCTCCAGAGTGGCAAACCTCTATGAACCGATCAGACTGTTCCGCCACCGGAAAGTGAAATCATGAGGGCAATGTCGGAGAGAAAGATACAACAGAGCAGACTGAAATCCAGGAACGGAAATCGACTGGAGAGACAGCTGGAGCTTGTGATCCTGCTGTCTCCGTTTCTGTTCGGACTCTGGTTCCCGTGGGCATCTGCCCTCGTCAGCATCTGGCTGTCTGTGCTCCTGATAATGGAGAGAAACAGGCTCCGGCTGTCAAAGAGTCTGTTCCAGCTCTGGTCGATCTGCATGGTGCTCTGCCTGCTCCTTGGGGCAGTCTGGGGCATCGACAGGGGCATGGCGATTGTGGGAGCCGTCCAGTTCCTGCCGCTCCCGCTCTTTGTTCTGGCGCTGGAACAGACGGCTCCGGACAGCCGGCCGATGCTTCAGAGGAAGATGCCTTCTGCCGCAGCGGGGATGGTCCTGCTCTCCCTGCTGCTGGGGATGATCCCCACGGTCTCACACTGGTTCTGGGTGAACGGCCGGCTGGCAGGGTTCTTTCAGTATCCCAACACCTTTGCCGTCTATCTTCTGCTCGCGCTGCTCCGGCTGTGGGAGAACGGAATGGGCGGACGGAAGGAGTACGGCACGGCTGTCCTCCTGCTGTTCGGCATCGGCCTTGCGGGCAGCAGGACCGTCTGGCTGATACTGCTTGCGGTGCTGCTCATGCTTGCCCTGCGGGAGAAGCGGAAGGAGACGAGACGGGCGCTCTTTCTCCTGGACGGGCTGCTGCTGGCGGCGGGCATCTGCTATGTGCTGCTCTGCGGCAGACTTTCCCTGTCGACGATCTACGGGAGACTTCTTTATGCCCGGGATGCCGTCCCGGTGATCCTCCGGCATCCGCTGGGCCTTGGATACCTGGGATACAGCTGGCTGCAGGGCAGTTTTCAGACCGGTGTCTACAGCACGACCCATGTGCACAATGAGCTGCTGCAGCTGCTGCTGGACTGCGGCTGGATTCCCGGCTTCCTTCTGGCTGCGGCTCTGCTGCGCAGCTTCCGGAGAACCGGGAGATCCTTCATACAGAAGCTGATGCCTGCCGTCCTCTGCCTGCACTGCCTGCTGGACTTTGATACCCAGTTCGTCTCGGTCGGGCTGCTGCTGGTCGCCATGGCGGACCGGGAAAGCGCGGAGATCCGGCCGGAAAAGCCTTCCCGAATCCTGCTTCCGGCTGTTGCGGCGGCGTCCACACTCAGCTTTTGGATCGGGACGGCGTCCTTTTTCCTCTATATCGGGGAGGCGGAGACGGCTGCCGGACTTTACCCGGGCTATACATCCGCTCTGGTGAAGCTGCTCCCGGAAGCGGAGGGGGAGAAGCAGGAGCTCCTGAGCGAGCAGATCCTGAAGCTGAACGGCTCGGCGGTTTCGGCGCACGATGTCAGAGCAGAAGCTGCCTTTGCGCGAGGGGACTTCGCCTCGGCCGAGGAAGAGAAGCGGGAGGCAATCCGGCTTGCAAAATACAGCCTACCCGAATACCTGGACTGGCTGGACCTGCTGCAGAAGGAATATGAGCGCTGCAGAAGCCGCGGCGATCTGTCCGGGGCGGAAGCATGTGCTCAGAGGATGAGGGATGTTCCTGTGCTGCTCAGAGAAGTGGAAGAAAATACCTCAGCTCTCGGCTGGAAAATCCAGGATCAGCCGAATCTGGAGCTGCCCGCGCGATACAGGCAGATGATCGCTGAGAAGGGACATTTTTGAGACAGACTCTTTTATTCCTTCGGAATTTGTAGTATATTCGTTTTGCACGATAGATAAACCGGGACAGAACCCGGCCTGAACCGAGTCGGCACGGACAGCAGGAGGATGAAGGATTGAACGTTACAAGCAAGGGACGCTATGCGTTGCGGGTGATGCTGGACCTGGCGCAGCATGCGGAGGACGGATTTGTATCGCTGAAGGTGGCGGCGGACCGACAGGGCATCTCTCTGAAGTACCTGGAGATGATCATCGCCCATCTGAAGAAGGCCGACCTTGTTGAGAGCAGCCGCGGCAAGGACGGCGGCTACCGGCTTGCCCGGAATCCGGCGGAGTACTCAGTGCTCGAGATCCTCAGCTGTATTGAGGAGAACCTAGCGCCGGTGTCCTGCATCCAGGACGGGGCCGTACAGTGCAAGCATGCCGATGCCTGCAGGACCATACCCATGTGGAAGGAACTGGATAACATCACCAACGCCTATCTGTCATCTGTCTCTCTGGAGGACCTGCTGACAGGGGAGAAGTGGAAAGCGCAGGAAGCACTTCGGACAGCCCTTTCGGAACCGCAATCTGAATCGCTGAACTCTTGACAAAGCGGAAAGCTGTGATATAATTCCCAGTGGATTGATAGGATATAAATAGTATCCGGATGGATCAAACGATCGCACAGAGATCATACAGAAAGGAAGAAGCTTATGTTTGTATACGCGGACAATGCTGCCACCACCAGTGTGAGCAAGACCGCCCTGGAGGCGATGATGCCCTACCTGACGGACTGGTACGGCAATCCGTCCAGCCTCTACGCCTTCGGACAGAAGGCAAAGGAAGCTCTGCAGAGCGCGCGAGAGACTGTCGCGGCATGTATCAACGCCGACCCGAAGGAGATCTATTTCACCTCCGGCGGGAGCGAGGCGGACAATCAGGCGATTGTCTCGGCGGCCAGAATCGGCGCACGCAAGGGCAGAAAGCACATCATCTCCACGCAGTTTGAGCACCATGCGGTTCTGCACACCCTCTCCAAGCTGGAGAAGGAAGGTTTTGAAGTGACGCTGCTGGATCCGCATTCTGACGGCGTCATCCGTCTGGAAGATGTGGCGGGCGCCCTGCGGGAGGATACCTGCCTTGTCACCGTAATGTTTGCAAACAACGAAATCGGCACCGTACAGCCCATCGCGGAGATCGGCGCGCTGTGCCGGGAGAGGAAGGTCCCCTTCCATACGGATGCAGTACAGGCGGCAGGGCATATGCCCATCGATGTCAAGGCCATGAACATCGATATGCTGTCCATGTCCGGACACAAGTTTCACTCCCCCAAAGGCGTCGGCGTCCTCTACGCGAGGAAGGGTATCGTCCTCACCAATATTATAGAAGGC
>ODAI011553144.1_pt1 | contig 10271 bp, 6 predicted proteins | sample 1539321 | NCBI WGS metagenome assembly ODAI01 (sample SAMN02144231, study PRJEB22623) | gut metagenome | biome: sheep rumen | host: Ovis aries | place: New Zealand | reverse complement strand
CTCGCTCAGTTTGGAAATTTCTTCCTTTTGCCTGCGCAGTGTCTCTTCCTTGGATGTAAGACTCTGTTCCTTGCGTTCGAGAGCATCGGTCTTGCGGTCAATGGCTTCTTCCTTCTGCTGAATCCTTCTCTCATTGCGCTGCACCTCGTTCCTGCGGTCGCGGATCTCCTTTTCCAGCTCGTTTCTGGATCTGATGGATTCCTCTTTGACCTCCAGGAGTGCCTCACGCTTCTGAGCTTCCGCAGAAAGGAGGGCTTCGTCAATGATCGCCCGCGCTTTCTCTTCTGCATTGCCAATGGTCGTCTGTGTCAGCTTCTTTTCATACTGAGAAGTGACATAGTAGGTGACCGGAACAGCAATCACCAGTGTTGCAAGCACTGCTATTATTGCTGGTAGCATACAGGAGCACCTCCTTATTTAGTTTTCATTGTATTATCTGCATAGAATGCACCATATGTCTCACAGACATTGACATAATGATGCAATCTAATTAACAGTTTCACAACATTTTTATCTTATTCTGAAATATCTGGAATGTCAAGAAAAAGTAAGCGTCCCGAAAGCCCTCTCTCAGCCCCTCAGGGACCCCTTTCCGGGCGGATTTTCGGGGTTTTCCGGGGATTTTTCATGCTGCCGGGGCTGAAAAAAAGATTTTTTCCGGAGGCCTTCCGGCGGGCGCCCATCCCCTCTTCCCGCATTTCTCCGATGGATCAGAGCAGAACAAATATGCTATTCTTAAGAAAATTATAGCAGATACAAGACATTTCTTCGTGTTTTTATCTTTTTTGTTCTGTATTTCGTTATGCTTTTTTCGTTATGTCATGACAGTCTGAAAGTCATATGCAAAACCCAGGGATAAAAGAAAAGCTGTTCCGTTCATCCGGAGCAGCTTTTCCTGTATCTTGCCTTTTTAATTATAATTCCCTTCCATGGCAGAGCGGACCGCATCCCGGCTGTAGCCTTTCCTGCAGAGGAAGGCTTTTACCTTCATGGTCTCTTCCCAGTCTGCCTTTTCAGGGTCGTATTTCTTCTTTTCGAGAAGCTTTCTGATCTGGTCCCTTTCGGCCGTCTCCAGGTCAAATTCCTCTCCGGCCCCCTCAAAGGCCCGCCTGATGCTGTCTTCGGAAAGCCCCTTTCCGGAAAGATCCGCTTCGATCCTGGCCCTGCTCCGGTCCTTTATGTGGCAGCGGACATAATCCTCCGCCATCCGGTCCTCGTCCACATAGCGTGCCGCCTTCAGCTCCTCTATGACCTTTTCATATACGGAGGAAGGAAATCCCGCCCGGGAAAGCCTGTCCTCCAGGGCCTTAACGGAATAATCCCTGGACTGGAGCAGCATGCCGCATCTGCGAAGGCACTCCCTCCGCAGGATCTTTGCGATCTCCCCGCATACATCCGGCTCCAGGAGCGCCCCCTCTTTTATGCCCAGAAGAAAGGCGTCCTTCTGAGAGAGCACAAAGGCCTCTCCTTCTTCAGGCTCTACTCTGACTTTTGTCCTGCCGACGGCAGTCATGGTCTTAACAGTCATTTCATTACCCGCATCTTAGATATTGAAGATGGGCATATCTTCCTCTGATCCCTTTTCGGGCACCACCATGGCTCCGTCGGGATCCAGATTGTAGTATTCCCTGACGCCTCTGTCGATCTCGGAAAGGATCTCGGGATGGTCTTCCAGATACTTCTTGGCGTTTTCACGGCCCTGGCCGATCTTATTGCCCTTGTAGTTGTACCAGGCGCCGCTCTTGTTTACGATATCCACCTTGGCGGCCAGATCCAGCACGTCGCCCGCATAGGAGATGCCTCTGCCGAACATGATATCGAACTCTGCCTCCTTGAAAGGCGGAGCGATCTTGTTCTTGACCACACGGATCCTGGTGCGGTTGCCGATCACTTCTCCGCTCTGCTTGATGGACTCGATCCTTCTGACGTCCATTCTGACGGAGGAATAGAACTTCAGGGCGCGGCCGCCGGTAGTGGTCTCGGGATTGCCGAACATAACGCCGACCTTTTCACGCAGCTGGTTGATAAAGACTACGGAGCAGTTGGATTTGCTGATCACGGCCGTCAGCTTGCGGAGAGCCTGGGACATGAGGCGGGCCTGCAGACCTACATGGGAATCGCCCATATCGCCGTCGATCTCGGCCTTGGGAACCAGGGCTGCAACAGAGTCCACCACGACGATATCGATGGCGCCGGACCGGACCATGGTCTCGGTGATCTCCAGGGCCTGCTCGCCGGAATCGGGCTGGGAAATATAAAGGTTGTCGATATCAACGCCGATGTTGGAGGCGTAAACGGGATCCAGGGCATGCTCGGCGTCGATAAAGCCGGCAATTCCGCCCCTCTTCTGGATCTCTGCGATCATATGCAGGGTGACTGTGGTCTTACCGGAAGATTCGGGGCCGTAGATCTCGATGATCCTTCCCCTGGGAATACCGCCAAGGCCCAGGGCAATGTCCAGGGACAGGCAGCCGGTGGGGGTTGTCTCTACGTTCATGGCATTTCCGGAATCGCCCAGCTTCATGACCGATCCCTTGCCGTACTGTTTCTCGATCTGTACGATGGCGGCGTCCAGTGCCTTCTGTTTATCTTCACGATTCATTTCTTTCATTCTGACTCCTTCTTGAACATTTTTTCGGAACGTTCGTTCATGTATGAGTATAGCACCGGCAGGCAGAGCGCGCAAGTGAAAAATACAACATTTGTTCGATTTTTTTATTCACTCTTTTCCGCCCCGGCCGGCTTTTCTTTCGGAAAACGCTTCCCGGAATATCAAGCCAAGTATACTAAGTCCCATAAAAAAAGTCGAGTGCCGATGCGCACCCGACTCCTGTCATTTTGATTCGCTTCCGACTTTCTGCCTGTCACAGGGCGAACTGCATGAGCCGCAGCTTGGAGATCTGCAGCTCCCGGATCAGAAACTCCCTTTTCTGCTTTTCCTGAGGAGACAGGGCGCAGAGCTCCGAAAGAAAGAGGATCTTTTCCTGATAGATCTTCTCCTTCTTTCCGAATCTGTTTTTCCAGACCGGATAGGCGACCCTTACCTTTGCCCCCAGCTGGTGATAGACCTCATAGGATACGGAATCCTTTTCCAGGTAGAAGAGATGGCTTTCCAGAGTGGTATCCTCTTCCACCTCCGACAGCATCCAGGTCCTGAAAATCATCCGCAGCTTAAAGCTGACATCCTCGCTGGCCGTCAGCTCCCTGTAGCTGTATCTGGCGCCGAAATAGATCCTGCTGAGATCTGCTATGACATACTTGAAATCTTCGTATTTACCGTTCATACCCCTTCTCCGGATCCCTGCTCAGTATCAATGTCTTCGATCTTATTTCCGGAAAAACGGACCGCCTCCAGGATCTCCTCCAGGGTCAGTTCCCCTTCCGCTGCCAGTTCCTGAGGGGTCACCTTGCGGAGAAGTTCTCCGGCCAGCTCTGCCGCCTTTTCGGCAACTCTGTTGACCTTGTCCTCCACAGCTTTGTCGCCCGCCCTTTCGTCCATGTTCGCGGCGATCATATCCTCCATGGCGTCCATGATCCTTCTGCCAAGGAAGCCTTCCACTTCCTCCGCCTTCTCAAGAGGGCCGAGAAGGGTAACGCCCACAGTCAGGGCTTCGTTGCCGCCTCCGATCAGGTCTTCCATGAGGACGCCCTGGCCCGCATAGAGCCTGGCAATATCGATGACTCTGGACAGCATGGCTTCCGTAAGCCTGGACTGGGCATCCCTGTCTCCTGCCATGGCGGAAAGCTTGAGGGCGTGGAGCACCCCGTCCGGAAGTGCGGGGAGGGCGGCGATCATGGCCTCGTAGTCCTCCATATAGTCATGTTCTTCCTCCGTGATCACGTCTTCGTACTGGAGGGGTTCTCCGACGCCGATCTTCTGGGTGGAAAGATAGGCCCTGACCTGATCCATCTGTCCGGAAGACAGATCCAGGTCTCTGAAATGCTCTTCAATTTCCTCTTCACTGACGGTATTGCCTTTTTTTCTTGCGTCCGCCACCAGAGACTGCAGTTTCTGCAGAAATAACTGTTCTTTTTTAATTGTGTCACTCATACCGGTCTGAACCTTTTTATTTCCCGGTCACCTTCCGGGAGCCTGAATACGGGGCGCTTCGCCCGCCTTTACGTGGACATGGGTAAATAAATGATCGGAGCAGTATTCATAGCCGCCCTCGCATTTGGAGCAGTAACGGAATTCCAGATCGGGATTATCCTGGTCCGTTCTGCCGCAGATGGCGCAGCGGTGCAGGGCTTTCGTTCCGCCCCTGCTCTGGGAAGCACTCCTTACGCTTCTTCTGAAGCTGTTCCTTCTCCTGACCTGGGCAGGGGAGATCCGCATCCAGCCGCCGGCCTTCAGCCAGAGGATCAGGATGTTGATCAGGGCAGCGGCGATGGCCGCACGGTAGGGCGCGGGATACCGCAGCAGGCAGTAAAGAAGATAGACCAGATCCACGATGCCCAGCCATTTGACCTTGACAGGGATGATGAACATCAGCAGCACCTGGGCCTCCGGGAAGGTCAGGGCATAGGCCAGGAAGATGGACATACTGATATAATAGGTAGAAAATGCCTGCAGAGCAGCCGAAGCGAAGTATTCGTCGATATAGGCGGAGGATCCCACGCCCACGGCAAAACAGAAGATCATCCACAGAAAGGCCATGCCGATGGTCAGAAGGACGCCTGTCAGAATAAATACGTTATAGCGGTAGGTCCCCCATACCCTTTCCAGCGACGTTCCTATGCTGTAATAGAAAAAGAGCATGATTCCCACAAAGAGAATGTCCGGACCCGCGCTTATGCCCGTAGGAGGATTAAGGAGCCATGTCACCAGCCTCCAGATCTGGCCGTGGACGATCTTATAAGGGTCCAGAGTCAGATAATTCATAAGCCCCGGGGCCATAAGAAGGATCACATAGCCCAGAAGATAGAATCCGATCAGTACGGATGACAGATTCCGTATGGCATATCTGCCGAATTTTCTTTCAAAATCACTCATGTCTTTATTTCCTCAAAATAAACACTTTGTCCCTGTCGCCAGTCTGGCTGTCGTGATATTTTAACATTGACCGGTAATAAAGTAAACTGACCAAATTTAATTCATGATTCTTTTAGATTTTGCACAATCTGTTTGTTTGCATTTTCAGTACCTCTGTCATATAATTGCATCTGACTGTAAAGATTTAAAACATACCTTCCTGAGCCGGATTTATTGATCAAATACAGAAGGCATTTTAGGAGAAATTAAGTGATTTCAACAGATTTTACACTTGGAATTGATATAGGTTCGACAACTGTCAAGATCGCTGTTCTGGATCCCGCCCACTCTCTTATGTTCGCGGATTACAGAAGGCATCATGCGGATATCCGGAAAACACTCTACGACCTGCTGGCCGAGGCACAGGAAAAGATGGGCAATGTCACCGTTCATCCCGTGATCACCGGTTCCGGCGGCCTGACGCTGGCCAATTACCTGAAGGTCCCCTTCGTGCAGGAAGTCGTAGCTGTCTCCACCGCTCTTGAGGAGATCGCCCCCAAAACGGATGTCGCCATCGAACTGGGCGGCGAAGACGCAAAGATCATCTATTTCGAAAACGGCAATGTCGAACAGCGTATGAACGGTATCTGTGCCGGCGGCACAGGTTCTTTTATTGACCAGATGGCCTCCCTCCTGCAGACGGATGCCGCCGGTCTGAACGAGTATGCAAAGAGCTACCGCTCTCTTTATACCATAGCCGCCAGATGCGGCGTTTTCGCCAAATCCGATATCCAGCCCCTGATCAACGACGGAGCCACCAGGGAAGACCTTTCTGCCTCCATTTTCCAGTCCGTGGTCAATCAGACCATCAGCGGCCTTGCCTGCGGCAAGCCCATCCGGGGCCATGTGGCCTTCCTGGGCGGCCCTTTGCACTTCCTGACAGAGCTGAAGGCGGCCTTTATCCGTACGCTGAAGCTGGATGAGGAGCATACCATCGATCTTGACAACTCTCACCTTTTCGCCGCCATGGGTTCTGCCATGAACGCAAAGGAAGATACCAGTCTGTCCCTGGCAGAAATGGCCTCCCGCCTGTCCGGTGATTTCAAAATGGAGTTTGAGATCGGCCGCATGGAGCCTCTTTTCGAGACAAAAGAGGAATATGAGGAGTTTCTGGACCGTCACAGCCGGGCCACCGTCCGCAAGGGGTCTCTTAAGGACTATCACGGAGAATGCTTCCTTGGCATAGACGCCGGCTCCACCACCACAAAGCTGGCCATCGTGGGAAAGGACGGCACCCTTTTATACTCCTTCTACAGCAACAACAACGGAAGTCCCCTGATGACAGCCATCAGAGCCGTGAAGGAGATCCGTTCCATTCTTCCCTCCGACGCAAAGATCGTCCGCAGCTGCTCCACCGGCTACGGCGAGGCCCTTCTGAAAGCGGCCTTTTTGCTGGACGAGGGAGAAGTGGAGACCATCGCCCACTACTATGCCGCAGCCTTCTTCAATCCCGAAGTCGACTGCATCCTGGATATAGGCGGTCAGGATATGAAGTGCATCCGGATCCGCAATCACGCCGTGGACAACGTCCTCCTCAACGAGGCCTGCTCCTCCGGCTGCGGCTCCTTTATCGAGACCTTCGCCAGGTCCCTGGATTATTCCGTCCAGGACTTCGCCCAGGCAGCCCTCTTCGCACAGCATCCCATCGATCTGGGCACCCGCTGCACGGTGTTCATGAACTCCCGCGTCAAGCAGGCCCAGAAGGAAGGCGCCGAGGTGGCGGATATTTCCGCAGGCCTTGCCTACTCCGTTATTAAAAACGCCCTGTTCAAGGTCATCAAGGTGTCCGACGCCTCCCAGCTGGGACGCAACATCGTGGTCCAGGGCGGAACCTTCTATAACAACGCCGTGCTCCGGGCCCTGGAGACCATTGCCGACGGCAAGGTCATCCGTCCCGACATCGCCGGCATCATGGGCGCTTTCGGCGCTGCCCTGATCGCCAGGGAGCGTTACGACAGATCTGTTCCCACCACCATGCTGTCCCTGGAGGAGATTGAGAACCTGACCTTCGAGACTTCTCTGAGGAACTGCGGCAAGTGCACCAACAACTGCCGTCTGACTGTCAACCACTTCAGCGGCGGAAGGGAATATATTTCCGGCAACCGCTGCGAAAGAGGCCTGGGAAAGGAACTGACCGAAAACAACATTCCCAACATCTATAAATACAAGATCAGAAGGATCTTCGGCTACAGGCCCCTGCGCAGGGACCAGGCCGTACGCGGCACCGTGGGCATCCCCCGCGTCCTCAACATGTACGAGGACTATCCCTTCTGGCATACCTTCTTTACCAAGCTGGGCTACAGGGTCGTGCTTTCGCCCCTTTCCACCCATAAGATCTACGAAATGGGCATCGAGTCCATCCCCAGCGAATCCGCCTGCTATCCGGCCAAGATCGCCCACGGGCACATCATGTGGCTGATCGGTCAGAAGGTGGACTTTATCTTCTATCCCGCCCTGTTCTACGAGCGTACAGAGACAAAGGAGGCCGACAACCACTACAACTGTCCCATCGTCACCTCCTATTCCGAGAACATCCGCAACAACGTGGAGGAGATCGGAAGGGGCGAGGTGGACTTCCGCAATCCCTTCATGGCCTTTACCAGCGAGGATACCGTCCGGGAAGCCATGATCCGGGAATTTTCCGATATTCCCGCCGAGGAGATCGCCCAGGCCGTCCGTGAGGGCTGGAAGGAACTGAACCAGGTCCATCTGGATATTCAGAAGGAAGGCGAAAGGATCCTTCATTACATGGAGGACAACCATGTCAAGGGCATCGTCCTGGCAGGCCGTCCCTATCATATCGATCCCGAGATCAACCACGGCATTCCGGAGATGATCAATTCCTACGGCATCGCTGTTCTTTCGGAGGATTCCATCTCCCACCTGGGAAAGCCCGAGCGCCCGATCGTGGTGCTGGACCAGTGGATGTACCATTCCAGGCTTTATGCCGCCGCATCCTATGTAAAGACCAGGGACGATCTGGATCTGATCCAGCTCAATTCCTTCGGCTGCGGTCTGGACGCCGTTACCACCGACCAGGTACAGGATATCCTGTCGGGTTCCGACAAGATCTATACCTGCCTGAAGATCGACGAAGTCAACAACCTGGGCAGCGCCAGGATCCGTGTCAGATCCCTGATCGCCGCCATCCGGATCCGGGACAGCAAGAAGGCAAAGAGGACCATCCGGTCCGAGGCCATCCGGAAAGTGGTATTTACGGAGGAAATGCGTGATTCCTACACCATCCTCTGTCCTCAGATGTCGCCGGTCCACTTCGACATGCTGGAGCCCGCTCTGAACAGCTGCGGCTACAAGGTGGTCATTCTGCCCAACGACAACCGCAAGGCCGTGGATTATGGTCTGAAATACGTCAATAACGACGCCTGCTATCCTTCCCTCTTCGTGGTGGGACAGATCATGGAAGCCCTGGATTCGGGCAAATATGACCTGAATAAGGTAGCTGTCCTCATGTCCCAGACAGGCGGCGGCTGCAGAGCCTCCAACTACGTGGGCTTTATCCGCAGGGCCCTGGCCAAGGCAGGCCTGGAACAGATTCCCGTCATTTCGGCCAATCTGTCTGGTCTGGAGGAAAACCCCGGCTTCAAGATCGGCTTCAAGGCCCTCTCCCGCTGCGCGGTGGGCCTGGTCTTCGGCGATGTCATGATGAAATGCATCTACCGCATGCGGCCCTACGAAAAACACAAGGGTTCCGTGGAAAGGGTCCATCAGAAATGGCTGAAGCGATGCACCCGCTTCCTGATCGAAATGCGGGGCGTCAACATTCCCATGGTCTATCGTTTCTGCAGGGAAATGATCCGCGAGTTCGACAGGGTCCCCATCTACGAGGAGCGCAGGCCCCGGGTAGGCATCGTGGGCGAGATCCTGGTCAAATATGCGCCGGCCGCCAACAACCACCTGGTGGAGCTTCTGGAACACGAAGGCGCCGAAGCCGTCGTGCCGGATCTGATGGGATTCATGCTTTACTGCTTCTACAATCAGGTCTATAAGGCCGAAAATCTGGGCACAAGCAAGAGAACGGCCTTTGTCTGCAATGCAGCCATCCACCTGATCGAAACGCTGTTAAAGCCCATTAACAGGGAATATGCAAAGAGCAGGCACTTTGAGCCCTCCACCAGCATCTTCGAGCTGGTAAAGTACGCCGAGCCCGTGGTCTCCATCGGCAACGAGACCGGTGAAGGATGGTTCCTGACCGGCGAAATGGTGGAACTGATAAAGAGCGGCGTTCCCAACATCGTCTGCATCCAGCCCTTCGGCTGCCTGCCCAACCACATCGTGGGCAAGGGCGTCATCAAGCAGATCCGCAAGCTCTATCCCGAGGCCAATATCGCGGCCATCGACTACGATCCCGGCGCTTCCGAGGTCAACCAGCTCAACCGGATCAAGCTGATGCTGGCCACCGCCCAGAAGAACCTGCACAGGAACAGAAAATAAAAATACGCAGCAGACAGGACATCCTGGCTGCTGCGTTATTTTATTGCGGAGCTTTTCATGTTTCATCCTATTTGCAGACATACGGAAAGGGTATCAATCTATTCGACTAATACCCTTTCCTAACTTACACTATCCAATGGTTTGTTTACCTCCGAACCTTTCTTCTCTTCTGCTTTGTTTTGCCGGATCTCTTCTTTCCACGTCTTTTTTTATACTGATTGTATTGTGGTGTCCATGTAAAACTTCTTATGTGTTATACCTGATCTGAATTCTTATACGGTACTTTCATTATTTTTATTCTGAGTTGCCATCGTCAGATTTTCAATTCTGATATAACTGAAATTTACAGGATCTTCATCACATTTAAGTGTACTTAAATCGAAACAGCTTTTGTAACCGAAGAAATTGTAAAGCTTTTAATGATGTGGAGTTTACCTTCCTTTCTTGGATATATTCAGAAGATCTTCTCTTCTGTTGAGACTACTATATAACAAAGCCCCTTATTTGTCAATAAATTTATAGCTAAATATTTAATTTATCTGTTATTTCTGTCTTTCACACACAATATACTATTATTTCATCCAAATATCACACAACTTACCGTCAAGCCCTGCTTCCTGCCAGGCCATGGAACTGACAATAAAGCGACATAACTAAGTTGGCCTCTTTCCTGTCATTTTTCCTTATGTTTACGTTGTTTTTGGTTTTGTCGGGGTTATGTCGTCTCTCTGCCTGTGCGACATAACCCTTCTGCCGATCCAGGCGGTCCAGGCCCCTCTCCGACGGT
>ODAI011020121.1_pt1 | contig 10271 bp, 9 predicted proteins | sample 1539321 | NCBI WGS metagenome assembly ODAI01 (sample SAMN02144231, study PRJEB22623) | gut metagenome | biome: sheep rumen | host: Ovis aries | place: New Zealand | reverse complement strand
ATCCTGTCGGCGGTCGTTCTGACCGTGCTGCCGATCGCGGTCTCCGGCGGCATTCATATGGACGGCTTTGCGGATACGGTCGATGCGCTGTCGAGCCATGCGGACGCCGAAAAGAAGCGCGCGATCCTGAAGGATCCGCATGCGGGCGCGTTTGCGATCCTCGGCGTCGGGTGCTATATGCTTCTATACTTCGGACTGTGTGCGGCACTGCCGCTTTCATGGAAAACGATCGGGCTTTTCGGCATTTCGCATGTGCTGGCGCGGGCGACGGGTTCGCTGCTCGGCGCGGCGCTGCGACCGTCGAATCCGGAGGGCATGCTGAAGACCTTCCATGACGCGGCGGCGAAACGCTCAGTCGCGATCCTGATCGTCTGGATCGTGCTCGCGGCTGTTGGCGCGGCATTGCTCGATCCGCTGTCGACGGGGCTGATGCTGCTCGCCTGCGCGCTCGTGTTTCTTTGGGTGCGGCATACGGCATACAGACAGTTCGGCGGCATGTCGGGCGATCTTGCGGGATACGGCATCTCGCTTGCATCGCTTGCCATGCTTTTGGGACTCGTACTTTCGGAAAGGATCGTTTCGCTGTGGTTTTGATTTTGGGCGGCGTCGGCGCCGGGAAAAAAGCATATGTGCGTTCGCTGGGATTCACCGATGCGGACATGGGGGATGACATTTCGGACGGTAAGCCCGTTTTGTGTGATCTGGAAATGCTCGTGCGGCGCGATCCGGCGCAGGCGGACGCGCGCTTCGATGCGCTTCTCCGTAAGGAGTTTGTACTTTGCTGTGAGGTCGGCAGCGGCGTGATCCCGCTCGAACGTGCCGATCGCGCATATCGCGAGGCGGTCGGCCGGCTGTGTGTGCGGCTTGCCGCAGAGGCGAGTGCGGTCGTGCGCGTCACGGCAGGCATTCCGACGGCGATCAAGGGGGAACTGCCGTGCAGGTAACGTTGATCCGTCACGGAAAAACCGCAGGGAACCTTGCGGGACGATATGTCGGCAGAAACGACGTGCCGCTTTGCCCCGAGGGCGTCGAAGAAGCCGAACGGGCGAAAAAGGATGCGGCGCGTTCCGTCGTGTATGTTTCGCCGCTTTTGCGCGCAAGGCAGACGGCGCAGATCCTGTTTCCGAATGCAAAGCAGATTGTGGTCGAAAACCTCAAGGAGATGGATTTCGGCGATTTCGAGGGACGCACGTCGGACGAAATGGCGGACGATCCCGTTTATCGCAAATGGGTAGAGGACTTCTGCGTCGGCGCATGTCCGAACGGCGAATCGCAGGCAGGCTTTCGCAAACGCGTCTGCAACGCGTTTCAAACTGCGATCCGAAGCGTTGAAGACGGCGCGGTCTTTGTCGTGCACGGCGGCGTGATCATGGCGATCATGGCGGAGCTTTGCGAGCCGAAGAGGGATTTTTACGACTGGTATGCCAAAAACCTCGGCGGCTATACGGTCGACGTTGCGCCAAACGGCACGCTCATAAATCCGCAGTCGATTCAATACTGAAAAAACCTCTGCCATGCAGAGGCTTTTTTGATATACTGCTGCGCATTGCGATATATGAGACTTCGCAAAAGCGATATGCAGCTTTCTCGTGCGATATGATATTCGTTCCTGCGCACCGCAGGACATACCGTGTCAAGGACATATCGTACCCCGAAGGGGGATATCGCTCGTTCGGCAGAAACGAGTCGGATGTGAGTCCCGTGTCATGAAATGCGGCAACGACGCAACTGATCAACAATCCCTGTCTCGCTTTGCTCGGCATACCTTTTACACAAGGGGGTGCTTTTGGCTGCGATCATTCATTGTTTCGGCGTCAAGCGAGGTGCAGCCGAAGGCAGACGGAGGGGTGGTAATCCGCATCACTTCTTTCCGCGGTTTTCATAGTCCTTTTCGATCGCTTCGCTCCAGTTTTCCGCGATCGGCGCGCCCGCGCGGAAGCTGCCGATCGTTTTGCCGACAACTTCGTAGTTCAGCGCAGTGCCGGCTCCGTCGCACGCATAGCGCACCGCGCGCTTTTCGGAGATGCCGAAGCGCTTTGCCGCGGAGATCGCATCCATGTTCGCGCCGAGGAACAGAAACTCCCAGCCGCACTGCTCCCGCGCCTGCTCGATCATGCAGCGCACCGCATCGTACGTATAGCGGCTGCTTGCGTTCTCCATGCCGTCGGTCGTGATGACGAACACGGTCTTTGCGGGGCGATCCTCCTCACGGGCGTATTTGTGCACGTTGCGGATATGATGCACGGCGCCGCCGATCGCATCGAGCAGAGCGGTACACCCGCCGACGCGATACTGCGCGTCGGTCATCGGTTCGATCTTCTGCACGTTTACACGATCGTACAGGACCTCGCTGTCGTTTGAAAAAAGCACCGCGGACAGGATCGCGCTGCCTTCCTCCTTTTTCTGCCGTTCGACCATGGCGTTGAAGCCGCCGACGGTGTCCGCTTCGAGACCCGCCATCGAGCCGCTGCGGTCGAGGATAAAGACGATTTCCGTAAGATTTTGATTCATAAAAAGAGCCTCCTTCGTTTTGTTCTGCCTGCATCATAGCAGAAACGAAGGAGGCGTTTGTCAATTCGTGTTTGACAGTTTTCAGACGGCGGAACCGGTCTTTAAAAGCGGCAGTCCGCAGTCATAGAGCGCGGCGTTGATCGTGACGATGCTGTATTCCTTCCGCTCGATGAAGTACTGCACCACAAGGTCGGCCTTGCTGCTGCGCGTCAGCGCATAACCGGCTTTGCCGAGCAGCGTCTGCGTGCCCGAAACGTCGAGCCGCAGTCCCAGCGCAAGCTGGATCGCGGTGCTCTTGGTCGGCTGATAATCCTTTTTGTTCAGGATCTGATGGAAGAGCTGACGGCTGATCCCGGCGCGGCGGTACACGGCGGAATCCTTTTCGCCGCATTCCTGCAGCAGGGAGAGAAGATGCTCGGAAAAGCTGCTTTCGGCTGTTTTCAGAATATCCTGAAGCCCGTTCGGTTCGGCGGGACGGCGCTTCGGCGGCGCGAGCATCGGCGCGGCTTCTTCCCGATATTTCTGCGCCGCAGACGCCTCCTGAAAGGCGGGACACTTCGCCGACAGAAACATATCCGGCATTTCCGAAAGCTGCTCGCCGGTGTAATATGCATCGATGTAGCGGTGCAGATCTTTGAGCAGTGCATCGGATAAAACAGGCGGCTGTTTCATGAAACGCATGGTGTTTCTCCTTTGCTCACGCGCGCTTTTTGCGGTTGTTCTTCCAGACGCTCCACATGCGGAACATGGTGGAAATCAGCAGCACGCCGACCGCCATCGCGCCCGCCACCATGGCGGTCGCCATACCCTTGTCATACGCTTCGCCGAGCATGCCGCGGCGAATGAAGTCGACGGTATAGTAGATGCCGGAACCGGGGATCAGCGGCACGAGAGCGCACATCAGATAGCTCGTCGCAGGGAATTTGCGGATGCGCGCCATGATCTCGGCATAGAGCGCCGAAGCCGCCGCCGCAAACAGATAGCAGATCGGTTCTTTCAGCCCGGCCTCAAGACACAGACTGCACACGATCCACGAGACGACGCTGCCGAGCAGGGCGAACGGGATGCCGCGCCCGTGCATGTTGAACATCAGTCCGAAGCCGAGCGTGCCGATCAGACCGAACAGGCATTGCAGCGGGATCGAGTAACCGATCGGCGCAAGATCGATCTGCACGGAGGGGAACAGATATCGCGCAAGCGATACGCCGGCGCTGGTGCCGACGACGAGCGCGACCGCGATGATCACGACCTGCACGAGACGGTTGAGTCCAGACATCGTATCGCCGTAGATGATATCGCGCAGGCTGTTCGTAAACAGAAATCCCGGCACGAGGATCATGATCGCGCCGATCACGGTGATGTCAGCGTTTTTGCCGACGCCGACCGCCGCGAGCACGTTTGCCAGGAATCCGAGGATGAAGCTGCAGACGAACGAGGTGAAGAACGTGTTTGCGTGAAGCCGCCCCATGAACTGCTGCGACGCGCCGATCGCGAGTCCGCAGATGCCGGCGGCCAGCATCTCGAGAAGCCCGCCGCCGAAGAATGCGCCGAAGCCGCATCCGATCAGAAACGCCGAGACGTAATACACGAACAGGTTATAGCGGCAGACGCTGTTTTCGGTCTCACGAAGGAGCCGGCGTGCGGTCTGCATGTCGGGATGTTCGCTGCAGATGCGGCGGCAGAGCGAGGGATACCGCTCGATGCCGTCGAGCATCGTTCCGCCGCCCTGCAGACGGCGGATCTTTGTCAGGATCTGCCCTTCGTCGGTTTCCAGCGACGCCATGATGCAGCTCGGAATGACGAACGCGTCGACGCGTTTTACGCCGTACGCTTCGATGATGCGCGTGATCGTGTCTTCCACGCGATACGTTTCCGCGCCGCATGCCTGCAGCTTGTTCGCAAGCGAAACGGCAAATTCGAGCAGCTGTTCGTGAAAGGAACGCTCGGCGATGCCGGAAGTCTCTGCGGGGACGGCTTCTTTCGGCTGCGGTTTTGCCTGCAGAACGGAACGCCGCGTTCTTCGGTCGGTTTGTTTTTTCATATAATAACTCCGCACATGGAATGGTTTGCGGTGCAAAGTATATCAGCCGAAAGGGAAAAATGCAAGGGCTTCCTGCACAAAAAGACAGACCCTGCTGCCGCGGCGTTTGTCGCCTCGCTTGCACGGCACGATGCTTTATGCTATACTGGAACATCATACGGAAAGGACGGGGAAGACATGGACGGCGAAATGCAGGAACGGAACGGAAAAAGACCGAAGACGAAGCGGCAGAAACTGCTGCGCGTACTCGGTATCGCTGCGTTCATCGCCGCAAACGCGCTCGTCCTGTTCTTCACCGCGCGCAACGACTTCGCAGAGGACCGTCCGCCGCTTCCGATCAGCCCGTTTTCCGGCGGGAACCTCCGGTTTCTGCTGTGCGCCGCGGGATGCTTTTTGCTTGCGGTCGCGGCGGAATCGGTCAAATTCCTGTGCATGATGAAGCGCCTCGGAGAGCGCGTTTCGGTGCGGCAGGCCGTCGAGGAGACGCTGCTCGGAAAATACTACGACTATATCACGCCGTCCGGCGCGGGCGGACAGCCGTTCCAGATCTGGGACCTGCATGCGCACGGCTATTCGAGCGGCGCTTCGTCCGCAATGCCGCTTGCGTCGTTCGTGACGCTGCAGTTCGGTTTTGTGCTGATCGCGATCTGCGTATTTCTGCTTAACAGCGGCGCAATCGACGCGGTCGGCATCCGCATCGCGGCGTATGTCGGACTGATCTTCTATTCGCTCGTTCCGGTTCTGATCGTGCTTTCCGCGATCTCGCCGAAGGCGACCGCCCGGATCGTCGGCTTTTTCGTGCGCATCGGCGCAAAGCTTCGGCTGATCAAGGATCCGGCGCGTACCGAGGAGCGCGCGGAAACCGCTCTGAAGCGCTATTCGGACAGCCTGAAGATCATTGCAAGGAGCAAGCCTCTGCTCGTGCTGATGTTTGCGCTTTCGATCGTGTATCAGCTTGCGATCTGTTCGATCCCGTACTTTGTCCTGCGCATGTTCGGCTGTGATCTCGGATTCGTGAAGTCGCTGTGCATGTGCGTGTTCGTGTACTTTTCGGTGACGATCGTTCCGACGCCCGGAAATGCCGGGGCGGCTGAGGGCTCGTTCTATATCCTGTTCAATCAGCTCGACACGTCCGGCCTTTTCTGGGCGATGCTGATCTGGCGGTTTTTCACATTCTATCTCTACCTGCTGCTTGGGGTGGTCATCTACGGCGTGCGCGCGGTCGAGCGCGCAGTCAAAGGCCGCAAAACGACCGGAGAAGGAGACGAAGCATGAGATGCGCGTGGGCCGAAACGCCGTTCGGCACGGTCCGCATGACCGAAGAAAACGGCGCGCTGACGGAACTGTGCTTTTCGGATGCGCCGCAGGAACGGGAATCGGCGGATTGTCCCGTTTTTCGGGAGACGGTCCGCTGGCTTTCCGTATATGCTTCGGGACGGCAGCCGGATTTCCGTCCGAAGCTGTCTGCGGCGAAGACGCCGTTTCAGGCGGCGGTCAGGACGGCGCTGCTGTCCGTGCCGTACGGGGAGACGGTCTCCTATGCGGCGCTTGCGGCGCGGCTGCATACGTCGCCGCGGGCGGTCGGACGCGCGGTCGGACGAAACCCGATCCTGCTGATCGTGCCGTGCCATCGGGTCATCGGAAAAGACGGATCGCCGACCGGCTATGCGGGCGGACTTGCGCGAAAAGAGGCGCTGCTTGCGGCGGAACGGACGGAAGGCAGGACTCCGGAAAAATAAAGGTACAGCGATCGCGGCAGGGATCGACAACCCTGCATCGCTGTGATATACTCAATGCATAGATCATGCGGAATACGGGATACCCGAATCTTCGTTGTGCGAAGGATCGATCATTCGAATAAAACGAAAGGTGGTTCAGAAATGGAGCAACGGACGGACATGAAGTATTTGAAGCTGCTTGCGCGCGAGTACCCGACGATCGCGGAGGTTTCCACGGAGATCATCAACCTCCGGGCGATCCTGTGCCTGCCCAAGGGCACGGAGCATTTTATCAGCGACATTCACGGCGAATACGAGGCGTTTCTGCACATGCTGAAAAACGCGTCCGGCGTCGTGCGCGTCAAGGTCGATACGCTGTTCGAAAACAGCGTGACCGAGGCGGAACGCAACATGCTTGCCACGCTGATCTATTATCCCGAAGAAAAACTCGATCAACTGCATAAGACGGGCGTGATCAACGCGGAATGGTATAAGATCACGCTGCGGCGGCTGGTTGAGGTCGCGCGGCTTTCTGCGTCCAAGTATACGCGCAGCAAGGTCCGCAAAGCGCTGCCGCAGGGGTTCGAATACATCATCGACGAGCTGCTGCATGCGATCGAGACCGAGGATAAGCTGCGCTACAACAACGAACTGATCCGCACGATCATCGAGACCGAACAGGCGGATACGATGATCGTCGCGCTGTCCAATCTGATCCAGCGCCTGGTCATCGACCGGCTGCACATTGTCGGCGACATCTTCGACCGCGGTCCCGGCGCGCACATCATCCTGAACCGGCTTTTGAACTACCACAACGTCGACGTGCAGTGGGGCAACCACGACGTTCTGTGGATGGGCGCAGCTGCGGGCAGCCGCACGATGATCGCAACGACCATCATCAATTCGCTCAAGTACGGCAACGTCGATTCGATCGAGGACGGCTACGGCATCTCGCTCTCGCCGCTCGTGACGTTTGCGATGCAGACCTATGCGGACGATCCCTGCACGCGGTTTTTGCCGCGCGAAGTCGGCGGCGCGGGTCACGACAATCCCGATCTGATCGCAAAAATGCATAAGGCGATGGCGGTCATTCTCTTCAAGCTCGAGGGGCAGATCATTGCGCGCAATCCGGACTATCATATGGAGCATCGCGCGATGCTGCACCGCATCGATTACGAGCACGGCACGGTCACGCTGGCAAACGGCGAGACGCATCCGATGACCGATACGCAGTTCCCGACGGTTTTGCCGTCCGATCCGTATACGCTGTCCGAGGCGGAAAACGAACTGATGGAAAAACTGCGCACCGCGTTCCATCATTCCGCACGGCTGCAGGAGCATGTGCGGTTCCTGTTCTCGCACGGGAGCATGTATCTCGTGTGCAACGGCAACCTGCTGTTCCACGGCTGCGTGCCGGCGAACGAGGACGGCAGCTTTGCCTCGGCGATCATCGAAGGCAAGCCGTATGCAGGCAAAGCGCTGTTCGATTGCGCGGATGCGATGGTGCGGAAGGGGTTTTTCGCCCGCTGGGGCAGCGAGGAAAGGCAGAGGGGACTCGATTTTTACTGGTATATGTGGTGCGGCGCGAACTCACCGCTGTTCGGCAAGGATCAGATGACGACGTTCGAGCGCTATTTCATCGCCGACAAAGCGACGCATGAGGAGCATAAGAATCCGTACTTCAAGCTTGCGGAGCATGAGGACTTTGCGGTCAGGATCCTCAACGAGTTCGGACTTTCGGATGATCCGGATTCGCATATCATCAACGGGCACGTGCCGGTCAAGATCAAAAAGGGCGAATCGCCGATCAAGGCGAACGGTCGCATCTTCGTCATCGACGGCGGCATGAGCAAGGCATATCAGTCCACGACCGGCATTGCGGGATACACGCTGATCTACAACTCCGAGCGCATGGCGCTCTCGTGCCACGATCCGTTCGTCACGGTATCGGAGGCGATCCGATCCGAGGTTGACATCCATTCGACACAGCAGATCGTGTATACGCCCGCGCGGCGCAAGCGCGTTGCGGATACCGACGTCGGCAAGACGCTCATCGAGCGCATCGCGGACCTCGAACAGCTGCTCGCCGCCTACCGTTCCGGCACGATCAAGCAGCACGCAAGATAATGGTTGCATCAAAAAGGATCCCGTATCGGGACCCTTTTTCGTTAATCGTCGAAGACCGGACGCGTTTCTTCATTATAGGAGAAGATGCCGAGGTCGTAGCAGAACTGCTGCCGCAGCAGTTTATACCGCGGGTGATAGATGACCTCGAAGCGCTTTGTGACGACGGAGCGCCAGCCCTCGCCGGTCGGGTTCTGCGCGGTGGTGTTGATCTCGCAGTCCGGCAGCAGGGCGCGGATCTCATCGATCTGCTCTTTCGGGATATCGTTGCGCGAGATCCACAGACGTTCGAGCTTCGTCAATCCGTACAGCGGCGTGATGTCGGTGATCAGATTGTAGGAAAGATTCAGATGCCGAAGTTCCGTGCAGGACGCGAGCGGGGTCAGATCTTTGATACCGCCGGACAGGAACTCGCAGTATTCAAGCTTTTTGCAGGTCTGTACACCTTCGATGCTGGTGATCGGACCGACGGCGATGATCAGGACTTCGATATCCGGCATGTACCGGAGAAAATCCATCTTGGTCAGGAGATTGTGTCCGAGGTCCAGATACCGCACCTCGTTGCAGTATCGAAGCGCGCCGACGTCGCTGTCGTGCAGACGCCGCGGATCGAAATTGACGCTGAAGCGGATCATGATCGAATCGGTCCGGCAGGAATAGGACCCGACCTGCACGCGCCAGACGATCTTCGGGTTCGGAAAATCGCTGCGCAGCTGCGCCATCGTTTCGTTGTCGATCTCGCAGTTTTCCATATCGAGCCGCTTCACGTTGCGAAGGTAGGGCAGCAGCGCGCGGACCTGATCGACCTTTCCGTTCAGCGGGATCTGACTGAAACTGACGACTTCGTCCGCAAGAGAAAACGTCGTGCCGAACGCCGTGACCGGATAATCGACGAGCAGCCCGTCGCGCGCACGCTGCAGCGCGTCCGCCTGATCGAGCGTCCATTGCGAATCGGCACCGAGCGAGATCTTTGTAAGCTTCGGCAGCACGGAGATCGCTTTTGCAAGCACTTCCGCATCATCGGGTGAAAGCGGAGAGGCGTCGATCTCTTCGGCGTCGCATGCGATCTCCAGTTCGCCGACGCGCACGGAATAGACAAGATCAAGGTCATCCCGCACGGCAAGCACGGCAGCTGCGTCGTCCGCCGTCATCGGCTCGGTCACGGTCAGGGATGTAAGCGCGGGAAGAAGGGCGAGCGCGTTCGGATCGGGAACCGCGGAAACGACTGCGCTTTGCGCATCGCTCGGAACGGCGTCTTCGCCGAGCGGAACCGTATAGCGAACCGAAACCGCGGGATGCTCCTGCGCCCAGGCGAGGATCTCGGGAATGCATGCGCTGCCCGAAAGATCGACGGACGAAAGCGACGGAAAATCATTGAGCCGTTCGAGCTCGTCGGCGTCGACCGTCAGCGTCAGTTCCGATTCGTCCGGCAAAAACGATGCGCCGCTTCGAAAGACGATCGCAGAGGGCTCCGCCGCATCTTCGGCGTTGACGGCTGCCGCGGGCGTTTCGTCGGCGGAAATATCCGCAGGCTTCCGTCCGGCGCAGGCAAAGACGAACACACAGAGCAGCATCGCTCCGAAAAACAGCAGACAGCGGGTCGTTCGGTTCATCTACGCCTCCTGATTTCGATCGTTTCCGACACGGGTTTCCAAAAGTATATCATGTGCGATGAAAGAAGTAAAGAGCGGAAAATCCGCAGAAACACAAGACGTTTCGGCGCTTTCGGACCGTTTCGCGGATTCGCGCGATCGCAGAAATCCCGATTGACTTTTAAGCGATATTTTGGTACAATACTAATGTGTCGGACAACCGGAACAGGTTGTCAGACAACTAACGAGCGAGGGACGTTGTATGAAAGACTACTGGGTCATGCT
>ODAI010320110.1_pt1 | contig 10271 bp, 9 predicted proteins | sample 1539321 | NCBI WGS metagenome assembly ODAI01 (sample SAMN02144231, study PRJEB22623) | gut metagenome | biome: sheep rumen | host: Ovis aries | place: New Zealand | reverse complement strand
TCAGACACTCCTCTAACATTCGCTAGCGCTCCCGAGAGGCTTCTAAATTGCTATAAAGAAAGTATTTCATACATTGTTTCACTGCAATTCAAAATTTCGTTTATTATGAATATTACAGTATCTTTAACCATTCTATAATAAAAACTATTAAATAGTAACTAAATATTCTTTTTATTCTTGTTTTTTCTTGTTTTTTCCTCCATAAAATGATATAATTCTCATTATACAAAAGAGATAAATATTTTTATGGAGGGATTTATAATGAAACTAGAGCAAAACGAAGAAGCATCAATATTTAGCACAACAAAATTACCTGATGTGTTTTTTTCAGAATATTTATCTCAATCTTCAGGAGACTATATAAAGGTATATTTATATATATTATTCCTATCAAAATATGGTAAAGATATAAAAGTAAATGATTTATCAAAAAAACTTGCACTTCCGCTTCAAACAATACAAGATGCGCTTAAATATTGGGAAGAGCTTGGTCTTATTACTAAAAAAGGAACTGGATTTATAATAAATAATCTCCAAGAAATCGAACTTCATAAGTTGTACAAACCAAAAGTATCTTTATCTAGTGAAGATATTGAAAGAAATGAAAAAAATAAATATAGAGCTAGCTCTATCGAAACAATAAATAGATCATTCTTCCAAGGGCTTATGTCTCCATCTTGGTATGCAGATATTAGCCTATGGTATGACAAATACGGCTTCGATGAGCAAGTAATGATTGCCTTATTTAATTACTGCTTAAAGCGTTCTGCTCTTCATAAAAACTATGTACAAGTTGTTGCAGATGCTTGGTCAAAGAATAAAGTAAAAACATTTAGTGATTTGGAAATGTACTTTCAAAAGCAAGATATTTTGCAAAAAATTGAAAAATCTATTCAAAAGAAACTCGGTATTGCAAGGCCTCTTACAGAATACGAAAAAGGTTACATTGAGAAATGGGTTGTTGATTATTCATACTCATTAGAAGTTATAGAAATTGCACTAAAGAGAACAACTTCAAAGTCAAGCTTTTCATTTGATTATTTTGACAAAATACTCACTGATTGGCATGATAGAAATCTTAAAACTGCAGATGATGTACAAAACTTCCTTGTACAGTACAAAACTCAACAAAAAAATAAAAAGGAACTCGAGAAAAAAGTTAAATACAACAATTTTGAACAACGTTCTTATGATAATTTTGATAATTTATATGCAAATAGTCAAAATTAAAGGAGGTGCATTTACCTTTGAGTAATCAAACTCTAAACACTTTATTAAAAGAATATGAAAAGAAGAAATTTAAAGCTGATTTAGCATTTGAAAACGCTAGAAACAATTTTTATAGTATACATCCTGATATTGCAAAAATAAATAGTGAACTTAATAAAACTGCACTTGATATTTCAAAAGCAATCTTAAGTAAAGACGAAATTAAAATAAGAGATTTAAAAAAATATTTCAATGATTTAAAATTCAAAAAGGAAAGATTATTAGAAACTGTACATATTCCTGAAGAAGCAAAAGAACCAATTTATGAATGCATGACATGTAAAGACACAGGATATGTGACAGATAACAATAATAGAACTGTTCTTTGTAATTGTATAAAGCAAAAAATATTCGATATAGAATTTAACAAATCAAATATCGGTAATCTTGAAAAAGAAAATTTTGATAAGTTTGATTTAAGTCTATATTCTGATGAAATTAATGAAAAAAAATATAACGCAAAAATTTCTCCAAAGCAAAATATATTAAATATAAAATCTATTGCAGAAAGATTTGTAGATAATTTTGAAAATCCTGATGAAAAGAATTTATTATTTTTAGGTAATACTGGCCTTCGGAAAAACATTTTTATCTAATTGCATTGCAAAAGAGATATTAGATAAAGGAAAAACCGTGCTATATCAGACATCTCCAATTATGCTCGACACAATTATTGATTATAGATTTGGTAAATCTGACCTAAAAGAAGTTTACGATAATATAATAAATGTAGACTTACTTGTAATAGATGATCTCGGTGTAGAGTCCTTAAATTCAGTAAAAATATCTGAATTATTTAATATAATAAATGCAAGATTATTAAATCAGAATAACAAAGCGAAAAAAACAATAATTTCTACAAATTTAAATATGAACAATTTATTTGATACCTATGGAGAGAGAATTTTCTCTAGAATTGCATCTTATTATAATGTATGTAGGTTTTTTGGAGATGATATACGTTTAAGTAAATTAATGAAAAAATAGAAAGCATTATTCCTTATAAACAAAGCTATTAATAAGATATTTAAAGTCATGTTTTAGCATGACTTTTTTTATGTTCTATCACAATTTTACATAAAATTTAATATACTTTTATTAAGACATATTGAAAGGAACAGACTATGAAAGAAATTTTAAAAGTTAAAGATATCAAAAAAACTTATCAATCAAAAAATGGAGAAATAGAAGCAATATCTGGAATTAGTTTTAATGCATATGAAGGGGAATTCATAAGTATTATAGGTCCAAGTGGCTGTGGTAAATCAACATTACTTTCAATTATAGCTGGTCTTGAAGATAAAACCGAAGGGGAAATATATATTGATGGAGAACTCACAAATGGGGTTTCTCCATATATTGGTTATATGCTTCAAAAAGACAGCCTCCTAGAATGGAGAACTATCTTAAATAATGTAATGTTTGGTCTTGAAATCAGACACATTAGGACAAAAACAAATGAAGCTTATGCAATAGAACTACTTAAAAAATATGGACTTTATGATTTTAAGGATAAATACCCCTCAGAATTATCTGGCGGTATGAGACAAAGAGTTGCTCTAATAAGAACACTTGCAGTTCGTCCTAAAATACTGCTTCTTGATGAGGCATTTTCAGCATTAGATTCGCAGACAAGGATGATGGTAACAAATGATATTTATAATATCCTAAGAGTAGAAAAAATCACTGCACTTATCGTAACACATGATATATCAGAAAGTATCAGTATGTCAGATAGAATACTAGTACTAACCAATAGACCGGCAAGTATAAAGCAAATTCACACTATTAATTTTGAGATGGAAAACCGTACACCAATTAACTGCAGAAAAAGCCCTAAATTTAGTGAGTACTTTGACATCTTGTGGAAGGAGCTTGATGTACATGGATGAGAAAAAAATATCTACTGATAGAAAAAAATACTTAAGAAAATTAAAATTAGAAAAGACTGCTGTGCTTCTAACTCAAATTGGAATAATAGTTGCATTTATCATTATTTGGGAAGTACTTGCAAATGCCAAAATTATCGATAGTTTTATCACAAGTCAGCCAAGTAGGATTTTAGATACATTTATGAATTTAAGCTCAAATAATCTAATGAATCATTTAGGTGTTACCTTCTACGAAACTGTAATAGGCTTCTTACTTGGTACTTTGCTTGGAATCTGTATTGCAGTTATACTATGGCTTTCAAATTTCCTATGTAAAGTTTCAGAGCCATTTTTAGTAATACTAAATAGTTTGCCAAAAGTTGCCTTAGGTCCTATCATAATTATCTGGGTTGGAGCCGGAACTCAAAGTATAATCGTAATGGCGATTGCAATTTCTCTAATTGTAACTATCTTGGAAAACTTAAATGGTTTTATCCATACAGACAGCGATAAAATAAAAATGGCAAAAGCTTTTAAAGCTTCTAAACTTCAAATTCTTACAAAAATAGTAATACCAGCTAATATTCCAACATTTGTTAACTCTCTTAAAATAAATATTGGTTTATCATTAGTTGGTGTAATTTCAGGAGAATTCCTAGTATCTAAAGCAGGACTTCGGATATTTGATTGTATATGGTGGTCAGGTCTTCCAACTAGACCTTGTTATGACAAGTGTTATTCTTCTTGGAATTATGGCTGCTCTTATGTATGAAGTTATACAGATTTTAGAGAAAGTTGTTTTAAAAACACACAAAATTTCCAAATAATTTCGGATTTTTCGTAGCAGAGTACAGATTTTCATGATTTAGAAAATTTTTAGCGGAGTACATTGTACTCCATAAACATTAAAATATTATCAAAAGCATAAATTAAGAAAGGATGATATTAATTTTGAAAAAGATAATAATACCACTTGTTATTATTTTAATTGTCATTGGAATAATAATGGGTGTAGTTTTGACTAGAAATAATAATACAAATGTTACAAATGAGCCTCAAAAAGTTGAAATGCAAAAGATAAGATTAAGTGAAGTTACTCGTTCAATATTCTATGCGCCACAATATGTTGCTTTAAGCAAAGGCTTCTTTGCAGAGCAAGGTTTAGATGTTGAACTTACAACTGCCCAAGGCGCAGATGCAGTTATGACTGCAGTACTTGCAAATCAAGCTGATATTGGTTTTGCGGGTCCTGAAGCTTCTATATATGTATATAACGAAGGAAAAACAGATTATACAGAAGTTTTCGCACAACTTACAAAAAGAGATGGTTCTTTCTTAGTAAGTAGAAATGAAAATAAATCTTTTAAATGGTCTGATGTAAAAGGTTCTACTATAATCCCTGGTAGAAAAGGTGGAGTTCCATATATGACTCTTCAATATGTTTTAAGAAAATATGGAATAAATCCAACTAAAGATGTTTCACTTGATGATAGCATAAGCTTTGATTTAATGGCAGGTGCATTCTCTGCTGGAAATGCTGACTATGTAGCATTATTTGAACCAACAGCATCAGCCACAGAAATTGCTGGCAAAGGATATATAGTAGCATCTATTGGAAAAGAAACTGACGAACTTCCTTATACTGCATACTTTGCAAAGAAAAGCTATATTGAAAAAAATCCTGAAATAATACAAAAATTTACAAACGCTGTATATGAAGGACAAAAATGGGTTATGAATCATTCAACAGAAGAAGTTGCTGACGCAATAATTGGTTATTTCCCAAATACAGATAGAGCTTTGCTTATAACTGTTTTAAATAGATATAAAGAAATTGACGTATGGAATAGCACTCCATATCTTTCAGAAGCTGGTTTCAACTTACTTCAAACTATAATTGAAGATGCTGGAGAATTAAAACAAAAAGCTCCATATGATAAGATTGTAAATAACGATTTTGCAAATAAAGCTGTGAAATAGATGTACAAAAATGGCTTCCAAAACGGAAGCCATTTTAATCACCTAAAAATTTGGAAATTCACCAAATTTATACAAAACCGTTCCGTCAATAGGATCACTTTTGATTACATAACTTTCGTTGTTATATACACATGCGCTGAAATCTCTGTAAATAGTCTTATCCGCACCACTTGAAACCTGGAATCCATCTATATTATAATCTGAAGCAACCCAAGCCTCCCAAGTCATGCCTTCATCATATTCATATTCTGTTCCAGCAATAGTAAATTTTGGTGGATTGTATTTTGCAAGTGTCATTGTTGCTCCTTCTTTAATCTCTCCTAAATCTCCTACAAATTTTTCTCCATCCCATGTTAAAGTAATATCAAATGGTGCTGCTCCTTTGATAATTAGGGTATTCTCATTTATAGAATACATTTTCTCCTTTAAAACAAATTCCGGAGTATTAGCAGTAGTAAAAGTTCCATTACTATTAAATTTAAAAATTGCTCTCGCTAAAGGTACAATACTATCATCACTTGCTTTCCACTTATTTTTTGTAACATCTGGTACTGAAGTTTCACTTCCATTTTGTATCTCTTTTACCTTTGCAACTGCACTTTCTAATTTTGTAACTGTTTCATCTAGCATTTCATTTTCTTCTTTTGCCTTTTCAGCATATTGTTGTGTTCCATTTATTGCGTGTCCAACTATGCCCATATTAGTTACTGCACGTATACTAACTGCTGCTAAGATTACCAAGATTATTATAGTAATAATAAGTGCGATAAGTGTAATACCATTATCTCTTCTCATATTTTTCACCTCCATTCTTTTTTATAGCACTAAAGTAGCCGTGGATACAGGCGTAGCACTTTTCTTTCGAAAACTTGCAGAAAGAAAATGTCCTACGCCGATATGGCTCGGCGGACCTTTATGCTAAATCTTGTGTATAATAAAAAGTACACATAAAATTCATACGTTAAAAAAACGTACAAATTTTACGTGTACTTATATTACCAAATATTTCTTTTATTATATTGTCGATATACATATATATACTCCCATGCGGTTTTCAGCGTTTTTCATTTGCGAACTCTCCTCTTTTGTTGTATTATTACGACCATTTGTCAAATTTATAAGTATATCTTACCTTATTTTTAAATACTTTGCAATAGTTTTAGTAAAAAAATTTTTATATTTCTCTTTTTCAAAGTATAAAAGCGCCAGCCCAATTGGGCTGTCGTATTTTTTTATTATTATTTCCTTTTTTTCCATTTATGGCTTAATATACTTCCCAATATTACACTTAATACTATTCCAGCAATGCATCCTACTGGAACCCATATAAAATCATTTGTATTAAAATCTATTACAAATCCAACAATGGCTCCAATCATTAACCCATATGGTATAATTTCTTCGAATTTTTTTTCTTCTTTTTTATCAATTATCTCTTTTTGTTTATCTTCCTCTTTTTTCATATGTTCTCTTCCTTTCTTCTTTATTTTTCATCATGACTTATTTCGTTCTCTTCTTTTCCTAAAAGTTGCTCTATCACACCATATTCTTCTTTTTGTTTTATTCTTATTTCAGAATTTATTTTTTTTCTGTTCAAATATTCTAGGATTATTCTATTGACTTTTTCTATGTCTATTCCTGTATACTCGCTACAATCCTTAATCACGTCTTCTATATCAGCTTGTAGTCTTTCTAATCTATTCTGTTTTTCTCCTAAAGTCTTAAATCCTTTTTCTTTTTCACTCATATATGCTTCAGTATACAGTTGTATTATTAACATAGTTTCATTTTCAATATACGTCGTTGCCTCTTCGATTTTCATCATCCTCACACCTTTATTTCATTCTTCACTTTCAACGTCCTCTTCTGAAATTTTCTCTATGCTTACAACTTTACCTTCGTTTGTTCTCATAAGAGTTACACCTTGTGTAGATCTTCCTAGTACACTTATTTCAGATACATTGATTCTTATTATTGTTCCAGTATCAGTTATTAGCATAACATCATCATTTTCATCAACAAGCTTAATTCCTACTACTTTTCCTGTTTTTGGAGTAATCTTATATGTTATAACTCCTTTTCCAGCTCTTGTCTGAACTCTGTATTCATCAAGTTCTGTTCTTTTACCAAATCCATTTTCAGTAATTGCTAGTAGCGTTTGCTTGCTTCCAGAAACTATAGATTCCATTCCGATAACAACATCATCTTTATCAAGCTTGATTCCTATAACTCCTTGAGAGACTCTTCCCATTGGTCTTACATCTTTTTCGTCAAATGTTATACATTGTCCACCTTCTGTAACAAGAACAACATTATCTTCTCCGTCTGTAAGTCTTACGGAAATAAGCTCATCGTCTTCTTTTAATGCTATTCCTTGAAGTCCTGTCTTTCTTGTTGAATCGTACTCTGTTAAAGATGTTTTCTTGATAATTCCATTCTTTGTTGCCATTAGTAAATACTTACCTTCTGCAAAGTTTTGAATTGGAATAATTGCAGAAATCTTTTCTCCTGGGTCTAGACTTAATAGATTTACGATAGCTGTTCCTCTTGCAGTTCTTCCTGCTTCTGGAATCTCGTATCCTCTTAATCTATATAGCTTTCCTTTATTGCTAAAGAACATTATTATATCATGAGTTGAAGCTGTAAATATTTCTTTTACAAAATCTTCTTCTCTTGTAGCCATTCCTGTTATTCCTTTTCCTCCACGTTTTTGGCTCTTGTATGTATCAATTGGCATTCTCTTGATATATCCAAAATGAGTTAAAGCAATAACTGTTTGCTCTTCTTTTACTAAATCTTCATCTTCGAACTCTTCTTGACTTGCAATAATCTTAGTTCTTCTTTCATCACCGTATTTTTCTTTGATTTCAAGAAGTTCTTCTTTTATTACATCAAATACTAATCTTTCGCTTGAAAGAATTGCTTTTAAGTGTTCAATAAGCTTCATTAATTCATTGTATTCTTCTTCAATCTTTTCTCTTTGTAATCCTGATAATGTTTTTAATCTCATATCTAGGATAGCTTGAGCTTGTATGTCAGATAATCCAAACTTTTCCATTAATCTTTCTTTAGCATCATCATATGAAGCTCTAATTATTCTAATAACTTCATCAATGTTGTCTATTGCAATTTTTAATCCTTCTAGGATATGAGCTCTTGCTTCTGCTTTATCTAGTTCAAATTTTGTTCTACGAAGAACAACTTCTTTTCTGTGTCCTATATAAACATCTAAGCATTGTCTTAAAGTTAATATTCTTGGAACTCCGTCAACTAATGCAAGAGTTATTACACCAAATGTATCTTGCATTTGTGTAAATTTATATAGTCTATTTAATACAACTTGCGCATTTGCATCTCTTTTTAGCTCTATTACAAGTCTAACATTTGCTGTTCTATCAGATTCATCTCTGATAGCAGAAATTCCTTCGATTTTCTTATCACGTGCAAGTTCGTCTATATGTGCATGTAATCTTGCTTTATTTACTTGGTATGGAAGTGATGTAACAACGATTCTTTGTCTATTTCCTGACATTTCTTCAATCTCTGCTTCAGCTCTCATTGTTATTTTTCCACGTCCAGTTGTATATGCTTGTTTAATTCCTTCTCTTCCTACAATTGTTGCTCCTGTTGGAAAATCAGGTCCTTTGATTATTTGCATTAATTGCTCGTCAGTAACTTCATCGTCATCTATTATTTTTATAATTCCATTTATAACTTCTGTTAAGTTATGTGGTGGTATATTTGTTGCCATACCTACGGCAATTCCTGATGAACCATTTAGTAAAAGTGCTGGAAGCCTTGCAGGTAATACCCTTGGTTCTTGTAATCTATCATCATAGTTAGGTACAAAATCAACTGTGTCTTTTTCAATATCACTCATCATGTAATTAGCAATTTTTGACATTCTTGCTTCAGTGTATCTCATTGCAGCAGGTGGGTCACCATCTACTGATCCAAAGTTTCCATGTCCATCAATTAGTGGGTATCTTAGTGTGAAGCTTTGTGCCATTCTTACCATTGCATCATATACAGCTGCATCTCCATGTGGATGGTATCTTCCTAAAACGGAACCAACTGTATTTGCTGATTTTCTGTATGGCTTGTCTGATGTGATACCGTCTTCATGCATTGAGTATAGTATTCTTCTGTGCACTGGCTTTAAACCATCTCTTGCATCTGGAAGAGCACGTGCTACTATAACGCTCATTGCATAATCGATATACGCTGTTTTCATTTCTTTTTCAATATCTCTTTCGATTATTGTTTCTTCTGGTCTGTCCATTTTTCAACCTCTTTCTTAAATTTCTATTTCCCTAGGCATATTATACTAAACCACAATTTTTTTTGCAAGAGTTTACTTGACATAATTTGTAATAATTTTTAAATTATTTTTGCGAGATTTATTTCCTCTTCCGTTATATTTTCTAAAGAATTTCCTTTATTTTTTATTAGTGTTTGTAAGTTTTCTATTGCTCTCGCTTGTTTTATAGTTGATTCTATTGGCAATAAATCTTTCATCTTGTTTTTTATTTTTCCATATTCTCTATTCATACCGAGTTAAATCGCCTTGTTCTAAATAATTATTCCAGTTATTTATATATTTTCCTACCTTTTCTGCTCCATCAATTTGCTCCATAAAATTTTGTTCAATTCCATCACTTATGCAATCTTTTATTGCATTTTTTCCTTTTTTTATTAGATTTGCTGTTGTATTATTTATTAATCCGTTTTGTTTTGCTGATTTTACTGCATTATCTATCATTTTTGAAGTACTATCTATTATTCCACCAGACTTTATGGCAGTATATGCTTGTGATACATTTTCAAATTTTCCAGTAAAAATACCCATAGCACTTTTTCCTAAATTAATTGCTGAATCTACAGCAGTTTTTAGTCCACTTTGAAGTCCTTCTGTAAATATTATGTTTTTTATTCCAATTATTTCATCTTCTATAACGTTTGGAAGAACAGCTCTAAGTGCCATATCTAATCCAGTATTTACTACTTTTCCAAATGTTGATTCAAAAAAGCTTGTCTGTTCTTTTTCAACATCGATATCTCCTGTTAATAATTCATTACTAATCTCATTTGTGATTTGATTATTTATCTCATTTTCATTTGTTTGATTTTGATTAATTTGTAGTTCCATAG
>ODAI013053509.1_pt1 | contig 10272 bp, 7 predicted proteins | sample 1539321 | NCBI WGS metagenome assembly ODAI01 (sample SAMN02144231, study PRJEB22623) | gut metagenome | biome: sheep rumen | host: Ovis aries | place: New Zealand | reverse complement strand
GCTCTTCTCATAGCCGAATACGGAGCCTCTTCTTACAAATGCTGGCTTATGAAGAGTGCCATACATCTCGATTCCGCAATCTTCCTGAAGTGTCTTCTCGGCTTTTTCCATGTAAGCCACAGTCAAAGCACACACCCTGTTAGGTTTCCCATCTACTGTGCCTTTAACATTCTTCTCATAGAATTTCTTAATAGACGCTCCTGTGCCAGAAAAGTCATCAAGCAATGCAATGACTGAATCCTTTTTTATATCCTTCAAGTTCTTAAGATTAAGAAGTGACAGCACATTCTCTGGTAAAATCTGCTTCTCTATCACTTTCTTAGCATGGTATGCCATTGCATGCCCACTCTTCCCTACATTTCCAGAAGGCAAGATGTATATATGTTGACCAGAATTCTCTTCAATAATCTTCTTTATATGATATTCAAGATTCTCATCTATCATGTCCGACGAATAATAGACCACCTTATCAAGCACATTCAAGGCCATAGTCCACTCGCTCTCGTCAAAATTCCTGAGCCAGCGGAACACGTCATATTCAGTCACAGCGTGCCCGAATTTGAAGCATACACTCTCTATCGCCTTGTTATAGTCCATTTACCCCTCGTAATACAGCGTATAATACTTCTTCCCGCTCTTCTTGTCAACGCCACCCTCAATCTTAGCTTCAGGGTTCAGCACCTTCACCTCAAAGTCCGCCCCCAGTTTCAATGTATTCATTCTTGTCACGGGCTTCCTGCTAGCAGCTTTCTTTACCACATTCACCTCTTCCGAGAAATCGCCATGCTCCTTCTCAAACGACTGTCGGTATGCCTCGAAAGCCTGTTTCTGCTCTTCATTCTTACAAATCATGTCAGCCAAATCATCCACCTGTATGGGCTCTCCAGTCGAGAATGCCTCAGCGGTCTTTTTGGCAGCTACAGCGCTCTCCACAACCGACTGTTCCTTCAGTTGCGACACAAATCCTGTACACATCTCCATCAGTCGTTCGGTCTCATGGTAGTCATCGTTGCAATTCCTTACATGCAGGAAATTATCCACCCAGTAATGGGCATCGGTATTAGAACCCGTGTTATCCACCACGGCCACCTTATAGCCATTCTCCTTGTCCATATTGAACACAATGCAGCCCTTTTCGAGTTTCTTCAAGTTCATGCCAATAGCCGATGACAGCACAAGTCTGTTCTTCTCCATCGTAACCGTCAGTACGGTTTCTCTCACCTCCGATTTAAACAACCCAATGGCTTGTGTCTGTTCACCATCTACCTCACAGTTATCCAGCAGCACCACATAGAACTCTCCTATCTTGATATTTGGATGTATGCTTTGCTCATATAGGTGGCGGGCCAGATTGTTGGACTGTTGCACGATACAGGTCTCGTCGCCAAATATCTTCGACACAAACCTATACGTGGGGTTCAGTTCCAAATCATCAATATAATAGAACTGTTTCCAGTCATCAAATCTAAACGAGCCGTTTATCATTTTTAGGAATGGTTCCTCAACACCCTTCATCTGACAGAGATTGTCTGAAAATGCCACGCCATCTTCATTACTCTTATTACCTACACGCTGAACAACAGCAGCTTTTATATTTCCTATTTTAGTCATTTTTTCTATTAGTTATACGCGACGGTATCAATCCCTCGCCGTTTATAAACTCATATCTCGTTACAAATGTTTCAAAGTCTTTCCAATACTCCTTCCCTGCATGTTCAATCATGATAATCTGGAAATGGCCATTTCGGATCATCTCTCTCATAAACATGTCCGTAAGCCTGAATGCTTCTTTCAACTTTTCACGGTCATCATTCGTTATCTCACCATTCTTCGACACAACAGCTGTGTTCTTATCTGCATAATACGGAATGCTTGGCTGGTCTATGAAAAGAAACTGGGGGATCTGTTCGTTCCTGTTCTTCATCAGCAAGTCATGCAATCCAAAGAAATAGCACAGATGCAGGAACATATAGTTCGACTTACTGCCCACATTAGCCTTCGGATACTCCCCATCATCCGTTACCAGCATCAGCATCTTCTCATCCATACTGTAAACCGGCTTGTAATTCCAATATGCTTCTGATATGCCCTTTTGACACTTGAAGTACTTTTCTATCTCGTCATTCAAATTACCAAGGGCATTTTCATTCTTAGCTCGTAGCCTTACCAGTTTCTCCTCAATTTGTGATATAGTCTCACCATATTGCACCAGCATTTCGTCAGTTATGGTCAACTTTGGCTCCTTGGTCAATTCTTTCTCCATCCTTTCTGCCAATAGGATAGCCTTTCTTATCCAGACAATATCCTTTTGATCAATCCGATATGGATTCAGTTTTCTCCAGTCGGCAACCAACTTCTGTTCATCTCGGATTAATCCCTTTTTGGTATTTTCAAAGTCTTCCGGAAGCTTCAAATCTGGCTTATAGCTTTGCTTTATCATTTCCCAAGCCTCAGTCAATTCACGCAGCAACTGACCAGTCTCTTGATAAGTCATCAACTCTGAGAGATGTTTCTTAACATACTCTACAGGCACAAGACTTTCATTTTGTCTCTCTAACCGTTTCTGATAAATCTTATATTCTTTCTCTAACGATTCGAAATAGCCCAATCTTTCCCTGACTTTCACCAGAGCCATTTCTATTTCATTGCGCTGCCTGTTTGCCTCCTCATTTTTAAACTGCAGATTACAATTTTCAACTATCGACTTGATGTTTGCGGCCCAGGCCGTCGGACTATTCCCGAAATCTGTTGCTGCACCCAAGCCGAGTTCTTCCACCTGATTGGCTATCTCAACTTTAGTCTTCTCATATGTATCTTTATTCTCTTGTTCTTTCTCCTGGGCTCTCTTTTTATTTTTCTCTCTTGTCTGTGCGGTTTGCAACTCCGATTCCAGTTCTCTCAGTTTGCCTTCGTTCACCCCGATGGCCAATTTGAACAAGTCATTAAGTATATTGGAATACTCATCCCTGCGGAAGAACCGCAAGTCTTGATAGGTGCTTTCTGTAGCAATGATGTCCTCCGTCAGATAGTTGAACACAAGATTGTGACGGAAGTGTTGCTTCACCTTGCTCTCAAGTTTCAGCTTGGAGTTGATATGAAACAGTTCGTTCATCTTCACCATAGCCTTCGCCCTAATGTCGTCCAAGTCTGCTATAGGCTCGTCTGGCAAATACTCACCTTCCCTGAAGAGAACTTTCATTTCTGCCGATTCAACAGTCGGCGCCTGTCTGATGATAGTATATGGCATGTCATCAACATGGAACACTAGCCCATACCATGCCACGTTCTCATTAATGACATCTTCAACAATAGTGCTTCTTTCCGACAGCAGACAATAGTCTATGATTTTCAGAACAGATGACTTACCTGTCGATGAATCACCAGTTATCACGTTCACCTTGTCATTGAAAAATTCAAAGTCTCTTGGTTCACCTCCATGTCTGAACCAAAGTCTGATTTTTGATATATAAAAGTTCATAGCACAATCTTCAAGTCTTTATACCATGTCACTGTATCTTTTTGCCCAATCATAGCTGCCAATTGAATAGCTGCCTGTCGGACATTTTCCATCACACCTTCTTGATAATTTTGAAGTTCCCTTGCCATCTGGTTCCCTTCGTTGGTTAAGCTGTATTTGGCTTCAGCCGTTTTCTCAACCTTCCCGCCCATCAATAGCATCGTAGTGGCATTTAGAAATACTGGCTGAAATTCCACGAATTTTCTGTTCAGAGCTTGGTAATATGATGACTCCTTGCCAATCATCTCTTCATAATTGGTATAGTTAACCAACCTGTTTCTGATGGCCCGATCTGTTGTCATCACAACAAACAAATTGAGTCGAGCAATGTCGTCAACATCAAGGACCAATGCGCTCAAGATTGCACAAATGGCAACGCTCTCATTATTGATTATTCTATCCATCTTGCTCTCCTTGCTTTTTAAAGAATTCTTTCCAGCTCTTATGCCAACCTATAATACACTTATCAGACAAGTAATAAAAGGCGCCATCTGATATATATTGACTCAACTCCTCTTTGCATAACTTGAGTTTATGTTGCCTTACCGCAAAAAGAATCTCTTGCGCCTTATCTATTATGACATCCTCCGAAGCGCTATCATCCAGTTTCCTATAGGCATGCTTAAATTGGTTATCCCAAAATGCATAAGCATCAGCCCAAAACTCCTTGTCTTCATCAACCAAAATTTTATTATCCTCCCAAAGTTCATCATAGCGATTTTTAAAGCTATAGAAGTGGCTGGCATATTTGGCCACCTCTTCTGTTTCACTCGAAGCAAAGTCTTTCACCTTTATCAGTTGCTGTATGCATATCAAGTCCAAGAACTCCTTCCGATATTCTTCCATTATGATTCGGAAATTCAATTTTTCCGCCCTATGGTACTGGAATACATGTTCAAAACGCTTTCGTTGTTCTTCATACGTATATGATAATGGACTGCCTTTATCTGCCCTGTCAAAGAAATCATCAACTGCTTCTGTCAAAAAGTCCTTAAATACTTCGGGCGCATCTTCATCTGAGAACCTGACTTTATCTGCGATATGGTCTATACAGGCTTTCTTTACCTCGTCTTGGTTCTTTGTTTCAAACGAAATCCTACTCAGAAATGCCTTCTTCAAACCAAATGCTTTCAAATCGTCAATCATCATTTGCGTTGAACGGCCTGCATTATTGGCTGGCAGTGTTGTGCCTTCACGAGGTCTTCCCTCTTGCGTAATATCATCCAAAACAGCATCAATCCTGTCATTGTCAGCACCATTCTTTACTTCTTCACACAATGACACAAACTTATTATCGTCTGGACGTTTATTGCTGAAAAACACAAACTGATGCTTTGCAATGTATTCCTGCATATCAGCTTCACTTCTTTTTTCCTCAGTTTTTCCAGCTATCAACTTTCGCCAAACATCAATTGCCTTCCATAAATCTGTTGAGCGGTTGGTTAATGCTCTTTTCTCGCCTTCTGCATCAACTTGAATGGTGTGCTTAGCCTGATAGAGCGTAATAAGATTCCCTGCTTCTACAGCAGCATCGTCCAATTTCTCAAACGACACCACTTCACCTTTATTCATGGTAAGCACATGATAAAGGAAGCAATAGAACTGATAAACGAAACCGCCTATCTTATCCATCGCAGTATGTTGCTCTTCTGCCGTATGAAGTTTCTTTTCTTTGCTCATAAATTCTATTAAGTGTTCCTTTGCTGAGTTTATTTTGGTCTTAACCTCATTTCACCTCAATTTCACCCTTAAACATGCTTTTCTCTCTAAAAGATGCTTTATCCTCTCCTTATGTCCAGCAAGTCCAGAATCTCCTTTGTGAGCTTTGATAGTGGCCAGTCTTCATATTGAGCATCCATCAGATGTCTGCCCCACACAAAGTCATATACCTGCCGTGGATGGTAGCCTGCTCCCTGAAAGGTTGTCACGAGTGCTTGTCTGGCATGTTTGTCATATTCCATCGACTTGTCTATCAATTCTTTGATATAATCCGTATGCTTGTTGTAAACATTCTCCAAGCCCAACACGCTCACATTCTTTTCTTCATCACAATCACGCCCATCAAATTTTAATCTAATCTCCTTCTTTGTTAATCGATATATCTGTGCTTTTGTAAGTATCTTACCATTCTTGTCTGTTAACACAAATTTTCCCCTAAAAGCCCGTTGGTATGGGTTTACTCCTATCTTACTATCTGATTTCACATGATTGCAAGAATGGCAGGCAGGAATCAGGTTATAAAACGAAAGACAATAGAGTGGATATGTCTTCTTTGGATAGAAATGATCCAGTTCCGGACGTTCTACACGTTCTTTGTTGTCAGGCGTTTTGCCTTGAAACGTATAGATAAATTGTCTGTTACAATATGGGCAAGTCTTGATATTCAACATTTCCTCCAATTTAAGTCCGTGCTTCTTCGATACTGTATCATAGTAATCTTCCAGTATGTCACTAAGTACCTCCAACAACCTCGTCTGACCAATATTCTTTTTGTCCCATATCCTTATCTGAGCTTCCATCGCAGCAGGTGTTGATAAAATGATGTTATCAATATTCAGCCACCAATATTCCAGCTGTGCAATGTATTTTCTCCTCAAACGCTGGTCTCTCGTGCATCCAAGGACAGCCTGCATGCATTGGTATTTCAACTTTTCACCATAATTTGTGAAATACCGTCTTTTCTTACCAATCATGAGGTATGGCTTACCTGGAGTATTGAAGAAATCCTTGACAACATCAAGCCATTCTTCAGCTATCCGCTCCACATACCGGCCTCGCTTGATATCAATCATACGCAACTACACGATAATGCATGTTATACAACTTCATCAACTGTTCCCTGAGATAGGGCTCTCCCACTCGCATAATATTGGAATAGAACCATTCTGCTTGTTCTTGGTCACGAGCATCCAGTTTAAATCCGTTTAAACGCTCAAACAGCATATTTATCTTCTCATGTGCAAACTCTCCAATCGGAAGCGAAGGTAGGAAGAATCCATTTCTCAGCATTCCGTGAATATTAGCACCGAAAGTATTCTCTTGCATCATCTCCGCATTTGGTTTTCCTTCTTTCAAGAACAATACATTGCATAGCGGTATATCCGAAAGTATAAAAGGCGAGTGGGTGACAAAGACAAAGTTTATCCGCTGAACCGACTTGAACTTAATAGCATGTATCTTGTCCAAAAGCATCTTCACTATCTTCCTCTGATAGTCTGGATGAAAATACAATTCAATCTCCTCTAGCAGTATGTTGAGATTTTCGTATTTCTTTCCCACCACCGATACCGAATCTATATTTCTGATATGGTAGATGATTGCCCCAAGATTGTTGACCAGTTGTTTCTCTCCAGAACTTAGGAATCTGTAAGGCATAAAATCATCTTCTTTGCCTGAAGACTGATAGAGTACCTCCTGTTTATAGATTGGTGGTGGGAGTAAGTCCAAAGGAAAAGGATCCACTTGGTAATAAGATTTTAGCTCATCGAATTTCACCAAAAAACAACCTTTATACTTTTCTCTCAGTTTCTTTTCTGTGGTCTTTCGGTCTAACACCTCAAACGGATTTTCCTGCTTCTCCTCTCTCTCCTCCATGTAGTTAAGACACTGTCGTATTTTAAGAGTCACATGTGAATTATCCTGCCTTAGCGTACCGATTGCATCGGCTATCACATCTTCTTGAAGCACAAGACTATTGCCATTCCAACCACTTTCTGCTTCATCCATCATATCCCTATATCTAGGATAGGTTCGGCATATGTCAATAGTTTTATAGACGATATAATGCTGACAGAGTTCCACATCTGTCAGTTCTTTGTAGTCTTTTAGCAAAATCTCCGGTTGAAATCCCCAGCACCGCATCACATTATATACATATCTCAACCGGGTCAATTGCTTGACATTCAATTTGTCATAACGCTTATATTTATGCGATAGTCTGAGATAGGGAAAGTCATCACCAATATTATTCTTGAATTTCAACATAGCGTTCAGCAACAATCTGACATCGCTGTTGCTCGAATAGAGTTTTCTCTTTTTTCCTATCCATCCAAAGAACCCTTCCACAAACTTTTTATACACAGCATCATTCTCACCCGTCAGCAAATCCAGGCACATTTCAATGACTTTCAATTTGTTGTCACGCAAATCCGCCTCAATCTTGTCATCATAGTTTTTAACCAAGTCTTCTATCTTGTTGACGGTGTCCGATAATAATGACATTGTTTTGCTGTCCTTGAAATACTGGAAAATGGTTTTCTCTTGCAGTTTCGAACTGCCCGCATCCGTCAGACAAAGAATTTCTGCATCCTTCACTCCTATACGTCTGAAAGAGTCCTTGTTCTCCTTGGGACTGGGTTCCTGAATATAGAGAGAAATTAGCCTTTGCATGGTCAAGTCCGTTTCCTTATTTATATCCAGATTACCCTTATCACGGAAAGGATGTATGGTGATTGGTGTCAGATAGCCGTCATTCTTGTGGAACAGGTAGTGTAGCCAGCACCTCTCACTTTCCTCATCCACTTGTATCTTCTCGTTCCATTCTTCTCTGAAATCATTTGTGTTATAAGCATAGTGTGAGTAGTTGGAAACAATGGTATAGAATATTTCATTCAGTTTACTTACACCTTTTACAGGTGTCATCAGTTTCTTCCATTGTCTTACACTATGGTCTCTTATATCAGCATATCTCAGAAGGCTTGTATAGTTATCTTCCTTACTTTCCCTGATACAGTATACCACATTGTCTATTTCATAAAAGAGTTCAGCCTTAATATTTTCTACTCGCAACAAGTTATCCTTGTCCGTCAGATTGTAATGTTTTGCACAGTTATTGACAAGTCGCATAATCAATTCCACCAAACTACTCTTGCCGTCACCGTTCATTCCTACAATGGCAGCTATATTCACTTGTAGTTGGGAGCCATTTCCCGATGAGAAGAAATCTTTAGGCAATGGCCTTACGTAGTTGTCCCGCATAGAGATACCATCCTCCGTAATTGTATAATCATTACAAAGGTAGTACAATTGCCCTATCTTCAAACATTTAAGAGCAGAGTCTCTACATCCATTAAGTGGTCTTATCGCTATTAGTTTAAACATCGTCAATCTCTTATTGTTACATAATCATTTTCCTCGTTCCGTTCCAAAAACAACCCGTCGTGCCGTAGTGCCATCATGCGACTTTATCTCCTCTCTCAGCTCATCTCCATTGTTCCATCCTTGATTAAGGCATAAAAGGGCACAGCCTTATCCCTTTAACAATCTCCTCAACCTATCATGAGTCCTTGATTCTTTAGCTCCATCAACCCGTTCTCAATATCTTCCATCGGGACCGTAGCTCCCCACATCCTATAGACGTAAAGTGGTGTTATACACCCGAAATCCATAGAACCAGACCTAGCCTCTTCCTCTAGGAATTCTCGTAACCTACGAGTTATGCTGTTGGTCTCATATCACTTTAGGATATCCTCATCTGACAACGGCTCGTAGGAGCCGTTTTTCATTTCCAAAATACATGTCCCACTCTCCAGCGCATGCACTGTATGCCACACACCTATTGGGATACTTACCGCCACATTCTCACCTCCAGGTTCAATGACAAACGAATCGGTGCAAATCCATTCAAGCTCATCATAATACTCCACCCGAAGTTTTCCTCTCAGGCACACCATCGTTTCCGATGTCTTTTGATGCCTATGAATGGGCAACTCGCTACCCGGCTCAATGGCATTCAGCATTCTCTGGCTTCCATCCTCAGCAGAATCCCTAAGATCATGATTCATTCCAGTCTCTCCGATGCCTTCGACTTTTCCGTAAATTACTCTAATACCTTCATATGAATAAAATTGGCATGTAGTTTGCAAAAGACTTTTTAGTGGAGCATCAATTACCTTGTCTGACCACTCACACGTTAAAACAAGTCTGGACTGTCAGTGAACAGTGATGTTTAACTAAAATCTTATAAGAAATGAGCAGATATAAAGTTCATAACCTTAAAGAGAATAGCCGTCCTGGAATTGGATTAAGTATTGGGAAGATGCCACAAACCAAAAAACTGGAGCCTGCCATCGAGTCGATTGCCTTACTGATCATGCCCCCACAATAAATGCAACCCCAGCGAATATCAATCCTACAAGAGCCGCTAATGCTTGCGGTGCTGTCGAAAACAGCCAATCTAATGCATTTCTATCCACTATTATGTCTCTATTATCTACAATCGATTACAATGAGCTATTACTTGCCCCTTCATCACCGATCCTATTCAATCTCCTTTAGCATCCCCGCCGGCACATACGCTATCGCCACGCTCGCCACACCTTCTATCTCCACCACTACTCTCTTACACCTCTTCACGCGCCTGATCACGCCCGTCACGCCCTCAAACGCGCCGCCCATAATCTCCACGCGCTTGCCTTCCTTCCCAACGACCGTCTCGTTGTCCAGAAACATCACGCTGTCGTCAGTCCGCGAAGCCACCCGCATAAAGTTCTCCATCTCCCTATCCGCCACTGTCATAATGGTGTGTTCAACAGCGGCCGTATGGTCCATCATATACCTCAGCGGCTCCAGCACCTCGTTCCTCCTCTTCAGCTCGCTCAACCGCTCCTGTGTCGACCGCACAAAAATCAGGTTACTGATAGCAGGCACCAGCACCCTCCGCAGTTCCATATCCCCGTCATTCTGCGATTCCACCCCCTTATACCTCATCGGCCCAAAGTTCTCGATTCCCAGCCTGTCCAGCTCCGCCTTCACCT